>Ga0196963_10000310_pt1 | contig 45722 bp, 68 predicted proteins | sample S1_5metaG_FD_148600 | JGI IMG/M metagenome (GOLD analysis project Ga0196963, IMG submission 148600) | Soil microbial communities from Anza Borrego desert, Southern California, United States - S1_5 | ecosystem: Environmental > Terrestrial > Soil > Desert | place: USA: California | collected... | reverse complement strand
CGGACCTCAAAGGGGCGGACCTCGAAGTGGCGGACCTCAAAGGGGCGGACCTCGAAGGGGCGAACCTCAAAGGGGCGGACCTCGAAGGGGCGAACCTCGAAGGGGCGGACCTCAAAGGGGCGAACCTCGAATGGGCGAACCTCGAATGGGCGAACCTCGAACCAATTCGTGATGATCTTTGGGCCGTTCTGTCCGCAGCACCATCAGAAGTTGAAGGTTTACGAAAAGCTCTCAAAGAAGGCAGGGTAAATGGATCCACTTACGAAGGCCAGTGTGCTTGCCTCGTCGGTACAATCGCCAACGTTCGTGGGTGCCGATACGATCAACTGCCAGTATTAAAGCCTCGCTCCAATAGACCCGCCGAACGATTCTTCCTTGGCATAAAAACAGGCGATACACCCGACACAAATCAATTCTCAAAACTTGCTTTGGAGTGGGTTGAGCAGTGGCTCAACAATATGCAGAAGGCGTTCTCTGCGAAGCCAAGCAAAAAGCGAGTTTCCAAATGAGTGCCAATTTCCGGTCGCCCGAAGACATGGTTAGGGGTCTTCGGCGCGGCCGATTTTTTCTCCCCTGTTCCCCGAAGGCCGCTGCCGAGCCACTCGATCTCCTTGGACAGTGGGCGGCTCGGGGGCGGGGAGAGAATTTAAAGGAGGCCCGCCATGGTTGAACTCGTTGATCTTGTTGTGTGGTTGAAAGCGTCGTTGATTCCCTACGTGACAAGCGTGTACTTCTGGGCGACGTTTCCGCCGACCTTGATTCTCTCGGCGTACGCCGCGTGGAAGATGGATGAGCTTGAGGAAAGTCAGTGAGACACGTGATCTATCACGCTAATTGTTACGACGGATTCGGCTCTGCGTATGCAGCTTGGAAGAAGTTTGGTTATTCAGACGTCGTTTACCAAGCTGCTAAATACGGCGATCCGCCACCTACCCCCGATTATAAAACCGACGTTCTCATCTGTGATTTCTGTTTTCCCAGAGAGGATCTCGACAGAATCGCGAAGAATGCGCGAAGTCTTATTGTTTTAGACCATCACAAAACGTCCGAGGCTCTTTGTGTCGATTTCGCAAACGCCATCTTCGATATGAACAAATCAGGCGCCGTGTTGACGTGGGAATACCTATTTCAGAGCACGCCCCTTCCTGAGCTTCTTTCTTACATCCAAGATCGTGACCTTTGGAAGTTTGCTCTTCCCGAAAGCAAAGAAGTCGCCGCAGCTCTGCAAGCCTATCCCATGGACTTCGAAACTTGGGACAGCCTCCGCGTTGAGAACTTAAAAATTGAGGGTCGCGCCATTCTCAAGTTCAAACACCAAATGGTCTCCAATATGTGTGACAACGCTTGGATTCAAAAGATCGGTGGGTTCGAAGTTCCAGTTACGAATGCCACGGTATTTTTCTCGGAGGTTGGAGAGGAATTATGTCGGCGATTTCCAGGCGCACCTTTCGCCGCTTATTTCCTTGATCGAAGTGATGGAAAAAGACAGTGGGGCTTGCGATCAAGAAACGGTTTCGATGTTAGTGACGTGGCAAAGAAGCTCGGTGGCGGAGGCCATAAGGCTGCGGCAGGTTTTATTGAGGCAAGACCATGACCCGCCGAGTCTGCCGCGGCACCAACGATCCGAACGTGACGAGCGAGAAGCCTAAAAAGACACTTTGGAGAGAGCGTTTAGAAACTTGGAAGGCGATAACAATTACCCACAGTCACGGAAGTGATGCGATCTCCCGGAATATTTATCGAAAGGTTCTTTTGGATTTTGAAAAAGTTCTCAATTCCCATGAGGCGCTTCTAAAATTTGCAACCGGTGGTTGCCCTCATCTTTGCGCTGACGAGAACTGTCCTTTTAAACGCAAGGCAAGAGCTGTTATCCAAGCCGAGGCATCACGAAATGATCGGGAGGCTAGTTAAATGGCCCGCTACCGGAAGATTGACCCGCGTCTTTGGAAGGATGAGAAATTCCAACAGCTGACCTCAGAAGAGAAGCTAATAGCTGTTTACTTGGTCACGGCCCAAAGCAATCGAATCGGTCTTTTTAACTTCTCGCCGGCCATGGCAATTGAAGATTTGGGGGTGCTCCCCGAAACCTTTCGGGAAGCTTTCGACAAGGTTTGCCAAACGTTAAATTGGGCTTGGGATAAGCATGCAAGAGTGCTTTTTCTGCCCACTTGGTGGAAGTACAACACCCCTGAAAACCCCAACGTTTTGGTCAGCGCTCTCAACGATCTTCATGAAATTCCTGAAACACATCTTATTCAACGTTTTTGGTCAAACGATGAGTACCTACCGGAAAGCTTTCAAAAAGCATTTCGAAAGCTTCGCCAAAGAGTCCCGAAAGCTTCGGGGAAGGTTTCCCCCCAGGAGCAGGAGCAGGAGCAGGAACAGGAGCAGAATACTAATCGCCAACAAAACGGCGATGGTGCGAGTGTTCGTCCGCTGACTCAAGTCCAACAAGTCGTTTTGGGGTGGAAGGCTTTGAACGGAGTGGACTTAAAAGACACGGCGTGGGACAAAGAACACTTTGCGCGGAACTCCAAGCCCGCCAAGTCTCTGATCAACCTGTTCGGTGACGTCGGCACCGCGCTTGACTGCATGGAGTACGTGTACGGTGACCTTAAGTCGAAGAAACTGGATTGCACTCTCGAAACAATCGTCAAGCATTCCGACAAGTTTCGTGAGGTCTTAGCCAAGAGAAGCGGGGGGCCGTGATGGAATTCTGGTTAGCGAGGGCGATGCAAGTCGCCGCAATTGAAGACGAAGAGACTGTGCAAAGATTACATGCCGTCGAGGAAAAACGAGGTCACTGTTTGGCGAATTGGAACATTCAAGAGCTGTTTAAGCTGAAGACGATCAAAGACACGCATCACATACCCGAAGATGACGAGTTGCAAGCACGCCACAACCGGAGAATTGCCAACGAGCTGCAGAGGAGAAACTTTCTGCATACCGAATCGGGTGAACTCGTCTCGTCCGTATGCCGCAGAGCCACACATAGTTTCGACTGGGCTGTGTTCAAACGAAAAAACGAGATCGTATGGGAATACTCCGGTGGTGAGGCAAAGCGAGGGCGCCTCCGAAACATCGTTGGCGTCTCTCAGTCAAAGTCGGAGTCTGACTAGGTAGACGGAGAACTCGGAATGTCTCACTCAAGAGAATCGCAACTTAAAAAGCTCATCGAAGAGTCCACGGTCGTCAGCACCTTGACGGACAAGATCACGCGGACGGCGTTCGATGAGAATCTGTCCGACGAGCAAAAGCGCGTGGCGATTGACCGGTTCTTGCGGGACGCCAAGCAGACGATCATGCTCATGAAGGCGCTGTCGTACGAGGCGTTTCGGAGTTCGTGATGCATCCCTTCGCTACCGAATGCGGGTTGTGCGGCCGGGACTGGCTGATCGACGATTCGTGGCGGGACGAGGATACCGGCAGCATCGTTCAGCCGACGCAAAGCTGCGAGTACTGCGAGCAGGAATTCTGTTACAGCTGTTTCCGCCGGCACGAATGCAGCGGGCATACGCAAGAGCTTGAACTGTGTCTGTATTGCTCGGCGGAGATTGACCTGGTGAAGGGTGACGTGGTGGTGACGATTGATGGCGACAAGTTCTGTCTCCGTTGCGGGACGGAAAAACCGTGGGAAAAGAGGTTCAAGGAGGCGCAAGATGCAGAACGACGCACAAATGACGAAACAGATGGCGGAACGAATTATCTGGCTGCAGGGCGAAGAAGATAAGCTCGTCCGGCAGTTCCGCGCACAACCCGGCGGGCCGTACTACTGGAATGAGCTGGTTCAGCGGGCCCGCGGGTTTATCGAGCACGCAGAAGCCGAAGAACAGCAGCAGACGGCCGAACGGATGCCCGACGGACTCAAGCCACGGGACTTCGGCGTCGGACTCAAATCCGTGTTCTAATGGACGCCACCTCGTTTCGCCATCGCCATGCGTTTACGGTTCTGGTCGCGAGCAATGTTACGGCGTGTTTTGAGAAAGGCGTTCGGGAATTTATTTGTGCGGAGGGCGACATTAAAGCGTGTGAATGCGCCGAAAGGCAGTTCTTCCCACACGATCCCCGGCTCTCTGACGTTCCCTTAGAGGGGTTCCCGTATGTGCGTGTCCAATAGCGTGGCGGGCCACGTGAGTTTGAAAGAGGTGGAGGCCAGTCTGGCTCCCTGCCGCTCTCGATGCGGGCGCCGAACGGTGATGATTACCCAGGCCGGCTGCCGCGGCGACAACCTGGTGATCGCCATGTGCATTGTGTGTCAGCGTGGAACCGCCTGTTTGCCACTGGATGAGGCGCGCGAGGCGTGGGACCGGGACCATGGGATAATTCCGAAGTGAAGGAACTGTTCTTCACGATTCCCGGGAAGCCGGTCACGTGGAAACGAGTCAATCTCTGGCGCGGCCGCCTGCTCGAACCGAAAGAACAACGCCAGAAGAAACGAGAAATCGCTTCGCTCGCGATGGCTGCGATGATGGAACAGGGCTGGAAACGCACCGGCTTGCCCGTGGAAGCGAGTTGCCAGTTTTTTGGATGTCATGGCGGGGCCGACCTGTCCAACCTCATAAAACTCGTTGAGGACGCTTTAAACAGAGTAGTGTGGGAAGACGATCAGCAGATCTACTCGTTTGGCAATTCGGCGAAGTTCCCCCGCGTGGAACCGCAGCGGACGGAAGTGCGGATCAGATTCTGGACACACGATGCTTGAATTCCTCCTCTGGGTTTCGGCTGCGATGGTTCCCACGCTTTTGTTCTTCGGTGTCGTTTTTGTCATTCGACGGAGCAAAGGAGAGCAATGAGCCTTCGTTGCACATATACCTTCTACTGCGAACAATGTAGCAAGGAGTTAGAGCAATTCGCGAATGTCAGCATTTTTGCGCCACACGTCTTTTATCCGTCTTTACCAGATGGATGGATCACGATTTTGGATGAAATGTTTTGTTCCAAGAAATGCTTTTTACGTTTTGGGAAAGGAGAGCAACGATGACGGAGAACGAACAGTATCTCGACGTTGAACGGGTGAGTGTTGGCGACTGGATTAAAGTTAGGATCGGAGGAAACGGTTCCTTATCTGGCGGATATCTGTATGGGACGATTGTAAAAATTTATCCGGAAATTCCACAGATTAAGTTGGACAGCGGTTGGTGTTGTCATCCTACAGACATTGTTATCGAACATAAACCTCAAAAGGACCCCCGCCCATGACGGACAGAACACCTCTGATTTGCGCGATGTGTGATAAGCCTTTTGGCGACAGAGAAAGGCTCAATTCGCATGACTGTATTCCACCAGTGACGGATAATCTTATGGAAGAGTTGGCCGCCCTCGAACACGAAAGGTGGTCGCGCTGGCACAAGCACGCCGTAGCGAATTGGACGTCGGAAAACATCGCACGATGGAACCGTCAAGCCGAGACGCCATACGAGCAATTAAGTGAGCGAGAGAAAGAATCGGATCGAAAAGAGGTTGCGCCTTATTGGAAGCTCCTCGCCGAGCAGAAGGCGAAGATTGAAGAGTTGGAGGAAAACTTAGATCAAGAACGTCAGAAATACGCGAACGCTAAGAACGTCATCGAGAGCTATTCAAACGGACTCGCCGAGCAGCGGAAGGTGATTGAAGAACTCGTATCTTTTGCCAAGTATTACCACGGCGAACCCCCGTCAATTTATCATGCACAGTGTGATTACTGTCGAACAATTTCCTCCGCCTCTCAGCTCCTCCATAAGTCTGATGTGAAACATGAGCAAGTTTAGCTGGGTAGACCATTCAAAATATAGGGCGGAACTTGAGAGCAGGCTGCAACCCTGGCTTCCCAGGCAGTCAATGTTCACCCGATTTATGCTCCTCATCCTTGGTGACTATAAAGTGGTTGTAAGACAGGACGAACAGAACCAGGAACTATTGCGAAGGAATCAATTCGGTTTTGTTTTATCAGAGGAAGGATATCCAGTAATTTGCGGTTGTGGTGGAAGCGCTTTCTTGTGCATGGAACATGCCTCTCAGCTGCTTCACGCAGGCCCGCAAGGGGATCTAGGGAAGGGGGAGAAGGCAGAATGCAATTGCAAAGAAAGAGGCGTTCCTGAAGAAAATTGCAAGCGTGGATGCCACCATCACGGTGAGGCATGCAGGGCTTAAAACCATGAGCGCGGGACAAGAGAAGTTAAGGCCGTGTCCGTTTTGTGGAGACGACCAACTATCGTATTTTCAAGTTACTAGTCCCAAAAGAGACAAGGAGATTCAACATGCTTGTCCAGCCGGGCAGTTTCAACGAATGTCAAGTGAGAATTGGAATTCAGCCTACTGTTGGCGCGAGATCGAGGCACTGACCCAAGCCTTGAATCGTTGTATATCGGCCGCTGGCAGTCCAAACGCTGCCGATGCCTGTAGGAACGTCATCGCCATTGCCAAAGAAGCGCTTAACGCAAAGGGGAAGTGGTGAAAACACAGTTATGTAAATGCGGCCACACTAAAGCGTCTCATACGGCTGGGAAATATTACTGTCAGAAGGGATTTAAGGAGCCAGCCCCAGATAAGTGCAATTGTATGGCGTATGATCCAAAGAAGGCCCATTCCAGCAAAGAGGGGGAGAAGAGTGTTTGAGTTGATTCTATGCACGCAGACGCTTTTAGATGAAATTGGCAATAAGTCGATGAGACAGAAAGACATAGCACAGACTTATGCGCTCGCATTGAAGTCGAGTGACACTACCGATTGGGCAAAGGTCAATGCGGCCATCATAAAAAGATGGTCGCGCTCTGGACTTAAAAGAATCAAGCATCTGGCATGGTCTGGGCAAGCGTTTAGGAAATAACCCCATGACCCAGAGCGACCAGAGAGCGAGAGATGAGGTGAAGCATTACATTATAAGTCTGCTCGTTGGACTGCTTGGTGTGGCGGCCAAAACTCGCATTCATATCATCGAACAAAAACTGGTGAAGCCTACATGAGCGCGGAACAAGAGAAGTTAAAACCCTGTCCGTTTTGTGGAAAACTGCCAAAACGAGAGCCTCGCATGGATGTGAACATTTACCAGCATCAATGCCAACCTGTTTCTGGAAGGCAAGAGCCGGTTGGCTGTCTAATTCCTCTACGGTTTCATTATGAGGCGTGGCAAAACGCCTACTGTTGGCGCGAGAACGAGGCGCTACGAGACGCAATTGAGAAGTACATCAGAGAAAAAGAAAATGTTGTTCCTGACCACACTATGATTCGACACACATTTAAGAGACTCAAAGAAGCGCTTAACGCAAAGGGGAAGGCGTGATGCCCAAAGGCTACATTCAATGGCATTATGAAGCCGAGAGACGAACGAAGAAAGGTTTACTTCAAAAACAATGTCGTTGTCACAGACTCTGGCTTTGGCACGATGAACGTAAAGGGCATAGGTTTAAGAACGCCCATTCCAGCAAAGAGGGGGAACCGAAGTGAAGCGTTACATTATCGGCCTGCTCGTTGGATTGCTTGGTGTGGTGGGAGTCTCGTACTTAGTCATCTGGCTTGATCCATCGATGTCTGTGGCCCCCGCTGAGGAAATATCCAGTCCGATTGAGGATCTTGTCGAGGCCGGACTAACAATCGGTAATTACGGCTACGCGACGACGATTCATCTCTCGACGGGCGTGGCCAACGTGGAGGCGGTGACGATTTCAAAAAGGACGATGAGATGATCAAATTGCCGGACGGATCATATAAGCATTCGCCAGATTGTGATTGTATCGGCTGTCGTGGAAAGAATCTCTCTGGCATTCAAATCGTAGGGACGAAAAAGGCGGAGGAGATGAGCCTATTAGACGTGATCCGTCGCTGTAAAAAATGTGGGGTTGAAAAGCCGATTTACGCTTTTGTAAAAGCCAAACGAAGTGCTCTTGGTCGTGAATGGAAATGCAAAGCGTGTGCTGCCAAATACCAAAGAGATTTGTTTAGAAATCGACCGTACCCTAGTAAGAAGGAATATCAGAGAAAATTACGCCGTGAGAAAAACCCAATTTTACGTGCAAAAGATAAGCGTAATGCGCGGATACAAAGACTACGGTACCCTGAGCACATCAAAGCGCGGTCACTTTTAGCCAAGGCAGTACAATCAAAAGTGATAGCAAAGCTGTCCACTTGCTCAACTTGTGGAGCTTCAGGTCGAATAGAAGGACATCACCACAAAGGTTATAGCTACCCATTGGAGGTGATTTGGCTTTGCGTTGCGTGTCACCGTCTGGTTCATCGCTCTCTAAAGGACAAGCCATGAACGAGAAGCAGGCGAGAATGCTTGTTGAGAGTGAAGACAAACTGCATCCGAAGACGCTTGCTAAGGCCGAAGGGTATCTCGAATGCCTTGAGCAAGTGAGGCCGTTGGTGGAGGCCCTGAAAAAGATCGCCTGTAGCGCTCCGTGCAAGGACAATCACGAATCATTTAATTCACCTGGCCAGCCTTGCGATCAAAGAATTGCCAGCGAAGCTCTCTCCCAATGGGACCGGATACAGAAGGGAGAATCTGTATAGAAAAGTCACCATGCGTGTACATTGGCATGGTGGGAAACAATTTGCTGTGGGCGGCTGTCGGAAGCCGAGATTAGAACAGGGTGTTAGTTTAAACTGCGAACGGTTGGCCAGCAGACACACAGGAAAGCCCTGGTGTTCCGAATCACTAGGGAATGGACGAAATGGGCTAACGCAACATCTGATCCGTGAGGTCTAGGACCGGCCCCACAGCATTAATTTGCCGTGACCGCAAATAGGAACTTGACGCTATCCATGGATAGACAGGCTAATCCGTCTTGGTACGGACCTCGGGACCACGGCAAACACTTTAAGCGGACGGTGGCCCGGCATTAACCGGGATGACAGTACAAGAAGTGTTCAAGGCCGGGTGCGAATGATAACTGGCGCACAAAAAGACTTTCCCTTTAATGGGAGGTTTCGTTCACGTTCCAGATCACGGAGAACGAAATACACTGGTTCGGCCCGTCCGCTGATTTGAGAACACAAGGAGGCACAATCAATGATTAGAAAACTATGTTTGCTCTTATTTCTGTGGTTAGAACGTAGGCAATTAAGAAAGGGAAGGATTGTTAAAACATTTAAGGCTTCGTGTGCCGTTAAAGAAGGGGAACTACTAAGGATCGCTGACAACGGAAAGGTCTATTGATCACTTGTCTTTCACCTGATAGAACCGAATGTCAATGAACGAAATTAAATTCAAAGCCTGGGACAAGATCGATAAGAAAATGTGCGAGGTGGAGGCCATCAGCTTTCACCATCTGCACGGCACGCCTCATACCGTGACCGTAAACGGACAGACGTGGGTGGCGGAGCGGTTTGAATTGCTGAGGTATACGGGACTTAAGGATAAAAATCGTGTGGAGATTTATGAAGGGGATGTTTTGCGCTTTCACGGTCCAGTTGAAGGTATGGGTAAAGTGTATTGGGAGAACTGCGGGTTTCGTGTTGAGGGTGACGATCTCGATATTGTTCTGGGCAATGCTGTGGAAAGGGAAGTCATCGGCAACATCTTCGAGACTCCTGAGCTTCTAAAGAAAGAGAATGACTAAAAAGACCTCAGATTTGATGGTCGTGTGCGATGGCTGCCCCGCCGTCATTCACATGCACGAAAGCACGCATTGCAAAGCGTGCGGAGGAAGCTATTGCCACACATGCAGCGGAAAGCACGAATGCTAAGGGCCCAATGCCCCAATATGAACGCTTAGTCCCAGATCATTGTTTCAATTGTGAGATCGGCCGGCTTCACCGCAACAAATGCCGGAATTGCGGTGCCGTCTTTGATGGCTGCATCTTTCGGGAAGACAGAAGGAAAAAACCACGCAGCTTTTTTAAATTGCCCTCCATCCGGGAAGCGTTGCCTAACCATGAAGCGAAACATAAACGAAAGTGGCAGCCAAAAATGGCTTGATGAGATTTGTCTTGACTTAAGTTGGAAACGGGTAGTACTTTTAGAGCTCAGTCGTCCGGGATCCCAGGCGGTCAAAGTCAGCCAATCCCGCTTCGCCCGTTCAGGGCGCGTCTCACCATGCGGTATTGGCTCTTTGATCATCAAGCAGAGGACATTGTGATCCTCGGACGTCAAACGGACTATCAACGTCACGGCCTGGTTTGCGAGACCCGCGCTTAAGCGTATGCTTAAGTGATAATCGAAAGAATGAGCGGGAATGCTCCACGCGAAATTGAGCGCGACACTGTCGCCTCACTAGCCCATAACCACGAACGTCAAACTCACAACTATTTCTAATCACCGCTAGCCCTATTTAAGGTGAACTGCGCCTAAATTCAAAACATTCAGTCTTGACTTTTTTATCGAACGGGTACTATTTTGTACCACCATGGACGATCTTCCCCAAAACTCTAACCCTAACCCACCCAACGAAATCAACCCAGAACCCAAACTCAAACGCAGAAATCGCCTTCTCTCGTATAAGAAAAAAGATTCCGGTAAACGCTACACTCCCGTCGAAAAACTCGCCGTCGCAGCCATGCTCAAAGCCGGAAAAACCCCAACGGAAATAGAGAGAGAAAGCGGAATTGACCGCTCTACCGTGTATGATGTAAAGAAGGACAAACGCTATCAGATCATCGACGATAAGAAACTTGACGACATCAAACGTTCTCTCCTCGGAATGACCTTCCAGACAGCTCACCGAGCCCAGGAGAAGATCACCGACGATAAGCTCGACGCTTCCAGCGCCCTTCAGCTCATGACCATATCAGCCATCGGTATCGATAAGGGTCGTCTCATGTCCGATATGGCCACGCAGATTATTAAGATCGACAAGGATGATATCGAGCTGGACAGAGAGTTAGAGGCTAAAAAAGAAGAGCTGCGGCGAATCAGTGAAGCGAAAGTGATCGATGTGAGCGCTCAAGACGTCAATGTTAGCACTCGGAATTTGAATAGTGAAAGCATTGAGAATCAAGTATTCGATTCTGCTAGCAATGACGCGTAATTGGTCATTTACCGTCGGAGAGTTGAATAGATTGATTGTCAGTAATTTGCCGATAACCCCCCAACACATACTGGGTATTATCGGAAGTCGAGTTGCAGCGATTCAGCATAATTAGCACTCGCGGAATGTAGGCCAAATGCGCAAACGAAGCGATAAAACAAGGAATAGTCAGGACCCCAGGGGTGGGAACCCCCAGGCCCACGGGGTTAAATTGAGAATAGGTCCCATTCAGAGTCCCCTCCCACAAAAAGAGGTTCCTTGTTATTTCAAATGCCATTGCGGAACTGAGTGGGATGTAATGAGTCGACTGAAGCGCATTAATTGTTTTTGTGGGAGGAGTTGGTCTCGCATGATAGTTCAAAGAGACGAGAACGATTCATGGAGCATAACCCGAAGTGGTTACAGGCAGGTTAAGAAACGATGAATTCCAGCCGCCCCGCCAAACAAAAAGAGGATTTGAAGCCGAAGAAGGGGCGGGACATTTTGGGGTATTGCTTGGAGGCGGGATGTGGTGGCCTCTTGGTTCGAAAGACCATTTGGGATATGTACCGGTGTACGAAGTGCAAGACGCATTTTGCCTGTGCGGTGAGATGATGGCCACGAAGATCGTACCTTGCAAGACCTGCGGCAAGCCAAAGATCGTCGGCCAGCCCTGTTCGGCCTGTGGCGCTGGTAAAGAGAAGCAGAAGCCGGCGGATGTTGGGAGCGTCAGGGGATGACCGCGCTTGAGCGGATAAAAGATATTGAGCGTGTGTGGATCGGATCTCGTGACGATGCGGAAGAGCCACTTCAATTTCTCCTCCGCGCCTTCCGTGTGATGCGAGAGATGGTTAAAGGCTATCACTACATTCACAATTGCACTCATGATCCGGGGTCACCGGAATGCGATGAATTTATCAATCGCATATTCGAGTTGCGGATGAAGGATTTTGTAGATGGTGGGAATATTCAATAGGCACCGTGCCGATTTATGGAACTGACGGTTAGCGCGATAATGAACATATTGATTCATCCTGTCCGGTTCGTTCGGTTCTACTTAAAGGCCCGAGCGGTCCGTGCGCAGACGATTTGGTATTCCCGAGGGCTGGGTTGGTGTGCATATCCATCGATCCATAGGAGCGACGGGGCGTGATCGATAAGCGGGACCAAACGCACCAGCACTCAAAGATCGCGCGGCACGTCTTTGCTTTGATCATGGAGCTTGGGATCCACGCTGAGATTATGCAGATGTTGCTAAACAGGTTTGGTAAGGCAACAGCGTGAATCTCGAAGACTTTAAAAAACTGTTTGATGAACTGTTTTTACCTTTGGCGATAGTTGTTTTGTTCCTCTTAGCCATCGGAGCATTTGTGCCGCTTACATTTGACCTATGGAGGCATGTGTTTTTCGGACATTAATTTAAAAATTTTGCCCCACTAGATTTATCTACACGGGCCGGTGTTTCTGCGAAAGCGGAGGCATCGGCCCTTTTTTGTTGCCCAGGAGGTTGTATGCCGACGATGTGCTTCAAGCGCGCGAAGTTGAAACGGAAGAAACGAAAGAAATAAATGCGAAAGCTGCTGTTCGCCGTTCTCCTAAGCCTTCCTTGCTTGTCAGACGCGGAGACGCTGAAACGGATGAGAAATCCGTTTACGGGTCATCCGGATTTTTACACTGATTTGTCATCGACAACAATTCCCACGGGTTCGACGAATTACGCGCAGATCAATCCGTCCAGCGCGCAAACGGGTCCCGTCAATTTGACCACAGGCACAATCAGACATCTGAACGTCTCAACCGCGGTTGTTCAAGTCGGCGTGACGTGGCCGGGGAATTACACACAACGCGCCCTGCCTCGTGTGAGCGTGAAGGATTTCGGTGCAACCGATAACGGAATCACCGACAACGACGCGACCAGTATCCAGGCCACGATTGATTACGTCAGCAACACCTGGGGTGGGGGCGATGTGCTGTTGCCCAGCGGCACCTACTACCTTCAAACGACGACACTCGTGCTGGATAAACCCTGGGTTCGGCTGATTGGGGAAGGCATGCCGCACCGGACGGACGCTGGCGGATCCGCCTCTGGGACCACGCTTTATTATGTGGGGACCAGCACGGCCATCCGTATCGGCACGGAAACCACGGAATGGATCTGGGGCGTGTCGATGGAGAACATCCGGCTTCGTGTGGCGGAAACGACCCATACGGGGATCGTGATGTGGGGACCTGGCTATGGCTACTTAAAAAACGTGGCCGTGTTCGGGAATTCCGGCGCCGGCCGGTACGGGATTTATGTTGCGGGCTCAATTACGTACCGGTTCGAATTGGTGGACGTGAATGGCCACGGTACGCAAACCACGCTTGCCAATTACTTAGGCCACGGGATCTATTTCACGAGCCACGTTGACCCGAACGCTGTGTTTCCGACGGAAATTGCCAGCGCCACGGACTTGGTTCGCTGTTACTTTCGGTACTGCAACACTGGCGTGCGCGTGGTCGGGGCTCTGATCAACTTCAATGAGTGCGACATTGAAGCCAACGACAAGGGCCTGAATCAAGACATCAATTCCACGGTTAATATCACAAACACCAAGTTCGAAGCGAACAACACCTACGATTATTATTTTTCGGCTCCCACGTCCTCGGGGTCCAGCATCACCAATATCTCCGGTTCCTTTTTCAACGGCTACAGCCGGCAGACCTTTTTTGATGGGGGCGGCTCCAACCCTATCGATATCTCCATCAGTAACACGCTGTTTACGTCGGATCATGCCCAGCCTTATCTGTTTGAGCCGTCGGTTCTTGTCAGCACCACACACCGCGTGAACTTCAGCCACGTTGCCTTCAAGGGAACTGGCAAATGGAACATTTTGGTGAGCAGCACAGGTGTAGGAAGCGACAAGGTGAAATTCACGGACATGGAAACGACCGTCTACCGGTTCATTCAAACGAACGTCGCGGCCAACACGACTTACAACAACGTCCCATTTGAAGGCGTTACAGTGTCCACGTACGCCTACATGCGGGACCGGGGGAACGTTGTGGCGGTCAATATCTACTACTCATCGTCGACTCCGATTACGAGCGGTTATGACGTGTCCACACGAATCAACGGAACCGACCTTTCCCAGCTGTCCTTTCCCACCATTGGGGCCAACCAGACCGGCCCTGTGACCCAGTACGGCGATTATTTGAAACACCGGGTTGTGGCGGGCGACAAGCTGAGCGCTTATTTGCACACCAATGCGGCGTTCGCGCCGACGGGCGGATCGTTCATTTACGAAGTGGTTGTGGCGCATGGCCAAGACGGGAAACCGAACTAGGCAAAACAATGGCGAACGAAACGGACATAGCGACACAAATAGATAAGACCAAGCAACTCGAAGCCGATATCGCGCGCCTCGAACGCGTCAAGCAACTTGAGAAGGAAATCAAGGAGCTCGAAGCGCAGAAAGCGTGGCGGCGAAAGAATTGGTCGATCTGTTATTACCAGTTCCTGCCCGACGGCTCGATCCGAGGTCCGCACATCAAGCAGCAAGGTTTTCATGCGGATAAATCCCAGATCCGGATTGTGAGCGGAGCAAACCGTTCCGGCAAATCAACGAGCGGTATCAACGAAGACGTTGCATTCGCACTGGGTTACCGTCCGTGGCTTCCGAAAGACGACCCAAACTACAGAGTGGACATTCGGATTCCAAACAAGGGCCTGATCTGCGGCGAGTCGTTCCAAGAGCAGGTGCGGAAAGTGATCATCCCAAAACTTCTGGGAAATCACGAAGCCGGCATTCCGGGCGCCCTGCCAACGCCGGAACTTCAAGCGGTCAAACGAAATCCACAGGGCGTCATTACGACGATTCAGCTTAAGAACGGTTCCCAAATCTTCCTTCAGTCTTACGACCAAGACTTGGATCTCTTTGAATCCGCCGATTACGACTGGATCCACGACGACGAGCCTCCGCCTAGGCCCATCTGGGTCGCTCAGCAGCGCGGCCTTATGGATCGACGTGGCAAAGCCTGGATGACCATGACCCCCTTAAAAGAGGCGTGGATCTACGACGAGCTTTATAGCCGCAAAGACGTGGGCCTTCACTACTTCGATATCTCGGACAACGTGAACTTCGGGCTTACACAGCAAGCGGTCGATGAGTTTGCAGCGAACCTCACGGACGATGAGAAGGAAGCCCGCCTCCATGGCCGGTTCTTCCATTTGGTCGGGTTGGTCTACAAGAAATTTCAGAAGGATATCCATCTCAAAAGCCGGGCCCGCGTACTCCAACCCTACGGTGGCAAGATCCCCAAGCATTGGGGCCTCTGGATGCACATCGACACCCATCCGCGGACGCCGCATCACGCTGTCTGGATCGCCGTCGCACCCAATCAACGCAAGTTTGTGTGCGGTGAGTTGAAGAATGGCGACCCGTTAAACCGCGTCGAACCCTTCTGTGAATCGATGAAGATCTACGAAACCGAAATTTTGGGACGGCGTGGCGATGAAATCGTGCGTCTCATTGACCCTATCGCCAAGATCCAAGACCCGGGCCGGGACGACGGAAAGGGCATGTGGGATCTTTTTGCCGATTACGGATTCAGATGCAACGCCGGATCGAAAAACCGAGACGCCGGCATCCTGCTCATGCAGAACCACTTGGATTACGACTTAGAAGCGGGCCGGTTCCCGAACATTTTTGTCTTCGATGATATGCAAGGCGTGATCCACCAGATTCTGCACTACCAATGGGACGAGTTCCCTTTGAAGACGCAGCAGAAGCACGACGTAAAACAAGTTCCCATCAAGAAAGACGACCACTTTATCGAGGGGATTCACCGAATTCTCCTCGATGAGCCTTACTGCGACATGGTTGACAGCGAAGAACCCGAACGAGCGCCCTTAACAGCAGGACGCAGTTCGGTTACCGGCTACTAAAGGAGATTTTATGCCAGAAAAATTACTCAAGTCGCCCGAAGATCCGGGCCTTAAGAACGTCGCGAAACTCTTAAAGAAAGAAGAACGGGAAAAGATTGGGAATATGGTCGTTGAGACCTACAACCAAGACGTAAAAGATCGGATGCCGTGGGAAGAGAAGCGAAACCGCTACTACAAGCTCTGGATGTGCCACCGCGACAAGAAAACGACGCCCTGGCCAGACGCCTCCAACGTGTGTCTGCCTCTTTTGGCCGTGGCGTGCAATCAGTTCCATGGTCGGGCCTACCAAGCGTTCTTTGCCCCACCTCAATTCGCCAAAGTGATCCCTGTCGGACTGAATGACGTTGATCGGGCGAAGCGAGCGGAAGACTTCACCAATTGGCAGATCAAATACGACATGGAGGAGTTTGAGGAGGAGACGGATAAGCTCATTTTGAACACCGCTATCGGTGGGACCAACTTTAAAAAGGTCTGGTACGACTCAAAAAACCAGCGGCCCGTCTCCGAATACGTCTCGGGCGTCGATTTGGTGCTCCCGTACCGGACTCGGAACATGAAATCCGCCCGCCGGAAAACGCACCGCCTTTTCCGACACTACGATGAGCTCGAAAGAAAGGCGACAAACGGTTTTTACGTGGACTTTGCCAAGGTGAAGCGTGATTCGGCGTCTGTGTCGTCCATGCCGATTCAAGAGACGCGAGATGAAACGGAATCGGCGTCGTCAGCATCGGGTGAAAAGCCGCTTCTGATGTTGGAGCAGCACCTTCTCTATAAAACGTCTCTGGACAAAGACTACACGCCCTACGTCCTCACCGTTGACCACCCGAGTCATACGCTCCTTCGAGCGGTTAAAGCTCAAATCCAAGCCAGCGGCAAGAGCCAAGACCTTGATTACTTCGTCGATTACCACTTCATTCCCAACCCGGAAGGCTTCTATTCCTTCGGATTCGGCCATTTCTTGGAAGTCTTAAACGAGATGGCGAACACGGCCTTCAACCAAATCTTTGACGCCGGACGGCTTTCTAACCAGCCGTTCGGCTTTTATGGCCGTCGGGCTGGACTCAAGCGTCGCGAAATCAAACTGTCCCCCGGGCACATGGAAGAGGTCGAGGACGCGAGCCAAGTGTTCTTTCCGAACATGCAGCGTCTGGATCAATCCCTCTTCCAAGTTTTGGGCTTCATTCAGCAGTACGTCGAGCAGTTTACGAGCGTGTCCGACTTCATGATGGGCCGATTCCCGAAAGGGATGCGGTCACCCGTCACCGGTGGAACCTTGGCCGTGATCGAGCAGGGCATGATTCAGTTTGGCGTCATGACCAAGCGCCTCTTCCGATCTTTAGAGAAAGAACTGCGCCTGATCTTCTTAAACAACCAGCTCTTTCTCCCGGAATCCAAGCAATACGTTGTGATGGAGGGGGATGAGAACATCGCGTTTAAGGCGATCAATCGGTCCGACATGGACGGTGTGAAGCATGTGATTCCGGTGGGCGATCCGACGTATGCCAGCCGGTTGCAGCGGCGCCAAGAGGCCCAGGAACTGGTTGCTTTCATGCTTCAAAACCCGCTCACAGGCGTGGTCCCGCAAGGCGTCCAAGTGCAAAACCCACAGGCCCTCTGGGAAGCGACGAAGGACTTCATTGAGTCTTACGACCACAAGAAAGTGAACCGTTACTTACCGAAACTCCCAGAGCCACCCATGTCACCAGACGCCGAAAACGCCATGTTCATGCAAGGGCTCACGCACGATCCGCAGCCTGGCGAAAACCACGAGCTCCATTTGGCGATTCACGATGCGTTTGAGAAGACCGACGCCTACAAAGAGATGGCGCCCGAATACAAAGAGATTCTCAAAAAACACAAAGAGAAAACACGGGCACTTTGGATGTTGGAAGAGAAAACGCGGTCCAGTCTAGGAACGCAAGGCGTCAAAGACTACCTAGACAATGTGGGCAAGGCGAAACCGCCGCAAGAAGGCGAGGTCGAACCTACGATGCCAGAACCTGCCCCAAGCATGAACGGAGGCATGGATGAAGAAATCTGAGCGCGAGTTTTCCGCAGAAGATTTGCGGGAATGGCGGAACGACCCAAAAGGCCGTCCTTTTTGGGACGAGATCGTCGGTCTTAAGCAGTACCACGTGTCTTTGGAACGGGCCTATGTCCGAGAAGGCAAATTAACTGAAGCGAATTTTGCGGAGGGGTACGCCTACGCCATGGAAGAGATGATGACTTTGGTGGACAAGATCATTGATGAAAACAAAAGGGAGGAAAACGCATGAGCTACAAACTCGCGGCCTACGGGCAGCGCATGTTCGTGAAACGTCTCGCGGAAAACGAGGTGAAGGGAATTCTGGTTCCGGAGAAGTACAAGAAAATCTGGATGGTAGGGAAAGTTCTTCATGCTGGGCCCGATTGCGTGGCGGTCAAGGATGGAGACACTGTTCTCTTCGCTAAATATTCAGGCGTTGAGATTCCCGTCGATTCCGTTTACGTGGACGAACGGTACAACGATACGCTCGTGATGAACGAACCCGATATTCTGGGTTTTCTTGAAGAAGAAGGGATCAATTTGACGGAAGCCAGCGCAACAGCGCCGCAATTACAGGAGGTTCCTGCCAATGGATAAGCCAGAAGTAAAAGAAGATGTTGCCGTAGAGGAGAAGCCGAAAGCGGCTGCTCTGAATGGAGCCGCAAAGGGAGATGCGGACAAACACGAGCCAAAAGAAGGCTCGCCCCGATGGAACGAGATCTATCGGAAGATGAAAGACACGGAACGCGAGAAAGAAGAACTGAGAAAGGATCTCGATGCTCTTCGCAAACACAGTCGGGACATGGCCGAACGTATGGAGTCGTTGGCGAAGGAAAAAGCGGATCGGCCAAAGCCGCCAGCTCCAAACCCTGCCGAAGATCCAGAAGGTTATCGCGCTTGGGTCGATAACAACCAGACGGAATTGCAGAAGTCGTGGTCGGAACAGCTTCGCAAGACTCAAAACGAAAACATGATCATGATGATGCATGCGATGTACGACGACTATGAAGAAAATGCGGCTATTGCCGAACGTGACATGGAGAACGACCCGAAGCTTCGAGAGGAAATTTATTCGAAAGCCAATCCGTTCAAGGCGGGATATGAGTACGGCAAGAAAAAGAAAGGTGCGTCCTCTGCCCCAAAACCCGTTGACGTGGAAAGCGCTGGCGATATTCCGCCGTCTGGCGATGAAAGTGAGGATGAATTAAGCGAGATCGAACTTCGTACGGCTAGAAATCTCTGGCCGGGAATGCCCGTCGACAAGTTGAAAGAGAAGTACGTCTCGCATAAGAAAGCCATGGGGATTAAGCCCCGAGGAGGACGATAATGGAGGAGCAAATCAAACGGCGGCCGGGACGGCCTCCGAAAGCATCAGCGGACAATAAGTTTGGACCGAGACCGGGAAGCGGCGGGCCGCAACACATCCATCCGGCGTTTCGAGACAAAGAGCCGACAAAGCCGTGGACCAAAGAAGGAGCCAATCCGTGGCGCATGGATATGCTGCGCCTTGGCAAGTCTCGGCCGGGATTCCATGCTTGTTTCGTCTCGCCACGCAAAATTGAACAGCGGTTGTCGCAGGGCTATACCTTCGCGAATGCCGAGCACTATGGTCTCAATCAGCGGGTGCCTGGCGAAGGTCAAGAGCCTGGAACGCAAGTCAAACGCCGGGAAATGGTCTTAATGGAGATCCCGATTGAGAAGTACGAGGAACGACGCCAATACCTCGATAACGTTGTGAGACAACGGGAAGCAGCGGTCAAACGGGATTTGCAAAGGGAATTTGATCAGGCAGCAGCCGGATCAGGTCACAGGGTTCCCGTAACGGGCGCTGTGACGGAAACGGGCGAAGATAACTAATCGGAGGGAGATATGAAAATAAAAATGTCAAAGGTTAAAGAAGGTGCCGTGCGGTTTGTAAACGTTAAGTCGGCCGGGGATTACGTTGCCGAGGGCTGGACGTACGTTAATGCTTCTGAATACGGTGGGTCCAGGGACGAACGGGTTGAGGCGGGGGTCAGCTTGGTTCTCATGCGAAAACCGGCTCCGAAAGAAAATCCAACTGTTGTTCAGGAAAAGACGCCTAAGCAAAAATAGTCTTGACTTTTTTATCAAACGGGGATTATTCTTTCCTCGCTCGGACATTTTGTCCGCGTCTCACATTCGCCAAGGATTTAACTCCTGTGTGCGCCTAGGGCATCCGCCCTGTCGTTCCCGCCGATCCGGCGCTGTTGGTTAAGAATGACTTCACCAATTGGGATGAATCCCACAGGAGGCCACAATGGCTAATGTAGACGCACCTCGCGGCTTAAAACCGTGGAACGGTAACAACGGCGGACCGCCCCGCCTTCGGAAATACCTCGGCGGAACCTCGACCAGTATCGGAAAAGGCGACATCGTAGCTCTTGCCGCCAACGGACGTATCCACCGGATTGTCACAACGACCGGTTCGGCCAATATTATTGGCGTCGCCGCGAATTATGTTGCGGCACCCGCCTCGGGTGTAACGACCCCGCCGGAAGTCTGGGTTTACGACGATCCGCATCAGCTCTTTACGATCCAGGACGATGGCGATGCTGCGACCCCTTCCCAGGCCGCGGTCGGAGCGACGTTCGCTCTGATTTTGGCAGCCCCGAATACAACCACGGGACAAAGCAAAGTCGAGATCGATGCCAGTGCAGCTGGAACCGCAACTACGGACCCCGTTCAAGTTTTGGGCTTCGTGACAGGCGGCGGACTCGAAATCGGCAAGTACGCGACGCATATCGTTCAACTGAACCGCCATCTCTATAGGCACCGGAGCGCCGGTATTTAATGAACATGCTTAAGGGTCGGCTGGGCTTCGTCAACGTTAATAATCACTGCATGGAACCGCGTTATTTCCTGTGGTCTTATTTGCGGATGATGAAGCCCGCCGACTCTTTCATGGTACCCGGCGACACTTCCGTTAAAGCGTCCAGCTACAATGACGGCATCTACAAGGCTCTCAATCTAGGTGCCGAATGGCTGTTTCTGATGGACGTTGACCAGCAGTTCCCCCCGATGACCATTCCGCTAATGGCCGAAACCGTTGAAAAATACGGGGCCAAAATCGTGAGCGGCCTTTACCAAACCAAAGTCGCCCCATGGGCCCCTGTTGCGGGGTGGGCTAAAGACTTTAATGGGAAAGTCTTGGGCGTGAATGTGCACGGCCGTCCTTGGAAGTCGGAGTTCTCCGAACTGAACGCCAAGGACCCGTCAAATCCAATTGTTGAAGTGGATTGGGTTGGATCCGGTTGCCTCTTGATCCACAAAAGCGTTATTGAAGCGATTGAATGGCCGCCTTTTGAGGATATCTGGGAGAAGGGTCGTGGTGTGCGGAGCGAAGGGCACGACATCAATTTTTGTTTAAGAGCAAAAGACAAAGGGTTTAAAACCTACGTGGACACACGGATTATTTCCGCCCACGGTGGCTTTTACTACTTCGATCATCTCTTTGCGAAAGCGGCTCATGAATGCGGCTTACTTCAGCACATGACGGGCATCGCTCAGAACCAAACCCTTGAAAAAGACTACTGGGACACGATTTGGAGTGAGGAATTCCTTAAAAACGCTTCCCGAGAGGGACACTATCCCGAAACCTTGCGGGATATTGCGGCCGAGATTCCAGAAAAGGCCAAAGTTGCGGATATCGGATCTGGGCCTGGCGTTCTCCTTAAGAAACTGCGGGAGGCCAAAAGTATCGAGGGGACCGGCTACGATTTTTCGGCAAAGGCCGTTGAAATTCTCAAGACCCAAGGCTTCGATGGAAAGGTTGCGGACATCCGGACCTATGCCGTAAACGGCGACAGTCAAACGTTTGATGTAGTGGTTTCCGCCCATACCATCGAGCACCTGCGCGACGATGCCAAACTGATTTCCCTGATGAAATCTCTGTGCAAGCCAGGCGGAAAAGTTGTGATTGCAACGCCGTGGCGCGAAGAGATCCAAGGCCATTTTGAACACGTCCGGGGGTATTCGGACGCTGATATGGACGCTTTGATGAAAGCGCATTTCACCTCCTACGAGGTGCGGAAGAACAACCGCGATTATGTAGCGGTCGGAATTAACTCTTAGGAGGACGAATGAAACGATTTAAGAAATTTTTGCCGCTTGGTTTAGTGTTGGTTGTTGGTCTCGCTTGGGCTGCGTCGACGGATATATGGTCGTTGAAAGGCAAAGCGTCCGCTCTTCGGACTACGGACGTTCTCCGTTTAACGAACACCGACTCACCCGACCTTGTGCTCTATAACGGTGATCTGGTTCTTTCAAACTCGGATGCCACCCCGACAACCTCAGACGGTGGTCACGGCGGATTGGTGGTCAAACTCAAGAATCAATCCGGTAGCACGTTGACGCAAGGGGACGTCGTGATTTCCTCGGTCGGTGCAAACGGCAGTTTTGCGACGACCACGACCGCCAATGACACCAAAGTCATTGGCGTCGTGGACGAATCGATTACTAACGGTTCTGTGGGTCGGATCAAAGTGGCCGGCTTGGCTGTTGTCAAAACGACGCACACGGTGGCGGTTGGGGACATTTTGGTGTCCACGGCTATCGCGGGACGCGTGGCGACTGACAACACGCCGACCGACGGAGCGGGCCTGGGCAAAGCCCTGACCGCAGACTCCAATAACACGGTCCTTATTCTTCTCGGATCGCACTAAACGTTTTTTCGGGGCCTTGCCCCGCTTTCACAAAAGCAGTTCGACTTTGGGTCTTCGACCCAGGGCTTATCAGCCCTCTTCGCTCCTTCTAGGGGCGCCTTCGCCATCACAGGCGCATTCAGAAACCAAAAATACCTAGGAGGACACATATGACAGCCATTCGATCCAGCTTCGGGGACTTACTAGCCCCTGGCTTTCGAGAAATCTTCTTCAACAACTTCAATCAGTATCCGCTTGAGTACACCCGGATTTTCAACATTTTGGAATCCACCCGTCAGTACGAGGACGATTCCGGCGTGTCGGGATTCGGTGTGGTTCCTGAGAAAGACGAAGGGTCTGGGATCACCTACGACGACCCGATCCAGGGTTTCAACGTTCGGTACACACACCGAACCTTTGGTCTGGGTTTCCGCGTGACGCGCGAAATGTGGGAAGACGACCTGTACAACATCATGCGGAAGATGCCAGCGGCCTTGGGTCGTTCGATGCGCATCTCGCAAGAACAGGATGCGGCAAACGTCTTAAACCGAGCCTTCAACAGCAGCTACACCGGCGGAGACGGCAAAGAGCTTTGTGCGACGGATCATCCGCTCACCGGTGGCGGCACCGAGCAGAACGAACTGACAACGGCTGCGGACTTCTCAGATACCAGCCTTGAGCAAGCGTTGATCGACATTGCGGCCACGGTTGATGATCGGAGCCTTCCAATCAACCTCTTGGCCCGGAAAGTAATCGTTCATCCGAGCGACCAGTTCAACGCGGTTCGTGTCCTCAAGTCAGAACTGCTCCCCGGTTCCGCTCAGAACGACATCAATGCGGTGAGAGGTATTGTGGAAGTGATGGTGAACCACTATCTGACCGACACGGACGCCTGGTTCATTCAATGCGACGGACACCAGCTCAACTGGTTCAACCGCCGGATGCCGGACTTTGAGCAGGATGGCGACTTCGATACCGAAGACGCGAAGTTCAAAGGAACGGCGCGATGGAGCCGCGGCTTCTCCGATTGGAGAGGGTTCTTCGGCAGCCAGGGCGCGTAACGGAGAGGCATCAGAGTTAACTAAGTCCTTTGAGCTTTGCGTTTCTCACCCCGGAACGCGATGGCAAGGGCAGATTTCAAGATGGGGTAAAGACGAATGAGCCTGGTGGGGTGAACACTCATCTCACCAGGCTTTTTCTTGAGGAGAACACATGAAGAAACTTTTATTCGGGTTGTTGATGCTCGCCAGTGCTTCGGCGCACGCTATTGATTTTCAAGTTTCGCGTGAAGAGTCGAGTTACGTTAAATACTTTCTGGATGGCATTACCGCCAGCACGTCAACGATCCTGATTGATTTGTCGGACACGACCAATTTTCCGCACGAGAAAACGGGATACGCCTGCCTGACCAACATTCGAATCAACGTGGATAAAGTCGCTGCCTCAACGGCCACCATTAAGATCGGCGTTGTGACCGAAGTCGGCGCAACGAACGGAGATGTGGAGTGGTTCTTCTCCAAGGTATTCGAGGCCGATACCGTTGGTACGCATTTGGTCGAGAACGTCAATTTCGCCCCAGCCGTGATTCGGGCTTACGTGAATTCCTCTGGCGGAACGCCTTACTTACTTTCTTCTGACCGGACAACGGACAGCACCGTCTATCAAACCGATGTCGGCTTGCCGACGACGGCGGATACCGGAGGTGGCGTTTTCCCGTCTGCGGGCGATATCGTTCTTCGTGTCGAATACGAGACGGGCGCATCCGCTTCCGATATTACCGTTGAGGCACTTTATTACACAAAGCGATGAACCGGATTCCTCGATACATTCCCGGTGATCGATGGGTAGAGTGCGATGTGTGTGGTTTTGCGTGCCGGTTTAGTTCGGTGCGCCGAGCCAAACACGACGAAGCTCATGCGGGTCTGATCGTTTGCCGGGATTGCGACGACGGACGGCATCCCAATGAAGATCGTGTTCCACATAGAACCGAAGGTCGTGTTCAGAGGGTGAGGTAATGGCCGTTCCCGACAATCCGACAATCACACAAATAAAGACCGATGCCTACAAAAAGGCCGGTGTCGATTCTGCGTCGTCAACAGAAACGACACGCGCAGACCGACTTCTCCAAGAAGTTCTGAACGAAATCTGGATGGCGTCGTTCCGAGACGGAAACACACGCCTCAAGTCGTTGGAAGCGGAAGCCATGGACATTTCAACCAAGGGCTTAAGAGCAATTACGCTCCCTGAAGATTTCGACGAGGAAATTTCCGTGATTATCATGGACGGAACGCATCGAGGAACCGCCCAGACGGGAAGTTCCACCAGTATTACCTTTGCATCCAATGAAGATGCCACGGAAACGGATGTGGTTGGGAAAACCATTGTCATTACGGGTGGCACTGGCGTGGACAGTTATGGTGTGTGCACCGCCTACAACACCAGCACGAAAGTTGCGACGGTTTCATCGTGGTCGAGCACAAGTCCATCAGCCAGTTCCACGTATCTGATTGCCAACAAACCGCGCTTCTTGGAAGAGGAAAATATCCGGGAATTTGACGAGGACAATGTGGCCCCGAGTCTCGGAATTCCGTCGGCGTATGCCAAATTTAACCGGCAAATCGTTTTCGACAGACCGTTTGATTTATCCACCTACGGCATTTATCTCAAGTATTTCATGCACGTTCACCAGGTGGATCTTACGGAAGGAAACGCCACACGGATTACTCGCATTTTGCGCGATTGGCGCTTTGTCCTGACCAACGGCCTGGCTTACAAGATCATGGAGCTGGAAGACAACGATAAATACATCCCGACGAAGAAACTTTTTGACGATGGGATTCAAACTCTGCTCGTCCGCCACATTCCTTACGGTGGCGAGCTAACGAGGCTGAGGCTCTAATGGGCTACATGGGTCAAGCCTACGCGATCCCGCTTCACGCGGCTGGCTTCAACTTTAATCCCAACATCGATTTGATTCCGATCACCTCTTTGACGGAGCCGAGCCGGAACGTCGATCTTTTTGAAGGTGGTGTATCCAAGCGGCGAGGGACGTCCAAAGATAATTCCACCGTCGTTACAGGTGCGCCAAGAATTCTTGGACTTCATCAATTCAGGTTGAACAATGGGACGTCCTACAAAATGTTCGGGGCCTCCGATGGAAAAATCTACAAGAACTACACAGACACCATCAAAACCGGTCTTTCCGCCTCCAACAAATATTCGTTCGCCGTTTTAAATAACCAGGTCTACATCGCCGAAGGTTCCAATTTGCCACAGGAATGGGACGGTGCGACCGTCTCGACCAGCGATGTGGCAGCCCCGGCCGCATGGTCGGCGGGAAATCGACCGAACCAATTACTCCCTTTTAAACGGCGGTTGTGGGCGGGCGTCTTTGGAAGCTCGCGCGAAGACGCCTATGCCAGTGCCGCAGACGATGGGGGCGATTTCAGCGCTTCCACCATACAGATCCCCGTGCGGTTTGGAGATGGCTATGGCCTAACTGGCATGGCGACCTATGGCGGTCGCTTGATTTTTATGGGGAAGCAAAAGAGTCACATCTTGGATGACACGGATCCAACCCCATCGTCGTGGAGCGTGTTCCCGGCGCAATGGGCGGGCGGGGTCTCCCATTGGCGCCTGATCGCCAACGTCTACAACGATTTGCTCTGCATGATGGATAACGGTGTCATCTATTCGGTGACAACGGCGCAGAAGTACGGCGATTATCAAATGGCGGATCTGACAAAGGCGTCGTACATGGACCGCTGGATTCGAGAAAACGTGCGGTTGTCCTTCATTGACGATTTCCATTGTTCGTTCGATCCGGTTCGGCGCATCGTGTACTTCTTCGTGGTGCGAGCTGGCCAGACCGAAGTCGATACCGCGCTTAAATTCCATTTGGACCGTCCTTTGGAGGCCGCCTGGTCGATTGACCAAAACACGTCTTTTGCATCGGGGTTTGGAGCGTCTTGCTCGGCCTTGATCGAAACGGGAACAGGAAATCCCGAACTTTACACGGGTGACTACGACGGATTCGTTTGGAAGCTCAACCAAACCAATAAGAGTGACGCTGGAAACGGTTACGCTTCTCGGGCTCGAACCGCCAACACATCTTTTGACAATCCCCGCGTTCGAAAACACTACAAGCGGGGCAAGATCATTCAAGTGCCGCAGGGCAGCTACAACTTGAATGTCCTTGTCTATATCGATGGGGAACAGAAAGTCTCGACGACGGTTTCGCTGGCTGGTACCGGATCGGTTTACGGCACGGGCCTGTATGGCACCGCCGTCTATGGGGGCGATGAGATCATTGCGCCAACCTATGACATTAATGCTTATGGCGAGCGCATTCAGAAAGAGTTCTACAACAACGTGGCGGGCCAAGACTTCTTTCTCTCGCAAGATTTAACGGATTTCCGCGTGATGGGCGCGAAGGCGAAATCGGCATGAGCCATTTCGAACACGAATACGTCGAGTTTGATGAATTAAGCGAGGCGCGACCCGTTCCGTTGGGACCCAAGTGCATCCGGTGCCAGTGTTGTGGTTGCGAAGTCGTTACGCGCCATTACATCGAACTCGATATCAAATCGGATCCGCCTCGGCGCGAGAAGGTGTTGACGTTGGTAAAACTGGGCCATTACAGACGGGTTCCGATGGCGTTAAGCGACGGGACCGTGATCAATCTTCATATGTGCGCTGATTGCGAGAAGAACGAAAAGATCGATTTTGATACCTGCCCGGACACCTGTGACAGGATCGTTGCCCAAATCAAAAACAGCATGGCCAATGAAGACCGATGGGCCAAGAAACATGAACAGGACATTCAGGAGAACGGAAAGAGGTGGGCCAACGTGAAAGCTTTGAAGGTGTTTGACTCGCACACGTCGTTGAAAGATGCGGTTCAGCGCACCAACGATCTGTGTGAGGTTTTCAAAAAGAATGGATGCCTTCACGAAAAGACGGTCGAGCCTGTGGTGTCGGCGGACGTGCCCAAAGCGTCCAAGAAAAAATGCAAGAAGAAGAAGTGAGGTAAACCGTGCCGGGAAATTATTCAAAGGTCACAACCGTAAATACGGGCGACACAATTACCGCCTCCGAGCGGAACGCCGAACACGATAACCATATCAACAACTGCGACTTTGCGGGCATCGGTGACTACTCAGCCACCGTGTCGCAGATGCAGACAACGGCCGATCCCTATCCGGGCGGGACCGAATCACTGGCAACAGACGGGCAAGGGGAACTGGCTCGCCTCCGCTATTTGATCAAGCAAATAACGGGCGAGGCCCAGTGGTACATCGATCCCGATTCGGATATTACAACGATTGTTAACGGCGCGATCACTTTTACGGGGAATAAGACCTTCTCTGATTCCGTCGGAATCGGGGTTTCGCCATCTGGTACAAAGCTCCATATTCAACAAGCGAACAGCGTTTCTGCGGCCTTTATCAAGATGACAAAGGTGGGAATTGTCACCTGGGAATTTGAAACCGGATCTGGCGCCGATATTGTGTTGGATAACGACGCGGCCGGTAATTTTTACTTCAGTCACACGGGTGTTGTTTATTTCCCTGACGGGACGGCTGGCGCTCCATCGATGTCGTTCGAAAACGGAGCTACGCTTGGAGCCTTTAGGTCGGGGGCCAACCAGTTCAGCATCGCGTCCAACGGAGTTGAGGTTGCCCGTTTTGATAGTTCGGGGGTCGCGACTCAAACCCGCTTCATGATTTACGACGTTGACAACGCTGCGTTGGAACGAGTTACGGTTGGCGCGGCCGATTCCGGCGGGGCTGGTTTTAAACTTCTTCGGATTCCAAATTAATTAGGAGACGTATGAAGATCATTACTGAATTGAACAAAAAGCTCTATTTCGTTGACGAGGACTTGCTCGACGAGAAAAACAAGGGGACCATCCCGACTTATAAGCAGATGCTTTTGCGATTGGCCTGCAATCCAACGCCAAAAGATGCCGATGAAGGCGTTTGGTCATTCCAAGTTGCTATCAAGATCCGAAGCGCGACGGGCGATTCGGTTCAGCTTGAAGATGCCGATTTCCGTTTGCTCTGGAATCGCGCCAAAGAGAACGTTCTGGGTTGGAACTCGGCCTATATCGGACAAATCAAGTTGAAGCTTGAAGAGTCGCAGCAAGCGGAAAAGAAAGAGTAGGTATGGAAAAGACGATTCTTAGCGATGGCGTAATGGAGGCTCGCGTGGTCCACAGCGGCTGGGTGTTCATCCGATGGGTGGGCGAGCAATCGTCTCGGTTTAAGATGCGTCTTTATAAAGACCTCAAACAAGTCGAGGACCACATACGGCAACATCGGCTTTTGGGTTGGCTTGTGTGCAGCGAACCGGAGCACAAAACCATGCATGGAATTTTCAATCGCCTTGGTGCGCAGCAGTACGGACGAGACGACGAGCATCTATTCTTTAAGAAGGAGTTTTCCCATGTCTAAGAGCCCCAAGGTCCCGACCCCGCCCGGATTATCGCCGCAAGAACTGGATCTGCTCAATCAACAGAAACTCAGCCTTGAGCAGTTTTCGAAGCTCTTGACGGACGAATCACTGAAAGCCACAGAAACGCAGAACATTCTCAAAGGGATTAGCGGCCTCTACAAAAGCATCGATATCCCGGAGTCGCGCGGTACTGAGCGCCGGGAAACCGTTGCGGATATCGATAAATTCAATGCGGCTCGATCCTTGGGACAAAAGGCACGAGAGACTTACCTGGCAGCGCAAAGGGCACGACGTCCGATCTCGGAAATCGATGCGATCCAAAGCTTACGAGGGCAGCTCCCTGATCAGTACATCGATAAAGTTATCCAATCAACCCGACAGCTGACCCCCGCGATCCGACGACTGAGCCCGGAGGATCGTATTGTCCGAGCGTTCAGCGATACATTGAGCGGGGCTTCAGATGATCGGAGAAAGATGGAATTAGGGTTCGTAAGGGAAAACGTCTTGCCGGGCGAAGTGACTCCGGGCCGTACCGAACTGCAGCTCGACCAAGAGGCCGTAAAGGGCTTGAGGGATCGGATTCAGCAGAACCTTCAGTATCAAGAGTCGCTGGCTGCCCGGGATCGAGAGATAGAGGAAAAGGCGGGGTCAATTCTGGATCAACTCATGAACCGCCAACAAATGGCCCTGGAAGGGAAGTTGCCCATCGATCCCGCAATAGCCGAATCAAAGAAGCGCGAGTTTGTTGGCGTAGCGGAGAACTTGCGGCGCCGCGGCTATGACGTGATCGGGGACGACCCCGATACGGCCGTTGCCATCGGTACGCCGGCCGTACAAACCTTGGACACATTTAAGAAGCGGTACAACCTGATTGAAGACGCTTCAAGGCGAGGGGAGTTGGATGCGGCAACCAGCAGAAACTTAGGCCAGTTCGGCCTTGTACAAGAGCTGCGTGGTTCGTCAACAGCAAATCCGGCTTTGACCTCGCTTAATTTCTTGAGTTCGGCTGCGGAACATGGTCCGGCCAGGTTCATGGGTGCTTACCCCTCTTTGACGGCTGCCTACGGTGCCTTGCAATCGCCTTACGCGAATCAGAGGCAAATGCAGTATGGGGCGGACGTTCAAAATTCTGCCTTAAGTTCGCAAAGACAAGGCGGGCTCCTAAATCTCGCGAGTACCCTCGCTACAACTGGCCTTCTTATGAAAGCCCCTTGGCTTGCTGGGGCTGGTGCTGGTTTCGGTTTAATGGGCTTGATGTCTACCAAAAAGGCCAAGAAGAACATTCATAGGTTGACAAAACGCGAAGAAAACAAGGTCTTCGACCTCGTTCGAAAGGGCAACGTCTACACTTTCGACTACAAAGATCCGCGACACGGCGAAGGGAAGCGTATCGGCATCATTGCCGAAGAAGCCCCAAAAGAATTCGTGACGCCAGACCGGAAGGCTCAGGATGTTGGAAACACGCTTAACATTCTTCTCACCTCAATCCGGGCTTTGGACCGGAAGATTGACAGGAAATTCCGTCTGACGAGGAGGGCTGCGTAAATGGCTGAATTCGTGGATCCATTTGCCTCTTTAGCAGGCGGTGTCGAGAGAGGATTGAATATCGCTCTAACGGTGAGTCAAGTCAGAGAACAAAAAGCAGCTAGAGAACGAGAATTGGCGTTAAAAGCGGCCGATTCCAAACTTGAACTTGCTCGAACAATGAAGAACGATAAGACAACCATGATGGGACTCATCCAAAGTGCTGCTAATGACTATCAAAAGGCTGGCGTTGACGTACCCAAATTTGATCCAAAAGCGTTTGAGCAAAAGGGTGCAGATAAACAGCTTGCTAAAGCATTGGATACTTGGGCCAAGAACACCAAAAGTGGTGCGTGGGATCCTGAATTTGGCCGGAAATGGTTAATCGCACAAGGCGCAAGAATTGGCGAGTCCGGAGAGGAAGTAAGCGCTGTAACAGAACACGCTTGGAAAGAAGCTCTTAAAGTAGGAGAAAATAAGAAACGCGTAGATCCATTTGTCTTTGATCGTTTAGCCGGACAGATGGGCCTTTCGCCAGAAGAAGCGGTTAAGTTGCGCACGTCCCGCCCCGAATTCCTTGATGTTCCTTTTGAGCAACTAGAGGCAGTAGCAAAAGCCGAAGGCGAACGGACTAAACAAGAGAAAGTGAAAGAAGGGGCTGTCTCACAAGCTAACCGAATCATTGGGAAGGTAGACCAAGCAATGAGCAAGGTCGGCGCCACAACCGCTGGTTTAGGCGCCAAGACAGCAATTATTCCGGGGAGCACAGCCAAGGATCTTGCTGCCGATTTGCAAACGATAAAGGCAAATCTCGGATTTGCTGAGCTTCAGGCAATGCGACAAGCATCCCCAACGGGTGGTGCCTTGGGGCAGGTGGCGGTGCAGGAATTGGAGAATCTGCAAGCGACTGTCGCATCTCTTGACCAATCGCAGAGTCCAACCCAATTAAAAAAGAGGCTCACTGAAGTCAAAGTTCATTACGAGAACTGGCGGAATGCGGTTTCTGGAAAGACGCCAACGTTCGAGTCTATCGAAGAGGCTGAAAAGGCAAAGCTTACGCCTGGTTTAAGCATTATCGTTGGCGGGCGCCCTGCCATATGGGAATAACGTGCCTATTCGATTTTTAGATGAAGATCAATCTCAGCCTACCGCACCTTCAAAAAAAGGGCGTATTCGTTTTCTGGACGATCCCAATGTTTCGGCCGAGAAGATAGAGGAGAAGCAGCCAAGATCGTTGCGCTCTGCTGTTGTGGATCAATTGAAAGATCCGCAAAACTACTCGCCTTTATCATTCCTGCAAACAATACCTGAGGCAGCATCTAAGTTAGCTGGTAAGGCTGGCGAAATCGCAAGCGAGTATCTTGGTCGCGAACAAGTTAATCCCTATGTGTCGGCTGGGGTCGGAACGTTTATTTCCATGGGTCCGGATATTGCTATGACGGCAAGCCCTGAACTCCCAGCATCGCAAGCTGTTAAAATCGCAGCTGTTGCAGGCAAGAAAGGCGTTGAATTGGCTCAGAAAGCGGTGCGGTTTGGAATTGAATTGACTCCAGCCGAGTTAACTGGATCAAAAAATCTGAGCCTGATCGAGAGCGCATTAGAAAAAACCCCATTCTCAGCCGACATCATCCGCAAGTTCAGAATCGGACAAATGGAAAAGTTAGTGAAACGTCGCGAAGCAATTCTTGCGGAGAATGGGCCCAAAGAAACCATAGAGGCTCTTGGTGAGCAGCTTAAGAACCAGATAGATACCGTGTTCAACAGAGAAACCAAGCTTAGGACTGACACGGCTAACAAGTTAAAGGATTCTTTCCTGAAGCGTCTAGGGTCATCTGAAACTTACGAAGAGATAGGCATGGCGGGGCAGGAGGCCATAAAGAAGGCATCCCAGGTTAGATTCGGTAAGTCTCAAGAACTGTACAGTCAGGTAGACGAATATATTGATCCTAACCTAACTATCGAGCCGAAAAATTTAAGTAAAGCTGCTAAAGAAATAATGAAAAGCGAGGGCAGCTTGCCTCAGAGTCTTCGTGATTCAGAGTCAATGAGCGTTCTCACTGATTTGGCCGAAGGGAAGCCATTGAATTGGTCAGACTTGAACAGCATACGTTCACGGTTGGGGGAGTTGATAGCGTCTTCGGATCCATCCTATGGATTTAGCAAGGCTGCGCAAGGAACAAAGTTCGTCAGTGACCGTTCCGCATCTACATATAAACGTTTGTTCGGCGCCCTGGAACAAGATGCCGACGATTTTATGAAAGCGGCGGGGACTGAAGCGGAAAATGCACTGACCGTAGCCAGAGCCTTTTACAAGGAGTCGAAGCAGCTATTCGGGCGAGCTGACATCCAGAGGGTTTTGAAGTCCGACCCGGAGAAAGTAATCGGGATGGTCTTTAAGCCTGGCGCCGATACGGAAATAAAAATGCTTAGACAGGGAATCGGCGAGGAATCTTTCGCGCCTTTAAAAAAGAAATTTGTTAGTCGTCTCACTGAAACCGGTGAGGGCGAGGCAATTACCGCAGACGTGGTCCGTTCGCGACTTGATCAGTATGGAGAAACGCTAAAAACGATTTTTTCTCCTCAGGAGATTAACCAATTTGAGGATTTGATTGCCGGATTGCAAAGAGCCGACACAAGGACTGTTGAAAATCCGCTTTTTAAGTCGCTACTTAAGCAGCGTCCCGAAAAGGTTATCGACTACATCGTCCAACCGAAAAACACGAGCAATATTAGGGCAGTTCAGAAGGAGCTTGGGAACCTAGGCATGGAAAAAGTGCGCGAGGGTTTTTTGGCGAAACTACTTTCTGAAGAGAAGACAGGAAACTTCTCACCAACTCGTTTTTCGGCGCGACTCAATACTTACGGAGATGAAACACTAAAAGCTCTATTCTCAAAAGATTTGCTGGATGATTTGAAAACTATGGCCCACATTGGAGAAAAGATGGGTAAGGCAGAACAGTTAGCGGGGAATCCATCTGGTACAGCTCAAAACATAGTCACTTGGGCGGGGTTCGCTTGGGCAATTAGTCATCCTGCTTCCGGCATTGCGATCTTGGTGAGTCCAACGGTGCTTGCAAAAGCATATTTATCTTCGCCTATAAGAAAACTGTTAACGAAAGGAATTGAGCTGCCGAAAGGAACCCCGGAAGCAGGGCTGGTTGCTTCACGGCTTTTGTCTTATTTTTCTTCTAAATCAGGTTCAGATAACAAATGAAATCATTGCTGCAATTTTTCTATGACTCTGAATCTTTTGAGTGCTTCGTCTCCCAAATACTTTCTATCTTCTTCGGAAAGAACAAAGCCGGCTTCTTCATCAGCCGTGAGCAACTTAGCGATAAACTCTACTTCGGCAAGCAATTTCTCTATTTGGTTATGCCGTCTGTTCCATTGACTAGCAGCAATAGCCATTCCAAGATTCATGCCAGTATAAATTCCATTACTAACAGAATTATACGGATCTTTAAAGTTGGAGTAAGACGGGGTATGAGCAGATGGTTGACCAGCAACTATTGCAAGACCAGTTCCATATGGATTAGTCGGACTATCACTTTTGAATTTATTACCAGCGCCGTGAGGGTTGTTAACACTTTCAGGAGAAAACTTGTTACCGTATCGACCATACGGATTAGAAACGGAATCCAAGTCGAACTTGTTTAGACTTAATTTCCCACGGTAATTGCCTTGGGAATCATAAAGTCGTGGTGCGTCAGTCGCATAAGGATTGGCCCAACTTTGATTGCTATAAGGATTGCCATAAGGACTATATGGATTCATTATCCCGTTTGCTTTGTAAACACTTCCAGCTCCGTAGGGGTTGGCAATTGAATCTTGATCAAACTCGTTGGCCGAAATCTTTCCTAAGTATTCTTCGGCAGTACAGAAGAGTGGGCTAAAGACAAGTAAGAAAAGGAACAATAAACGCATGACACTTACCTCCTCTATTAAACGACTATTCGAGCGGTTTAATGCTACCGCCGCTTTGGTGAATCGCTATAGCCATTTGCAACACGCTCATTATGTTTTGCTGGTTATAAACGACACTTCTGTGTTTAACAGACAACACCCAGACTTCTTCGGACTTTTGGTTCATCGTAAAGAGAATACGGTAAGCAGAAAATCGCATCTTCCAGACGAGGTTAGTGGTTCCCTTAAGTGGGGCACCAACCAATTGGGGGGCCTGAGAAAGGCGGTAAGTCGACGCTTCAATGATATTTTCAACGATATTTTGCGGTATATCGCGGAAGTCGTCGACAATTTCCGAGTGCCAAAGAACTTTAAAAGTTATGCCTTTCTTCGGTTTTTGTTCCACTTTAAAAGATCCTCGGATGTCAACGCATCATCTCGCAAGAACGTCTTGAGTCTTTTATTGGCGATTTCGCCGAGAGTTAAATCTTCGGACATTTCTATGGCATATTTCACAAGACGAGCCACGATATGGGATAAAGAGTCTTTCTCAACAGAGGAGATCTTTTCGAGGATCTCATACGTTCCCTTGTCGAATGCAACTTGAACGCGAGGCAATGATGTGGGCATCGATTTATCTCCTTTTTGAAAGTAGTGTACCACCAGTGCACCACTGTGTCAAGTTAAGATGTGATTAAGATTTGTTTGAGTTGAATTTGCGCATCAATTAGCTAGCCCCACTTAAGGCGACTTAACACGGGCCAAGATCCTCGTCGGAGGGTTTTGGCCCTTTTTTATTTGGAGGAAGTTTGAACGCGAGCGACATTGCACTTTACCGGCGGTTCTTTGGAAAGGGACTGATTCAGGAAGCCTTTTTCTATGACGCGAGTGGGCGGCTTGAGTACCACGGCATAGCCAAGCGCGGCGCCGCGACGTCGGAAGCAGCCTGGTGGGTAGAAAAGTGGTCCTATACGGGGGACTCGTCCAGTCCGGATACCATCAAAGTCGCCCCCGAGGGGTCGATTCTGGACAATCGCGCGAGTTTGGTTTACGCATGAAAAGATCCTGGAAAACATCGGAACTGTGGATTGGGGTGCTGGCGGTTTCCGGCCTGTTTGTGGCCCGACGATTCGGGCTATCGCCACAAGTGTTCGCCGTTCTCGTCACCGTTTTGGGAAGTCTCTACATCCTTGGGCGCGGTATCTACAAACGGTTCCGCACCTATAAGCTGGGATGGTTCACCTCGGAATTCGTGGTGTTGATTGCTCTGACTTCTCTTTTGGCGTTTGAGTGTTTCAGCAAAAAACTGATCGATCCTAACTTGGCTTGTAGCTGCATAACGACGCTTGTTGTGTGTTGGTTCATCTCACGGAGTCTCGCGAAGGAACTTCGGCCGCAGCCGCAGCTCATCCGATGAAAAGGCACGCCGTATTTCTAGCCGTCACCTTTGTTACATCGGTGTGCGGCGCAGAGACCTATAAGTTTATCCATAACGGCATTTCCGGGCGTCCCGATTACGTCACAGTTGTTACTTCGAATACACTCCCCAGCGGTTCGACGCGATACGCGCAAATCAACCCCTCCTCTCAGCAGACAGGGCCAATCAATCTAACGACAGGGACGGTTGCCTATTTCAATGCCTCGACCGTAGCGGTAACGGGGCTTACGGCGAGTCAATTTGTGAAGACCAATGCCAGCAAATTGCTCGTGTCCTCGGCGCTGACAAACGCCGATATCCCAAATGGCAATACCAATTACGCTCAAATCAGTCCGTCCAGTCAGCAGAGCGGATTTATCAACGTGTCGAGTGGTACCGTCGCAGCGTTGAACGCAAGCTCCGCCAAGGTGACGGGACTCACGGCGAGCCGCCTCGTCACCACGGACGCCAGCAAGAACCTCGAATCGACGCTGATCTGGGATAAATCCTGCTCGACGGGAACCGCCTTTCCGTCCTCGCCGGTGATCGGGCAATGCTTTATTCATAACCCCGTCGGTCGAACGATTGAATATCGCTACGACGGGTCCGACTGGCAACCGATCCGGAGCTACGGCTCGATGACCATGTACGTCGACGCGGCCCGTGGCACGGATTCTCTCACAAAAGGGACCGCGACCTTTTCCGGTGCGTTTGCGACGCTTCCGTTTGCCGTGAACACGATCCCGGGGTCTTACAGCGGTCATGTGTCCGTCATTCTCGGTACGGGCACCTATCCTTCGGAAACCGTTATCCAAGGCAAGGTCCCAACGGGTAGTTTTTCTATCACCATCAGCGGCACAAAAACAACCCTTCGAACCGGATCTGTAGTGGCGGCCGCCAATGGGTCCGGTAACGGCTCCGACGGATTCGGTACCTTGCGCGTGAGTGGTACGCCCTTCACGGCTGGACAGTACACCGGTTTATTTCTGTCGATCACAGCAGGCACGGGAGCGGGAAGCACCGTCCCGATTTACTTCAACAACGCCAGCACGTTCACGATTGTGGGCGTATGGCCCGGTGACGTTCCTGACGCCACCAGCTCTTACGAGGTGTTTACGACAACGGATACCTTGATAGATGGAGGTGGCACGGGCGTTGGAATTACGGTCCAGGGTGGCCAGAGGAACATTCAGATTTCGCAGATGGGCTTTCGAAATCTTGGCTATGGCTTGATTTTTCAGCAGGGATCGGAAGCGAGCCCTTCGACACTCAATATATCCAGCTGTTCCCTCTACGGAATCGACCACCGCCAAGCTTCGCAATCTCTCTTCGCTCAGAACTTGGTTTTTTATTGGAACACCGCTGATTGGAACATGAGCGATGGGTCCAGCTTTGAGACCGGGTATTACCTGATGTTTTCGTCGGCTCCCACCGCCGGTGGATCTGGGATTCTTATGTCCAACAGCTACGGAAACTTGAGTCAATTCGCCATCTTTGGAAAAACCGGTGGCTACGGTGTGAATGCAGCCAACAATTCCAAGTTGAATCTCACGGGTTATGGCGATATTCACGGTTCTGGCGTGGACAACATAAGCGCGTCCTCTGGGGCCGTCATAGCGAATCCATGTTTTTGCGGCCAAGTTCGTCTGAGGAACGCGGTTGAATATGGGGCCCGGGCGGCCAATTCCGGCTACCTCCAAAACGCTTCCGTATTCACCTACGCCGCCAATGGATCCGGCACATTTACGCCGGTCTCAGTGTTAGCGGGGAGCGCCGACTAATGAAGGGCCACGTTTTCATCAATCTCTGTCTGGCAATCATCTTCTTTTTGAACTCGGACATTCCGGGCCGGCCTGGCCGGAAACGAATCATCGGAATCATTTTGGACCGGGATCAATTTGCGACACGGCGAGACAATTTTAATCCCAGCCACGGGACGATTGAAGTCGACGAAAGCGACCTACGGAATCAGAGTCTCGTTGCCGATCTCTGCAACTCGCTTGCTCAGAAGGATTATCGCGGTTTCGACAAGTACACCGTGAACACATCCAGCCAGATCGTCCGAACGGGCGGATGGCTTAAGCGGCCGCGCGTGTACACGCCGAGCGCCGATGTTGTGGTGCCATTGCAGCGTTCGGCGGAACGCACGGAGTTCGAAGATAACCGGCAGCAAATGTTGAACACACTCAACACGATGGCTCAGTCCACGAACGCCAACGACCGCGCGTTGGCCATCATTTTGAGGCGGCTGATCAATTTAGATGGTCGTCGAGAACGACCTAATTAGAGGAGGACTCTATGCATATCTTCTGCGGTCTGACGGATATCAATCAACCGGCAAACTGGCCATCGGGTATACCCTTCCCGCAGCAAAGGCTACTCGTGGCGGTCGATTGGGACAGTAAGCACTACGAACGGTCACGAGCCAGCATGAATTACGGACCCGTCATTTATGCCGACGAAACGTCAATGCCGGGCCAGGGCCGAGCCATTGATGTCTACAACCGGTCGCAAGGCATTCCCTCGCATCGAGATCAGTACGGGTTGACTAAATATTACTACCGAGTGGCGCAAGGGGCCGTGTACGAGCGTTTGAACTGGGTTCCGACCCCCTTAGAGTACACGCCGGACCCGAACAACGATATTCGCATTACCTTTGATCGGAGCCCCGAAAAAGCCGCCTTCGAAGACAATCTCTCATCGGATCGAACGCTTATGGATACGATAGAAACGGTTCCGGCTGCAACAGTGGCCCAGCTTTACGTTTATCAACAACAGCAAATTCGCATGATTCGCCGCCTGGTGAACCTCATCAGTCGAATGCTAAGGCCGGACCAATGAAGCACTCAGAAATAAACTGGCCCCAGTTTATCGACTTCCTCAAACAACAGGTGGGGAAGCCTTACGTCTTCGGCGTGGAGAACGACCCAAACGAGAAAGACTGGGCCAAATACAAGGCGTGGGACTGCTCGGAACTCTTTCAGGTGGCCTTCCATAAGATCGGGATTTCCATTCCCGACGGATCGTACAACCAGGCAAAGGTGTGCCGAAAGATACCAGGACATTGGGCCGATTTTCCAGGCAAGCTTTTACTGGGTGATTTGGGATTTAAGCACAACCCCGAGACCGGCGTGATTCACCATGTGGGGACGTTCGTCGGCGGCAGCCAAGTTATCGAAGCCAAGGGCCTTAAATGGGGTGTTGTCCAAACACCGATTGATTCGTACATGGCCTCGTCCCACTTCGCGTGGTGGGGAAGATTAAGGATCGTGGAGGACGCATGAGCGACGAAGAACGCCTCCATCCGTTTGATATTGCCGGGATGGTCCGTTCGACGACGGACCTATATGACAAGCGGATTTCGGCACTGACCGATTTGTTTCACCAAACCCAGATTGCTTTTACGAAGGTCGAGCAATCCGTTGAATACATGAAAGGCCGAATCGACGGTGGCATTTCGCCGACTATGCAAAAGGTCAAGGCGCAGAACGACGAGCTTGAGAAAGCCATCCTTCGCTTGGAAACCGAAATGATTAAAAAGTTTGGAGAACTGGGAACACGTGTTGCCGTCATGGATGAACACTACGCAGCGCCGATCACAGACTGGAAAGAGTTTCAGCGCAATATCCGCAGCTTCTTCTTTAAGGTCTTCGCCGCGGCGATGGTTCCGGTGATCGGCCTCTTTGCCACAACGTGGGTGTGGATTAGCCAAGTTCGAGAGAAAATACAGGCACTGCCAACGGAATACAGCGTCAAACGTGACGTCCGAAGATAAATGAATGAACCGACAATGCAGAGAGGAAAGAGTCCGCGTTTTCGTGATCTACGGGGACACGACCGGTTTTACGACGTGGGCCAAACGTGGTGCGACCAGTCATGAGGACAAAAGCGCCTATATCCGGCAGATGTACAACGAATTTCGCCGTTATGAGTACGCGACCGGATACCACGTCAAGTATTTGTGCGACGGTTTTGTCGCTTTCAAGGAAATGGTTCGGGGGCACAATTGCGGCGGGGCGCTTTGCGTCCTCAAAACCTCGTACGAGCTTCAGCAGCGATTGGAAGCCCTGATTGTGAAAATGCGGCACCCGCGGCCCGAAGGATTTCGGGTTCGGGTGGCCTGCGGGATGGTCTCAAAAATATGGGTTCCGCCCATCCGCAAAGCCGACCGGCGCTGGAAAGTCGAGTATGTAGGATTCAGCCCGTCTTTGGGGGATCGGATTTTAGAAGTTGAGCGTGGGGTGGGCTGCATTTGCACGGAGGCGGTCCGGCAGCTCTTGAAGCCCGATGTGAAGAGTTTGCAGTTCGAGCGGCTCCTTATTAAAGGCCCGACGCCGCGCGGCCTGGATGATGAGGACATGAAAGAGCTTTATGCCTTCAAGTACGCCAATGGGGACGCGCCATGCCCAAATGGATAGCCCTTGGCCGGAGGCGGAATGACTTCGGGCTTATGGCCAATCTGCCGAAGGACGCATGGCTCATTATTCGAACGAACACCCTGGGAATAGCTGGCATTGACCTAGAGTTAATCCCGCCTGCCAGCAGCGGCCTACATCCGGCCATGGTTATTATTCATGGCGATTGGCAAAAGATCTATTTCGTGGTGGAGCGAGAGGCCTGGAATGAGAGTCAGTATTTCGAATTTGCTCAGAAGCGCTTTAAAGAGCTGGGCATCAAAAAGCCGTAAACGGGTGTGGTGGATAAAGTTTTCGTGGGTACTGCCCACATTTTCAAAGGAGGTCAAACATGTTCGAGAAACTAAAGCAGTCGTTGTTCGAAGGCGTGATTGTACGGAAGGTGATTCAGAAGTTCGCTAAGCATGCGGCGGGTGCAATCGTTGGACTTTTGTTCGGGCCAAAGCTCGCAGCCTATTCTGCGCCTATTTTTGAAGCCATGGACGTGAGTCAAGCACAGATAGAGGCTGGCCTGATTGTGGCCTTTGTAGGAGCTTTTGGAGCCCTTTGGAACTGGGCGTCGCATCGGTTTGTGAAGAAAGCGGCTTAGTTAGGTTTCAGCTTTTTTAGTTTCACAATCACATCATCGGTCAAAATCGGCGTCCCCGAGCCTCTCTCTTTTGGGATGATGCTTTTGACTCTATCTACATATTCAGGCGAGAACCAATAAAAGTTCCGGTTGCCTATCTTTTGGTGTCCTTGGGGGACAATAACCCCGAGATATATCCATTGATAAAGCGTGACACGAGTAATCCCCCAAGCCTTGGCAGTTTGAGCCATTGAGAGCAAATTTTGATCCCCTTTCTTTGTATCAAAAACGCCGCGTGAATATACCATAGTTTTACTTTGCATATTTCTTCCCCTCAAACCGCCACTTGACACGTAACTATACAATTAGTATACTCGTAGAGTAGCACTTAAGGATACCTATTTCAAGGGAGGCCATCATGACCCAGGAAATTCGAGAGCTGTTAGACGGAGCCATCGAGCGCCGGGCGAACATTAACGATTTCGAGAACATGATGGCGTACCAGATGCTCCGTTTAGCTGGGGAGCAGGGCGCGGACGATGAGGTGATTTTGGGGGCGGCGCGGGTGATCGCGCGGAAATCGGCAGGGAAATGGGTCGTTGCGGAGGAGAAAAAGTCATGAACCGTCTGAGCGAGTACATTACTGGAATGACATTGACCCGGCAACTCCTTAAGGAGGCGAAGATTAGGGTCATTGAGGGGCAAGAGCAAAAGGCAGTCCGGTATCTTATTGACGCCTTCGACGCATTTGTGGCTGCGACAAACTGCGCTGTTAGTATTCGCGAGAAAAGGAAGCCAAAAAAGAACCCATGACCAAAACTGATTTTTACTGCGAGGAGTGCGAAATTACATTTCCGGCCGAGGACATGCCGAAGCACGTGACGTGCTTGCGGGTGATCCCCGACATTCAATTTACCCAGCTTCGAGAGAAAATACAGGCCGCGGCTTGAAGGGGAGAATCCTGAGAGGGGAGTCTTACTGGCGGCCAGAGGGCTGGGGCAATTTTAATACAAGTGGAGCGCAGACTCTATAAACCTGCGGAGACTAAAGATTTGAGACGGTTAGATGGAAAGCCGAAGAGGCATACAGGAACGCCAAGGAAAGGAATCAATTCGGGCGAAAGAAATCCGGCGTGGAAGGGCGGTTGGAGAATCACGGCAGGCGGATACAAGCAAGTTCGCTGTGTTGGACACCCGAGAGCAACTAAAAAGGGACATTACGTTTTTGAGCATATCCTAGTGATGGAAAAACATGTGGGTCGTTTTATTTCAGTAGAAGAAGAGATTCATCACAAGAACGAGATAAAGACAGATAACCGAATTGAAAATTTAGAGATTTTTACGCACTCCGAACATATGCACCGACACAACAGATCGCCAGAAGCACGTCGCAAGATTTCGGAGGGTCGGAAGCGTTGGTGGGCAAATTTAAAGAAAGCGAGAGGCGTACTCGAAAACACGCAGGAGGCAGTATGTTAAAAGCAGTCAAGCCGGAAGTCATAGCAGAGGGACACGCTAAAATGCTGTTAAGCGGAAAGTCAGGTGTAGGCAAGACGTTTTTTGCCTTAGATTGGCCCACTCCGTATTACATCGACTCGGAAGGCGGTGCAATTCGACCAGAGTACCGAAAGAAACTCGCCGCATCGGGAGGGGTCTACTTCGGAAAAGAACAGGGAAGCCAAGATTTCGGCGCTGTCATCAACGAGCTGACCACCTTGGCGACTACGAAGCACGACTTCAAGACGCTCATTCTGGACAGCTTCAGCGCCCTCTATTTGAGAGCTGCGGCCTTGGCTGAAGAGAAGGTGGGAAGCGATTTCGGCAAGGACAAGAAAGAAGCGAACCGCCCGACCCGACAACTCATGCGATGGATCGACACCATTAAGATGAACGTCTTGCTGATATGCCACACCAAAGATAAGTGGGAGCGTCGCCGCGGAGCCGAGTTATCCTATGCCGGAACGACCTTTGACGGTTACGACAAGCTGGAATACATTCTCGATCTTTGGATTGAGCTTGAGAAGGAGGGCCGTAACCGGACATTTCTCGTCAAGAAAAGTCGGATTGCCTCGCTTCCTCAAGATGATCGTTTCCCGCTCGACTTTAAAAAGTTTGCAGAAATCTATGGTCGGGAAAAGATCGAAAGCGAGTCAACGCCAATCGTCATGGCGAGCCCGGAACAGGTGGCCCGAGTTAAGCATCTCCTCGAAGTGGTGAAGATCAATCAATCTGACGTTGACTCATGGCTATCCAAGGCCGACGTGGATGATTGGAGCGAGATGACATCGGAGACCATCGGTAAGTGCATTTCGTTCATCGAGAAGAAACTAACGCCGGCTGCGGCTGGAAAATAAGGAGAGATCATGAGCTTTTCATTTAATGCAAAGGGGATCAAAATGGATGAAGCCGCGGTAGCGCCCGAAGGCGTTTATACGCTTCAAATAAAAAAAGCCTCCGACTTCGATAAGGAAGGAAACCCGCGGATTACAAAAAACGGCGATCCGTACGTATCCGTTAAATGCGAGATCGACGATACCGGCGAATGGTTAGGGACCACCGTGTTTCACAACGTTACCTTTCTTCCGAAGGAAAAGAAGGGAGCGGGGATGGCCCTGCAATTCCTCAAAGCGATTGGGGAACCTTACGAAGGAGTGTTCGATGTCGAACCCGACAATTGGATCGGCAAGCGGTTTCGAGCAAAGTTAAAAGTCACGAAGGATCTGAATGGACGACCGAAAAATGAGATTGCTTATCTCATCGTGGATCAGATTAATTCCGAAACGAGACCAGTTTCGGACGAAGAGGTTCCGTTCTAGCGTTTTCTAGCGGCCCGGGCCGGTTTAATCAAAACCTTAGACCCTTCCTTTTGAAGGGATGTGCCTTTGCGCTTGGCCAAACGCGCGTTGTGCAAGAGAATCGTAAGGACACCGTAAATTTTTCGCCTAACTATGAAAAACCACTTGAAGAACCATCGCTTATCGCTTAAACACTGCAAACAATCACTATGCAATTGGATCGGCCAGAACAGGACAGCAGCCATGCTGTCCAGTTGGAGCTTTTCGCCTCCGGACCATTTACGGTTCGGTTGCTGGTCCCTGATACGGTGGATCTTTGGTGGGAGCATGACTGGAAAGACAGGCCCAAAGCTCGAACGTGCGGCAAGCATAGAGAGCGAATCAAAAGGTTTTTCAAGGATCGCTACTGCGATGAAGTTTCGAAGTTCGATATCGAAAAAATGCGCCGCGATTTTGCAGTGCCAGGTCTATATTCTCAGGGCGGCCTTAAACCCAACTCCATTAATACCCCACATGGGATGGTGACACGGATGTTTAACTGGCTTTACCAATGTCGCGAGGTGGGGGTGGTTCACGGGATCGACTTTCGGAAGGTGCCGCTGCCGCCCCGGAATCCGGGATCTTTGGTCCCGAAGGTCAACGAGCTCCCATTCGCCAATAAGACTGTGTGGCCAAAGAAAGTCGTGTACCGTCTCATCGGTGCCGCTATTTCGCTGAATGACCTCTTGGTGGCGGAAATCATAGAGGCGCTTTATTTGACGCGATTAAGGCCTTGTGATTTGTGGCGTATTACGGACAAAAACGTGGATCTCGCACGTGGGGTATTGACCGGCATCCAACATAAGACCGTCACTCGCCGGAACCCTTCGGGAAAACCCTACGTAATCGCGATTCGAAACCTTAACCGAATCTTAAGACGGCGAATGGAGGTCGTGCCCAGCGGAACACCTCTTTTTGTGGATGGGAATCTCTCGGCCGAATCCTGGGCCCGCGTGGTCCAAAGACGGTTTACCACGGTCGCGGCGGTTGCCAATCTGCCCCACGTTAAGCTGAAGCATCTAAGACCGTCCTCCGCCACCTTATTATTGGATAACAATGTGCCGTCTCAGACGGTGGTGGAAAGCCTGGGCCATTCCGACGACCGGATGCTGCCGGTTTACACGCCCCGGAAAATCGTGCACTTAATTGAGGCGCAAGAGGTCTTGGAAAGGGACGGGACAGAAATTTTAGTGTGATGGTTTTCCGTCGAGAACTAGCATTGTTTTTCGTCGGAAAAGAAGATTTGACTTGAAAATAAAAAGGGTGTAAGGTAGAAAACAGTTATGGGAACGCTGGAAATTAATCATGTCGCCGTGAGCAACCACATTGCTGACGGTATTTTTTTGCCCTTAACCGGGCAGCCCCGCCAGTGCGCTAGCGTTCCCAAATGCATAGAAGGCACGGGGGCTTTTTTATTGGTCATCGGACGAACCTGATTTAGGCGGTCCGGGTGTCCCGGCCTTGCCAAGGTCGAGACGAGGGTTCGATTCCCTTCACCCGCTCCACATAACTAGCCTAATCAGGTTCGTTCCTAGAAATAGGAGCGAACGTGCAACAGTCAAACCTAACCGCCTCTCCTTTAGGTGGGTGCCCGCAGAAGAATAATGCGGAACTAACCCTCACGTCCCGTCCTCATCCCATCAAAGCCCCTAGCGTACTTCACCGTGCGTTAGGGGCTATTTTGTTTGTCACTCTCACTGCCTCCCTCCTACAAGGGTGCCTAAGCTTTGACATCTCACGTCGCTGCCCTTGCCACTATCAAGGTGCCTCCCGATGAAGTTCGAAATCAAATCGCGATGGTCTGGTTCGGTTCTCTTTAGTCTTGAAACGGATTCTCTAAAGCTCTGCCTAGAAGCTGCTGTTAAAAGTGCGGCGAACCTCTATGGGGCGAACCTCAAAGGGGCGAACCTCGAAGGGGCGAACCTCAAAGGGGCGGACCTCGAAGGGGCGAACCTCGAAGTGGCGAACCTCGAAGGGGCGGACCTCAAAGGGGCGGACCTCGAAGGGGCGAACCTCAAAGGGGCGAACCTCGAAGGGGCGAACCTCAAAGGGGCAGACCACAAAGGAGCG
>Ga0196963_10000307_pt1 | contig 45747 bp, 54 predicted proteins | sample S1_5metaG_FD_148600 | JGI IMG/M metagenome (GOLD analysis project Ga0196963, IMG submission 148600) | Soil microbial communities from Anza Borrego desert, Southern California, United States - S1_5 | ecosystem: Environmental > Terrestrial > Soil > Desert | place: USA: California | collected... | reverse complement strand
AGGGGGACATGCTGTCCCCCTAGACCCCCTGGCACCATTTTTAGGGGGACATGCTGTCCCCCTAGACCCCCTGGCACCATTTTTGAGATTTTGATTATCAATGATCAATTAATTGAAATGTCGAATGACAATTCGGTCAAGTCTGAACATGGAAAGGCGAGTCGCCATAAAGAAAAGAATTGCTTTGCATCGTCGGTGTAAGCACCGGTCAGATTTCCATTGCGGGCCCCCCGTAATTGGACCTGACGCATCGTTTGCTGCATTACACAAACGCTCAAAACGACGTTTTGATCCACCATACCTGGTGGGGATTCTCAGGTGCATCGCAAAAAAGATTCGGATGGGCTATAGATTAAAATCACAAGTGGCCGTCGTCCATACATGCATCCATCCAAAGTGGATGCCTATCGACAAATCTACATTGTGAGACTGATAACGGCGCTGACTATGTCCCAGTGGTGATTGTTAAGTGCGACAATCGCTTCCGCCCTACGGACACCTGCGCCATTAATGACGACCCTGATTTGGTCCTCCCTCGTAAGGATAGGGGTTCCTCCTGCTGGTGGAACTGCGGTGGCACGTTGAATCGCCCCTTGTCCGGGGAGTGAGGGGTTTTCCAGTTGTACGTCATAATCGACCAGATGCGAAACCACGAATTCATCGGTAAGCTCTTTGCGACACAACGGGCAGTATTTGTAATAGGGGTCGCTGCAATGCGACGCTTCGCAATGCCACCGTTCCGCTATCTTGGTCAAGTACACCTTGAAACACGTCCGGCACAATGAATGCCCGCATTGCAACTCTTGGAATCCTTGGCCTATGTGATAACATATGGGACATACGGACGACTTTTTGAGACCGTCGATCCACCCGTCTATCGTCTTGATTATCTCGTCGTGTTGTGATTTCATGAATTGTATCTTGCAGGCCAAGATCACCTGCGTCAATTCGTCAAATTTGTTGTTACCTTGTGCGACTCTTCCCAGTAAACTGCGAAATATCGGTAGCTGAACGTGTCTGTGCAAGATCAAACGGTTTTGTTCTTGTTCCTGTTCCATGGTGTGGAAAGAAAAAGTGCGTTTGGTTTTGTGGTACAATACCATCATCCGTTCACCTGACAAACCGATAATGATAACCCGTATGTTATCGTCTTCATCTTCATCCCGGGTTCTTGGGATCAATTCCTGCATGAGGTTGATTCGGCGGGGGTGACTCATTTTGAGCAACGTGAGTGATTCACGTAAAAATTTTTCAAAAAAATAGGATTGTACGGGGCATCCTCGACGCGGCACGAAATGCCCACTTCCTCCCATGACTCGGTTCATTTTGAACCGCTGGAAGGGCTAACTGAAAGGGTAATCGAGGTAAAATTGCATCTCATGATATATCTTGAATGCAAACCGAGCACATAGAGCAGGACGTGCATCCACTTGTTGAAAGGCGCCTTCCCGCCATGGGTGGGACCTGCAGAGATGAGGGCGACCCCGGTTTCGATCAGATATGATATCTGGAAAAAATGCGGAAAATAAAGGAACCACTTCCAAGATCCTGTCAGGAGGAACATTGCCACACCGATGGCTCGCAGTAAGAGCAATAAGAGCAATGCGAGTAGTTTGGGGGATGACACCAGTTGATCAAAAACACCTCCGATGCCGTTTGTTGGGGACGGGGACCCAACAACGAAGGCGGAACGGATGGAGTCGAACAGAGGGGGATTGATTTGGTGCATGAGTGCCCCGTATGCCACCAAATCGGTCAACAGATCCATGATTTTATCCATGTGCTGATAATGGGGATTTGTGGAACATTCGATGCCCTTTGGCATCCTCTTTATCGTCACGAAATTGACAAATCCCTCCCGTGTTGAGACGTATGATAGGTACTTCTTCCATCCTTCACAATCCAACCAGTCGATGAGGGTGGTGTTGATCAAGTAGGCCCAAAACGGATCCATTATCAGGAACAGTAGCCATCCGGACATGCGGATGAGGACCTTATCGATCATTCGCCTATATGATTCGATCGATTGCTTACAACGTCTTTTTTCTTTCTGGTACAGATGCCAATGTCGAAGTGACATTTATGCCCTCCTTTACCGGTGATAGTGGGCCCACTTCAGGCGACTCGTGTTACATGAAACGCGCGGATTTCACATGAATTAAACCAGAGCAGCATTTCATGAACGTCCAGATGAAAATTGTTTATTGGATCAAACGATGAAGAGCGTTGGATCACCCAAAGTTTAAATGCAAGCTCAACGATGGTTCGAAATCCAATCTGGATGTGCTCGGGCAATTTGCATGCTTCCATCAAGAGCGGCCTTCCGAGTGATTCTTGCTTTGTTCGAACTTTTGTCAATCACCGTATGTTCGGTCAGGGCGTTGAGAACAAAAACGAACGTTGAACTCAAATTGAAGATCGGGGTCCAACCACCGATCTTCAGTTCCTTCAAACACGGAACTCCATGGAAGATCCCGAAACTAAGTTCGCTCTGTCTTGATCCGATCAGGTGTGGAGTTTCAACCCAAACGAGTGGTGGAGACATGGGATAATCAACCGGAATCTCGAAATTCATGACCAATGGCTGCAAATTGTTTCCCATGCTGCTTTTTAGAGATCCGTCGGCCAGTTCTTTCACGACCACTTTTATTGCGCCTTCCTTGTGCCGACTGATGTCGACCTCATATTTGCCTTCTGATCCTGCAATTTCTTGCTTGAATCTTTCGACTTCAGCAATCCACCTTTTTCTTCCGCGAAAATCGACGGAAGTGAAATCCAGTTTGGCGTCTGGTCCGTATACGTTACTTGAATTCGGATTCATTATCCTCTCTGATAATGGGATCAAAAAAACATCAAATCACTCCCGCTCCCCCCCGTACCCCACGCTCCCCACATCCATCCTCGAACCCACATCGTGGATATGGCATGTGTCCATCACTATCACCTACTTCATTGTTGGTTATTGCACCATATCCAAATTTCTCTGTTTGGCGTCGCTCTCTTCCATCTCTCTCCCCATCATGTCAATGAGCATAACCATTTTCCTCTTCTTCTTTCTTATTTGTGTCAAAAGTTATGCCATAATGCAGTTTGATCCTTTTTTGGGCAATTCGAAATCTTGTCCCAAAATATCCTCGACAATCGCTCTTGATTTGGCGATCGTCTCGTTCCTGGTGGTTTCACTTTGATCCGGTCAATGTATTCCCAACACTTGTATGCATTGCCAAAAGGTGTGCGGTTTGGAGCAACATCGGACCACGAGGAAACGGCAAAATTGGAATAATACAAGAGAAGGAGTTTGAATTTTAACATCATGCGATGAAGAAATTTTCCTATTGTATACTTCGAACATTTTCGCTTACAAATATCGTAAATATAGGGAGAATCCCTGGTAGGATCGTTTAAATATTTGGGAGTTGGGGGGAACGGCATAAGAGTGATAATGAGTACCTCGAATCCAAGGACATCGAGGATAGTTAAAACCAACGAGGATGGAAGCAAAACCCTTTTTTTGCTCAAAGATGTGGTAAACGTCGTCATCGGCGACAGGCGTTACGATGGTGTAATGTTGGTTTTTGGTATAACCGGTGGAACTAGACATCCGACTCTCGTACTGATGAAACACGATGGTGATCGCCTTCGGGAAGTTGGAACATTCCAGGAATCGGAACTGAATATCAGTCATATCGAATACGTGGAAGGTCATGCGGAGAACCGGGAAAATATAGAGGATAGATTTAGGAGAGCCATGGCCCTTTCAAGAGAAGAGCCGATAATGACGCGTGAATTCTTGAGGGGTTATGAACGCGGGGCTAAATTGGAATCGGAAGAGGAATCGAAGGGTAGTAAGATGGCTGCGGAGAATAGGAGGAGGATGAAGTTAGAATCTGATAGGAGAACGACGGAATTGGAGAGGCGGAAAAAGGCAAAGAAATTGTTGAGAGGAAAGGATCTCGGAAAAGGAAAACCTTTGGAGACAAAGAGAGAAAAAGAGGAAAAATTTCTCCGACAAATAAGACGTACAAAGAGAGGGGAGAACACAGGAACAGAAGGATGGAGCGATCTCTGACATCTTATGGGAGATCAGAATATCTTTATCATCATCACTATGGAAATAGCAATGATGGTAATGACAATCCGGAGGTTGGTGGGAGCGGTGATGGTGTCTTTGTTGCAGTCGGCGTGGGTGATTGTTTCCGCGATGAAGTTCTTGTGGGGGATGATGTTCTGGTTGGTGAGGGGGAAGGTGATGTTGATGGTTGCACAAATGTTGACGTTGATATTGAAGTCAATGACATTGATCCCATTTCGAAAGTAATACCCGTGTATTCATAATTATTGTTATCTCGACATGGGGAAAAACAGACCTTAAATAGGTTTTCCGCCTTATTTTTTTTCGATTTCCACACGAGCGTGACGGAATCGTGTTCGTAGTTACCGATTTGCAGTTCTATTGATTGATCGTCAAATTGTCCACACATTGCCGAATGGGGAACGAATTTGAATTTTTGGAACGGTTGGAAGTATCTGTTGCTCGAAGCCGTCAATTTCACCGACTCCGATTGATGCACATATTCGGCACCGATTAATGAGCCAGACGTTCCACAGGAACACGTACATGTGTATCGTTTCATCGTCGAAAATGTGGTTATGTTGCAACACTGGTCCTGTCGTATGAAAGGGGTGCCCGACAATAAATAAACGTCGGTGTGTCTTTTTCCATTTGGAAAAAACATGGCTTTGCACCTGCAAGCCTCCATTTCGCTAATAAATGAAACAAACAGTATCAAGTGCAAGTGCAAGTGCATCGTTCATGCCTGTAATAATGGAAAAATTATTTCAATTTTATGTGAAGTGCCAATTGACGAGTGATTGGTGAGATCCGCCCATGGGTAACACAGCATAGACCCGCTTTTGAATTCAGTAACCTTGAGAACACCACTTCAGATATCTGCCTGGTTACCTTCACCCGTGTACAGAAACCATCCACAGGTTCAAAGACACACTCTCGGCCTTGTCAAATGTGCGGTTGTATATTTCACCAGAGAACGATCGATCGGTCAGGATCTGCGTAAGCGGCAAAAGTTTTTGATCCTTTTTCCATCTCTCAAATGAAACGCACCACCTGGGAATCGCTGTTGCGGATTGCCAGTTTTCCCACCAAAGGCGATAATGGTATTCGTCGCACCTGGTTTATGCAGTTCGTCTATGACAACAGTCACAAGCGAAAATTGCGCCACGTCGAACTGGTCAAGGATCGCATTCTCCGGATGCCGACGTTATTGTTGCCAAACGACTTCCCGTATTATTTGGACCGTGACATTTTTCACTGTGTGCTCTGGTACGACAACAGAGTACCCATTCAGCCACTGTTCGAGATCAAGGGTCAGTTGCTGAACAGTTACCTGTTCGACATATGTTATTACCAGAATGCGGAATACAACAGCAGCGTCCGGCAAATTCCACATTTTCAGGTGTTTTTAAAGCCCAAATCGCCAGGCATGATCAGGAGACCCATTTTCGAACATGCCACGTAAAGTGCACTCAGAATCGCGATAACCAAAATGTCTGATCGTAACACGTGCTCCATCCGTTAGATCCGCTTCCGTGTTTGGGACAATTGCGACTGGTCTGACACACCGTGCAATCCTTTGGAAAAAGGTGGCGTATGTCTCTGATGCAATCACTATTGCATTTGACGGGGGATGTGAACTGGACGGCATATTGATGGCAATTTTGCAAATCACCCAGGGTACCGGGTCCGGGGGAACGATAGGTCATGTATATTGACCTGTAACATTTGTGGGATTCGCATCTTGGACAAAGATTGAATTGGTGCGGTATAATCATCGGATGGTTCCAGTGAAGGCCACACTTATCATACACTGTGATCGCCATTTGCATGTTTTTGTGAGGGTTTATTGCATCGATTAATCATCCCTCGGTACAAGAGATGAGTCCATGTGGGTCAGGTGGACGAGGAGAATCAGGTCTTCCCGACGACAATTGCGCTGGTCGATTTGTCTGAGTCTTGGCCGTTGGTGTGAATGCATTCGGCCATCATCTGGAAAATTGTAGAAACGACACGCAGCTTTGAGTTGTGTGGTTCCTAGAATTTTCCATTGGGTGATGTGATCATTGCGAACTTGCATGTGCTTGTCGGTCTGATTCCAGATGCAGTTGTCAAACACTTCTCTGATGACATTCGGGTTGGTGCTCGATAAGACGGTCAATGACAATTCCATCCCACACTGCAGTTTTTGAACAATTCCGCCACCGTAATGCTGGTATTTCCTGTTTGTATTCCCCCTGCGTCCATACATTTCAGCCAGATATCATTGCCGTGCCGCCCCACCCCATACCGACGTGACGGACGAAATGACGCACGATTGACGCTTAATTGGCTCGTCTCGGTGAGGCAAATGGGCTTGACCACTTATCCATTGAGGCTTAATCGATGTCGTTGTCAACTTTTGGTTTCCAATTGAGCCTCTATGTCGGAATCTTAAAAAGTGCTCAGTGAGGAAGGGGACATCCAGCATTGAGATATGGTTCGACACATTCTTGGTGAAATATATGATTGCAGTCAAAAGGTCGGCGCGCTCTTCGAGCTGCTCGATCGGTTTCAATTTCCCTCAAACAGATGTCGCAAATGCTTTCAGCTTTTCCTCCAAGTTGCTGTATCAAATTGAGGTACTTGTACCGGTATTTGAAGTATTTTTCGCGGTAGTTTTTCATATACTGTTTAGAAAAAAGTATTTGCAAAAAATAAATACTGGTACATTTTGTTTCCGTACTAAATGAATGAAGCGATCAAATCAATGTTTGGTCTTAATTATATTTCCAACGAAATGTCCCTGAATAGTCTTTTGAATCTCGTCTGACAAGGGTTTCGTCAGTCCATATTGCCGTTGCTCCAAATCCGGACAACAGGTGTACATGGACCAAACCATCCAATGGAAACCATCATCGCTTGTCCGATGATCCGATATTGCACGGCTATTCTCAGTTGCGGCACATTTTGCACCCTCTCGAGAATCCGCCAAACCTCAATTGGTCGCAACAATTGTCGAGGCACCTCTTGCTCTTCTGGCACTGTCTCTTGGTGCATTGATAATTACCTCGCTTTCTGGGATCGCCTCCCAAAACTCCCGCTCGATTTGCCCTGGGAATCACTTTACGTCCGAGTCCACTGCAACAGCAATATGCAATTGGCATATACCCAAAGGCTGGTCATTAATTCTAAAATCTTGGAGGAATTCGTGACCATAAATGGGCAATTAAACCTAATCTATTTGCATCTTTTTGCCAGCTTCAAGCAATACATCATTATCATCTGGTAGTTGTTGGTGCGTTGAATCTGGGCTCTTTTCACGTAGTACTTCAATAAAATTGCGTCATACAATTCACTATCAAACCCCGCGTTGTAGGCTCCACTTGTGAATTCCATTTTCAAAACTGTTACATGGTTGCAGTGGATAATCCTTTCCTGGGACCATGCACACAGCTGGCCGTAATATCGCTGTGCGCGCGATAGGGCATGCGACATCCTCACGGGTATCCATGGTTCTGGGACACGTGCTGACTTAACATATTAAATCTTTAAAAAAGAAGGCAACAAAAAGTTGCGATAACGCGACTGACGGAAGCTAAATATCACGTTTCAAATACCCGGAGCCATGAAACGTGGGTCATTTAGGGAACGCATGAACTGGACATGTGCGTTCTGTACTGCAGGTGGAAACGAAAGATTCGTTTTTTTGTTCTTGGTATCTGATGCCTTAAAGGAGTTTGTCTCTTAATATGATCTGATGATATGCAATGCTTGTTTGGTCTCCTCTTGATGGAGGAATGCATTCAGCGCATATGCGTGACAGATGGGATTAAAGTGTTGGTAAGTTGGACAATCGTATGATGGGGAGGAGCTATTCGAAAGCAAACTCCCATTTGGCGATTCACCGTTTTTTTTCTTGTGCTGTTGTATATGTCCTTTTATCGTCAGTACGTTAAATATAAGACCCGGTATTTCAACCTGTTGAATTCGTTGGAAGGCGGTGGAAAAAGGACCAGGGACCAGTTCGACCAGCTACTGGAAAAGAGGCCCAGATGGGTGGTACCGGTGGAAAAGGGAATAAAGAATGCGCTGTTCGCAAAGTTGTGGACGGCCACCTTGGGTAAGATGCATCCCCGGGATCGGCATGTGATAAATACCAATGAGGACGTACGCCGACGCCTTACCGAGGATATTCGCAGTATACTGGACGACGTGGAGGAGAATCGGGGAATGAATGGATTGAGGGAACTCAATGAAAACAAGGAGGGAGAATTCGACGATTTGTCGGATGATATCGTCGATATCGCCGATCAACTCATGGATGATTACGCTGGTTGATAGTTGTAGGTGATGCATGCCAACTATCAAGCTCCGTGTTATGTGGTACAAAAAAAATACAAGAGCCAGGTTTCCGGTATGGCAGACAATGACCAAAATTTTTGGCTAACGAAAAATTGATTTTGTATTCTGACATGCATATGTCAAACGGAGAAGCCCGTAAGATCCAATCATTGGAGGATGAGGTGGATGCTCTGAGAAAGGAGAACACCAAATTGAAAATCATCATAAACATGCAGAAACTCATGACGGCCATGCTGGATGTACATCATGCGTTTCAAGTTTGGAAATACATGAAACCTTCCACCGTCATGGTAAAGATCAAAGCTTTACGAATCGGCATAAATCATTACGTGAATCACAATGATTCCGATCAGACAAAAATGTACAAATGCAGATTATTATTGATGAAATTGAACGACATGCCCAAATTTCTGTGGAGGGAATTGGCAAACAAATTTGGCGATGAATTTTTGTACGATTTTATCGATGCATTGGAATCGATGGATCTGGGAAACAGTGCAGGTGGAGTATCGGATAGGGAAATAGTTGAATCGGATAACTGGTGGAGGGAGTGACGATATAACTGATATATACTCAAAATGGGAAAAGGTGCGTACATTGTTGCGAAAGCGATTGGAATCAGTTTACCGGATGTCATGATCGGTGACACGATACCGTTCACCAAACACGGTCCCAAGGAAGGGATTGAATTCCACTCGAATTCTTTGGAAGTTAAAGTGAAGGGCAGGTACGTTTACAACGTCGAGGTGCAGATCGTGGATCGAAGTGAGGTCACGATAGCGGTCAACAAAAAACCCATTGACCGATTTCACGCATCGGGATCAGGGAACGGCATTTTGGAGCTTGACAAGCATGATGTGGTGACGCTGATCAACAGTGGAACCAGCGTAATGAGGTTCTTGTCATCGAGTCGCAACGCTCAGAACCTGGTCCAATTGACGCTGAACAGGATCCGATGAGAGGTCATGGCGCTGGGCTCTTCACTGTTCGAAGAAGATCAAAAAACTCCCTACGATCATCAGCATGATGCCGATGAACCCCTGCGGTGTGAGGGGCTTTTGCATGTAGAAAAAGGAAATAATGGCGACAAACAGGGCATGCAACATGATGATGGCGTTGGCGTAACCGGGATTGGGGGATTTCAACAGGGCAATGAAGTGGCTCCGATATGCTATGAAGTAGGAGATGCTGATCAACAGCAAAACGCCCCATTGATGCGATTCCAGCGTGTGCCAATTGGTGTACAATTCGCTGTAGGCCGAGTAGATCAGGCTGAACAGTCCGATTATCATGAAATAAAGCAGGAAAACCATGTTGATATCGACACGCGACCAATTTGTGGCGACCAAAAGCAGGTCTCCAATTGCGAAAAATATCGACGACAACAGGGCAATCGTAAACCAATTTTCCATTATACTATACTGAGCGCATTTGGGCACCAACGCTTGGAATGGGTTCAATGCAGAGGATGCAGCTGCTCCGTGGTTCCGGTCGAGTCCAATCGCGTTGAAACATCGCATCGATGCATGCGCGGTCCCGAGAGCCACTTGTGCATCCAGGTATCAAAATTGCAAAATGGATGTTGTTCTTGTTTATTTCCAAAAAAACACGAACAACAGCCGATCCGCAGAACGGTCAGTTATCTTTGGCCAACCCATGGTTCTTCGCGGTATTGTTGGTTGGTCGCGATGTATTGCAACTGTGACATTTGAAATCAAGAAATTGCTCAGATTTTGCGATTCCAATGAATGAAGGAGCCATCAGATCTTCCAAAGAGGAAATGAGAGTTGTGTCAATAGATCGGAATAACGAGCAGCTTCCGGTCGTAATTCTGTCACAAGCAGTGAATCCATCGTTTGCACACCTGCTAAGGCGACAAATGTCCGCACCATTGTATTTGCATTTATGGCTTGCTCCTGCCATTATCTTCATTATGGCAGTTAGATGTGGCATGCGCCTCGCATTGTAAACAATGCATCTCGGACATCAGGATCTTGATTTCAATTTCCTCCAATTTATGCATAATCACAGAAAATTATTTCGCTTATCTACCGACTTTCGTGCAGTTGAGAGGTTCGTTTGATTGATCCAACAGTTATCGATATTGGCTGCAACATTCATATGTTGCAATTAATGAAGGTGGAAATTTTGTTCAAATCGGACAAGTATAAATTTACTATAGCATCCACGCGTTGGTCTTCGATGCATTCCTCCCTCCTCCGTGGGCATCCACCACCGGAAAAGACTTCCGCGGATGCGAATTTCCCCAGCCCACCTGTTGACAGAGTGACCGGTGCCTACAGTCGACGTTGTGCCTGTCGGTCGCATAGGCACCCATCAGTGCGATCAGATCGTCTATCAAGATATTCAGTTCTCCTGTTGCTTGCGCCGGGTCTTTTTGGCGAGTGGTGTAAACGTAATAACATATGATGTATTTTGAGATCGAGGCATAGAATTTTGATGCGTACGACCAGTAGTTCACCAAGCATTTATTGATGCATTTACTGGCAATGTCGAACTGGTCCAAATAGCTGTTCACCTCCCGTGGAGTCGCGACCCGACGCGAGGGCGTCAACCGGATGGGATCGTGCACGATCAATGTGAAGGATTTTGGGTAGCTCGGGACCATGGAAGGCGTCAGTGGGTAGTCCAAAGCCCCTTCAAGGGTGGCCCCTTCTCTCAGTATCTTGTAATTGCCGATATATTGCAACAGACGATCGTGGATCTGGATGAAAGCCCGATAAAACGGATTGTTCACGTCCTCCCTTGTCATGAAAAAGTATCGGTTGACGAGATAACCGAGGAAATTGATGAATCGGCCCACGGTGGTCAAATGGCCCTGTCCGCCGGCCCCCAGTCTGCGATGCTCTTCCATGTAGGTGGGATTCTCTCTCAATGTGGAAGCCAGTGATTTCTGGAGGTAGTATGCAAACGTCTCGCTCTCGGCCGAGGGCTCCGTTGATGTCACCCTGACGGGATTTTCGCTGTCGATCTTGAATCCGATGTTCTGTCCGATGAATTTGGAGAAATACCCCTCGTTGTCATAAGGTGGGGACGTCCCGCAATGCCGTGGATTGCGGGTGGCTTCTTGGATGCAGTATATCGGGAACCAGAATGTGGGCATCCCGGAGTTCTGTCCACTGGACCTGTAATAGGGAACCACCAACTGAATCGGTGGGACGACCGGAAGGTTGCGACCGTCCAGCATGGAAAGGGCGAATTTAATCGGCAAGATCAACCTATCGGCGTACTCTATAGGTCTGACGTACCCGGCGGGATCGGGGCTCAAGTCGGGCTGGTACTCCCGCATCGCCTCTGCCGTGATCATGGTCACATCTCCCTCTTCCGGTTGGACGAACGCGGGTTGCTGTGGTGGACCGGGTTTTATGGGATTGCGTTCACTTTCGATTTCGTCCGGAACCCGTGGTTCCAGGAAAGTCTTGAGGTCGCGTTCGGTCAATGGCTCGAATGACAGCATCATGCCGGTGGGCCGACCCGACAATGCGGTGGTGTCGTGATGCCCTTGCAACTGGAAATGGAAGGCGGTTGGACGGACGAATATCTCTGTCATCACTATACGATAAAAGATGAAAACTTGGATGTTGTCGTCCAACTAAGAGTGTGAACAAGTACATGCGTGCATTTCCCGGGATTCGGGGGTTACTGCATCACTTTCGGCTAATTCTCGAGCGTACACCCACACCTTCTGATACGGCTGGTCGGATCGACGTCCCCAAGTGGGATCCATCGACGTGTTCTCATTCTGTCATCAAATAATAGAGGTAATGGCTGTGACCCGTGGCTGAATCGCTGGCTTTGGCAACGGGGATCCAATTTTCTCCCCGTTGATCGGTATTCACGGCGAACTGGAAAAAAGCGTTGTCATGATTTTCCCTTTCTTCCCAAGGGACATTCCGTGGAAAATCCTCGGAACGCAATATTGGTAATCCTTTTTCGCATTCTTGTGGATGCGTTTGACAAAATTCATGAACGGCATCGATCTCCCGTTCTACAGCTCGGATCGCCTCTTCCATTGACAAGCCATGCTTGATTGGTTCATCGGAACCGTGTACGGAAGATTGAAAGAGGCCGTACTGCTGTTCACCCCCGATCATGTTTTTCATTTGGAGGTATTTATTTTTGTACTTTAAGCACAAGTCACGGTAACGCGATTGATCGTTTCTGGAGGGGGGTGGCATATATATTTTTTTCAAATAAAACTGCATCAGCGCCTGGTCCCCGGGTGCACTTTTTCGCACAACCGATGACGTTCGGGGCCTTTTTGTGGTTCGTCACGTGAACACCTTTAGGCGTTCCACTATCATTTTTCTGCACAATGGGCAGTCGTGGACTCTAATTTGGCATTTTTGGCACAGGATGAAGTGGTTGCAGGGCCTGAACAGTGTATCCCGGGGTTCTATTTGGCATATTATGCATTTGGTGCAATCCGCCTGTTTCTCTTTGAGTTTTTCGATTTCGGAATTGTTGCCGATCAACTCGGATTGCATTGTGAGCATCTGTCGTTCGAGGGAATCGATCTGTTTGTGCATAATGCGAACTCTCTCCTCACTGGGGCCTTCCGTTCCCTGCCGATCTCCCTTTTCGATTCTGAAAATGGGGAACGTGAATGTAGCTGAGCTGTGTTCCCCGATGCAAGTCATTTTCATTGTGGTATCCGAAACTCGAATTCTGAAAGAACAGGACGAACCTTCTTCTGAGTCAAAATGTCGCAACGATTTTTGAACGTCATGTGCATCGCAATGGACTTTGATGCCCTCGTTCATGTTGAACCTTTCGAACGCCGTTCGGCACAATCTGAGATTGATGGCACCGCTTCCCACGGAAAATCCGTCCTTATCGATGATGATATCTGGACCTATTTGGCATGCGTGTTTCATGAAGACGGAGAGACATCTGGCATCCTCGGTCTCGGCAATGAGGTCATCCATTGTGATGTAATTGGGAAAGATTGATCAAAAAATGCACAACTGACCTGTCATGCGCGAGTGAAGCCGATCCCCCCTCCATCGATGGGCTTTTTTGGTCCAAAAAGTGGCTTGGCTGGCCGCACAATGCAAACGGACGAGCATTGAATGCAGGGCGTGTTTCCCTTTTTTATCGCGAACGTTGGGATCAACAGGAGATCCACGATGCGACAATATGGCCTTGATGGATAGTACCCGCCCAGGTACAATTCTTCCGAAACGGAGAGAAGCAAGGGGGTGCCACTATTGGGATAACAAGAGTTCCACGATCCCATCATACGCGTTTTTCGCAGCTACGTACAGGGGCGTGTTTCCAATGTTGGGATCATCTCCGTTCTCCAAGAGCCGTTTCACAACGGGTAGAATTCATCTTTCCGTTGCCCTCAACTCATCGAGGCATCTTCTGCTCTTCCTTCCCTCCACCGTGCGCTAGGGTAGAAATGTTCTCCGTGGAACGTACCCATTTGAGGCATTTCAGCTATCGCTCGTTGCTTGGATCTCCAGGCCCACTGCGTCTTTGTGACCGTTCGTGATGCGCGCGTCATATTTCCTCCGGTATCCCGATGTATTTGTCAAATTCATCGCCGTTATTTGTCGGTTCAAGGTGGTCCAACGCGCTCCACAGGAATTCCAGCTGGCGGCTTAAGTCGTTCCCCAGGACGTCCTTGCAATTCCCCACCGCCTTGCCCCTTTCCATGGCGCAATTGTTTATGTCCAACCACTTCATCAGGTGTCGCATGTCGTGACAGCGCTGTCAGAACGAGGCACGGACTCTTTCATCTACGGATTTACAATAAAAATGCGCCAAAAGCGCTAGACGCGAACTGCAACTAACAAGCGGACCATTGCATCTTGTTGTCAATGACAAATTTATAGGATTCTTCCTTTTGAGTACGAACAATGTGACCTTCTCAATATGCAACACACATATGCCCATCGCATCGTCCAGAAACTCTTATCACCAAGTGGTAATCTCATCTCCCTTTGGAGACAACACATTATAAATGTTTTTAATTGAAACTGCTAGTACCATGTATAATTTCAACAAGTCCACTGATTTAGTCTAACCAAACTCTCTTATAAATGTATTCTAAAAATGGCACTTATAGTCCGTCCGTAGGTAGACTGTTGGAGAGTATTATATAAGGTAATACAATGCTCTGCAAATGTCACCTCACAAGCAAATTCGGCTCATAGGTCTGAAAGTGGAGCATCTAGTGCTAAAACCTTTACAGGTTTCGCAAGTGTAGAAGCATTATCTTCTGACGCTACTTAGGATGTTACTCAAGCCACAGCATACTATTCCTTTACTTAAGCTCAAAAATTAAAGGAATTCTTTTAATTTTTCTTGGAACCATTTTTTTTTTATATTATTGATATATGTCAGACCGAAAATATTTTTATAAATATCTCAAATATAGACAAAAATATATTGATTTAAAAAACCAATTGGGGGGAGGACAAATTGTCGTCAGTGCAACATGTCCTAAGTGTGGGAACAAGTATGGTTTCACGGACAAAAATTGTGAAGATACAGGTGGAGAATTTCCTTATGACTACGCTAAATGTACATGTCCAAAATGTGGTTGTAAATTTGAGAGAGACAGACGAGGAAAATATAAAATTTTACAACAATTGGGGGGAGGACAAATTGTCGTTAGTGCAACATGTCCTAAGTGTGGGAACAAGTATGGTTTCACGGACAAAAATTGTGAAGATACAGGTGGAGAATTTCCTTATGACTCCGCTAAATGTACATGTCCAAAATGTGATTGTAAATTTGAGAGAAACAGACGAGGAAAATATAAAATTTTGAAATAGATGGTGGCCTTTCGTTGTCCAATCTATAAGCATGGTCAATATGCATCTGGAATAAAGATCCGTTTATAAGGTAAAGATAGTTAGTTAAAGATAGTTAGTCATGATTTTAATGAAAATACAGTGGAAGGAGCCGTATATGAAGGACATCCACATATTGTAAATGATTACATGAAAATGGATATCAAATATTTGGTAGAGAAGACACTGAAAGTCTTCTCTACCAAATATTAAGTAGCCAATAATTAAGAGGTAACATCAGTGACCGAAGTGAATATTAACTTTCGTCAGTTTTATCCTCACCATCTTTCCTACCAAATATTTTGTAGCTGATAGATTCCTAATTAAAAGTTTAATCTCAAAAATCATAAAAATCTCAAACAGTTAAAAATATTTTTCACAGACTTTATTTTTCGATAAATTGAAATTTGTCTATTAGATTGAGAAATTTACTGATTAACGGGCTGATTAACAAAAAATTAACAACGCTCGCTATTTAGCTCTTTGATTCGATATGATCCAAAAATATTGTTTATAAAGATCGATAGTTACTAAAAATAGTTAGAGGAAATGTATTTTAAATGACCATATTCAAATACTATTCCATAATGTATGTTGGTTAATAATATATATATAGAGAGCTTATTAGCTATAGCGTCAGTTAAAACGTTAATCAGTCGGTTAATCAGTAGATTCCTAATTAAAAGTTTAGTTTGAAAAATCATAAAAATCTCAAACTGTTAAAAATATTTTTCACAGACTTTTATTTTTTATATAAAGTTAAATTTATAATTGAATTAGAAATCTACTGATTAACTGACTGATTAACAACAAATATTTGTCTATTGCTAAATAGATCTAGTGAGATATAATCTCCAAATATTGTTTATTAAGACCAATAGCTACCTAAATAATTAAATGAAAAATATTAAATTATAGATGATCAATCACACTTTAAATTTCACTTACAAATGTATTCAACCACTTCAAGATGATTACTTTAAAGATGAGTTAGGCATTCATGGTAAGTTACAAAAATATGATCATTTAAGAGGCTGGTCTCTTCTTGGAGACTATCACGGTGCGACTTTTTGATAAACATGCCAGAAAATGGGTGCATTTGCGCATTCGAGAAGTTCGGCTATGATTTTTGAGAAAAAAATATTGGTTGAATTCCGGATCACTGCAAATGTTTTGCAGGTTTTTTCGATTTGATTTCATCCGAAATGGACGTGACGTGATATGGGCTTCGGCGATCGCATCATCGATCCCCCTTTAGGCTCACCTGGTGCAACAGATCGCATGCTCGCCAAAGATGCAGGTTTTGCAATACTTGATGCGATCTGTCGGACCCCATTTTTCCAATTCTGGTGTGGTGTTTGTAAGCACCACTCAAGGAGGTGCAATTGATGGAACTTCAACTTGATCTGGGTTTAGGTGGATGGGGATGATTTGCATCATGTATTTACCAATAGTGATCTTCCCAGTATTTTATGAATACTTCCAGGGGTTTTGATAGAGTCAATGTGTGATCATTGATCATGGTTGAACAGAATTTTTTTCAGATATTTTTCCAATTGAACATTTTTTTTATCACTTTACGACTGCACTACATATAATGATACGCATCCTCATCCTCAATCAAATAATCAATTGAATATTCACCACAACCACCATAATATTGGAATGCCCAGTACTTTTGGGAGTGACCGCGGGGGATACAGTGGCGGGAGTGAAATCCAATGTGTCAGTGTAATACACGTGACGGCCTCTATACGCATATTTCATGATATGGGAAAGGAAATTATCCAAATCGTCAAATGCCAATTTACCTTGTGAAGGTTCGCAGAAAAACCATTTATTGACATCTTTATGTCGTGATGGTTCATAATATGCGACCCATATGGATCAGCTTTTTCCTCTATAAAATTTTTCAGTGAAAATGCATCATAGTTTTGATGCCAGTAAAATATCATGTTTCTCTGCATCAGATACACGATATTCATATTCTGTTGATTTTTTCGATACCTTCTCATCCTCTCTGTCGTCCTTATCATCTTCATCCTCCTGATCCAACACGTGTGATATTTTCTTTTTATCAACAAGTTGTTGATAACTTTTTTCGTGAATTCCAGTGGACAAATAACCTTCTTTCTTGACAAAGCGCGCTTTATCATGATCTTTCATCCTCGTTTAGCAATACTTTTGCTGGATCGAACTCTTTATCAAAACTATGATACAAACTCATGAAATCACATTTCTTTCTGCTTTTGATCTGAAAAGTATTTATGACTGATATCTCTCAAGTCATCACCAAATTTGTTTGCATTCACTTTTGATGTGAAGTTGAAAAGGTAATAGTGCCCGATTCATTTTCATTTGCAATATTCTTCAACAGATAAAAGGACTGGTGATCAAAATACATCGACATTTTATTGCATAAAAATTTCATTTTTTCTTGAGAAACATATTGTAATCGAGAGATCAAGTTTTGGAGACGCCCTTACGCAAATCTGCAAGTCTTCGACCTAAATGGCAAACAGGGATATCGAGGACCTGGTTCGTGGGGGTCACTGGGAAAGCACGATATTGTCTTGATCTCTTGATTTGGAGTGATCATAAAAGATTTTCGGACCGGTTCAAAAAAAATGATTTCTATTTATAACCAAATATAATGGATCCACAAATAACTCAAGCCATATCTCAAGGTAATCCACAGATACTCCAGGCACTGGCTCAAGGATTGTCCCCAGCCATTATGAAATCTATACTTGCTAGCAAAATAGGTGTGCTCAATTGTCGAAAGAGCAGAAGAATAGGGGCGATTACGATCCCATCAAAGATTCGGGATGGTACAACAAAAAACAATGACGTTCAAATTGCGATTTGAATCGGGCACAAATTACGACTCTGTAAAATCAAAATATCTCCTCCATCAGGAGGATTCATATTTTTTCATCAATGAAAAAGGTGCCTCCCGTCATGGAACCGCCCTGTCGATTTGATTCATTTCATCAAACAGATTGATGCATCAATACCTAAACTACAACCAAGTGAATTTATCGATCATGTTGCGATCAAAAGGAGACCGATACGCACATGACCGAATTCATTTTGCTGGTGATCGCCCAATAAGTGGGATGAATGCGGGAGGTGCCATTTCTATCCGCTCCCATCAAACATTTGTTTGATGTTCCTTGGGAGCTCGTCCCTGAATCTCGGGTTTCCGATGAATTTCGGTTTCACCTCGCTAAACAGTTTATTAGTGTATGGAGATTTGAATCTGGGATAGATCTCCCGATCATCCGGAGTGACGCTGCTCCGACGGTAGCTTTTCAGATCCTCATATTTGTAGCAATTGTCCTCATCGTCCACCACCAGCTCCTCGTCTTTGGAGAGGTAGATCGGCGAGTCGTCGAGGAGTGCCCTGGTGTTCCGACAGTGGTAGGACGCTTCCTCTCGAGGGGACACCTGTTTCCCGGTAAATAGCAGGTCGAGCGCCGCCGCGACGCCTTCCCGATTCGTGCCCAGTATTTCGGCTGTTTCGTCGATCACATTTTCCATCTCCTGGAGGGTACCGGTATCCCCCGTAACGTGACGGACGAGCCTGGCGGCATCGTATCCGAATCTTCTCCGGATCTCCTGGAGGTTAGGGTCCTCGTGGAGGCAGATTCGACTCGTTGGGATCGCATGCGATCCCTCTTCTGTGCCTCTTGCCGCTGTTTCTCGCGATACTGCTCCCTCCTGCGTTTCTCCAATTCCATCTGCTCCTGCCCCTGCCGCCGCTCCCTCTCCCGTGGCTGTTCCGGCCATAGGCGGAAACCCTGGGGAAGCGGCTCGTCAAAGGAATGCCCGAAAATTCGGGAACCACGGTCGTCCGATTCCTGCCCCTGCCGCCGCTCCCTCTCCCGTGGCTGTTCCGGCCATAGGCCGAAACCCTGGGGAAGCGGATCGTTAAAGTGAAGCTCTGAAATGCGTAAACCTGGGGGAAGGGGATCGTCAAAGGAATGCCCGAAAATTCTGGAACCACGGTCGTCCGATTGCATATAACAGTCGCAATAAAAAGGCTGTTCTGGATGACTATTTTTATTTTGCTATTAGCGCCACTGATGTACGCTGAGGTGTCTATAAGGTGTCTTCGTCTTCATCTTGGCGCCGTTGTTCCCGCTGATTTTTCTGGCGAGATTGTTGGCGAGATTGTTGGCGAGATTGTTGGCGAGATTGTTGGCGAGATTGATGGCGATTGCCCTATTGTTGCCGAGGTAGTATTGGGCGATGGTCAACCAGTTCTATATTATCGGCCGCAGACCAAAAAGCGTCTAAGTCCTCGTCATTATCAACGACGCGTTGCAAGTAATCGTGCAGGGCCGCGGACAAATCTATTATCATGGAGTGAAGCAGACCGCGCTCTGGGTTATCCGCCTCCTCCCATGCGGTTGGGAGAGGGTCTTTCCTGGTGCGATCATAAGCCTCCTGTAGCAATTTTGCCGCCGTGTCACGAAAGCATTCCTCCATGGAATCTTGAATAATTTCGATGAGATCCTCTCGAGTTGGAAAAGATTTCAACAAAGTTGACATGAGTGTATATTATACAAAAAAAATCAAATTAATTGGGCCTCCCGTCATGGAACCGTCCTGTCGATTTGTTCCTTGATTTTACTGCTCAAATATTTGTCATGCAAAAGGAGATGAAAAAAGCATTTCTTTATATTATTTATCTCAGCGCGCCAAATGGCGCCCATCTCGTCCCCCAATAAAACGAGGTCCAATTCCCAGACTTTCTCCTCATTAAAAAGGAGTTCAAAATGAAAATTAAACGGATGGCCCCCACCTGTCAACATCGTTCCGGTCAAAAATTTTCGTCGGTTCCATTGTCATCGTCAATGAGATACGCATCCACAATGCAACTTTCTTCCGAATTCACGAATCTCCACTTGTCACGATTAACGGTCGTAAAGAGGAACAGGTCATCTTCATCGGAAAGATTGAAGCGTTTCTTGACGGTATCAAAATCCTCGTCGTCAGCAAGATACCAGAGTTGGAGATCTGGCATTTAACAGTTTGACAAAAACTTCTGCAATTTTTGGTCAAACGGTGTCATCTCGAACTGTTTTGGCTGGTATTGTTCGAGAAAGGATACTTATACCGAAGTGAGCCAACCAGGGATGAAATTGAAATGGTTTGACTTTGGAATATAGAATCACATGAATGTTATACGAATGTCTGAAAAAGTAACTGTATATTACATCGATTCGCAAAAAAGTTACACCAAAGAAGTTATTGATATAGAATACGTGGAATTTCCATTTGGATTGGACCATAAAGCTGATGGCTCCTTAAAGATTTATTATAAGGATAGACTGATTTACCTGTATGATTTTGTAAAAGGCATTGCAGCTCATTATTTGAGCATAGACAACAAGAGATTGACGATTGATGCGACTGACGGCAAGCTCAATATCTCATATCAAATCCCTGGAACCATCGAAACGTGGGTCAATTTTAGGGGCACGTGTGATGATCTGGACATGGACGTTCTGTATTGCAGGTGGAAACTGAATAATGTTGCCGTCTCGACTTACGTGAATGGTGTTCGTGACAAGCCACAATCGTACAAAATTCTGTTAAAGATGCCGGATGACGGTCCATTTTATGTGATAGATGGACACCGGGATTTTGCGCATTTATTTAGGTTGTTTGGAGAGGAAAGTGGATACAGAGGTTTCTATGATTCATACTTGAAAGAGAGGCATCTGGAACACATCGCCCCACTTTTTAAAGGTAGATGCAATAAAGACACTTATTTTCAAGAGATGATCATGGGCAAAGTTCTGAGCAAGCTATATTTGGAAAACTCATCAATAAATTTTAACATCATGAATCGACATAGCCACATCATGACTCTGTTGGTGGAGCTCAACATAAACGACGATCATCAGAGGAAAATAGGTGAGAAATGCACTAATATAAGGGAAACTTACGAGTTTCTCTTTAAGGAGTTGGATGTCAAACCTGACCCTGATTTGTTTCTGTTCAAAAATTCGGAGGATGTATACGTAAAGTTACACAAAAATGCCTCCATTGTGATGGATACTGGTAACGATTCCTATAGTCTAGTTGGTGCGAATATTATCAAACATCTTGATTTACAGCCAAGGAGCGATTGCCTACCATCAAGAGGAATAGGAGGAAAAGTCGTTTTCGACGAATGTGTAACCATGAGTTTCATGTTACCCTATTTTGGTGACGGAGAGTACACCATAAAAGCCTACATGGACGACGATGAGCCAGACAGATTGATATTTGGTTGGGATTCTGGATTGGATCTTCTGTTTGAAAATGGATATTTTTATCGGAGGGAGTCGAGGAGAGATCTTGAAAAGGCACTGCAAAAACTGATTGAATCGATAAATCTGGAATACCCTCTAACGAGAGAGACAGAAATGGGCATGACGAAAGGTTTGGATCACTATCACAGTGTGGCCATTTCTGCTCGCGAGAAGAACAATATCAGGATCAGACAGATAGATTATGAAACTCTGCTTGAAAAATATGAGAGAAATTTGCGAAACAAAACACTGGATTTATATAGTTATAATGCGGCCGTATTACCACCCTCTTTATAGAGAGTTCATGATGAAAATGCCAAAGATGTGAATATAAGTCAAATCTGGATTATGACAAACCGATTCACAATGGTGACTCTGGATGATGATTTGGGCCTCGGCGAATCGAGGAGCTGTCCAATTTTGGACAGCTCGAATTGCTCCAAATCAATACGGTGGATTCTGGCCAGTTGCTCCATAAAAATCAGATCTCTAATGGCGAATTTTTGACTATCTGCTGTTTTCGATAATTGCATGATCTGTCAACAGCCAAAAGATAATATAGTCTACAGAAGGATCTGTGCATCATGTAACGGAACCCATGAACCAGAAGGCCCTTACGGAATAAGGCCATCACACGACCCGCACTGGACTTGATGATTAACCGCCAGGAAGGTCAATGTAGACAGAGTGAAAATTCAAACATGAATATACTGCAACATGGTGCAGTATTTCTCTATCCTGGTTATCAATTTTTCATTTTCGTCGGTTCCATTGTCCCACAATGCAACTTTCTTCCGAATTCACGAATCTCCACTTGTTACGATTAACGGTCGTAAAGAGGAACAGGTCATCTTCATCGGCAAGATTTAATATTTTCTTGACGGTATCAAAATCGTCGTCGTCAGCAAAATACCAAATTTGGAGATCGGGTATTTAACAGTTTGACAATAAATTGCATAATTTTTTGTCAAAAGGTGTCACCCCGAGCTGTTCCGATCGCATCGACCGAAAGTGGACGCATCAACGGTGCGAATGTGTGGAGGAAGGGGGGGTATGTGTGACTCCTCACCCAGGAGGATTACTCTTGGAGGAAACACTCCGCTCCAAAGGAATGAGCTCGTCCAATCACCTACTTTAAGTCAGATGCATATAGATGACCGCTTGATAGGTTATGTTGATAAATGCCAATAAATCGCTTTGGAATTTGCAGAGTTGTTTGTCAAGACATGTCCGTGGAATACATTCAGATCGGCAATTTCAACGTAACTATCCGAACGCACATGAAATTTGTTTGATCGAACTTAGAATTCTAAATGTTCATCTGGCAGAGACATGAGTGGCCAAACATCACGTGGGATTCCGAGTCGCTTTTGCCAAAGGTCGGTGAAACGCGATTTGCTCAGGGGAAATTCATTGGTATGATGTCTAGCATCGGATTTGACGTCAGACTGCATGTGGAACTAGAGCTCTCCACTCAAGAGGCGATAATGACCAGTGCTATAGAGGGAGTAGTTCTGGATTTTCAGAGCGTACGATCTTCACTCGCTCGCAAATTGGGATTGGACGAAGAGGTAACTGTCTTAACTGGCAACAGACACTTGGACGGCCTGGCCGAGGTGCTGCTTGATGCCACTCATAACTACGATCGTCCCCTGACGGTGACTCGGCTTTATGACTGGCATCGCAAGCTATTTTCCGGAGGTGGATTGGGTACTGGAGTTATTGAGGTGGGTAAATGGCGGAGTCAGGGAATGGAAATTATATCGGATCGGGAGCGTACGGCAAACTCAGGGTGCATTTCGAAGCTCCTCCACCGGACAAATTGGAAGAAGAGATGAACAGATTTTTGGAATGGTTCAACAATATCTCCGGAGATGATCCTGACCTCGACTGTATATTAAAAGCTGGTATAGCGCATCTGTGGTTTTTGACGATCCATCCTTTTGAAGCCGGGAACGGAAGGATCGGCAGAGCCATCTGTGATTTGGCTATTGCTCGAACAGAAAAGACCAGACAACGATTCTGCAGCATGTCGGCTCAGATCGAACAAAACAAAAAACGGTATTATGATGTATTGGAGTTGACGCAAAGGGGGGATATGCTGGAGGCACCCAGGGTGGATATGACCCGTTATCTTCTATGTTTCATAGATTGTTACGCGGAAACGATAGAGATCGCCCGAAGCACGACAATGGCCGTTATTGAAAGAGCGAAATTCTGGAGAAGCCATCCGTCGGAAACGTTTTCCGAGACGCAGCGAACCGTCGTAAAGCGACTATTGGAGGGATTTGTTGGCAACGTAACGATCAAGAAGTACATGCAGATATGTAAATGTTCACAGCAGGTGTCTATTCGGGATATTGAGGACATGGTTCGACGCGGATTGTTCGTGCGATCTTCAAGCAAGAAAGAGGCATACAGTTTCGAAATGAATTTATAATTTGTGGTCTGCCTGTTTCCGTCCGGTTTTGATGAACGGCTTTGGGATGCACGTACACCGAAAAATTAAAAAGTTCAGATTAATTTTCCCATGTATCGGAGTTGTTCTGGATTGAGAGCTTTGTTAAAATAGGCGACGGATATGATGGCCGGAAGTCCTTCATAGGGAGGACTTTTTCCGATGTACAGATCGGTTTCAGGTATGATTTCTCCTTTTGTGGGGCAAGTGGCTATGTGTTGTTTATTGAGATAAACAACAATTTCGTTCACGTTATACACAGTGACGAGTTCATAAGGTTGATTGATTTGCAATTGAGGTTTGAGAGTGTAACAATTTTGCCCGTCGTTCCATTCTCCTTTGCTGGAGGCACGGACGTGGAGCATCCCGTCGAAGGTCCATATTCCGGGGGTCCGTCTGGAAGAGGAGGCGTCGCCACCATGCAGGATGTGCTGCCATCCTCTGAGCGATTTTTGAACGTTGATCTGCAAAAAGAGGGTGAATGCGTTGATTTTCAGGAGAGCGTTGGGCATAAATTTGGAAGTGCTGCAGTCGAAATTCGTCACAAAGTTCGTCTGCGTGCTATCGGGTGGAAACACCGGAGGTTTGGGCGGTGTGGGTGGAGGTGGAAGGGGTTTTCCGGGTTGCAGGTCGTAAATTTCTTGTAACCATGGGTTTCCGCAGGTCTTGGTGTTATCTCCGACGCATGGTTTCGAGCACTCGTTTTCCGGACGCTTTTCTCCAAATCCCCTGACCGGTTGGTTATCACAGGAACAGGCGTGTCCGTCCTGGAGACCGGCGTAACGGAAATTCCTTTCCCGGCAATGAGCGAAACATTTCTCGGGGGTCATGTCATTGGTCTGGATGTAATGGGGAGCAGGCAATCCTTGGAGAAAGCGGGTGCCGTCATCCTTGTAACAACCGATCTTTATTTCTTTGGGTTCGGGTTCGTTGGGTGTGAGGTCATAAATATCTTGGTGCCAGGGTGCACCGCACATTTTGGAGCTTTCACCTTTACAGGGCAGGTTGCATTCCGAATCGGGTCGTTTCTCTCCGAAACCCCTTATTGGAAAATTGTCGCAGAAACAGTTCTGGGCGTCCTGGAGCCCAGCATAACGGAATTTATTGGTGCGACAGTGGTTGAAACACTTTTCGTGCGTAAGGTCCGGCATGTTGATGTGATGTGGTGCTGGGAGTCCCTTCAAGAATCTCGTTTGGTCGTCCTTGAAACATCCGAGCCTCTTGGGGACGGGATGAGTGACTTGTTTTTCTTGTGCTTTTTGTGCTTCTTGTACTTCTTGTTCTTGACCCAAGGGTTTTGGATACCCGGATGTGACATTGGCGCACTCTTCGGCTTCAGGCACGCCGTATTTAAGATTGCAGATTTTTTGATGCTCGTCGAAAGACCAACTCTTGCACTTCGTGGGATGCAGTAGACATTGATTGCAGCACTCTTGGTAATTTTGGGCTTTTTGGGCGGAAAAGGTGTATCCGTAATAATCCGTATTATTGTGGATTTGGCACTCTCCATCGGTTGCGCATTTGTCGTTTTCAGAGAAGGCATCGTTGACGTGGGCCATCGAACAGAGAGCGATTATGAGTAACAGGAAGACGATAAAAGTATATTGCATATAATGTAACACTTACAGAAAAAAATTACTGGAGCTGAATTTCAAGGGTGGAAGTGATTCCCCCTGGTGGGCCGGGCCACTGGGAGGTCAATCGATAATTAAGTGAGGAAACTGGAAGTTGACTTCTTTAAAGCGATGGTCAGTTTTCATTTCATTCAGAATGCTTTGAACGTGCACATCGATTTGACTTATTCGAACCTCCCAATCGGCAGGAGTGATTGTCCACGCCATATCATACGCTTTGTGGAATTCGGCCATCAGAGCACTGCATTTGAGTCCTGGGTCATGGCCAAGCGAAAGCATGATTTCTCCAATCCGCGATGACTCTTTCCTCATAACATCGTCCACCTGTTTAACCAACGCCTGTGCTGATTCCTTACATTGAATCATGGAGCTCAAATGAATGGTCACTCGTCCCATTTGTGCCAATAAATCTCGAAAATTTTCGAGTTCGATTGGATCAGTCATGTTGGCGCTGTTTCTAATAGCTGCTTCAACAGCCACCGGAATGTCGCGATGATCAACTGTATCTAAAAGTTCCAAAAAGGCGTAAAATCTGGCCTCTGCCCGCGATTTTGCTACTTTGGTTGAAAATGCTTTCATTTCGGTCAACATGATTTGAAAATGTGCATCGATTTGACTTATTTGATTCTCCCAATCGGCGGGAGGTGGTTGCATACGCGCCATGGTATCCGCTTTGATGAATTCGTTTACAAGTGCATCGTACTCGCACCCCAGGTCGTTTGCAGCCGCTGCAGCTTTTCCAGACCATGATGCCTTTTCTGCCCGCAATGCCATTGCAGCATCACTTGCCTGCGCAACCAACGCCTGCTGACTTCACGCATTGATCCATGGAGTTCAAATGAACGGTCACTCGTCCCATTTGTGCCAATAAATCTCGGTAATTTTCGGCTTCAATTGGATCAGTAATGTTGGTGCTGTTTCCAATAGCTGCGTCAATAGCCGCTTGAATGTCTCGATAATCACCTGTATCTAAAAGGCTTCAACTAAAAAAGAATCGTCCTGAAACGACATTGTTGGTCATTCCAATTTGTACTTGCTGATTTTGAATCCCCTTTGGGTGTACTTGGCAATTCTCTCGCTGAGTTTCTCGCGCATGTATTTATCGATGTCCTGCGGGTAATAATTGTTGTTCTCGCTTTTGGTGGAGACGTGATAACTCTGCCTGTCCTTGGCTTTCGTCCAGGGATTCACGACGTAGCCTCGTTTATCCAGGGTTTCCTTGTGAAAGAAGAGCCTCTGCTTCTTGAACACGGTCTGACAGATCGATAGGTCGAACGTGTTCATGACGAACCGGCCCAAATCTTCCTCCGATACCCTCACTATGTTAACGATTGCGTCTTTTATCTTGTACTTTTTGGATCCGATCACGCCGCGAATGATGTATTCCTCGGGAGATTTGTTGTCCGCATTCCTGTAGACGTATCTTTGAATCTCGGATTCCGAGTGACCCCAAGCGTCACGCTTGGGGTGCTCGTACACGAAAACGTCGATGTCGGAACCGTCGTAGCGCTCGCCCAACAGGCACTGCAACGGAAAGGAGCCGGCGAGAACCGCGTTGGACCGGTCCAGTGCATACAGAAACTCCTCTCCGTTGATGCCCACCTCGTTCAACCTGCTGATCAAAATGGGCGTGTGATATGTGATACTGGCTGACCAGGAGATCGTCCATCATATGGATGATGAAACTAGTTCTTTTTTTTTGGATTAGTCTCGCACTCCGCGATCTCCCGGATTTGCTGTTGCTGTTGCTGTTTCTGTTTCACTATTTTCATGGCTGGCTGATCATTACTCGCACACTCGCCTTGCTTGGCGTCTCCCACCACGGTGTCTGGGATCTCGGCTCTATGATCCAATTTCGAACCAATCAACGTAATAGGTAGATCGTGCCGTTCCGATCGTCGCTGACGTACAGGCCGCCAGATTCCCCGCAGTTGTGTCCTCCGGCGAACACCAGGCCCGCGGGCCTGACGGTCTCCGGCCACTGGACCACCGACTGATGGGTTCCTCCGGGGACGACCCTGCCTCTGGTGTCCAGTGGAATGGTAACTATGCTGTGGCCAGAGGGCTTGCTTCGATTCCAGGAGCCGTGAAGGGCCACGTACAGCCCCCTGGGGAAACCCGGTGCGGCCATGGGGCTCAGTGGGTCGTGGAACGCCAGTCCCAGGGGAGCCGAATGGGCTGGCAGTCTGACGGCTGGCGCTGGTAGGGACTCGCAGGCGTCCTCCTCTCCCAGATCTGGATCGGGGACCTCGCCCCCGTGACAGTGGGGCCACCCGTAAAACGCACCCCTTCGCAGGACGTCCACCGTGTCGGGCGGAGAATCATCGCCAAGGTGGTCCCTCCCGTTGGTGGTAGCCCAGATGTCGCCGGTCCATGGGTTCACGGCGAGCCCAACGGAGTTTCTGAGCCCTGAACTGTACACGGATCCGCCCGACCCGTCCAGACCGTACTCCAGTACGGCGGCCCTCTTCGGGTCGGTCTCCACGCAGCTGTTGCAGCTTGATCCGATCGAGACGTACAGCCGATCGCCGTGCACCAGCACCGTTTTGGTCGAGTGGCCCGATTGCGGCAGGCCCTGGACCAGCACCTCGCTCCTCGATGGGTCACTGAGTTGGAACTTGCTGACCCGGTCAGACTCCCCGACATAGACCCACCCCTGGTGAACCGACAGACTGGTGGGGGCGTTCAGCCCCTGTTTCAGGGGGAGAAATCGGATCTGCTGTTCGGCTGCACCGGGAATCAGTGTCCCCCTGAGGATGTTCCCAGAGCCCCTCTCGGCGACCAGGAGAGTGCCGCACCCCTCCGTCCGCGGATTGGAACTGGGGAGAAACGCCATGAATCGAGGCGCGTCCAGTCCGGAACCCACTCGCCTCACCCTGAATCGGCTCATATAACTGGGGTGAAATTCCGAATGTTCCCCCAATGATGAGGAGCGAATCAAATCTTCACGGGCCATGGGTCGCCAGTGTTGTTCATACGGTCACTTTGGAAGTCCCTAGAGAGCAACATTTCTCGAATATTCATTCCTATGATGGCTTTGAACACAGTAATGACGACATATCGTACAGTTGCGTCGGTACAGGTTCAATCAAGTTTCAATGTATTAACAAAGACTTTCACTTTTGTTAACAACCAAAGGACAATTCTGTTTGGTTTGATATCGAAATTCAATTCAGGTCCAATATTACTGTGCTCTTCGACTGATGGTGCAGTTGGACTGTCTGTTTTCCCTATCCGCCTCGAGAATAACAGGGGTAGTGATGATGCTGATGTTGGGCACAAGTGAAATTGGTTCTTACAATTGATACAGATGAATCATAAATCGTACATATAGGAGGTGTATTTGTGATATTGGAAAGCCGGTAATGCCCAGAATCATTGTTGCACCTGTTCTATAGACGCGGACACGTGTCCCGCCCCGTGCCCCAAATGTGTTACATCTGCCTTTTTACTGGGTTTCTTTGACAGATTGCACTTTTTGCACAAAACTTGATATGTTGCTCTGTTCTTGTGATAAGTTTTCCACATGTTGTCTATTTCGGCGCTACAAATGACGCGATCCATTCCTGTGGATTTCGTAGGAATGTCTTCTACTTTGAGGTTATTTTCAGACAGAAAATCTCGAACAAGATGAATGAAAAAGATTATATGATCCAAATGCATCTCATTCTTTTGTTGGCCATCTTTACAAAAGTTACACTGTAACTCATCGAGAAGGGACTGCTTATATTCTGCAATTTGATCATTAATGGAATGACGCATTGCTTTTATCAATAAACCGTGCGTGGTTTCTCCGTCGAAACACTTCAAGTAACTGATATCTTCTAGTGTTCCGTCCTGTTTCCGGATTCCGAATCCATAAGTGGATGTGTGTCGATAAATGCAAATATCAGCCATGTTGGCTGATTTTTCCTCCCACCTTGGATGACGCGAGAGCAAATCGATGATCCAGGACTTGTCCTCATCCGAAATTATAGTATGAGAACGGAGAAAGTTACTCACGAACTTTTTGGCTTCAGTTTTGGTTTTGAACATTTTTGTTCCAAGTTTGTATTGCATGTGTGTGTGGTGTTGATGTATCGTGATATAGTTTTCAAAAATAAATTTTAATAAGATTATGGGAAACACCAAAAGGGTTTTTGTGGATCGTGCAGTATAAGCTTAGATTTAGGATGATTTGCACCAATAGAAGGTCAATGCAAGAGTCATTCGATTGTTATGTCCCACAATGTGTAAACCTGGCTGGTCCGATCACTGCACATTAGATACACACAAAAATCAGCTCATGACAGAAGATCAAATCTGTCTTTTTGGATCAATACATAGCGCATTGTGATCCATACCCAGTATTTTTTGTAAGTGTTTTGAGAACCATTCGGAATTCGAGTGCAAACATGGCAATAAACAGATACGTTGTGCGTGTCTGTTGCTTGAAATGTAATCAGAGCGTATTCCAGTTTTGGAGTGTTTTTGCTTGTGTTAAGTTTGATAACTCAATTCCAAAGTGATGAATTGAGTTTCAAAAATATGGTCAGATTCTGGCAGAGCAGAATTAAGCGCGAATGTGATGATGATAAGACGAGTTGTTTTTCTTGCCTTCCTGGTTTGAGAAGCGAGGGTTGATCGTGACTGAAATGGCAAAGAAGAAGTATGTGGAGTGGCATTTTAGAATGGACATAATCAATGATGCCGTCAAAAATAATGAACTTGCCTTCATTGGAATAACATCAGAAACACAGGAGGGCAGACTCGATCTTTCAAAAATTTCAGCGGATAACTGATACCCAACTAATCACAGCAATTCAGATCGAAATCATTACTGGATCCAACTGCAGCCATCCTGTTTCCTGAAGGTTATCTTGTTATCAATGAGCTCATCCGGTATGTTTCGATGTGAGATGAAAATAATGTTGTGGTACTCGATCTTCATCATGTCAAAGACGACGGGGAGAGCTGTTACAGCAGTACCAATCTTGTCGGACGAGCACAAATGGAACACCGACTTTAATTGATGGAAATTTCCAATACAACTTGCATAAATGACATCTGTAGGGTCGTTATCTGATCACATAGGCGTAATTCCATTTGAATGGGAGGATCTGTTCATCAAACTGAACATTCATGACACTAACTGTGAATTATCAGGGACGCGTCGCGATATACCGGAGGGCCTCGGTCTTTACCTAAAAGAGCTTCTGAACTCTGACCAGATGTGTAAAATCCTATTGTCAACAGATGATATCAGAATAGTGTCATTCGAAAGGGAGGGCTTCCTGTTTCATCTGACACTGGCAAAACCGGTTCTAATTCTGAAAATCTTCTCAGATGTTGTGGATTTTGAGAATGAGGTCTCAACATTGAATTCAAAATTCAATCTGGAAGAAGCGGAGATGTAACTCTGAAAGAGTGGTGTGAATATGATGATAAACATATGTGATCCATGTTTGAAGTCGATTCTTCTATCTGAAAAAAGGTTTAATCATGAACCCCAAATCTTTGCGTTTATTTCACTCTCTAGGAACGACAAATGAACAAGTGCATATAAAATGCATCATGCGCATCCTGTCATCAGACGTTTACCAGATATATAGTGGTTTGAAGCGAATTTAGTGGATTGGTTGGTTATCGTTACAATAGCTACCATAGTTACCATAGTGGCTCAGTTAATTGCATTTCACATGATATCCTGTAAAAGGCCGCAAGCATTTTGTGTGTGCATATAGTCAGGACCACCGCGTTCCGTTGGATTGCCACATTGACACCATCCCCGCTCGCGTGACTCGATGGGATGATTCTCCAACCATCTGAGAGAGATGCAGCTTAACAGATCAGAAACATATTTATGTTCCTTCAATGTGCCACCCATTTTGGTATTGTAATAATACCGACGGCGGATGTATGTCCCATTGGACCAACATTGCTGAAATGCATTTAACAGTGAAGACATTTTTTTTTAATATGTGAAAATATTCAAATTTTCCGAGAGAAAATTGAACCGACGTCATCTCCCGGTAAACTCTACATACGGACTTTGGTATGCGATGTCCGGTGTGCCGGGAAATAATTTGTATAACTTTTACACTTGGACTAATATGTTGGTTTAATTTTGAATATACCGACTTAGAAATTGGTTGAAGTCCTTTCAAGAAAAATTATAAAAATGTGGAGATCTCATGTCGAAGTTATAACATGAGCTGGCGATGTGGTATTTGCGATGAACGTGGACTTGCGCACCAATTGATGCCTTGCAGACACGTTTTGTGCTTAGATTGTATTTCAAGATGCGAATCTTGTCCGTATTGCCGATCGCAATTTCATAACCACGTTAGAATCAATATTACCGGAGAAGATGTCTATGTACCTAAAGATCAGAATGTTAATCAGGATGTGACCACGGATGTGACGGATGCAACCATGGATGTGGATTTGTCGAAGTTGCAAAGATATCACCCATCAATTGTTGAAAAATGTATGCAATTGATAGTACTGATAAGAGCTATCAGGGATGACAATCCGTCAGATTTTTCTCATTTAACTATGCAGAGCTTTGTTGAGGAATTCTATATGAATTGTTATGTCGTAGATGAATTAACTCTGAGTCTTTCAGATGCATCGAAGATAGTGGAATACCACGGATTCCGGAGAGCAATAATTCTGTATGATTATGTGAATGACCATATAGGGGAATTCGATGGTCCATTGCATTCCACATTAATATTGGCACACGAAATATTGAGAAATTGCATCTATGAATGCCTAGGAGTGAACAAAAGTTACCTGGGCGATAAACTTTCGGTGTTCATCGTTAACAGTGATGATGATGACCGGGCCATCATAAAGACATACACACAATGTAAGTATAAAGAGCATAAGTTCAGAATTTTGGTCCAACCAATGCATCGCAGCTACGCTGTAGGCGCAATATGACATCAAGAGATTCTTACCCCAATTTATAGGCACTTATGGTTTCACTTCTAAACTATTATCAAGGAACTCGAAGATTCAACGAGAATCTTTTGCGATGGTGCCGAACTCGTGAATTCCGGCAGAATTACCATTGTTGATTGTGTTAAATTGTTGAAACATGTGGAATCAAGGAAGGGTGATACTTACGATTCCATGAAGATGTGATGCAGGACCGACAAACTGTATGTAGATGAGTGCATGGTACATCCAGGGTGCTCTATTGTGATCAACGGTGTGCACGATTATTTCGGTTTCTGCCTGGCCACATATCCTGATCATCTTGGGGAAATTTATCGGCACCAATTCCAAATTTGAAATGGTCGTATCAGCAATCTTTCGATGATATCTCCTGCTCTTTGAGCCAAGAGTGCCAAAGGTATTTGCGCAGCTGATCGATACTGTGCCCCATAAGTTTCGCCACCTCATCCTGCTCGAGTTTGAGATCTCGCCTGGTAATGAACACGTGCCTCAGTGTGGTCAGAGATATGTGACTGTTGCAGCATTTGGCTTTCAGTACCCGGTTGGCCCATGTGTTGAAAGCTCCTTCGGAGTTGTACGGCTCATGTGCGAACCGACACGACAAGTGGTCGCGCGGGATCAGTTTGAGGCTATTTTGAATCTCAGCCAGTAGACATGGCGGTATTGCTATGGTGATCACTTTGTATTTTCTGTCAGTCTTGAAACGCTGGAGTACGATCACCGGGTTGTCACTCAGCACGATGAAATTGTCAAAGTCGCTTAGGTCATCCGGCATTTGGTAGACGATGCGGGTGTGGTGATAGTCGCTGCGCACCGGCGGGATGCTGTGAAGCAGATATGGCAAGTGTAAGGATAATGTCACAACATCGACAGATAAAAAAAAAATGAAACACTTGGTGATGTTCATAGATGAAAGATTGGACCTGCGGAATCTGTTGTGAAAAGGGTGAGCCATACCTAATTTACCCGTGTAAGCATGTGTTGTGTCTGCCTTGTATCAAAAAGATGACAGACACAACGGACGGACAAGGCGCATGTCCATTTTGCAAACAAACAATATATAAATTTGGAAATCCAAATTATTTCAGTTGTGCAAATCTATTGGCAGATGGAGATGATACATTTGTGAATGATTTATGTTTTATTTGTTTCAAAAGCAAAACAGATTTAATTTGCAAAATCTGCAAGTTCGATTATTGTTTGAATTGCTTTAATTCGACTCACAGTGCCTCCAAAAAATGCGTTAATGACGCCAAATTGATGAGAATAAATGATTACGGTGATTTCATTCGGGACAAAATTCTGATCATGGCGAAAAAGGTAATGGAACATCATGAAAAACTCATGGAAATGTCTGATTCAGAATTGAACGACGATGAAATCGTCAGAAAACCGGAAACTTCCGCGAGAAGCTATTGCGATACCACAAGATTTACTGATTCCGACATTCTGACTCTCATCGATTGCGTAAAAATTGTGGAATCATACGGCATTAAAAAGGCACTAATGCTGTACGATTGGATGAAATTGGGATACATGAATGACAGATTTATAGTCGATGAATGCATGATACAGTTGGGATACTCGATCGTGTTGAATGGTGTTTATGATTATTTTGGTTTCATCAAGTTCTATTTAGACGGTGATCCTAATAATTACACGTATCACGACGATAGGATGGAAGGGCAAACTTTATATGCAACTGATTTTATTCGCGGTCATTGCAAATAAAGTATCGTAACATCAATGTATCATTTTGTTGCATCCATCAGTTTTTTGATGATTGTCTGATCATGTTATCTTATTGGGCATGTTTCAAATATGATGATACCATGTTCAAAAGAAGAGAGCATTATTTATGCAATAATGCTCTCTTTCCCAAACAAATTCAATTCACTAAACAATTGGAGGTATACACAATGATTCCATGGTAGAATCATAATCTGGTTCATTCTATAAATTCAACCGACCATCATTGTCAATATCATTATACATGTATTCTGTGATGATGGGGACCATATTTCGTCCGATGTATTTCTTTCTGAAGTACGCATAATGATTATTTACGCCTATCTATAAAGTGGTGCGCCGAGTTTTCCACTGACTTTTTATCTGCTGGGATTTGATCGTATTTAAGTACTGGGAGAGTGATACAATTAAGTATAGACAATTTCTATAATTGATCCACGACAGGGCTATCGATTCGAAATGCAACACCTACATAGCACTGGAAAATCATATTATTTATTCGGACAATATTTTGCACGCGCTATTTATTGTGATAATAACGCATGGTGTATAATTCATAATGGAAACTGCTGATTTCTTGTGCACACAAAGTTTCAGTTGGTTTCGAGCTATGCCAAGTGATAAGACACATACAGTGATAATAGTGACACGATTTCTTTCACGTTTCTTGGTGGGATTCTTTGGTCTTTCTGTCTAAAAAGGCGTACAGACCCTCTTTGTCCAATTCCATACAAGTATTGCACCTATTATCTTTAATCTCGCCGCATTTGTAGTAATGCCTGAGATACCTGATTTCATTAGGATATATTGGTTCAAATTTCTTGATTTCTGAACTGCTCAAAATCGAATACAGGAACCTGGCTAGTTTCGCATGGAACCAGGTCCCCATGTCCTGATGGATGATCTCTGTCATGTGCGTCTTATCGAAAAAGGAAAAATCCGTCTCTTGGGTTGTCATATATGATAGCTTGTAATTTTCAAATCAATTTTTTTTTCCAATAGGCAATTTATCAAGCAGCATTTAATGGCAAAAGTCGTATTTGAGACATTGTTTGGATCAAACCAAACATGCGTACGTGGACTTGGAAGTCTTGAGAAAATATAATCTGAACCGTATCTGCGAGGTCGGACTACGGTTGAATCCAACTATATCCGTCCTGTTTTCTGATGATAATCCGGTTATCGATCATATCATCAGGTATGTTTCGGTGTGAAATGAATATCACATTGAGGTACTCGATTTTGAGCATTTCGAATATGACTGGGAGAGCTGTTCTCCAGTGGTGTTTGTCCAAACAGTCAAAGGTCTCGTCGACGATGAAAAGGGTGGACCTTCCCAGTGGCGAGAGTCGGTTGCAGACGCTCTTGAACGCTAGATTAAGTAAAGCATACTCGGAACCGCTTAATCGGTCCAGTCCCAGGTGAGTGCGTTCGCCGTTTGGACTTTCGCAAGCAACTGTGATCAGTAGCTTTTTCTCTTTGTGGATCTCGAACTCCACTTTATACCCGGTGTACCGGCAAAAGAGTTCATTTATCATGGGTTCCACGCATTTCAGTTTCTTCTTCAGGAGGGAGAGCGGCAGTCCCTTCGGATTCCAGATTTCCTGGTAGCACTTGTGCTCCTCCAGGGTCCTCTCCAAATCGATTGCTTTTTTGGTCAGATTGGTGATCTTCTTGTCCCTATCTATTCCGTCACGTATGAGTCCCTCTATCCTTTCTGCATCTTTCTGATTCACAAAACTGGACCGATTTAGGCACTGTACCTCCTTTTCGATCTCAGAGATCCTGCATCGGAGATCAGTCAGTCTCCTTTCCGTTTCTTCGATCTCCGTTAAACGCTCGAGATTAGCGTTGTATTTCTTCCACTGCTCCACGTCGTTCACAATTTGGCTCATTTCTTCGAATTTGTTTGCGAGAGCAATTTCGCCGGTGATCCTCTGGTGCTCCTTCAAGTTGTTGGCCAAGTTCTTCAGACGGTCCATATGCTTGTACCAGTCCAGTCCCTTGCAAATCTCTGTTTTAATAGAAATCAGTTCGCGCATCCTGGCCTCGCACTCGTCCACATCCATCAAAATGCGGCGGTACCTTATCCAGTTGATCCTCCTGGACATTCGATCGATTTCAATTGATGCCTTCTCGTTCCCCTTGACCGATTCTGACATCTCCATTAGTTCGTCGAGTTCCTTTCTTTGTTTAATGAGCAGGATCTGATTTTTGAGAAACGCGATCTGCTTTTGCAACCTGGAGATTTCCGTTTCGGTGATGATATTCTTCACGTAGTTGGCTTTCATTTCCGCCGAGCGGTTGTTTTTCAGCAACTCTTCGTTCAGGTGAATGATTTCATTGACGCGCTGGTTGTGCTTCATTCCCGACTCCACCTCTCTGACCCTGGCGGTGGTGGTCTCCCTTTGCCGACATAAATCACCGAGCTTTCGGAATACGTCATCCGACGTCTCCAGGACGCGGACCGTCTGTTCGATGAGTTTGACGTCTATCATGCACTGTGCCTTGCTTTGGTTGGCACGGTGCAGCTGGCGCATCCGTAGAGTAACGTCGTTCTTGTCGATCTTTCCTGTGGCTGCCTCCAATTCCAATATTTTGGCTTCCGTCTGGATCAGTTCCTCTTTCAGGTGATCAAGGTCGCTCGTTTCGCATCCGCTCATCCTTTCGGGAACGGCACGTAGATCCACGATCGCGCCCCTCAATCTGCGCACCTCTGCCTCCATCAAGGCTCTCCTTTCGTCACCTCGATCTCCGGTATTTCCGTCCACACTGCCGTCTATTTTCAAATCGTAGGATTCGACGTCAGATTCCGGAATCAGACAGGCTTTTAGTTTGCCCAGTTTCTCCAGGCAATCGGCGATGAGCTGCTCGGTCGTCTCCACGGATTTGCGCTTTAGTAAGTGGAACGGTGCGGATCTGAGTTTCTCGATCCTAAGCCTTAGTTCCGATTCGCTCAGGGGCAGGGACTTTATGCTCTTTCTGAGAGACTCCACTTCCCGCTCCAGCTTCTCCAAGGATTCGTCGCTGCAGCATTCTTCCTCAACTGCCTCGGTCTCGCCGTTCTCAGCCGTATTATCCTTGGGCCCACCAAACTGGGTTTTTCTTGACTGCTCGGACAGTAGTTGTTTCAGGATCCGCATCCGAGCCACCGACTCGTTCTCCTCCAGAAGGACGGACTGGTGCTCTGTTTCCAGACTTTCCCTGTCCCTGTTGGGCTTTTCCCGATGCATATCTCCGATCTCTTTCAGACAGTCATCTAGGTTGTGAGCTTCATCGATCTGGATCTGTGTCAGTCGGTGACGCAGGAGTTCCAGGGACTGATAGGGACGCTCCGCCCCTTTTAGTTCCTCTTTCAGTCTTTGCAGTAATTCCTGGAGTTGCTCCCGAGACCTCGTGGGCTTATTTACTGAAGGGTCCCTGGATCCCAGTTGAATGCGCGTTTCCTCTTGCTGGGCTTTCTGTTCCATTAAACCGTTCAGCCTTTCCTGAAGCACGATCAGCTGGCTCTCGGTGCGTTGGGCTACCATGACGACTTTTTCCAATTCGCGTTCCAACTCGTCGGCACATATTTTTGGCTGTCCCTCCATGACCCGGAGATCGTTCCTGACGGAGGTCAGCTCTTCTTTGATTTCGGCAGCCACCACCTTGGACACATTAACGTGTTGCTCATAGCAGTTAAGCTGAAACAGGCCGAGGAACCTACTGATCCTCTCGGCGGGCCTTTGGTATAGCACTGAGTGGGTAAGCCGGTTGAGAAGTGTGTTGTTGGCAATAAAATTGTCGAAAGTTCCAACGTATTTCTGAATTTCCACCAGTGTTGCTGTTGAAGAGGTTGCGTTTAGGCTGACCAATTCGCCTTCAGGAGTTATGCGTGAGAAATCAGTACTGTATATGTCTGCATCCTCGTTTTTCCTTCCCGAGCGTTTGAGCTTGCTGATGGTCTTGTGGACCAGGTATTTATGATTGTTGTGCTGGAACACCAGCTTGATGAATCCCTCACGGGCCCACTTGTTGAGGATATCGGATTTCTGGGAGGAATCAAAGCTAGTTTTGTGGTAAAGTGCAAACATGATCATGAGACAGATGCTGGACTTGCCGTGACGATTGGGACCGGAGACGTTTGTAACCCCGCCTTGAAAATCAATGCGATTGACCCGATTGTTACCGTAGACAAAGACGTTTTTGAACTCTAGTGATAGTAGGTTCCAGGCAGTGTAATTGCTCTCAAGCTTCCTACTAACGCGTTTCTCTGTTTCGCGATGGATACGCACCACACCCTCCAACCAGTCCGGATGCACCTTTCCGCAGGTCCGAATGATTTCAATCTCCTCTTCGAGATCGACGGGCCTGATGTCGTGCATCAAATCAGAACCCTCCGTTCCCTGCATTTCACCTCCCGCTTCTGCTCCCACTCCTCCCGTTATCCTATGGTCAATCGGCACCCGACTGTCTAATCTGATGTCGACTGGTTTGAAACGATCTTCCAACAAGCGTTTCACTTCCTCGAACTGTGTGAATGTGGTCCGGTTCAACTGACAGTAAATGACGGGTCGCTTCGGGATGGCAATGCCATGCAGTGATGACTCGTCTATAATTCCGTCTCGAACTTTGACCTTGACAAAACCGAAATCATTCGGCACTAGGTGGAATTCGTATTTCTTTGTGGATAAGTCCCACAACAGGAATCCGTGTCGGTCCAGTGATTCGCTCCGATCTATCTGCAACAGGCTTCCCGCATAGGCCATGCTGTCGTCGTTCCTGAGGGACTGCTGTTTATGGACGTCACCTAACAACACGAGGGGGAATCCATTGAAATCAGAGGGAGACCGATATCGGCTGGAATGGCTTGCGATTTCTCCAGGACCTCCCGCTTTCTGTTGGTAACCGGTGTCGGTTTTGGCCCCCAAGAGGAAGCCGTGATATAGATAGATCAACCTGTCCTCCATTCCTTCGATTAGAGCGTGCGGGATGTCCTCCCTCCGGATGAACACCGCGTCTTTCAGGCTTGAGATCACGAAGATGCGACTTCCGTACTGGTAGAGTCCGGATCGTTCCAGGTAGTGGATGTTTGGACTGAGGTACTGAACGATGCCGGTCAAGGTGCAGGTCTCAGCCAAATTTTGCTCATTAAGGTCGTGATTACCACAAATAAGAAACACGGGCGCCATTTGCGCCAGCCGTTGGAGAAATGTTCTGGCCATGCACAGGCTGTCGGTCCTCAGGTTGATTTTGGTGTGCATCAGGTCACCCGTTATTACAATTCCGAACTTCTTGTCCGGATGTTGTTCCATCAGGAGTGCGATGTACCGATAAAGGCGATCAAATACGATGAGGTACTCCTCCTCCCGTCCAGTGGATTTGATGTTGAGAGGAATGTGTACGTCTGAGATGTGCACCAGGTAATGCAGTTCATTGTCGGATAACTTGACGATGCGGAGAGCCTCAATGGGCGGCTCTCTGGGAGCGGTTGAAGTTGATGCAGATCTAGCTTCCTCGCTATTCCCAAAGCCATTTTGATTATCAGTTGGTACTAAATGGTTCTGAGCGCTAACCGTATTTGCCGGAGTCCCCTGGTTGCCTGGTTGGACTGGGACCAGTTTGTTATTCTTTTCATCATGGGCGTATTTTCCGGATTTCAGGAGCTGATTGAAGGTGACTCCTCCGATCTTGATCTGTTTTTTGGACTCGGGATTGGTAATCTTGGTGAATTCGGGCATGTTATGGTATAATTAATATTCTTCAATTTATTCTTAACCCAAATCAAATTTTGGGTTGGAACCAAAATATTATTTTAGGTTGAATGTTATTTTATGTGACGCATCGGGTGTTTTGTGGAGGAAATTATTTGATTCTAATTTTTTGGATGGTTTCCATTGAGATGAGAGTCCCTGTTTCTGTATTCGAACATTTGTCTGCATCCGTCATCAAATATGCATACCGCCCAGATTCAGCATATGGATGTTGGTGTCTCCGCGATTTTTTGATTGGTCGGGATTTCTGATTGACGACATTGGTGGATTCGTTTATAATATGAGAGTATGCACTGACTCAATTTGAAATAACAATTGAAAATCTTGCTTATAAGAGGCAGTGAGAACCAGCCTGATAAGTCAAAGTTGACGTCTCTTGCAACTAAATTTTGACTAAGTGAACACGTTTCACATAATAAATCTCACTTGTCAATCAAATACATTGACAAAAATTGTGATTAATACAAGATTTGTATATAACCCAGATGAAAATCAGGCTGACGCTAAGGAAATTCGATTTCCAGGATTTCAAGAGAGGCATAGAGATGTCGGCAAAGAGGATCTCCCTTAGTAGTCAGCAGCAGATATTTGATATTATAGTTAAACTGCACGCCTCGATGAAGGGCCAGAGGAGTATGACTAGATGGAGTTTGACCAGGATGTTGAGGGATTTTGGTTCGATGGATAAATGCTTGGATGAGATGAATGATCCATATCGCCGGATAGCATGTTATGGATTGCAGGTGTTCTGCGAGATCCTGGGGGTAAGTGCGGATCATTACAGCGTCATCTTCAGGGGTTTGAATTACAAAAAGGGCGTCAGACCGAAGCGGAAACTGATGGCTTATGCAAAGTGGTCGCAACTTAGGAAGGATTTTGATGAGTTAATTGAGCTACTGCCTGAAATAGATGCAGAAAGCGATGTTAGAATTATCGCCGCTTACCGGGAGGCGGTGGTGGCTGTGCTCTACTTGTGGCTGCCTGCGAGGCAGAGCGACGATTACAGGACCATGCGGAACGCCGATGACGGAGCATCGAACTATTATGATGGTGAGAATCGCAAATTGGTATACCGAGGAAAACATGGATCGGATCAAATGCGGGTGAAAGTGGACGTCCCGGTCCAGTACCGCGGCTTGTTTGATAGGTATCACAGGATGAGCAGTAAATTGAGCGAGTATTTTCTATGTACGAACCGGAGTCACGAGATGTTTAGGAGTCAGAACTACTCCAACATGGGCAAAAGGTTGTTCGGTGTGGAGCTGCAGTCGATCCGGAACAAGTGGAGGAACATCATTGAAGTATGTGGGGATGAAAACATCAAAAGGCGATTAATAAGGGAATTCGGAGCCATCGAATATGTGGCCTAACCCGGTGAGATATAGTGAACTGCAAGATCGCTATACACAACATCAGTAATGAAACAACCGCGTCATCGGATCAATCGCGGTTTCAGATGCATCTGACATATTCATAGCCCACGCAGGGCTAATACAGGCAATAAACATTCACATATTTTATTTTATCAAAGGTTTATTTGAAATGGTTATCGCGTTCATGCGTGAGCTTGTTTCGGAATAGTATTTTATCTCCACATCTGCAAACATATATCACATTTCCATAGTTTTCAGGATCTTGATCCTGCCATTTTTTGTGAAATGCTGATTTATAATGATTACATGCGTTTGAATAGTTGTAAGTATCTCCACACTGGCAATGCACAGTGAGGGTGTAAAGCCATAAAATGTGATCTGGATCGTATTTTGTATGTTGATTGAAAGAATCGGATGTGGCAAGATATGTTTTACCACATGGACATTTTATCGTGCTCATTTCGTGTTTAATGTTGTCATTTGGTTTGAGTGCTACATCTGTAAATGTTCGATCCTTGCTTGTTTCTGGAATTCCCAGGTAAAAATTGATAGATTCACTAACAAATTCTGGAGTTTTATTTTTATTTATGCAGTTTGGAGTAGTGTCTATCCAATGCTTTTCTCTTTCAATTAATTCCGTTCGGTTATTGCATGCGTATTTTTCCAATTCGACAATGTCGAAATTGTCGAATCCCCCGTGTTGGTGGATCAAGTAGTACAGATAGTATATTCCTGTGGGATTTCGACTCTGTGATTTATGTGAGGTGCATCGAGTACAGAAATTGGTTGTTGATCCAATATAAACAGGAACAACATCATTCGTGTTGTGTTTTATTTGATAAATCACAGACTGGGCATATATCTTCTTGTTGTAGTAATCATACTCTGGGTGGTTTTTATAATCGCCGAGATCACATTCGTACGTAGTGAGAAAAGTGCATATAGCATTTATGTAGGATCTGACAGTTCTAATATTCTGATCATTTATGAGCTGTATGACTCGTTTATACTGTGTAAACAGACATATAAGGGTTTCTTTCGTAATATTTTGACCTGTGTTGTCGGTTAAAAGATTGTGAATAGTTGATAATAAAATGTATTGTCTCATGAGTGGAGGAGAAAAGGAATGATCATCTCCGAATTTCTCGGTGGCGTCTTTCAGATAAATTTCATAAAATGGAGTCATTGATTTAACAATTGGCAATTAAATTTTATCATTTTTTTAGTGTCATAATAAAAATGATATTTATATTTGAACACATAAGCAATGTCTGTGACATGTGATTGTAGTGGGAAAACATATAGTTTGGAGAATTTTGAGAGACACGTGAGAATGCCCATACATCTGAGATATGTAGCTAGTCATCCTGATCAGACCCATTTTGTGACTATTAACTGTTTTTGTGGCAGCACATATAGATACGAAGATGTATGGCACCACGTTGATCGAAAAAGAGTGAACAGTAGCCATCAAGTTTGGCAGAAGGATCAACCGGAAGGTACGATTGGAGAGGTGTTAATAATCGCTTACTGTGACGCTGTTGTGAAATATCGGAATTATGTCAATCACCGCGATGCTTGTCCAATTTGTTTGGAGGCAAAAAGAAAGTGAAATTGCCGCAATTTTCGGATAAAAAAATGATTGGTATATAACGATATATGATCGACTCAGAAGAAGATTGGGAGATCTACGTTTCGAGAGTGAAAGAGTATTTATCGCGCCATGTGAAATCATCTACGGCCTCTGATTACGAAAATGTGATATCATTTGTGAATTTTATGATAGACTATCATAACAGAATTATTGATGAATGCAGAGCGTACAAATGTGAATCCATGAAAAAGGATGTGGAAATAGCCAATTTGAAAGAAAAGTTGAGACAAACTAACAATAATGCACAAATAAAACTGCACGTTGCAAATATAACTCGATTGATCAATGATCATAGACAAAATGTGTCGACCGCACAGCAGAATTTGGAAATGACAGAGCAAAAGGATAGTCATCAGCATGAAAATAGTGATAAAGATTCCATTGCATCATCGTCAGATGTGACTGCAATAGAAGATGATCAACCAGAGTGTAAAGATGGTATCAAGCACGATAAACAGACAAATGGTGGTCTTTTGCTGGAAGACGCCGAACCCAATTTCAAATCTATGGTTGATTCCAAGGGAATCTGCAAATGTGGGCAAAAGAAGGATTCTCGGACTGGTCCCTTTACCTGTTCCAAAAAGGACATCGAAAGATACGTAAGACACTGCTATCACGGTAAAGGTGTTCACAGGAATTACTGTAAGAGCAATGGTCTACCAATGCCTAAAAGAAGTTGGCAGTAAATATATTATATGTCGGTACTTTGTGAGTGTACTGGTAAAACCTACCGTTTTGCAAATTATCAGAGACATGTTGAAAAGAGGGCGCACAGGCAGTTTCAGAGTCAAAAATCAAAGCCATGCGTTACTATAGTGTGCGCATGTGGAGAAAAATACCGGTATGACGACATGTGGCATCACTTAGACGCGTTTAGGTCGGATAGCCCACATAGTATTTGGGAGAAAGATCAAGGACAGGATTTATCAAATTTTGTCCTCATCATATGTCAATGTGGCATGGTATTGAGAAAAGGGGACTGGAGCACCGATTTTGGAAAATGTCCGACATGCATGAATCTGAAAACAAAACTTACGACGCTTGATGAACTGAAAACCGAATGGGCGTTAAACCTGAGTGACAGACCAATAAAAGATGCCACAGTGAGAATCTACCTGGGAATGATTAATAACCATTTTGGTGAGTTTTTTGGCACAAATAATTTGCGTGATATTAAAAATCGAATGGGAGATCCGGATGTCATTTTGAGCAGACTAGGCGAAATGGACTGGTCGATCAGCTTGAAACTCAAGTTTCTGGCAGTGTTGCATAGGTTTTATCCGTGTCAAAAGTATACTCAACTGTATTCGGATTTGAAGGAGCGCTACAGGGTGACGATACTTTCGCAACGCGAGATTGCCGATTTCGATTGGGATTCCAAGTTGGAAGAATTGTGTAAAAAGAAGGATGCAAGCAAATGGGAATATCAGAATTACCTAATATCGTTGCTGCTTTTTCACCATCCGAGGAGGTTATACGATTATGCAGCCATGTATGTGATCAGAGATGCCAAGAGAATGAAAAATCTCAGTGAGAATGCAAATTATTACGTGATGGAAGAGCGCCGGTTCATATTCAACGTATTCAAAAATGTAAAATCTGCAACTGCTGGCCAAAAGGAGGTAACTTTGTGTGATGACATGCGAACAGTGATGGAAAAGTGGCTGAATGAGCTAAATTTGAGTGAAAACCTTCTCGTGAACAAGAATGGAGAGCCGTTAGCTCCTTACTACCTGTGTAAGATCATCAAACGGTGTGGTTTGCCCACTACAACTAGAAATAGAAAATTGCAGGAATCCAAAGAGTTGGCTAACGGTGGAAATTTAGTGGAAACATCGAAAAAATTCAATCATTCAGTTGCCTCTCAGCAGTTCAACTACAACAAAGTGGTTACATAAGCGTGTACTGAGTGCAAAAAAATGATGTGAATTCACTTGTGTGCACATTCTATTTGCTCACAGGTGAATTTTCATCAAAGGACTGTTTTTCTGGAACACGGTACACTTTGTCCGTATTAAAAGAATACAACCCACACAGGAACTGTTTAAGAAACTCCACTTACTTTTTGACTGCATCTAAAGAGCGTATTACCCACAAAGTAGGTTATTCCTGGAACGCCCGTACTTTGACTGTCTAAATTGATGTGTATAACCACAAGGAGGCCGTTACTAGGAACACCGCACGTTTTGATTCTCTTAGAATCACGCCTGCTTTGACCCTCTAAAATAAAGTGTATAACCCACAAAGGGACGGTTTACCAGGAATTACGCATGCTTTGACCCTCTAATGTGGAGTGTATAACCCACAAAGGGACGGTTAACCCGGAATGCCGAATGCTTTTGCTCTCCCAAAATAGAGTGTATTACCCACAAAGGGACGGTTTACCCGGAATGCCGAATGCTTTTGCTCTCCCAAAATAGAGTGTATTACCCACAAAGGACGGTTTACCCGGAATGCCGACTGCTTTTGCTCTCAAAAATAGAGTGTATGACCCACATAGGGACGTTTTACCCGGAATGCCGACTGCTTTTGCTCTCAAAAATAGAGTGTATGACCCACATAGGGACGTTTTACCCGGAATGCCGACTGCTTTTGCTCTCAAAAATAGAGTGTATGACCCACATAGGGACGTT
>Ga0196963_10000306_pt1 | contig 45752 bp, 41 predicted proteins | sample S1_5metaG_FD_148600 | JGI IMG/M metagenome (GOLD analysis project Ga0196963, IMG submission 148600) | Soil microbial communities from Anza Borrego desert, Southern California, United States - S1_5 | ecosystem: Environmental > Terrestrial > Soil > Desert | place: USA: California | collected... | reverse complement strand
GGACCCGGCCGGATCGTTCGCCCGGAAGAACACGCGGCCGCGCGTGCCGCGCTCGCCGGACGGGCGCAGGCGGGCGTAGGCGATCGCCGCATCGATCGCGACCACCGGATCGTCGATCGGCCTGCACCAGGTGTCGGCGAGGCGCCAGCCGAGGACGTGCTCGCGACCGTCCGCGACGTCGACCTCGAAATCGTAGAGCACGCTGACCTGGACCCGGCCCTCGCCCAGCGGCGTGAGGAACACCTCCAGCACCTGGCCGGCCGCGGCGCGGTGCGTCGCCCACGCCCACATGAAGGGCGCGGCGAGGAGCAGCGCGGCGCTGGTGCATCCGACGATCATCGCGCGTCGGGCGGAGGCGACCGCGCGCCGCCAGCCGGTCACGCGTCGGCCGCGACGATGCGGTTGCGCAGGCGGCCCAGCCCGCTGATCGCGCACTCGACGATGTCGCCCGGGGCGAGGAACGCCGGCGGCTTGCGGTAGCAGCCGACGCCCGCCGGGGTGCCGGTCGAGACGATGTCGCCGGGCTCGAGCGTGATGTCCTTGGTGATGTAGGCGATCAGCGACGGGATGTCGTGGATCAGCTGGTCCGCGCGCGCGTCCTGGCGCGCGGCGCCGTTGACCGTGGCGGTCAGGCGCAGCGCGGCGACGTCGGCCACCTCGTCGGCGGTGACCAGCGCCGGACCGCACGGATAGAAGCCGTCGACGCTCTTGGCGCGGAACCACTGCCCGTCGTTGCCCTGCCACAGCCGCGCCGTGAGGTCGTTGCCGACCATGTAGCCGAGGATGACGTCGCGCGCGCGCTCGCGCGTCACGGCCTTGGCGCGCGCGCCGATGACCACCGCCAGCTCGACCTCGTAGTCCGGAGCGCACGGCACGCGCGGCAGCCGCACGTCGTCGGCGGGTCCGGCGAGCGTGTTGCCGGTCTTGCAGAACAGCAGCGGCTGCTCCGGCCACGGCTTGCCCTGCTCGGTGGCATGATCCTTGTAGTTCAGGCCGATGCAGACGATCTTTCCCGCGTCGGCCACCGGCGGTCCGAGACGCACCGCCGCGGGATCGACCCCGGCGCCGGCGTACGCGGCGACCAGCTTGGCCAGCGCGGGGAGGTGGCCGCCGGCGATCAGCGCGCGCACCGAGGTCGGCAGCGACGGGTGCAGCTCGTTGACCGGGACGATGCGTTCCCTGCGCATGACGCCCGCTCGTTCCTGTCCCGCGGCGCCGAAGCTGACCAGTCGCATGCCGGATCCTGCTGGCCGGTCGGCTGGTCGCAACCGCAGCGGGCAGAGGCGGATCGCGCCGACCGGCTGCGACGCGGACGCATCCGGGCGGGCATCCCCCTGCGGCCGCTGGGATGCGCCGGATCCCGGGCCGCGCCGGCGGCCGAGCGCCGGCTCGCCGCCGCAGCGGACGATGGATGAACCGCGCCAGGCTTCCCGTCAGGGACGAGCCTGGCAAATAGATAAAGTCATCTAATGTCTTTCGCATGCCCAGGAACGCCCTCTCCCTGCTCATCCCGCTGATCGCCACGACCGCGGCGGCCGCCGCCGACTACCACGTCGCGCCCGACGGCGACGACGCCCGCGACGGGCTCGCGCCGGCCACGGCGTGGCGGACGGTCGACCGGGTCAACGCCGCCGCGCTCGCGCCCGGCGACCGCGTGCTGCTGCGGCGCGGAGGCCTGTGGCGCGGCTCGCTGCGCGTTCCCGCCAGCGGCGCGCCCGGATCGCCGATCACCATCGCCGCCTATGGCGACGGCGCCAAGCCGCGGCTCAGCGGCGGGGAGGCGCTGGCGAACGCCGGCTGGCGCCACCTCGGCGGCACGATCTGGGCGTACGACATCGCGGCGACGGTGCATGCCGTGGTGGTCGATGGCGCGTTCCTCTTCGACCCGCGCGGCCAGTCCGTCGAGGCGACGCCGAACGGCTACGCGTTCGCCGGTGGCGTCCTGCGCATCAACGTCGCCGGCGATCCGCGCGCGGACGGTCGCGCCTACGTCGCCTGCGTGCGCGACGACGTCGTCCATTCCAACGGCGAGGACCATCTCGTGCTGCGCGATCTGGCGGTGGAGGACTGCGCGCGTTTCGACGGCGGTTACGGCGTGCGCGTCATGGGCTCGCGCGACGTGCTGGTGGAGGACGTCGAGGTCCGCCGCGCCGGGAAGCACCACTTCGGCTGCATCAATTCCACCGGGGTCGTCCACCGCCGCTGCCACGCGGCGACGACCATGCCGCGCCAGGGCTACGGCGGCGCGACGGCGTACGTCTCGTACGGCGACGGATCGGGCATGCCCGCCCAGGCCAGCGAGTACCACGACTGCGTCTTCGAGGACGCCGCCGACACCTGGCCGGCCGACGCCGGCCTGCGCTACCACGTCTTCACCACCCACGGCGCCGGCATCGGTTCGGTGCTGCTGCGCGGCATGATCTCGCGCGGCGGCCCCTGGACGCTGAACAACGGCGAGGCGCCCGGGGCGTCGATCCGGGTCGAGGGCGGCCTGCTCGACGACGCCCGGCTCGAGTTCTGGGGCGCCGGGATCGTGGTCGACGGGCTGCGCGTGACCGGCCGCAACGGCACCATGGACATCAACGGCAGCGATCACCTGCTGCAGAACCTGGTGATGTCCGGCACCGACCTCGGCAGCGCCTGGTACCAGACCGCGATCCTGGTCCGCGGCCAGCGCATCACGGTGCGCTCATCGACCGTGGTCATGGGCGCGGGCGCTCCGGACTCGAACTCGTGCATCGCGCTGGCCGACGGCGCGGCGCAGGCCCGCATCGAGGGCAGCATCCTGTGGTCGAACGGCGCCGCGCTGCGCCTGTGGGGCCGCGGTCCGGAGCACGTCGCCGCGTGCGACCACAACCTGTACCGGACCGGCGTTCGCCTGGCGGACCGGACGCTCGGCGAGTGGCGCGCGCTCGGCTTCGACACCTGGTCGCTGGCGGTGGCCGACGCCGGGTTCGTCGGAGCCGGCGACTTCCACCTGATGGCGTCATCGCCCGCCATCGACGCGGCGGGGCTGGATCCGGCGGTGCTGACGACCATGCCGACCGACGCCGACGGCGCCGCGCGGCGGCAGGGCGCCGGCTTCGACCACGGCGCCTTCGAGCGCGCCAGCGGCCACGACGGCGGCACGGGCGGCACGACCACCGGCGGCGGCACGACGACGGGCGGCGCGACCACCGGCGGCACGACGACGGGCGGCGGCACCGCCGGAGGAGGCGCATCCTCCGGCGACGGGCCCGGATGCGGTCGCGGCGGCGGCTCGCTGGTCGCGGTGGCCGCGGCGATGGCGATCGCCCTGCGCTGCGTCTCCGCCCGCGCGCGCTGAGGTTACGCGGCCTTGGCCGCGAGCGGTATCGGCGTCCGCCCATCGGGGCGCGCGACGCGGCGAACGCTGGCGGCCGGCGATGGAGCGCCGCCACCCGGCGCGCATGCTCGACGGCATGCGCATGCTCCTGCCGCTCGTCGCGATCGCGTCCATCCACGCCGTCGACGTCGCCGACGTCGCCGGCCTGGCCGCGGCGATGGCGGCCGCCGAGGCCGGCTCGGTCATCCGCATCGCCGCAGGGTCCTACCGCGGCGGCATCCACCGCGCCGGACTGCACGGCACCGCCGACGCGCCGGTGGTGATCTGCGGCGCCGATCCGGCGCATCCGCCCGAGCTCGTCGGGGGAGCGGACGGCCTGCACATCGCCGGCTGCGCGCACCTCGAGCTGCGCGATCTCGTGCTGCGCGGCGCCGCGACCAACGGCCTGAACATCGACGATGGCGAGAGCGGGGCGCACGACGTCATCATCCGCCGCATCACCGTGCGCGAGGTCGGTCCCGACGGCAACCGCGACGGCGTGAAGCTGTCGGGCGTCGACCGCTTCCTGGTCGAGGACTGCGTCATCGAACGCTGGGGCACGCGCGGATCGGGCATCGACATGGTCGGCTGCCACGATGGCGTCATCGCCGGCACGCTGTTCCGCCACGACCCCGGGCACGACGACGGCAATGGCGTCCAGACCAAGGGCGGCAGCGCGCGCATCGTCGTCCGCGCGTGCCGGTTCGAGGACGCGCTGTCGCGCGCCGTCCAGCTCGGCGGCACGACCGGCATGGGATTCTTCCGGCCGCAGCCGCCGGGACCGGCCGAGGGCGCCGACCTGGTGGTCGAGGACTGCGTCATCGAGGGCTCGCAGGCGGCGATCGCCTTCGTCAACGCCGAGCGCTGCCTCGTGCGCCGCAACGTCATCCGCCGCCCGGGCCGATGGGTCATGAGGATCCTGCAGGAGACGACCGGCGACGGCTTCGTCCCCTGCCGCGACAACGAGTTCTCGGACAACACCGTGGTGTGGAGCGCCGCCGGATTCGAGGGCACGGTCAACAGCGGCGCCGGCACCGCGCCGGAATCGTTCCTTCGCGCGCAACCGCTGGTTCTGCGCCGATCGCCCCGAGGCCAGCGCGCCGATCCTGCCGGCGGCGGAGATCGATGGCGTGGTCGGCGTCGATCCCGACGCCGACGCCCGTTAGCGCCGCCGCTCCGCCGATGGGCTGTGCCCGACGAAGCGCCGGAACTGCTTGTTGAAGTGCTGGGCGTCCGCCAGGCCGACGGCGGCGGCGATCGCGCCGACCGGCTGATCGGTGGCGACCAGCAGCTGGCGCGCGCGCTCGATGCGCCGCGACAGCAGGAAGCGCGGGATGGTCATGCCGAAGCGTTGGCGGAAGCGCCGCGCGAGATGGTTCTGCGACACACCGACCTCGCGCGCCAGCCGCGGCACCGACATCGACTCGCCCAGGCGTTCGATCATCAGCGCCGCGACGCGCTCGACGGCGGCGTCGGCGCGCTCGCGCGGCGCCGACGGCATCGCCACCTCGAGCGCGATGCGCAGCAGCAGCTCCTGCAGCGCCGATGACGCCGCCGCCGCGGCGACGGCGGCGCCGGCGTCCTGGCCGCCCGCCCGCGCGTGCAGGCGCGCGATGTGCGCGACGCGCTCGCCGACGAACGCGCCGCGCGCGCCGAGGCGCAGGTGCAGCGGCAGCTCGACGACCTCGCCGACCGCCGGCACCGGATGCCAGTGGATGCACCAGTGGCGACCCGGCGCCGGCAGGTGGTAGCGCGTCTCGACGCCGGCCGGCGAGAAGGTCAGGTCGTGCTCGACGATCGTCACGTCCTCGCCGCCGATGCGCATGGCGCACGGGTAGAGATAGACGTGCAGGCAGCTGGTCAGGCCGCAGTACCGGACGGCGAAGTCGCGATCGCGATGCGGGAAGATCCCGGCGTTGAAGACCCGCGGCTGGGCCGCGAGCGGCAGCGGTATGGTGCCGATCATGGCCGATTTTTACCACAGCGGATGGTTCCTGCCAATGGTGATTGGCGGCCAATCGCCTACAAAGCTGAGCAGGAGCATCCAGCCATGGCCGGGTACCTCACCGCCGAGCAGAAGCGTTTCTACCAGGACAACGGCTACATCGTCCTGCGCGGGGTGTTCCCCCTCGATGAGATGCGCGCCTGCCGCAAGGACCTGCACGATCTCGCGGCGCGGCTCGAGGCGCAGCGCGGCGACATCAACGCGACCTGGCCGAGCGTCCGCGATCGCAGCCACCGGATCCAGCACTGCCACGACGTGCAGTTCCAGTGCGCGTCGATGACGCGCCTGATCTCCGATCCGCGCTTTGTCGGCCCCCTGACCGAGATCATCGGCCCGAACATCCAGCTCCACCACACGAAGATGTTCATCAAGCCGCCGGAGAAGGGCTCGCCCTTCCCCCTGCACCAGGACTACCCGTACTTCCCGCACGAGCGCAACACCATGACCGCGGCGGTCATCCACTTCGACGATTCGACGATCCAGAAGGGCTGCGTCCGCGTGGTGCCCGGCTCCTACAAGCGCGGCGCCCTGCCGCCCGCCGACGACGCGCACGACCACAGCCTGCCGCAGGACGCGTTCCCGATCGATTCGGCGACGCCGTGCGAAGCGCGCGCCGGCGACGTCCTGATCTTCAACTACCTGACGATCCACGGCTCGGGCGTGAACCTGTCCGACGAGCCGCGCACCACGCTGCTGGTCCAGGTCCGCGACCCCGAGGATCTCCCGACGGTGCGGGCGCACGAGAGCAACGGCCAGGGCATGATGCTCGCCGGCTACGATCCGCGCGGCGGCGTGAAGCCGACGTGGGATCGTCCCGTCGCCGTCGCCGCGACCTGACCGTAGGCGCCGCGGCCGCGCGGGACCGGCGCTCTTCGGGCCACCGGAATCGAAGCGCGATGTCCACCGCGGGCATCGGCGTTCCGGGATTGCCGACGGCGCTCGTCCTGGCATCGACCTGCCACCCGGCCATGCTGCCCGCCCATGCGGTTCCTGTTCGCCTGCCTCCTCGTCCTCTTCGCCATCGGCGCGCCGGCGGTCGACTTCAACGACAAGGTGTCCGAGGATCCGGACGACTCCGAGGTCGAGGCCGACTGGTTCCGCGGCCAGGAGGCGAAGGCCGCCAAGTACCGGCTCGGCCGCGCCCAGGCGACCGCCGAGGATCTCGACGACGCGGCGGCCAGGGAATACCTCGACGAGGCCCGCCAGCTGCTCGCCGACGGCCACGGCCGCGGCGCGCGCAAGAAGGCGCTGAAGGGCTTCAAGAACCACCGCTACAGCCAGTACGCCGACGATCTCCAGCACGTCGCGGTGCTCGGCTACGCCAAGAAGGCCGACCTCAGCGGCATGCTCGAGAGCCTCGTCGCGCTCTGGCTGTGCTTCCCCGATCATCCGGAGATGGACGCGGCGATGCGCGTCGCCTTGGACGCGGCGGAGAAGCGCCAGAACTTCTCGACCCTGGTCAACCTCGAGGCCGAGGATCCCGCCGACGTGATCGACCTCGAGGGCGAGAGCTGGCGCGACGAGTACAACCGCGTGTTCCGCTTCCTGTCGCGCAACGGCGACCGCGAATCGATCGCGCCGCGTGCCAGCCTCGGCCTGGCGCGCTCGCTGCTGATCAGCGAGGACCGCAAGGGCTTCCCGACCGTGCGCGCCGCCTACGAGTCGTTTCTCGACGACTATCCCGACCACGAGCTGACGTTCACGGCGCTGACCGAGCTCGCGCTCGCCTACCTCTCCACCTACCGGGGCGAGCACTACGACGTCGGCGCCCTGGTCAACGCGGCGGCGGTGATCGACCAGGCCGAGATCGAGACCGGCGGCGATGCCGCGCGCGCCAAGGTCGTGCAGGACTACCGCCGGCGCATCCGCGCGTGGCACCAGGACCGCGACGGCCAGGTCGCCACCTGGTACGATCGCCGCGGCCAGGACGACGCCGCGCGGATCTACTACGCCGAGGTCGTCGCCCGCGATCCCAACAGCGACGACGCGCGCCGCGCCGAGCGCGCGCTCGACAAGCTCGGCCCGCCGCCCACGCCGGAATACGTACGCGACCTGACCCCCGCGGCCGCGCGTCCGTGAGACGCCTCGCGCCGTTCGCCGCCGCGCTCGTGGCGCTGGCCGCCGTCGCCGCGTCCGGCTGCCGCTACGGCGTCGCCGCGCCGCCGCGCCTGGGCGAGGACGTGCGCGTGGTGGTGATCGCCAACGACGCGCGGCTGGTGCGCGCCCAGGCGGCGCTGCAGGCCGCGGTCGCGCGCGCGCTCGAGGAGCGTCTCGGCTGGCGCGTCAGCCCCACGGGCACGGCGCGGCTCGAGCTGGCGATGGCCGAGGAACGCATCGACGCCACCGGCACCGATCGCGGCGACGTCCCGGCGCGCTGGAGCATCAGCCTGCACGGCCACGCGCTGCTGCGCTCGCGCCACGGCACCGAGCTCGGCGATTTCGTCGGCACCGGCTACGCCAGCGGGCTGGCGGACGAGACCGAGGCGATCGACAACGCCGCGCGCGAGGCCGCGATCCAGCTCACCAGCTGGCTCGAGACGGCTGGACGCCGTTGGGGCACCGGCGATCCGGCGGCAGCGCGTCCGGCGCCGTAGCATCTCGAAGCGCGAAGCTCCCCGCTCAGCTCAACCCGACGCTCTCACCGCCGTGCACGCCGCCTGCGCGACGTCCGTCGGCGTCAGCACGTGCGCGACGTCGCTGCGCACTGTGACGACGCGGGCCGCGCGTGGCGCGATGGCGACGACCGCGTCGGTGAAGCCGGCCCCCGCCAGCGCGTCGATCGCGATCAGCGGTCCGCGCGCCGCCGCGTCCACGAGATCGGCCGCGGGCAACGGCGCGAGGCTGGTGCACAGGAGCACGTCGGCGGCGATGCCCGCGGTGCCGAGCAGCAGACGGGCGGCGACGGCGAGATCGATGCCGCGGTTGTCGCAGACGAGCGTCGCGGCTGGAGCGGCCTCGACCGCCAGGCGACGGCCCGAGCCGGCCTCGTGGTCCCCCTGCCAGTCCCCGGCGAACGCGCGCTTCGGCAGCGCGATCAGCGTCGCGTCCTCCGTGGCCAGCGCGTGCGCGAGGCAGGCGCGCAGCTGGGCGTCGCCGGCGGGGCCGATGAGCCACCAGCCGGGAGCAGCCGACCACGCGCCGAGCGGCGGCAGGTCCTCGGCGGCCATCAGCAGCTTGAGCGCGATGCGCCGTCGCGCGGCGGCGCGCAGCGCCGGCAACGCGGCGCTCAGGTCGCAGCGCGGCGGGAGCAGCCAGGCGACGCGCCGCCCGGTGGCGGCGACCTCGGCGGCGATGGCCAACCCGGCCGCGTCGGCGCGGCACGGCCAATCGCGGTGCGGCAGGACGAGGCGCGGCTCGCGCGTGGCGAGGTCGGCGAGCCACTGTCCGGCGTCGGCGTACGGCGACGCCTCCGCGCGCAGCGCGTCGCGCCAGGCGCCCAGCGAGGCGAGCCGCACCGGCGCCGGCGCGCGCGCCCCGGGCGCCGGTGCCGCCGCCGGCAGCGCGCCGACGCGTGTCGCGACCGGTCCATCGCCGCCCAGGTCGGCGGCGATGCGCCAACCGCAGACGTCGAGGAGGCGCTCGTCGGCATCGTCGCCGCCGCTGATGGCCAGCGCGAGATTCGCGAGGCCGAGCCGTGTCGCCGTCGTCAGGGCGGCGAGCGTCGCGGCATCGGCCAGGCGTTCGCGCGCGATCACCGCCAGCACGCGGCCGCCGACCGGGGTCTCGGCCAGCGCCAGGCCGCAGGCCGACGCGAGCAGCAGATCGCCGGGCATGTCGGCGGCGCGTTCGCCATCGGCCACGCCCGGCACGGCGAGGTCGCTGACCACGCGCAGGCGTCCGGGGAAGACGATGATCGATCGCCAACGCGACAGGCACGCGCTCAGCGGCTCGGGCATGCCCTGTCGTAACACGCGTCGGGCGCGCGTCACCCGCGCGGTGGCTCAGCGGGTGTGGACCGGCCACGTCACCGGATCGCCCCAGGTCCCGCCGCCGAGCGCGGTGTCCCAGCTCGGGGGCTGGCCCTTGAGGTCCGTTGCCGCGACCGAGTGCACGTTGCCGGCGCTGGTCAGGGCGAACACGCGACGCCCCATGTCGGGGCTCACCGGCCAGGCGTAGGCGACGAAGTGCCGCTCCGCCAGGTCGGTCTCGTCGGGCACGAAGATCGCGAAGCGGTAGCCATGGGCGACGTCGCCGTGCGCCAGCGGGCCAGCGATCAGCGTCCGGCCATCGCCATTGAGCGCGCGCAGACTGCCATACTCGCCGATGGCGTCGCCGTCGGCATCGGCATACGCGCCGCTCTGGAACTGGATCTCGGCGGGGAAGATTGCGCTTTTGAGCGTCGCGGCCGCCGACGCCTCGTTCGCGGTGACCCGGCTCTCGAGCAGGTTCGGGATGGCGATCGCGGCGATGATCGCGATCGGCACGACCAACAGCGCCAACCCGCCGAGCACGATGCCGGTGACCGCCATGCCTTTGTTCTGGCCCTGCGTCAGCGCAACGATGCCCAGGACCAGGCCGACGATGCCGACCGGGAAGATCAGGATGCCGATGATGCCGCAGATCAGCGCGGCGATCGCCAGGCCGTTCGACCGCGGCTGCTCGTACTCGTGGTCGGCCATGGGATGCTCCAGGCGCGGCAGCATGCGACGCGGCGGGCGGCGACAAGCCCGGCACGCGGAAGGCCTTGCGACGGCGACACGCGCGCCGGACGCAGAACGATGGACTGCACACGATTGCTCAAGAATATCGCGCTATGCCCACTCCAGCTTTCGTCTGGTCCGACGCGCACGGCGCCGGCCGCCAGGTCGTGGTCCTCTTCCATCGCCGCGTCCGGCTCGACCAGGTGCCGGCGCGCGCCGAACTGCACCTCTTCGCCGACACGCGCTACCGCCTGACCGTCAACGGCGTGGTCGCCGGCTACGGGCCGGCGCGCTTCATGCCGCACGCCCCGGAGCACGATACGGTCGACTGCGCGCCGCTGCTCCACGTCGGCGACAACGACATCGTCGTCACGGCGGTGCACCACGGCGCCGCGTCGTTCGAGGCGGTGCCGTCCTCCGGCGGCTTGATCGCCTGGGGCGCCATCGCCGGCGACGACCTGTCCACGCCGGGGGCTTGGCGCTGCCACGCCGCCACCGCCTGGGATCGGGCGACGCCGTGCTACAGCTTCGCCCAGGGACCGATCGAGATCGTCGACACGCGGCTCCTGCCGCGGCTCGACGATGCCGCCGCGTGGCGGACGCCGGTGGCGATCGCCCAACCGCACTGGGGCGCGCTGACGCCGCGCTCGATCCCGGCGCTGACCCTGACCGAGGACGCGTGCGCGCGCGTCGACCTGGTGGCCGCGCTCGCCCCGGACCAGCGCTTCGGCGCGCGCGTCGATGGCCCCGCCAGCGCCGCCGGCGTCGTCCGGCGCGCCTGCTACGCGACCTTCATCCACGCCCCGCGCGCGCAGGAGCTGCCCATCGGCCTGTTCTGGGGGCCGCATTGGCTCAACGGCGAGGAGCTGCCGGGCGACGCCGACGCGCTGCTCGGCAACCGCTGGAACGCGCGCGCGCGCCTGCGCGCGGGCTGGAACCTGCTCTACGGCGAGCCCGAGGTGATGATCGACGGCTGGCCGCTGATGGTCTCGCTGCCGGTCGCGGCTGGCCTGCGCGTCGGCGCCGATCCGGTCGACGGCTGCCCCGAGACCATGCGCGTCAGCGCGTCGCTGACCGCCGTCGAGCTCGCCGCGCTGCGCGCGCGTCCGCCGCGCGGCCTCGACGACCTGCCGACGCCGCCGGGCGGCTGGACGCGCATCGCGCGCGGCGCGGACATGCGTTCGCCGTCGCGCGAGGCCGCGTGGGACCGGCCCGGCGCGGTCGTCGCGCATCTCCCGCACGCCGAGACCATCACCTTGCCCGCCGGCGACCACGTCGTGGTCGTGGACATGGGCCGCGAGTTCCTCGGCCACGCGCTCGTCGATCTCGACGCGCCCGCCGGAACCGTCGTCGACGTCGCCAACGCCGAGCGCAAGCGCGGCGACGGCATGCTCGACCTCTTCCGGACCCATTGGATGTGCAACGAGGCCGAGCGCTTCGTCGCCAGCGGCGGCCGGCAGCGCTGGGAGGCGCTCAATCCGCGCGGCGGGCGCTGGCTGCAGGCGACGGTGCGCCGCGCGACCGCGCCGGTGCGGCTGCGCGTGGCGGTGCGCTCGACGCGCTATCCGGCGCGCTGCGACGGCGCCTTCGCCTGCTCGGATCCGCTGCAGAGCTGGGCGTGGCGCATCGGCGTCGACACCGTCGCGACCTGCATGGAGGACGCCTACGTCGACTGCCCGTGGCGCGAGCGCGGCTGCTACGTCGGCGACCTGCTCGCCCAGTACCGCGCCACGCGCGCCTTCACCGCCGACGACGCGCTGATGCGCCGCTGCCTGCGCCTCGCCGCGCATGGCCAGCACGGCGACGGGCAGATGAACGATCCGGTGCCGGCGTGGAAGACGACGCCGCTGCACGACTACAGCCTGATCTGGATCATCGCCCTGCACGAGCACTGGATCCACGCCGGCGACGCCGGCTTCGTGCGCGCGCTGTGGCCGCACGTGGAACGCGTGCTGGGCAGCGCCGCGTGGCGCGCGGCCGAGTCCGGACTGTGGCTGGCCGACGGGCTGCACCTGTTCCTCGACTGGGCGGCGCTCGACCACGCCAAGCGCGGGGAGAGCGGACCGCTCAACGCGTTCCGCGCCGCGGCGCTGGCTTGCGCCGCCGATCTCGCGCGCGCGATCGGCCGCGACGGCGATGCGGACCGGCTCGCCGCGGAGGCGCAGCGCGTGGCGACGGCGCTGCGCGCGCGGCTGTGGCGCGACGACCACCTCGCCGATTCGCCGGACGATCCCGGGATCGGCCTGCACACCACGACGTTGGCGCTGGCGTACGGCCTGATCGGCGGCGACGACGCGCGCCGCGCGGCGGACCACGTCGACCGCCATATCGAACGCAACGCGCGCCTCGGCGCCGACAGCATGACCGCGTATTTCTTCCACTACCTGCTGCAGGCGCTCTACCGTCACGGCCGCGACGCAGCCGCCGAGCGCGCGGTGCGCCTGCACTACGGTCCGCTGCGCGACGCCGGGGCCTGGACGCTGTGGGAGACGTTCTCGTCGACCGGCGCCGGCCCGGGCAGCCTGTGCCACGGCTGGAGCGCCGCGCCGACCGGTTCGGCGGCGCTGCATGTCCTCGGCGTGCGCCCGCAGGTCGCAGGCGAGCCCGATGCGATCCTGATCGCGCCCGCCGCCCATGGCATCACCTGGGCGCGTGGGCGCGTGCCGCATCGCCGCGGCATGATCGACGTGGCCTGGGAGGTGCGCGGCGATGCCCTCGTCGTGGACGTGGCAGCGCCCGCGGGCGTCAGCGTCGCCATCCGGCCCGAGGGCGGTCTCGCCCGGCTGCGCGTGGTCCGTTCGCGGGTCGACGTCGGCCGTCCCGCCACCGCGGGCTGAACGAGCCGCGCGGTCTCAGCGCATCAGCGGCATCAGCGCGAACGTCGCCTGCTGCATGCCGGCCAGCGCCGCGGCCATGAAGGCGACGGCGGCGGGCATGCCCGCGTACAGCACGAGCAGCGAGACCATGATCTTCATCGCGAAGCTGAAGTGCAGCATGTTGATCTGCGGCACGGCGCGGACGATGACGCCCTCGGCGATGGTGATGGCCATGATCGTGGACAGCACGGGGAAGCTGATCGCCAGCGCGACGCGCGTCAGCTCGTCGACGCCGGCGACCAGCGTCGGCACCAGCTCGGGCCCGAGCGCCCACGCGCCGGCCGGGATCACGTCGTAGCTGCGCGACAGCGCGGCGAAGAACAGGTGGTGGCCATCGGTCAGCAGGAAGAGCATCACCGCGCCGATATGGAACAGGTCGCCGATCGGGCTGGCCGCGGCGTCGGTCTCGGGATCGAAGTATTCAGCCGCCGAGTAGCCGGCGTGGCGGTTGGCCAGGTCGCCGCCGAAGCGGATGCCCTGGAAGAACAGGTCGATGAACCAGCCGATGGTCAGCCCGACCAGCGCCTCCTTGACGACCAGCAGGGCGAACCAGCCGTCCAGCGCCGCCACCGGCATCGCCGCGATCTGCGCGGGCAGCAGCACCGCCGTGACCGCCGCCGCGAGCAGCGCCTTGGCCTGCATCGGCACGTACATCCCGCCGATCAGCGGGCTGACGGCGAACAGCGCGACGATGCGCGTGAACACCAGCAGCGCCGGACCGGCGACGCCGTAGACCGTCGCCAGATCGAGGGTCAGGGCCACGCCAGCCGCTCACATCGCGGCGAAGCGCGGCAGGCCGGAGAATATCTCGGCGCAGTAGCCGACCAGCAGCCGCGTCATCCACGAGCCCATCACCACCAGCACCAGCACCATCGCCAGCAGCTTGGGGATGAACGACAGGGTCTGCTCCTGGATCGACGTGACCGCCTGCAGCAGGCCGACCGCGAGGCCGACGATCAGCGCCGAGCCCAGGATCGGCAACGACAGCAGGATGCTGATCCACAGCATCTCGCGCAGCGTCTCGATCATCAGGTCGATGTTCATGTTCCGGTCCGATCGCTAAGCGTACGAGCGCACCAGGCCCTGCATCAGCAGCACCCAGCCGTCGACCAGGACGAAGAGCAGGATCTTGAAGGGCAGCGAGACCACGACCGGCGGCAGCATCATCATGCCCAGCGCCATGAGCACGGCGCTGATCACCAGGTCGATGACCAGGAAGGGCAGGAAGATGACGAAGCCCATCTGGAAGGCGGTCTTCAGCTCGGAGGTGATGAACGCCGGCACGAGGGTGGCGAAGCTGACGTCGTCGACCGTGCGCGGCCGCTCCTCGCCGGCCAGGCGGATGAACAGCGCGAGGTCGTTCTTGCGCGTGTGCTTGACCAGGAAGGCGCGCGTCGCGCCCTGGGCGCGCTCCAGGGCGACCTCCTGGCTGATGGTCTCGGACAGCCACGGCTGGATCGCCTGGTCGTTCACCTGCTTCAGGGTCGGCGCCATCACGTACATGGTCAGGAACAGCGCCAGGCCGAGCATCACCTGGTTCGGCGGCAGCGTCTGCGTGCCGAGCGCGCGTCGGACGAAGCCGAGCACGATGATGACGCGCGTGAAGCAGGTCATCATCATCAGGAACGCCGGCGCGATCGAGAGCGTGGTGATGATCAGCAGCAGCGTCAGGGCGCTCGACGAGCCGCGTTCGCCTTCGCCGAGCGAAATCGTCAGGCTGCCGGACGAACCGTTGGCCTGACGCTGCGCCACCGGGCCGGCGCCGCCCGGACGGGCCACGTCCCCCACCACCGACCCCGCGCCGCCGCCGGGCGCGATCATCGCCGCCTCGCTGTCGCCCGCGGGCGTGCGCACCGGCGGCGGCTCGACCGCGGCCACCGGCGCGATGAGCGCGGCGAGGATGAGCAGCAGCCGGACGATCATGGGCGCTTGCCGGTGAAGCGCTCGAGGACGGCGGCGAACGCCTTCGGCGGGCGCATCTCCGGCACCTCGGTGCGCACGCTCGGCGTCGGGGCATCGGTCGTGACGGCGCCCGGCGCGGCCGCCGGCGGCTCGGCCAGCACCGACGCCGGCAGCGTCGCGAGGTGGCACAGCTCATGCTCGCCCTGGCCCACGACCAGGACCTGGTCGCCGATGCGCAGCAGGCTGACCGCGCGTCGATGGCCGATCGAGACGGTCTCGACGAGGCGGACGTTGGCGCCGCGCGCGGCGGCGAAGCGGCGCACGTTGAGGCGCTTGAGCGCCCAGCCGGCGGCCAGCGCGACGCCGAGCACTACCGCCAGCGCGACCGCGAGCTGCACGACCGCGCCGCCGACCGACGCGTCGCCGGCGGGCTTCACGCGTTCGCTGCCCGCCCATTCCGTGTCGCTGAACAGCGTCGCGTCCGGCGGCACGGATCCTGCCGCGCCTTCGCCCGATGGGAGCAGGGTCGGCGCCAGCAGCAGCAGGATGATGATCAGGCGCATCGTCGTGAACCTCGACACCCCTGGCCATTACGCCCACAGACGGGGCGGCGTGGCGAGCGGCGCGCCGGTCATGGGCATGCGCTGTGCCAAGCGGCCGGCGCCGGCGCGGCCGCCGATTCGCTTCGGACGTTGCGTTACCCCGGAGCGCGCGTCTGGCACGGGCCTGGCGTACACTCGGGTCGTGGATCAAGAGCAGCGCATCCTGCTGACCCAGGCGAGCCCGGGCATGGTCCTGGCGCGGCCGGTCCGACTGCCCAACAAGGTCACCCTCTGCCCGTCCGGCGCGACGCTGGACGACGCGCTGATCCTGCGCCTGATGAACCGCGGCATCAAACGCGTCATGGTGCTGGGCGCGTCGGTGCCGCAGCTGCCGCGGGTCGGTGTCGAGGAAACCATGCGCGCGGTGCGCGAACGCTTCTCGCGCGTCCGCGACCTGCCGCTGATGCACCTGCTCGAGAAGCTGGTCGAGGACAAGCTGGTGCGGCGGTCATGAGCCTGCCGCTGCCGACCATCGCCGCGCGCGTCATCACCGTCGCCGGGTTCAGCTTCTCGCGGACGCTCGACAAGCTGATGAAGATGATCGACAGCGGCCAGTGCTCGTCATCGGTCGTCGCGGCGATCGTCGCCTCCGATCCGGTGCTGACGGCGCTGACCCTCGGCCGGGCGAACGCCGGCGCCGATGGCGAGGTCGCGCAGGTGTCGGGCGCCGTGCTGGTGCTCGGCATGTCGACGGTGCGCGGGATGATCGAGGAGGTCATGCCGCTGGCCGACCGCGGCGTGCGCCTGATGGCGACCTACTGGTCGCAGGCCAACGCCACGGCGACGATGTGCCGGATCCTCGTCGACCGCTGCGCGGTCTTCGCCGGGAACCGGCCGGACGACGAGGTGCTGCACGTCGCCGGCCTGCTGCACACCCTGGGCGACATGGTCGCCGCCATCCACTTCACCGCCGAGTACGACGTCGTCATCCAGCGCCTGCGCCGCGGCGAAGGCCCGTTCGCGACGCTGATGAAGGAGGAGCTGGGCGCCGATCCGGGCGAGCTCGGCGCGCTGGTCGCGCGCGCCTGGAACCTGCCGCCGACCCCCGCCGCGGTGGTGCGCCACCACCTGCGTCCGCTGCGCGCGCCCGAGCCGCTCATCCCGCTGGTCAGCCTCGTCCACGTCGCGCGCCAGCTGGCGCGCGGCTGCGGCTTCGTCGCGGGCCAGGACATCTACGTCGAACCGATCCAGCCGGAGGTGATGACGCTGCTCGGGCTCAATCCGGCCGACCTCGGGTCGATCCTCGACGCGTTCTTCGCCGAGATGGACGAGCTCGAGGTCTACGAGGGGCTGCTGGTCAAGACGATGCGGACCTGATCCTCGGCCGGGATCGCCCTCGTCGAGCGGCCATCGCGTGGCCGCCGCCGGCGGCATCCTTGAACAGGCGGGCGGCATGGCCGCCGTGACCGCTGCGGCGAGGGTTATCCGCCGCAGGATGGCGCCGTGCGCATCCTCGGCATCGGCGGCGACAACGAGCTCGGCTCGGTCTACCTGCAGCTCCAGGCGGCGGGCCACGAGGTGCGGGTGTGGGTCGGCAACCCCCTGTCCCACGGCTCGCTGACCGGCCTGCTGACGCGCGTCGACGACTGGCGGGCGCAGCTGCCGTGGCTGCGCGACGCCGGCGAGGACGGCGTGATCCTCGTCGAGACCGCGTCGTTCGGTCCCGAGCAGGAGCGCCTGCGCGCCGACGGCTTCTCGGTGATCGGCGGCTCGACCTACGGCGACCGGCTCGAGCACGATCGCGCCTTCGGCCAGCGCGAGCTCGCGGCGGTCGGCCTGCGCATTGCGCCGGTGCACGCGTTCACGTCGTACGGCGACGCCATCGACTTCATCCGCGCGCGTCCGCGCCGCTACGTCTACAAGTACAACGGCTCGCGCTTCGGCTCGACCCACAACCACGTCGGCCAGATGGACGACGGGCGCGACATCATCGCCCTGCTCGCGCGCATCGAACGCGGCTGGAGCGGCCCGGCGCCGAGCTTCGTGCTCATGGACCACCTCGTCGGCGTCGAGGTCGGCGTCGGCGCCTACTTCGACGGCGAGCGCTTCCTCGAACCGGCCTGCCTGGACTGGGAGCACCCGCGCTTCTTCCCCGGCGATCTCGGCGAGCTGACCGGCGAGATGGGCACGCTGGTGACCTATCGCGGATGGCGCCCGCTGTTCGCGCAGACCCTGGCGCCGATGGCCGAGCGCCTGCGCGCGCACGGCCACGTCGGCTACGTCAACCTCAACACCATCGTCAACCGCGATGGCGTCTGGCCGCTCGAGTTCACCTGCCGCTTCGGCTATCCGGGCACCGCCATCCTCTCGGCGCTGCAGATCGGCGGCTGGGACGACGTCATCGGCGCGATGCTCGCCCACCGTCCGACCTTCGCGACGCATCCCGGCTACGCCGTCGGCGTGGTCCTGACCGTGCCGCCGTTCCCCTACGCGCACGGCCACGGCGCGCCGGACTGCGGCGCCCCCGTGCTGTTCCGGCGCGAGCTGACCGCCACCGACCGCGCGAACCTGCACTACGCCGAGGTCGCGCTGCGCGGCGGCGAGCTGGTCATCGACGGCGCGCTCGGCTTCCTCATGGTCGCCACCGGGCGCGGCGACGACGTGCCGAACGCGCAGCGCGCCGCGTACGAGCTCTGCCGCCAGGTCGTCGCGCCGAACCTGCGCTACCGCGTCGACATCGGCGACCGCTTCCTGGCGAGCGACCAGGCGACGCTGCGCGAGCTCGGCTGGTTCCGGCCGGACGACGACTGACGGCTCAGGGCAGGCGCGCGTCGAACAGCACCACCGCGATGCGCTCGACGTCGGCGTAGGCCGCGGTCTCGAGCTCCTCGCCGAAGACGTCGGGGTCGAGCTCGCGGTAGTCGCAGTCGGCGCCGCCGGCGCGCGCCAGCGCCGTCAGGCGCTCGCCCAGGACGTCGCGGCCGGCGATGATCGCGCTCGCCGTGTAGAGGATGAGGCGGCCGCCGCGGTCGAGCCGGCGCAGCGCCTGGGCGGCGATGCGCAGGGACAGCTCGCCGCCGTGGTCGCCGCCGCCATCGCGATAGCGCCGCGCGGCCCCGTCCACCAGGTACGGCGGGTTGGCGACGACCAGGTCGAACGCGCCGGCGACGCCGTCGAGCACGTCGCTCTCGACCAGCTCGGCGGCGACCCCGGCCAGCTCGGCGGTGACGCGCGCGTAGGCGAGGGCGCGCGGGTTGACGTCGGCGAGGACGATCGACCGCGAGGTCGCCGACAACGCCAGCCCGCCGGCGCCGCTGCCGCAGCCGATGTCGACCACGCGGCGCGCGCTCGGCGCCAGTGCGCGCAGCGCGGCGACGAAGCGGTAGGTGTCCGGGCCGAGGAACACCGCGTCGGCCTCGCGCGTCGGATACGCCGAATGCAGGTGCAGCGCGTCGCCGATGGTGGACCAGCGCACGGCGCTCGCGCAGCGCCCGTCGTCGAGCCGACGCAGGCAGCCGGCTTCGCCCAGCAGCCGCTCGGCTTCGCGATCGAGCGTGCCGGCGCGGAACGGCCGGCTCCACCCGAACACGTCGCGCAGATCGCGCGCGTCGGCGTCGGCCTGCCGCGCGACGACGCGCCGATGGCTCTCCGGCGTGATCGTGGTGAAGCGGTAGCCGCCGCGGCGCAGATGCCGCCCGAGCGCGACGAGCGCCGCGTGGCGGCGCTCGTCGCCGGCCGCCTCGCTCAAGCTTCGGGACCGACGGGGCTGGGCGCCGGGGCCGGGGCCGCCGGCGTGCCGAAGTCGACGCGCGGCGCGCTGCGCGCGTCGGCCTCGGCGGCGAACGGCTCGCGCGGCTTGACCTTGGCGAAGATGTTGCCGATCTGCGCCATGATGCCGCGCAGCTCGGTGTTGAGCTGGCGCACCGCCTCGTTGTAGCGGCCGCGCTCGACGCCGATGCGGTTCTCGGTGCCTTCGAGCTGGTCCTGGAGCTTCAGGAATCCTTCGTTCGCCTTCAGCTCGGGATAGGTCTCCTGGAGCATGAGCAGGCGCGACAGCGCGCGCTCGAGGTCGCCCGAGGCCTGGGCCTTGGCGTTGGCGTCGGCCTCCGGTGCGAAGTACGCCTTGCGCGCGTTGGCGATGCTCTCGAACACGCCCTTCTCGTGCGCGGCGTAGCCCTTCACCGTCTCGACGAGGTTCGGGATCAGGTCGTACCGCCGCTGGAGCTGCGCGTCGACGTTGGCGAACTGCGCCTTGGCCTGCTCATCGAGCTGGACGATGCGGCTGTAGCTGGAGCAGCCGCCCATGCCGATGCCGAGGATGATCAGGAGGATGATGCCGATGATGATGCCGCTCTTGCGCATGTGCGCTCCTCGTGTCGTGAAGTCGTCGTTATATCGTCGTGAAGCGTTCAGTCCGTCGACGCGTCGCCCAGGGGATGGCTCACCAGCTCGCTCCGCCGCCGCCGCCACCCGAACGGCCGCCACCGCCGAACGAACCGCCGCCGCCGAACGAACCGCCGAATCCGCCCGCGCCGCCGCTCCAGCCGCCGCGCGACCGCCCGCCGCCGCCCATGCCGCCGAGCATGCCGAGGATCAGGGGCACGCCGATCCCGCCGCGCGCGCCCCAGCCGCGGCGACGCCGGCCGCCGCCGCGGAAGATCATCGACAGCATGATGAGCCCCAGGAACAGCAGCCCCGGCGGGATGCCGCCGCTGCGTGAGGACGGCGCGCGGGTGGGCGCCGCCACGCCCGGCAGCTGCACCCCGGCCTCCTGGGCGATGCGCGCCGAGAGGTCGTTGACGATCAGCGCCAGTCCGTCGCCGTAGCGGCCGGCCTTGAAGTGCTCGTCCCGGGCGCGCCGCGACAGCGTCCCCGACACCGAATCGGTGATCACGCCCTCGAGACCGTAGCCGGTGTGGATGCGGATGTGGCGATCCTCGACCGCGAGCAGCACCAACGCGCCGTCGTCCTTGCCGGCGCGGCCGAGCTTCCACGCGTCGTAGTGGCGCTGGGCGAAGGCGACGGGTTCGTCGCCGCCGAGGCTGCGCACGGTCAGCACCTTGATCTGCGCACCGGTCGCGGCCTCGAGCCGCGCCAGCAGATCGCTCATGCGCGCGTCCGCGGCGGCGTCGACCACGCCGGCGGTGTCGACGACGCGCGTGCCTGGATCGCGGACGGTCTCGGCGGCGTGCGCGACGACGGCCAGCGCGAGCAGCAGCAGCGCCCTAATGCGCATCGACCGCGCTCCACAGCGCCGAGACCTCGTCGTAGAAGGCGGCGAACGCGTCCCAGCCGGACGCTCCGCGCCACACCGCCAGCGTCGCGGCCAGCGATCGGCCGTAGGCGGCGCCGGCAGCGGCGAGCGTCGCGGCGGCCTCGCGCGGCGCGACCTGGCCGCGCAGCATCAGCAGGCCGCGCGCGACGCGCACCATCTCGTCGCCGCAATCGGCGAGCGTCAGCGCGTCCTCGTCCCCGGCCGCCATCAGCAGGCGGCGGCGCAGCGCGATGCTGAGCGCCTTCAGCTCGCGCTCGCAGTGCAGGCGCACGTGATCGGACGCCAGGACCAGGTCGGGGAAGGGATCGTCGCCGTGCAGCGGATGATGGCACTGCGCGATGTCGAGCAGCTCGAGCGGGAAGGTGTCGCGCGACGCCGCGATCCCGTCGACGGTCAGCACCAGCGGCGCCGCCAGGCCGGCGCGATCGAAGCGCGAACCGCGGCGCGCGAGGGCGCGCAGGACCGCGAGGTCGTCGCGCGCCAGGACGATCGCCGTATCGACCGGCGCATCCGGATGGCCGGCGACCGCCGGCCCGAAGGCGACCACCGCGCGACAGGAATCGCCCGCGAGCTCGCCCACCGCCCGGACCAGGTCGTCGAGCGCGGTGCGGCGGCGGATCAGGGTCGGCGGCAGGGCTGCGACGGCGGCGGGCATCGCGGCATCGTGGGCGCTGCGAACGGGTTGCTAATACGGAGCCGCCGAGCTTGCTCAGCGGCCGTCATCGCGCCCGGTGGCATCCTTCGGCGAGACGCCGCCGCCACGCGTCGCCGGACCGACCGGGGACACGCCGGGCTCGGCGCTGCCGTGGGGGACGATCGCGTCGGGCGACGAGAGGTCCCGGGAGCCGCGCTGCGCGATGAAGTACGCGGCGGCGACCGCCACGACCAGCACGAGACAGATGATGAGGAGCGTGGTGCGGTTCATGACGACCAGCGTATCGGCGGGGACGACGCCTCCGTCGGACTTTCTCCATCCTGCAACGATGCGTTGCGGATGCGCCCCCACGCAACCGGGCCAGCCCATCCCCTCCGCCTAGCGACCGATCCCGCGCGCCAGGAACCAGTACGCCTCGTTCCACCGCAGCTCCTTGCGGAACTGGCCGAGCTCGACGCCCTCGCCGATGGTCACCATCTCGATGCCGGCGAAGGACGCGAAGTCCTCGAGGTGGGTGCGCGTCACGGCGGTCGAGAAGCTCGCGTGGTGGGCGCCGCCGGAGTAGATCCATGCCGCCGCCGCGGTGGCGAAATCGGGCAGGGCGCGCCACACCGCGCGCGCGGTCGGCAGCTTGGGCAGCGGCTGCGGCGGATCGACGACCTCCAGCTCGTTGACGATCAGCCGGAAGCGCGCGCCGAGATCGATCAGCGTGGCGTTCAGCGCCGGTCCGGGCTTGGCGTCGAACACCAGGCGCATCGGGTCGGCCTTGCCGCCGATGCCGAGCGGATGCGCCTCGAGGGTCGGCCTGCCCTTGGCGATCGACGGGCACACCTCGAGCATGTGCGCGCCCAGCACCAGCGGCCGCTGGGCGTCGAGGTGGTAGGTGTAGTCCTCCATCCACGACGTGCCGCCGGGCAGATCGCAGGCGATCGCCTTCATCGCGCGCAGCAGCGCGCAGGTCTTCCAGTCGCCCTCGGCGCCGAAGCCGTAGCCGTCGGCCATCAGGCGCTGCACGGCCAGGCCCGGCAGCTGCTTGAGCCCGTGCAGATCCTCGAAGGTGTTGGTGAAGCCCTTGAAGCCGCCCTTCTCGAGGAAGGCGCGCATGCCGAGCTCGATCTTCGCCGCGTCGGCGAGCTGGCCGCGGCGCGCGCCGCCCTTCTGCAGGTCCTTCGCGATGGCGTACTGGTCGTCGTAGACCGCGCAGAGCTTCGCCGCCTCGGCGTCGCCGACCGCGTCGATCTCGGCGACCAGGTCGCCGACCGGATGGTAGTTCACCGCGTAGCCGAGCTGGATCTCGGCGGCGACCTTGTCGCCCTCGGTCACCGCGACGTTGCGCATGTTGTCGCCGAAGCGCGCGAACTTCGCGCCCTGGAGGTCGGCCCAGCCGCGGGTCGCGCGCATCCACGTCGCGATGCGGCCGACCACGGCGGGATCCTGCCAGTGGCCGACGACCACGGTGCGCTCGAGGCGCATGCGCGTGTGGATGAACCCGTGCTCGCGGTCGCCGTGCGCCGCCTGGTTCAGGTTCATGAAGTCCATGTCGATGGTCGACCACGGCAGGTCGCGGTTGAACTGCGTGTGCAGGTGCAGCATCGGCTTCTTGGCGATCGACAGCCCGCCGATCCACATCTTCGACGGCGAGAAGGTGTGCATCCACATCGCCAGGCCGGCGCAGCGCGGGTCGGCGTTGGCGTCGATGAACAGCTGGCGGATCTCGTCCGGCGTCTTGACCACCGGCTTGAATACCAGGTTGAGCGGCAGCTGCTTCGTGCCGTTCAGCCCGGCGACCAGCTGCTGCGAGTTGCTGGCGACCTGCGCCAGGGCCTCCGGCCCGTACAGGTGCTGGCTGCCGGTGACGAACCAGATGTCGAGACCGGTCGGAAAATTGGCCATGGGGAACGCTCCGGCCGAGCAGGGTACGCCCGGCCGGTCCCCCGACCAGTCCGCGTGGGGAGCACGAACGAGGGCCGTGCGGCACGAAATTACGCAGCGCGCGACGTGGCGTCGCGGCTGCTACCAGCGATCCGGCCGGCGATTGCAGCGCCGAACCGATAGCGGACCGTCGTCGCGATGCCCGTCGCGACCTCCTCCCGACGCAGCTGGCTGATGCCCGCGCTGGCCAGCGCCGGCGTCGTCGCCCTTCTCGTCGTGGCCGTCGCGGTCCTGTGGACGTTCCTGCCGCGCTGGGCACCGGTCTGGGTCGTGCGCCATTCCCCGTGGTACGGGCCGATGGTGCGCGCGCAGGCCGAGGATGGCACCGGCGGCGTCTTCCACGATCGCGTGACGGCCGCCGCTCCAGCCCGGATCATGCCGTCGCTCGCGGCGGCGCTCGCCGACGAGGATCGCCGCATGCGCCTGGTCGCCGTCGCGGCATGCCAGGTGATCCGCGACGGCGCGGCGGTCGACCTGCTGCTGCGCGCGCTGCGCGACACGGACGACGAGGTGCGCTGGCGCGCCGCCTCGGCGCTCAGCTTCCGCCTCCAGCACTGGTCCGGGTGGCAGCGGTTCCACCCCGACCACGAGCAGCCGATCATCGACGCGTTCATCGCCGTGCTGGAGGATCCCGTGCACTACGTCCGCGAGGACGCCGCCGACGGCCTGCGCGCCCGACGCGCGGTCGCGGCCGCCGGCGCGCTCGATCGGGTCCTGCTCGATCACGGCAGCCCGCCGAATCCATCGGCCGTCTACGCGCTGCACGAGATCAGCGGCGCGGCGGCGCTCGACACGCTGCTCGTGGTCACGAGGCACCCCCTGCCGGCGATGCGCTCCGCGGCCGCGTTCTGCCTGGGCGAGATCGGCGACCGCCGCGCTCTCACGGGCGTGTCGCCGCTGCTCGACGACGCCGACGAGGCGGTGCGCGCGAGGGCGGCCGACGCCCTCGCGCGGCTGGAGGCGGTCGCCCCCTAGGCGGCGGCCGGCCGCGCCGGCGGATCTGGCGCGGATCCGCCGGCCGTCTGGCGGAAGCCGCCGCGTTGCGCGCTGTCGCCGCGGCGAGCATCGCTTCCCGCCCGTCGGCGCTGAACACTTTCGCCTGGCGGACCCGCCGTGGCAGGCGTCGAGGCCGACGCTTGGACGAGCATTCCCGCAGCCGAGCGCCTCATCGCGCGCCACCACCGTGGACTTCCCGTGAATCACGCGCCCGCCCAGCCGCCACCCGCCACCCCTGGGCCGACGATGCGCGTCTTCGCCGACGTCTGGGCGGAACTCGAGCGTCGCCACGCCTGGCGCATCAGCGAGCGTCGCCTCGTCAATCGGCCGTCGGCGATCGCCAAGGTCGCCTACGCGTGGCAGGACATCGACAACCGCCGCGCCGCCGCCTTCCGCGCCCGGCATCACCTCGATGCGGTGGTCGCCGGCGCGCGCGACGACTGGGAGGCGCTCCTGCGCCTGCGCCATTGGGCGTTCACCAACGTCCGCAACGGCAGCCCCCCGAGCTACGGGCCCGAGGACCTGACGACGATCGCCGACGCGTCGCAGGCCGGTGCCGCGTTCTGGTGCACGCACTTCGCCTACACCTTCGTCGCGGCGGCGGCCGCCATGGGCTGGCAGGCGCGGCACCTCGGCATCGACTGCGACCACGACGAGCACGGGCGCTCGACCCACCACGGCGTCGCCGACGTCTGGGTGTCGCGCTGGCGCAAGTGGGTGGTGTTCGATGTGAACTACGACGCGCACTACGAGCTCGACGGCGTGCCGCTCGACGCCGCCGAGCTCGGCAGGCGCTGGCGGACGCACCGCGGCGCCGGCGTGCGCGCCTTCATCGGTCCGCAGCGGCGCGAGGTGGCGGTGGCGAACGGCGAGTACACGCCCGGGCAGCCGGAAGCGTGCGGCTACTTCTGGCACTACATCGATCTCGACAACGACGTCTTCCACCGCCGCTTCCACGCCAACGCCGTCCTGCTGCCGATCGACGACGCCAAGCGCGGACGCACCTGGTACCAGGGCGCGCCCCCGGCAACCAGGCCGCACTGGTACTACGCGAGCGGCCAGTTCACCGTCACCGAACGCCTGGCCGACGCGTACCCCGACCTGCATTGCGTCGAGCTGCAGCCGCTGCCGCCGGGCAAGATGCCGTACTACTGCCCGGTGCGGCTGTGGACGAGCGCCGCGCCGAACTTCTCGCACCACGCGATCCGCATCGACGGCGGGGAGCCGCTGCGCTTCGACGGCAGCGAGTATCCGTGGCGGATCGCCACCGGAGCCAATGCCATCGACGTGCGCGTCGTCGACACCTGCGGCCGCGAGGGGCCGCCGGCGGTCATCGAGATCGACGTCGTCGAGGACGCGCAGCGCACGGCCGCGTGGCCGTAGCGATGCCGCGCGGCTCCTACGCCGCGTGACGCTCGCGCCAGGCGCTCGGCGTGCAGCCGGCGACGCGGCGGAAGACCTGCGCGAAGTGCTGCGACGACGCGAAGCCGAGATCGAGCGCGACCGCGGTCACCGGCCGCCGGCGGTCGTCGATCAGGCGCCGCGCGGCGGCGTCCACGCGCAGGGTCGCGAGGTAGCTCATCGGCGGCACGCCGACATCGCGGCGGAACGCGGTGGTGAAGTGCGCGGGCGTCAGGCGGCAGCGCGCGGCCATCTCGGCGAGCGCGGGCGGCGCGGCCAGGCGCGTGCGCAGCCAGCGCGCGAGCTCCTGGAACTCCGGCCGCGAGGGCGGGCGCGAGAACGAGCCGGGGGCTGCGTCGGCGAGCCGATCGCGCCGGCCGATGAAGACCAGCAGCTCGACGAGCAGGGCCTTGATCATCGCCAGCGTCAGCCGTCGCGCGCGCTCGTCGCCCTCCTCGCAGCGGTCGAACTCGGCGAGCATGCGCCGGAAGATGCCCTCCGCGCCGGCGGCGTTGCGCACCAGCCGCCGATCGAGGACGTCGAGGCCGTCCTCGCCGAGCAGCGACGCGTCGAGGCCGAGGGCGAAGTAGTGGTACGGGTCGCGGCGATCGGCGCGCGCGCCATGGTCCTCGCCCGGCGGCACGATCACCACGTCGCCCGGTCCGACCTCGGCCGCGCCGCCAGCGCCGCGGCGCTCGCCGCGGCCGCGCATGACGTAGCAGATCTCGTGGCAGCGGTGAGCGTGCTGATCACGGACCTGACCGGGCGTGCACGCGGCCTCGCTGAGATGGATGACCACCGGCGTCTGCGGCAGCGGCCGCAGGTGCTCGTGCAGGTAGCTGTAGCCGAGATCCGGGCGCGGGCCGATGCGGGTGGACATGGCGTCCATCGTCGCCATGGGCACGAGCAGCGGCAACGTCACGATCCTTCGTCGGCGGTCGATTTCCTTCGGGAGACGACGCGCCGGCGCGCGAAGCTCGAGCCCGAAGCCGGGAGCCCGGAGCTAGAAATCCCGCATGTACCCCGCCGTCCACCCGCCATCGACCGACAGCACCTGCCCGGTGATGTACCCGCTCTCCGGCGCGGACAGGAACAGCGCGGCGTTGGCGATGTCGTCGACCGCGCCCGGGCGGCCGAGCGGCACGTGCGAGAGCATCCGCGCCGCCTTCTCCTTGTCGGCGTAGAACAGGCTGGCGGTGCCGTCGGTCAGGATCGAGCCCGGGGTGATGGCGTTGACCAGGACGCCGTCGGCGCCGAGCTCGATCGCCATGGCCTTGGTGAAGCTGACGACGCCGCCCTTCGCCGCGACGAACGCCGACTGCAGGCGCGCCGGCACGATGCCGAGCACCGAGCCGATGTTGATGATGCGGCCGCGCTTCTGCGCGCGCATGAGGATCGCGCTGGCGCGGCTGACCAGGAACAGGCCGGTGAGGTCGATGGCGATGATGCGGTCCCACTCCGAGCGCGGGAACCGGTCGACGGTGGTGCGATGGGCGGTGTTGACGCCGGCGTTGTTGACGACGATGTCGAGCCGGCCGAAGCGGCGCTGGATGTCGGCGATGCCGTGCTCCACGGCGGCCTCGTCGGCGACGTCCATGGCGATCCCGACCGCGCCGCGCGATCCGGCGGCGGTGGCGGCAGCCTCGCCGGCGTCGCGGTCGGCGAAGACCACGGTCGCGCCGTTGGCGGCGAGGCGCTCGGCGATGGCGCGGCCGATGTTGCGCGCGGCGCCGGTGACCAGGGCGACCTGGCCGGCGAGATCGACGGTCATGGGCATGGGGGCTCCTCGGCGCGCCTGTCTCAGGACGCCAATCTCACGACACCAATGGTTCGGGACGCTCGATCAGCGCGACGATGCGGCCGAGGAAGTCCGCGGCCGGCTGGCCGTCGAGCACGCGATGGTCGACCGACAGGCACAGCCTGAGCGTCGTGCGCGCGACGAGCGCGCCGCCGGCATCGACGAACGGACGGCGCGCGGCGCGGCCGACGGCGAGGACGCTGCTCTGCCCGAGCGGCACGATCGCCGCGAAGTCGTCGACGCGGCCGGCGCCGAGGTTGCTCAACGACGTGGCGCAGGCGCCTGGCGCCGCGCGTCCGGCTCGCGCGGCGGCGACGGCGGCCGCGCGCTGCCGCGCGGTGCCGGCGATGCCCTCGGCGGCGATCATCGGGATCGCCACCCCGTCGTCGAGCCCGACGACCAGGCCGACCGCGCCGGTGCCGATCGTCGCGATGGACTCCCCGCGCCACACGCGGTCGGCGTGCGGCTGGTCGGCGAGGGCCAGCGCCATCGCCCGCAGCAGGAGATCGGTCAGCGTCGGCTTGAAGCCGAGCGTCGGCTCGAGCGAGGCGACGAGGTCGCGGCGCAGCGCGATCAGCGCCTCGGCGTCGACCTCGGCGCGCAGGTAGAAGTGCGGGATGGTGCGGAAGCTCTCGGCGGTCCGGCGCGCGACGGCGCGGCGCCCCGGCGAGAGCGCCGACGCGGACGGCGCGCGCAGCACATCCGCTTCGACCACGCGGCCGTTCGGACCGCTGCCGGTTATCGACGCCGGATCGACGCCGGAACGCGCCAGGGCGCGCCGCGCGCGCGGCGACACCGCCCGACCGGGGCTACGCATGGGCGGCGGCCTTCGGGCGCGCGGCGCCGACCGTGCCGAGGCGCTGGCCGTGCTTCACCACCGTGCCGACCGGCGCGACGATCTCGGCGAGCACGCCGGCGGCGGGAGCCTCGATCTCGGCGACCGACTTCTCGGTCTCGACCTCGACCAGCGGCTCGCCAGCGGCCACGACATCGCCGACGCGCTTGAACCAGGTCTTCACCGTGCCTTCGCTGACGGTCAGGTCGCCGTGCGGCATGACCACCGGCGTGCCCTCGACGGCGGACGCCGCCGCGGCCGGCGCCGCAGCCGCGGCCATCGCCGCCACGGGCGTGGCGACCGGCGCCACGCCCCCCTCGCGCTGATCGCCGTGGCGCCGGGGCGCCAACGGGACGCCCGCCATCACCGCCTGCGCGGCGGCGACGATCTTGTCCGGCGTCACCACGACCGCGCGTTCGAGCCCGGGGCTGACGGGATGCGTGACCGCCAGGGTGTGCAGGCGGCCGACCGGCGCATCGAGCTCGTCGAACGCGCTCTCCATGAGCGACGCGGCGATCTCGCCGCCCATGCCGTAGAGCGCGTAGCCCTCGTCGACCACCAGCGCGCGGCCGGTCTTGGCGACGCTCGCGCGCACCGTGGCGATGTCGAGCGGCACGACCGTGCGCAGGTCGATGATCTCGCACGACACGCCCTTCGCCGCCAGCTCCCGCGCCGCCTCGAGGCAGCGCGAGACCATCAGGCCGCAGGCGACGACGGTCAGGTCGGTGCCGGCACGCGCGATGGCGGCGACGCCGAACGGCACGCAGTGCTCGCCGACGGGGATCTCGCCCTTGGTGGCGAACAGCGACTTCGGCTCGAGGAAGATCACCGGATCGCCGGCGCGCAGCGCGGTCTTCATCAGACCCTTGGCGTCGGCGGGATTCGACGGCGCGCAGACGATCAGGCCGGGCACGTGCGCCCACATGGTGTGGTAGGTGCCGCTGTGGTGCGGACCCGCGGTCTTGATCTCGCCGGCGCCGGCGCGCACCACGACCGGCGCGGTCATGCGCCCGTTCGACGTGTAGCGCAGCTTGCCGGCCTGGTGGATGATCTGGCTGCCCGCGTCGAACAGGAAGTCGGCGAACATCAGGTCGGCGATGGCGCGGCAGCCCGTCGCGGAGGCGCCGACCGCGGCGCCGGTGAAGCCGAGCTCGCTGATCGGCGTGTCGATGACGCGGCCGGCGCCGAACTCGGCCCACAGCTTCTGGGTATGGCCGAAGCTGCCGCCGCGCTCGCCGATGCCCTCGCCGAAGAGCATGACGTGCGGGTCGCGGCGCATCTCCTCGGCGATGCCGTCGCGCACCGCCTCCAGCCAGCCCTGGACCTGCGTCGCGCCGACAGCGGGCGGCGGCAGCGGTGGATTGATGGGGCTCGCGTAGACGTGGTCGAACACGGTGGCGGGATCGGGTTCGGCCGCGACCGACCACGCGGCCTCGGCGGCGGCGATGGTGCGCGCGACCGCGGCCTCGATCGCGTCGAGCGCGGCCTCGTCGGCGATCCGCGCCTCGATCAGGCGACCGCGCAGCGAGGCGATCGGATCGCGCGCCTTCCACGCCTCGACCTCCTCCTTGCTGCGGTAGCTGCCGAACAGCGGGTCGCCCTCGTGATGGCCGACGGTGCGGTAGGTACGCGCCTCGATCAGCGTCGGTCCCTTGCCGGCGCGCGCGCGCTCGACGGCGATGCGCGCGGCGTCGTAGACCGCGAGCACGTCGTTGCCGTCGACCGCGACGCCGGGCAGCCCGTAGGCGGCGGCCTTGCTGGCGACGTCGGTGTTGCGCGTCGCCAGCGCGAGCGGCGTGGCGGTGGCGTAGAGGTTGTTCTCGCAGACGAACACCACCGGCGCGTCCTGGGCGGCGGCGAAGTTGACCGACTCGTGGAACGAGCCGTGGTTGACCGCGCCATCGCCGAAGAAGGCGACGGCGACGCCGTCGGTCGCGCGGACCTTCGCCGAGATGCCGGCGCCGACCGCCGACGGGATGCCGCCGCCGACCAGGCCGTTGGTGCCGAACAGGCCGGTCGGCGGATCGTAGAGGTGCATGCTGCCGCCGCGTCCGCCGCAGCAGCCGGCGGCCTTGCCGCCGATCTCGGCGAGCAGCGTCGTCGGATCCAGCCCCTTGGCCAAGGCGTGGCCGTGGCCGCGGTGCGTGCTGGTGATCCAGTCGCTGCTGGCGAGGTGCGCGCAGACGCCGACCGCGGTCGCCTCCTCGCCGATGTAGAGGTGCAGGAAGCCCGGCAGCTTCCCGGCGCGGTTGAGCACCTGGGCGCAGAGCTCGAACTTGCGCAGCAGCACCATCCGCTCGTAGAGGCGCAGGAGCAGGTCGCGCGCGAACGAGGCGATCGGCGGCGCGGCGTGGGTCGGCGAGGTGGCGTGCTGCATGGTCGGTCCTTCAACGCGCCGCGGCGCGTTCGGGCGGAAGCTCGGCGAAACGGGCGAGGCCTTCGGCGGCGAGGCGCCTGCGCCGCTCGGGATCGCGACCCTCGGTGGCCATCGCCAGCAGGCGCTTGGCGATGCGCGCCATGGCGGCGTGATCGCGACGCGTGTACTCGGCGAGGGCGAACTGCGGCGCGCCGATCACCACCGCGTCGGTGCCGGAAGCGATCCAGTCGGCGATCTCGGCGAGGCGCACCCCGCCCGACGCGACGGTGCGGATGCCGGGGAAGACCCCGGTCAGATCGCGCAACGCGCCCAGGCCGAGCTGCCCGGCGGGGTAGAGCTTGATGACGTCGGCGCCGAGGCTGCGCGCGTTGAATATCTCGGTCGGCGTGAACGCGCCGGCGGCGACGGCGACGTCGTAGCGGTGGGCGGTCGCGATGACCTCGGGGATGAAGGCCGGCGCGACCAGGTAGTTCGCGCCCGCGAGGATCGCCAGGCGCGCGGTCGCGGCGTCGAGCACCGTGCCGACGCCGATCGCCACCGTCGGCGGCAGCTCGGCGGCGGCGCGCTCGACCAGGCGCAGCGCCCCGGGCATGGTCAGGGTCAGCTCGATGGTCTCGTAGCCGACGTCGGCCATGGCCTTGGCGGTGTCGATCAGCCCGCCGGTGTCGTCGATGCGCCAGCACGGCACGATGCCGCCCTCGGTCATGCGGCGGACGGTGTCGGCGCGCTTCATCCGTCGGTCCTCAGGCTGGTGGAGACGTCGATGCCGAGCTCGCCCGCCAGCGCGCGCACGTTGGCGGCGACGTCGCCCGGGAGGACGATGCCAGACACCAGGGCGCGCGCGCGCCGCTCGGCTTCGAGCTGGCCCGGCAGCAGGATGCGCGCGCCGGCCTTCGCCGGCGCGGCCAGCACCTCCTCGGTCAAGGCGCGCAGGCGCGCGGCGAAGCCGTTCCCCGGCGCGATCGCCGTGTCGATGGCGATGAACGCCGAGCCGTGGTCGGTCGGCGTGCCGCGCAGCGTCGGATCGACCCACGAGCCGACATGCGCGCCCAACGCCGCGCCGGTCAGCGCGCCGGCGATGGCCTCGACCATCAGCGCGAGGCCGTAGCCCTTGTGGCCGGCCATCGGCGTCAACGCGCCGCCGCCGACGAAGTCGCCCGGGTCGGTGGTCGGTTCGCCATCGACGTCCACCGACCAGTCGGCGGGGACGCGCTGACCGAGGGTGTGCGCCGCCATCAGCTTGCCGCCGGCGACGGTCGACAGCGCCATGTCGAGCATCAGCACGCCGTGGCCATCATCGAGCGGGCAGGCGAAGGCGAACGGGTTGTTGCCGAGGATGCGGCCCTTGCCGCCGGGCACGGTCATCGACGGCGCGTCGTTCTGCATGGCGATGGCGAAGCAGCCGCGCTCGGCGGCGAGGTGCGCGTACGCGCCGGCGGCGCCGATGTGGCAGCCGTTGCGCACGCCGACGAAGCCGATGCCGGTGCGCTTGGCGATGGCGACCGCGCGCTCCATCGCCGCCGTCGACGAGACCATCCCCAGGCACGATCCGGCGTCGAGCAGCGCCCACGACGCGCCTTCGCCGACCAGCGTCGGCACCGCGCCCGCGACCAGGCCGCCGGCGCGCAGGCGCGCGACGTAGCCGTTGAGGTTCTTGACGCCGTGGGTGAACACCCCCCACGCGTCGGTCATCGCCAGCACGCGCGCGGTCGTGCGCGCCGGCTCGGCCGCGACCCCGACCGCGGCCAGCGCCGCGGCGATGAAGCGCTCGAGATCGGCGACGGCGATGCGCGCCGGGCGCAGGTCCACCGCCGGCTTCATCGCGCGCCCTGGGTCGCGATCGCCACGCCGTTGACCACGTTCACGGCCGGCTTGCCGGTCAGCGCGCGCACCGCGGCGGCGACCGTGCCCTCGCGCAGGGCCTGGACCGCGCGCGGGCTGACCGAGGCGATGTGCGACGTCATCAGCACCTGCGGCAGGCGCGCCAGCGCGTGGCCGGCGGGCAATGGCTCGGTGTCGGCGACGTCGAGCGCGGCGGCGCCGACCCGGCCCCCCTCCAGCGCCGCGACCAGCGCCGGCGTGTCGATGAGGTCGCCGCGGCCGACGTTGACGATCAGCACGCCGCGCTTGCATCGCGCCAGCGTGCCGGCGTTGAGCAGCTTGCGCGTCGACGGCATGCTCGGGCAGTGCAGGGTCAGCAGATCGGACTGCGCGAGCAGCTCGTCGAGCGTCGCCGGCACGCAGCCCGCCGCGACGATCGCCGCCGCCGGGGCGAACGGGTCGTGGACCAGGACCTTCGCCTTGAACGCGCGCAGCCGCGCGGCGACCTCGCGGCCGATGCGGCCGAAGCCGACCACGCCCACGGTCAGCGTCGCCATGGCGCTCATCGCCGTCACCGGCACCGCCAGGCGCCATTCGCCGGCGCGGATCGCGGCGCTGTTCTCGCCGAGGCGCCGGGTCAGCGACAGCGCCATCGACAGGGCGTGGTCGGCGACCTCGTCGATGCAGTAGTCGGGGACGTTGCAGACCGGGATGCCGCGCGCCTTGGCCGCGTCGAGGTCGACGTTGTCGACGCCGATGCCGTAGCGGGCGATGACGCGGCAGCGCTTCATCGCGCCGATCACGGTGGCGTCGATGCGCGCGAACTGGGTGATGACCGCGTCGGCCTCGGCGACCAGCGCGACGAGCTCGGCGCCCGACGCCTGCTTGCGCGACTCGCAACGCGCGCCGGCGGCCTCGATGGCGGCGCGTTCGAGGTCGACCTCGGCGAAGGTGTGGTCGGTGATCACGGCGAGCGGCATGGCGGGGCTCCTGGCGCCCACCGTACGGATGCTTCGTCGCGCGTCGTTCGCGGCGCATCGATCGCTGGTCGCGGATCATCGCCGCCGCCGCCGGCGGGCCGCGATCACCAGGCGCCGGGCGGCTCCCACAGGCGCTGCACCCAGCGGATCGTGCCGACGAAGTTGGGGCAGCGCATCATCGACCGGGTCGAGCGCGACGGCGAGGTCTGGCTGCTGTTCATCGGGTGGAAGAAGTACTGGTCGACGCTGTGGCTGCCGCCCAGCTCGTTGTCGTAGTAGTGGTAGTCGCTGGGGGCGACCGCGGCGCTCCACTCGATGCGGTACCACAGGCGCTGCTCGGCGGCGCGCGCCTCGGCGAAGGCCTGCTCGTCGCCGCCGAACTCGGCGGCGCGGCCGAGCGCCTGGACCTCGCTCCAGTCGGCGTAGCCGTTGGTCGCGCCCGCGCCGCAGGTGACGACGAAGCGCGCCGCGCTCTCGCGATGGACGCGGAACCAGGACATGCCGGTCGAGGTCGGGCGCGGCCGCGCGTCGCCGGCGGCGAAATCGCCGTAGCGGCTGTCGTCGACCAGGGTCGGCCAGTTGTTGTCGACCGCGGGCTGCGGATCCGGCCTGGTCAGGTACGGGAATCCCCAGTCGGGCCGGTTCCTGTCGAGGTCGATCGGATTGTAGACGACCGTCGTGCGGATCGCCCACGGCGGGCGCCGCCACAAGTGCATCGGGCAGATCGCGGTGCCGCCGACCGCGGGCCAGCCGGTCGCGTACAGCGCGTTGCCGTCGCGATCCTTCGGTCCGGTCGAGCCGTCGCGCACGTCGATCCAGCCGTAGCCCTCCTCGTGCGGCGCCGGATCGGGCAGCTGCGGATCGCGGTCGTAGCCGAGCCTGCCCGCCTCGAGCACGTAGCCGCACGCCGCCAGCAGCATGATCCGCGCCTGGGTGTCGCGCACGACCTGGTTCGACTCCTCGCCGTCCGAGCGCATGCGCACCAGGAAGGCGAGGACCAGCGTCGCCATCAGCGCGGCGGCGCCGGCGACGAGGATGATGACGGTGCCGCGGCGCGGCGCGCTCATGGCAGGTCCAGTCCGCGGTCCTGCCGCGCGCCGCGCAGGGTCGTCCCGAAGCCGGAGAACGAGAGCTCGGCGGTGTCGCCGGTGATCGGGCTGGTCCAGGTCACCTTGCAGAGGTTGTTGAAGCGGCGGATCTTGATCGATCGGCAGATCGAGACCTTGACCTGCGGCCACGCCGTCGGCTTGAGCGGCACCAGCGCGTCGGCGGTCATCGCCGTGGCGATGAACGGCAGCATGTCGCGATCGCGGTCCGAGCCGTAGCCGGTGTACTTCTGGCAGCGGTGCTCGCGCACCAGCAGATCGACATCCCAGCCGGCGTTCGCCGCGGTCGGCGGGTACAGCGCGTAGCTCGACGCGTAGTTCAGCGAATAGAGGCTGCGCATGTGGCAGGTGTAGCCGTCGTTGTTGCTGAAGGTGTCGCCGTTGTAGGACCTGCGCGTGCCCCAATCCCAGTCGTAGTCGGGCTGGACCCACTCGCACGACACGCTCGACCAGCTCGTCCACGGGTAAGCGCCGCTGTAGGCCTGGTAGAAGCCGTAGATCGCGTTGGCCGGCATGTAGTCGATCATCCCGTAGTAGCCCAGCGCGTCGCGCAGCCCGGCGAGCTGGTTGGGCAGCCAGGTGTGCGCGACGTCGACCTGGCCGTAATCGCCCGCCGGCGAGACCACGTTCAGCGACGGCTCGAGATTGGAGAAGATCGCGTAGCGGCCGTAGCGCAGGTCGGTCCGCAGGCGTTCGGCGTGGTTGCCGCGCCACCAGGTCCGCGCGTTGGTCGCATCCATCGACCACGCCTCGCCGCTGTTCCAGCCGCGGTCGTCCTCGTCCCAGGTCGTGCGATCGGCGGACGACCAGCCGCTCGGCGTCCAGCTGGTCTTCAACGGCGTGAACGGCAGGCCCATGCGGCGCGTCGCGTCGTACTGGCGCAGGCGCTGGCGCGTGGCGTCCGCCGGGTCGTCGTACGTCCGCCACGCGTCGACCTCGTGGTACGCGGCGTTCATGCCGGCGCGGATCAGCGCGTTCTCGGTCGCGAGACGCTCGGCCAACGAAACCGACTGCGCGGCGGCGCGCAGGCCGGCGAACGCGGTCAGGCAGACCGTCAGGCCGAGCGCCGAGGCGATCATGACCTCGATCAGGGTGAAGGCGCGCTCGGGCATGGGGGATGAGCGCATGTCAGCGCAGCGCGAACGGGACGCGCAGATCGTAGTAGTTGAAGCGCGCGACGGTCAGCGCGCGCATGCGCGCGGTCGTCGGCATCGGCCCGCGGTCGAGCAGGCCGTTGAAGTTGCGGTCGGCGCCGTGCTCGCCGTTGAACACCGCGCGCGCCGGCGGGCTCGAGCCGGCGTCGGGCGTCCAGCCCCAGCGGCCGTTGTTGAGCACCCGCTTCGCGTCGATGTCGGTGCCGGTCGGCAGCATCGACACGTCCTCGGTGTAGGAGAAGACGCTCTCGGCGTTGCGGTAGCTGTAGATGTGCATGTCGAGCCACGGGAACCCGTCCATGAGCGAGGCGAAGCCGCGGAAGCCGCCGGCGCCGTCGGTCAGCGGCGCGGCCTTCGGGTACTTGCTGGCGTCGACGGGCGCGCTCGGCGCGATCTCGAAATCCTCGTAGGCCTGCCAGTCGACCACCCAGAACACCAGCTGGCGGCAGCGCTGCGAGGCGTCGAACGGCGCGCACAGGTTGAAGTGCGAGCGATCGCCCCAGGTCGCGGCGGGCATGGCGATGCGCGGGTAGCTCATGCTCGCGCCGAGGTTGGTGATCGGACGCGGCGCGATCGGACGCCACTGCTCGGCGGTGATCGCCGGCGCGCCGGACACCGGTCCGGACAACGGCGGCGAGAACAGGTCGTGCTGCAGCAGCGGATAATCCATCATGATCGCCCGCTGCACGTTGCGCGGCGCGCCCCAGTCGTACGGATCCGCCGACGCGTAGAGCGCGTTCAGCGCCAGGCAGCTCTCGTGCAGCGCGGTGATCGTGGCGTGCGTCCAGGTCACGCTCGGCGAGGTCACCGGCGCGCCGCTCGACGGCGCGTCCCAGGTCACCGGCGCGATGACCACACCGCCGTCGAGCGTCGCCTTGTCGTACCAGCGCGTCAGGCAGGTCGCGGCGTGGGCGAGGAAGCGCATCGCCTGCACCTGCTTCCAGCGCTCGTCCTCCGCGGGCGCGCCGACGAAATCGGTCAGCGGCGTGGCGATGTCGACGAAGCCCGCGCCGAGGTTCTTCGCGGCGCAGTACCACAGCGCCGCCTGCACGTAGCGCGTCGCGCCCGCGACGGTGAGGCCGGTCGGGCACGTGCCGCCATCGGTGCCGGGCGCCGGCAGCGCGTACGGGCTCGCCGGATAGGCGTATGGGAAGTAGCCGTAGTTCTCGTCGAGCGCGGGCGTCGACGGCCACGGGTGCTGGAAGACGCAGCGGATGTCCGGGTCGGAGGTCTCCTCCCACAGGTAGGTGCGGAAGGCGCGCTCGTAGCAGCCGAAGGTCGCGCCGAGCTCGGCGAGCGCGCCGCCGGTCTCGTCGACGAAGGCGTCCTGGTGGTGCTGGAAGATCGGCGGCGAGGGATACGCGTCCGTGTAGGGCCAGGCCTTCCACGGGAAGGTGAAGAGCGCGTCCTGCTGGGCGTTGCCGACGACCGCGAAGACCACCTTCTGCACGTCGTTGGGCGGCATCTTCGGCAGCTGGCTCTCCTCCCACGAGGTCGTCGCCTGCGGCTGGGAGAAGTAGATGCAGCCGCCGTCGTCGAGGATCGACGCGATCTCGCCGCCGTCCGAATCGATGCGCCGCGCGATGGTCAGCGGCAGCGGCGCGACGCCGAAGCGCCGAGACGCGAGGCGGCATTCGAGATCGGGCGCGGTCGAGCGGTAGTTGGTCGGCACGTCCCACGGATTGAACGCCTCGACGTCGATCGACGGATTGCCGTTGGACGACGTGTTGTAGGACTCGACCAGGTCCATCGCCTTGGCCGAGGCGTAGAGGCGGAAGCGCGACACCTGCTGGGCGCGGATCCCGGCCGGCAGGAAGAGCAGGACGCTGACCACGCCCATCGCGACGATCGCCAGGGCGATGGCGACCTCGAACAAGGTGAACGCGCGCAGGCCGTGCATGGCAGGATCGCGCATGGCATGGCGACGGTCCCCGCGACATTGCTCCGGACACTCCATCTCGTCGTGGCGCATCAAATGGCTATGCTACCGTATTTTCCTGCTGCATTCGGCGTGTTATCGCACATCCACAGCACGATATCAGATGTGCGCACTCAGCAGGATAATGGATGTTTGCAGCAGCGGGAGCGAAGCGTGCGGCACCCGCCGATCGGGCGCCGGCGCGCGGGCTGGGACGACGATCACCAGGCGACGTGGCTGCCGCGATCGACGTCGGCGATCTCCTGAGGCTGCGCGCCGCCACCGGGGCTGCCCCGTCGGTCAGGCCAGCTGCCACCCCAGCCGCGCGACCATCGCCAGGCACGCCGCCACCGCGACCCAGCGCACCAGCGCGACGCCGCGGCGCACGACCAGGTGCGCGCCGAGCCAACCGCCCACCGCCTGGCCGGCGGCCATGCACAGCGCGATGCGCCACTCGACCGCGCCGAGCGCGGCGAACACCGCGAGCGCGCCGATGTTTGACGCGAAGTTCACCGCCTTGGCGTTGGCGCTCGCCGACGCGAGCCCGTCGCGCCACACCCACGCGTAGACGACGATCAGGAAGGTCCCGGTGCCGGGACCGAAGAAACCGTCGTAGAAGCCGATCGCCGCGGCGACCAGCACGCCGAGCCACGTCGGCCGCGCGATCGGCGTCGCCTCGGGCAGATCGCGCCGCAGCGCGACCAGCACCGCGGCCACCGCCAGGGCGATCAGCACCGCCGCGCGCAGCGGCCCCGACGGCACCATCAGCACGGTGATCGTGCCGCACGCGGCGGCGACGCCGCCGGCGAGCGCTCCCGGGATCGCGCGCCGGCGATCGAGCAGCGGCGAGCGCGCGAAGCGCAGCAGCGACGCCGCCGAACCGAACGAGCTCTGGCCCTTGTTGGTCGCCAGCGCGGCGTGCGGGTCGAGCCCCGCGGCGAGCAGCGCCGGCAGCGTCAGCAGGCCGCCGCCGCCGGCGATGCCGTCGACCGTGCCGGCGACCAGGGCGACCCCGGCGAGCAGGACCAGGGTCAGCGGGTCGGTGTCCATCCGCCGCGGATGATGCCGCGCCCCGGCGCCGGCGCCCCGGGTGCGCCGCTCTGCCGCTGGCAGGAAACTTCTTTGTCATTGGCCCGTGCTAAATGCATTCGAAGGCTGGCGGACACCGTCAGGAGCGACCATGCGCGGACTTCCTCGGATGCGATGCGGGCCCGCGGAGCGGCCGATGGCGGCGCTGACGATCCTCGCGGCCCTGGCGGCGGGAGCCGCGGCCAGCGAGGCGCGACCGGTCGGTGAGCTCGTGCTGACGCAGGACGCCAACCTCAGCGCGGCGATCTACTCGGCGGAGGGACAGATCGTGCGCACGCTGCACGAGGCCGCGCCCACCAAGGCCGGTACGGTCGCGCTGCGCTGGGACGGCACCGATCACGCCGGAGCGCCCGCTCCCGACGGCACCTATGCCTGGCGGGCGATCGTCAGCCGCGCCCGCGGCGTCGATGACGGCTGGATCGGCGAGATGGCCGATCCGCCCTACGGCGTCGGCGAGCACGCGGCGCACGTCGCCGCGGTCGCGGTCGACGAGCAGGGCAACGTCTACGAGACCTCCGGGTGGGAGGAGGCGCATCAGGAGGTGCGCGCGTGGACGTCCGACGGGACGGAGATCATCCATCGCGCCGCGCAGGGCGGCATCGGCATCGCCGTCGACGCCGACCACGTCTACCAGGTGGCGATGCGCGACTTCAAGCCGGAGCAGGCGGTGGTGCGCCGGTACGCGCGGGCGGGACTGAAGCTGCGCAACTGGATCGGCGCGCCGGAAGGCGTCATCGCTCCGGCCGGGGGCGCGGTCGCCGCGGCGGTGGCCGGCGACATGCTCTGGGTCTGCTGCGGGGATCGCGTGCAGGTGCACGACAAGCGCAGCGGCGCGATGCGTTCGAGCTTCGCGCTGACGGCGCCGAGGGCGGTCGCGGTCGACGCGCGCGGCCAGGCGTGGGTCGCGCATGGCGACCGCGTCAGCGAGTTCGCCGCCGACGGCACCGCCGGGAGGACGATCGCCGAGCTCGACAAGCCCGGCGCGCTGGCGTTCGGCGGCGTCGACTGCGCGCTGCACATCGCCGAGACCGGCAGCGGCCGCGTGCTGGTGTACGACGCGACGACGCTGAAGCGGCGCCGCGCGCTGTTCGGCGCCGCCAGGCCGGGGCCGATGTCGGATACGGCGTTCCTCTGGCCGATCGCCGGCGGCACCAGCATCGCCGTCGACGCGCAGGGCCGCATCACCGTCGCCGACATCGGCAACCACCGCGTGCTGACCTTCACGCCCGACGGCGCGCTGCTGCGCCAGCGCTACAGCGAGATGGTGATGGCGCCGATGGTCGACCCGGCCGTCGACCCGGACCTGGTGCTGAGCCACAACATGGAGTACCGCGTCGACTACCGTCCGGGAAAGGACCATGGCCGCTGGCGGCCGGTCGCGAACTGGTATGGCGCCAACAGCACGATCCGCCGCCGCATCGAGGGCCGCCACTACCTGTTCGCGGTGACCAACGGCAAGCGCATCGAGGTGCGCGAGATCGGCGACGACGGCATGCGCCTGTGCGCGGCGCTGCTCGCCGAGGACGGGCTGAAGACCTGGGCGGACGGCGACGGCGACGGGGCGATCACCGACGACGAATGCACGCGCTCCGACGGAGCGGGCGACTACGCGACGCTCTCGCCCGGCGTGTGGATCGACCAGCGCGGCGACCTGTGGATCGCCAACTGGCACGGCGCGACGGTGCGCGTGCCGATGCTCGGCTTCGACCAGCGCCACAACCCGCTCTACGATTGGAGCAGGCGCGTGACGGCGATCACGCGCGACGAGACCCCGTGGGCGATGGATGTCAGGAACCTGCGCATCGATCCCGCATCCGGCGACATCTACCGGCTCGGCTATTCGCCGCGCCATGTCCTGTCGAAGCAGTCGTTCTGGATGGGCGGATCGGTGGTCGAGCGCCTGGACGCCGACGGCGAACGCATCGGCGTCTTCCCGATCCACGACGTCGACGCCGCGGTGGTGATGGCCACCGACAGCGACGGCCGTTTCTATTACACCGGCCACTCCGGCGGCGATCAGCATTGGATCCGCATGTACACCGACGACGGCCTGCTGGTGACGACCTGCCGCATGGGCGGGCCGAGCGGATCGAGCGGCGGCTGGATGGATCACGGTCTGTCGCTGACCGCCTTCACCCACCCCGCCACCGGCGTGCACTACGCGTACGCCGAGGAGGTCTACTGGGGCAAGGCTATCCGCTACCGCATCGACGACCTCGACACGCTCGAACGCCCGCCGGGCGGAACGTTCGCCTGGAAGGCCGCGCCATGATCCGCTCCCTCGTCCCCCTCTGCCTGGCGCTCGGCACCGCCCTCGCGGCCGACGCAGCCGAGGTCGCGCTCACCGGCGAGCCGACGGTCCGTGAAGGCGCGTCCACGACCTGCACCGTGCGCCGCGCCGACGCGGCCGGCGACCGCACCATCGCCTGGGAGGCCGGCGCGCCGCGCGCGGTCGTCACCGGCGCGACCGCGACCACCTCCCACGGCGGCAGCCCGCCGACGCAGGCCTGCGACGGCCGGCTCGACACGGTGTGGCAGAACACCGGGAATTCCAAGAACGAGGGCAAGGACGACGCGCCGTCGATCACCTTCGTCTTCGACCGCGCCTACGATCTCGACGGGCTGCGCGTTGCGAACTACGTCAACCCCGGCCACACCTTCCGCAGCATCCGCGAGGTCCGCATCGAGGCGTCGAGCGACGGCGTGACCTTCGCGCCGATCGCGACCAAGCGCCTCGAGCCCGGCCGCGACGGCGAGCGCAGCGGCAGATTCGAGCCGGTGCCGGTGCGCATCGCCGGCGCCACCGCCGTGCGCCTGGCGCCGATGTCCAACCACGGCGGCAAGGTCTTCGGCGTCGGCCAGAGCATGGACGGCGACTGGTCCAACGGCTCGATCGTCGGGCTGTGCGAGGTCGAGTTCCTGGTCGCGGGCGCCGGCGCCGACGACCTCGCGCCGGCCAGCGGGACCGTCGCCATGAAGGCCGGCGAGACCACCGCGACCTTCGCGGTCGCCACCGCCGATGACCGCCGCATCGAGGGCGACGAGGTGCTGAGCGTGCGCCTACTGCCCGGCGACGGCTACGCCGTCGGCGCCGCGAGCGCGCACGCGCTGCGCATCGTCGACGACGACCGCGGCCCGACGGTGTCGGTGACGGCGACGACCGCCGCGGCCGATGAGCGAGGCGCCACGGCCGGCGTCATCGCGATCACGCGCGCCGGAGCGGGCACCGCCGGCGCGCTGCGGGTCCGCTACGCGACCGCGACCGAGATCGTGCCGGTGATCGCCGCCGCCTCGGACAGCCATCACCACGCCTCGCCGCCGCAGCGCGCCTGCGACGGCAGCCCGACCACCGCGTGGATGAACGCCGGCAACGCGCTGCGCGAGAGCGAAGGCATCGATGAGCCGTGGATCGCCTTCACCTTCGCCGAGCCGCGCGTGCTCGGCGTCATGCGCGTCGCCAACCTGGCGCACCGCGGCCACGCCTTCCGCAGCCTGCGCGAGATCGAGGTGCTGGTGGCGCAGGATGAGGACGACTTCGTCAGCGTCGCGACGCCGACCCTGGCCAGCGGCCCCGACGACGCCGACCTCGCGCCGTTCCAGGAGTTCGCGCTCGGCGGCGTCGCCGCGCGACGAGTCCTGCTGCGCGTCCGCTCGAACCATGCCAGGGCCTTCGGCCGCGGCGAGAGCGCCGAGGGCGATTACGCCAACGGCTCGATCACCGGCGTCGCCGAGGTCGAATTCCTCACCGGATCGACCGCGGGCAGGGCCGACCTGCGCGAGGCGCTGACCGGCGAGATCGTCATCCCCGACGGCGCGGCGAGCGTCGATCTGCGCCTGACCCCGGTCGACGACCAGGTGCAGGAAGGCGCCGAGACCGTCGTCGTCACCCTGCTGGCGGATGACGAGTCCTACCTCGTCGACCCCGGGTCGGCGCGGGCGACGGTGACCATCGCCGACGACGACTGACGGCCCGTTCCGCCTCCGATCGGGGCTGGGCTTCGCCCTTCATGCCCCCGGGGTCTCCGTTAGCCTCCGCGCTCCGCTGAATCAGCCGACGCCACGGACCCCCCATGACCACGTCACCTTCGCCCGCAGCCGCCCGTCCCGCCGACCTCATGAAGAAGCTGGTCGCGCTGTGCAAGAGCCGCGGCTTCGTCTTCCAGTCCTCCGAGATCTATGGCGGCCTGAAAAGCGCGTACGACTACGGTCCGCTCGGCGCCGAGCTCAAGCGCAACCTGATGGGCGAGTGGTGGAAGGACATGGTCACCACGCGCGAGAACGTCGTGGGCCTCGACGCCTCGATCATCATGCACCCGGACGTGTGGCGCGCCTCGGGCCACGCCGCCGGCTTCTCCGACCCGCTGGTCGACGACCTGGTGTCGAAGGAGCGCTTCCGCGCCGACAAGGCGCCGCGCCCGAGCCCCGGCGACGAGCTGCCGATCACCTGCCCGGACAAGGGCGTGGCCAAGGACTGGGCCGAGCAGATCGAGAAGCGCTTCGGCGTCGCGCTCGAGCGCGATGCCAACGTCCTGCGCGGCATGCGCGCGCTCGACGCCAAGACCGTCGGCTTCTTCCCCAAGGGGGCGACCTCGGCGGCGCAGACCTTCCCGTGGCGCGGCTACGTCTCGCCGACCTTCGGCTCGCCGTTCCTTTCCGATGAGCGCCAGTTCAACCTGATGTTCCGCACCGCGTTGGGCGCGGTCGATCCGATGCAGGACGTGGCGATCGTCCTGGCCGAGCTGACCGCGGCGCCGGAGCTCGCCGCCGCGCTGAAGGCCAAGTTCGGCGCCGCCGCCGACGAGGGCGCGCTCGCCAAGGCGATCGCCGACGGCGACCGCACGCGCATGCTGCGCGCCGCGATCGAGCAGATCACCTCGCCGAACATGGCGTTCCTGCGCCCCGAGACCGCGCAGGCGATGTTCGTCCAGTTCAAGAACGTCATGGACTCGCTCGGCCTCAAGCCGCCGTTCGGCATCGCCCAGATGGGCAAGAGCTTCCGCAACGAGGTCACCGTCGAGCACTTCATCTTCCGCTCGTGCGAATTCGAGCAGATGGAGATGGAGTTCTTCTGCGAGCCCGGGACGCAGAAGGAGTGGATGGCGTACTGGAAGGAGCAGCGCATGGCCTTCTGGCGGCGCTACGCCAACTACCCGGAGCACTTCAAGTTCCGCCAGCACGCCAGCGACGAGATGGCCTTCTACGCCGACGACTGCTACGACGTCGAGTACCTCTACCCGTGGGGCTGGGGCGAGCTCGAGGGCATCGCCTCGCGCACCGACTACGACCTGTCGCAGCACGAGAAGCACTCGGGCGTGAAGCTGCGCTACGTCGATCAGGAGAAGGAGGATCCCGAGACCAAGAAGAAGCCGTGGATCTACAAGCCGTACGTCATCGAGCCGGCCGCCGGCGCGACCCGCGGACTGCTCTGCTTCCTGCTCGACGCGTACCACGAGGAGCAGCGCACCGACGCCGAGGGCAAGCCGGTGACGCGCACCGTGCTCAAGCTGCATCCCAAACTCGCGCCGATCACATGCGCGGTGCTGCCGCTGGTGCGCAAGGACGGCCATCCGGAGAAGGCGCGCGAGATCATCCAGGCGCTGCTCGCCGCCGGCGTCGCGGCGAAGTACGACGAGAAGCACGCGATCGGCAAGCGCTACGCGCGCCACGACGAGATCGGCACGCCGTGGTGCATCACCGTCGACGGCCAGACCATCGCCGACGGCACGGTCACGCTGCGCGACCGCGATACCACGCAGCAGGTGCGCATCCCGGCGACCGAGGCGGTGCAGCAGGTGCGGGAGCGGCTGGAGAAGGCCTGACCACCGCGACGACCGACGCCGTCGGGCGTCGGCTCGTTGATTCGCGTGACGACGTCGGCCCGCGCCGACCTCAGACAGAGCACGGCGGGTCGAGGCGTCCCAGGACGCCTTGCCATCGTGGGATGGCCCCACGGATTCGATACGACCCGCGTCCAGCGCCAGCGCGGCGACCGGGCAGATGCCACTTGTCATTTAGCGTCATCGACAAATAACGGCGTCCATGACCACCCCCTCCCTGACCATGTGCGTCTACCACGTCAAGCCGGGCAAGGAGCGCGAGTTCGAGAAGCTCCTCGCCATCCATCATCCGACGATGGTGAAGCTCGGACTCGTCGCCAAGCAGCCGCACCAGGTCTGGCGCGGCAGCGAGCACAAGAGCGGCAAGACCGTGTACTTCGAGCTGCATCCGTGGAAGGACGCGTCGTGTCCTGGCAGGGCGCACGCCATGCCCGAAGTGATGGCGGTGTGGGAACCGATGGGCGCGCTGTGCGAGTCGATGGGATTCCCCTCGATCGAGCCGCTCGACCTCAAGGGATCCGCGTGAACGCGCGCTGATGCCTCGCAAGGCTGGGGCGAGCATCCTTCCGGAAGATCCGGCGAAGACGGAATCGGTCTTCGCCGCGCTCGCGCACGCCCAGCGGCGACAGATCCTGCTCGTCCTGCGCTTCCGCGGCGGGCGCATGACCGCCGGCGACATCGCCGAACGCTTCGCCTGTTCGTGGCCGACCACCACCCGGCACCTCCAGGTGCTGATCGACGCCGGACTGGTCCAGGTCGAGAAGCGCGGACGCGAACGCTGGTACGAACTGAACACGCGGCAACTGACCGCCACGGTCATGGAGTGGATGCGATGGTTCGCGACGTGACATCCGATGCGCTGCTCGAGCGCCTGCGCGCGATCATCGCGCGCCTGCCCGACGTCACCGAGACCGTGACCTGGGGCCACCCCACCTGGCGCGTCGGGGGCGAGCGCGGCAAGATCATCTGCGGCTACGGCGAGGAGCGCGGCGCGCATCGCGTGAGCTTCAAGGTGCGCGACGAGCTGCGCAGCGACCTGCTCGCCGATCCGCGCTACCGCGTCGCGCCGTACGTCGGCCGCTTCGGCTGGCTCGACTACGACCTCGACGCCGGGAAGCCGGACTGGAAGCAGATATCCGCGTTGATCGCGATGAGCCACGAGCTGATCGGCGCCGCTGCCACGCGGCGAACTGCCAAGCCGCGAGCGGCCAAGCCGCGACGCCGGGCCTGAATCCGTCATCGACCGCCAACCAGCCGCCCGCCGCCTCTC
>Ga0196963_10000305_pt1 | contig 45762 bp, 78 predicted proteins | sample S1_5metaG_FD_148600 | JGI IMG/M metagenome (GOLD analysis project Ga0196963, IMG submission 148600) | Soil microbial communities from Anza Borrego desert, Southern California, United States - S1_5 | ecosystem: Environmental > Terrestrial > Soil > Desert | place: USA: California | collected... | reverse complement strand
CGCTTTTTCCAGCGTGCGTTCAAGTCCCTTCTCAATGGCTGATGCAAGTGCCTTCGCATCCTGTTGGCTAACGTTGTCGGCAAACCAATTCACCGAGTCGGCAATTTCTTTCTTCGCGTCTGCGACGCGTTTGAGCAGCACCTTCTGAGGTGCCTGCTGCTTCATCACGCCCATTACTGGGTCGGCTTTTCCACCCTTGGTGACAACAACATCCCCGGTGGTTAGATCGAGTGGTTTCTTGGGGCCTGGAACACTCACCCCCACAGCGGGGTCAATGTAGCTACCAGGTGTCACCGTTGTGCGGCCTGTGGCAATGTCCAGCTCTGCCGCTTGAGAGCCCGTAATGGGGCGTGGATAGGGAGACGTCGCTTCTCCGGCGCGAGTTGAGGATTTCCCGCTCTGTGTAGCAAGAGGGGCTTCGCCCTTTCCTTTCACCACAGTAGGCCTCCCCTTAGACGCAACGTCATCAACTCCACCAAGGAGACCCTTCACAGTGTCCTTAACGTATTCAATTTTGTCGGCCACTTTGTCCCAAGCGCCGCCCTTGGCCCCTTGCAGACGCGTAGACTTAAAGTCGTCAAGAGCACTGAGAATATCCTCGAGAGGCTGTGCACCCGCAGCGTCCCGTATCTCTCCAATCTTCCCACCTGTTTTCCCTTGAAGAATTTGCGCGCGGAGCGCCATCACCTCAGGATTTCCTGAGGGGGGGATGACGTTGTTCTTAAGCGCAGCTTCTCCGGCCTTCGCCACCTGACCTCGAGCAAACGGAGTTTTGCGAAACATCTTGCTTAGGCCCATGGCGCGGCCTGCCATTGATTTCGCCAGGTTGGGAATTTGTGTGGCACCTACTTTCACAGGGGCGCCTGCGGACATAAGGACGTCTGGCCCCATTTGAATGAGCGTGCCCATCGCGGCCGCTGTCTTTGGTCCTGCCCCCGCCTGTGTAACTTTCTCCGTCACCTTCTCCCCTGCTTTGTTGAAAGCACCGGTAACAGCGTCCGCTCCCTTCTGAAGGGCGTCGAAGATGCGGGGCTGCTTCATCGTGGCGTATTTCGCCGCGGGCTTCCCTAACGAGTGCCTCACCTCAGTAGTGTCATACCCCTCGGTTTCGAGTTGATTGAGCACTTGGTCGGTGTCAACGCCTCGTTTACGGAGCTCGTCAAATATCTGCTTCGTTTCCATTAGTTGGGCGTCCTCTGTGTAAGGGCTTTTTTAAGCGCCTCAATGAGGGCTTCTGTGGGGATGGCGCTGTCTCCTTGCGTCCTTGCTTTCTGTTGTGGAGAAGCGAAGTCGGTGTTGAGGCGGAAATACTTCTCGGCCTCCTCAACAGGCACGCTCACACGCGTGGCCTTCTTCGCCCACGTCTTCGTGGCATTCTCAAACTTCTGCTGGCTGTTGGACTGCACAGCGTCCATAATTGTCTGGAATTCCTCTTTGTCGACGTCTGTGAAATCACCTGCGGCCCACTTATTAAGTAAACGCGTAATCTTTGGAATAAAGGCCTGATTACCGGCCGCCCGAGCAACGTCCTGATCCGTCATCGTGCCCTTCTCCATAGCAATGGTGCGAGCCACCATGTTTTTCACAATTTCTGTGGCAGCACCAACGTCCGTGTTAAGCACGTCCTGAAGCACCGAGAGCTGTGACATAGTTTCACGCGCAGCATTTACGATTTTGTCCGCCCTGTAACCCGCCTCAATCGTAGAGAACCGAGCATCTTGCTCTTTGGTGAGATTGGCGATGGTGGGGAATTCTGCCCCATCCACCTTACCCGGAGCTTCGATTTCTTTTAGTTGACCGGTGCTCTTATTCCCGAAAATAATTTTTCCAGTGACAGGATCGGTTCGGAAGTCGCCCGCATATGTGCGGTTCACCACACGGCTGAGCACATCTGGAGGGAGGGGATTCCCATTGATGTCTAGGAGACCCTGCCCACCTGTGTTGAAGCGCGACACCACAGTGGAGCCGTCATCAAGAGTGAGATAGTGGAGCTGTTCCATCCCCCGCTGTGAGGCATTCTTAGGAAAGGTGTTTCCAATAATCGATGCGGCGGCTTTGTCCGGAGCCGTCTTTGTGGCAGCGCTCAGCAACGCCTGCTTCTGTGCCTCTTGCCCTTCCGGCGTTTGTCCCAACTTCGTGCGCTCAATAGCAACAGGAGCCTGCCCAGTCTGTGTTATAGGCCCGGCAGCGGGCTGTGAACGCGTCACTTCCCTCTCCCCCATTGAAAGGGCCTGTCCCATTTCTGCAATGCCCTGTTGCCGGCGACGCTCATCGGCCAGTTTCATCGCATTGGAGGCAATGGTTTGCCCTTGCTCCACAGCGCTAAGAATGTCGGTGATGGCCTTGCGCCGGCGCTCACGCTTCGCCTCTTGAGCCTGATACTCGAGGAGAACCTTCTGTTGCATCGGGGCGACAAGATCCGTCGCTCCCATAGGCTGCGTGCGGGGTGTAAAATCAGGAGCGGCCACTAACGCGCCCTCCATTGGTCATAAATACTCCCAAACGAACCCCCCATTCCTGCCCCCGCACCTGCGCCAGCGGGTCCCGCGATAAACGCCCCTATCCCACCGCCAATGAGACTTCCCACCAAGCTCCCAGTGTTTCCACCTGCCCCACCCATATTGGGCCTTGTGAGCTCCGCAAGGTCTCGCGCACGGTTGTAGCCCCTCAACTCATCATCCAAACCAAAACGCCTGTCGAGGCCTGCCTGTTGATAGTCCTGCCGCTTGCCAAGCACAGCGGCGAGAGATTGAATGTCCGCTTCCCGATCGGAAAGAGACTGAGCGGCTAACAAAGCGCTCGTGTCCCCTGCCAGCTTTGCGCGCTCACGCGCCAGGGCGTCGCTGTAGCCTGTGCCAGTGTAATAGCCGCGGGCATTGGCTTCCTCAGCAATGTCAGGCTGTGCCAAACCAAACTTACGGTTTTCTTCGTTGGACAGGAAAGACGCCAACTCCTTTAAGTTTTGGCTACGGGAGTCTTTCTGGGTTTTTCCCAACGTGCTCAGTTGGATGGCTTGGCGCAAACCCTCTCGTTCGATTTGTCCTTGATCGGAAAACAAATCAACATCTTCGGGAATGAGCTTGGTGAACTGCTCTCGTTCCTCATCTGTAATGTTTTTAGGCAAGAGCTCTTCACGTAGTTTGGCTTGATATTCGTCCGGCAGAACGGGTCTTATCTTTCCGTTTTGCTCAAGCTGCCAGCCAGTCTGTTGGATGAGGCCGAGAGCGGGATTAACGGCATTTGCCGCGCTGCTTCCACGGCCGGCCACATTCTGAATAACCTTTATACCGTGTTCCGCGGCTTTCTGTCCCTGTTTGGCAAACTCAGAAACAGTAATTTCACCTGCGTCAAGCGCCTCACGGAGGCGCCTTAAATAGTCGGCCGCATGATAGGCGCCGGACTCTCCATAAGAGCCGGAGGTGGGAAGTTTAGAAGGATCAAACTTTTCAAAGGCCATTTTCTTTCCTTACGAGATGGCGTAGAACGCAATAACGCGCTCTGTGCCGTTAATGATAATTTTGAGGTAGCCTGTGGGAGTGGCGGGTAAGGCTGATGCTCCCCCAGCCGCGCCCACAGTGGTTTGGGTTTCAGCCGTGGGCATATCCACTTCACCCATTATGATGGGAGCGGAGAGGATGGACCGGTCATGGACGAGCTGTTCCTTGTTACCTTCCATCTTAGAGAACCGAAGTGGCTCCGCCACCTAGCACGTTATCGTGGTAGGCGTATATTGTAATGTCCGCGGCCACGGCCGTGGTCCACGCGACGTCAATACCTTCCCCACCCGCCGCCATCACAGATCCCGAAAATGGGCCGCTCGAAAGCGTGAGTTGGAGAAGGCGGCGAGACGCGCCAATGTCACGGATATTTATGTTCGTTGCGCCGTTAGCACGGGCCACCTCGTAATGAATGCGGTCGATAACGCCGGGAATTTGGGCCGCGCCCGTGCCTGAGACGTTGGTGTAAGCGAGAGTGGCGGCACTCGCGGTGCTAGCAAGCAAAACACCTTGAAGATTGTGGGCCGTATTACCGGTAACAGTGTTCCGAAATATGGTGACACCATCGCTGCTTTGAACAAAAGAAAGAATGTCACCTGTGGCAGTGTCATTGTCCCCGTTTCGGATAAGGCCCAAATAAACCCATCCGTTGGCATTGTAACGACCATTAAGAGTGGTGATGTTGGCGCCGATAAATGGCAACGTCGTGTCACCCACCAAAACAAAGTTGGACGTATTAATGTTCGACTTAACGGCGTAAATGGCATACCACGTATTAACTGCTTCAGTGAGCCCACTACGTAAACCGCTGTCTTCGGTGCCACTCGTAAATTCCGCCGTCGCGGTGATGTCAAACCGGCGATATTTGTTGGTGCTGGCTGTGTCTTCAGTGACAGAGCGAACATTACCGTCTGGGAACACCACTTTTGTTTGGTTCGTGGTGGTGGTGTTTGCGCTTACATCCACCTGCGTGGCGCTTTGATAGGAAAGAAAGGGCCTTTTATAGTTTGCGTGAACATCGACATACTGCTTCGTAGCCACTTCAAGAGCAGTGGCCGGATCACCGTCCACCTTCAATTTCGCCAGGGACATCGTGGTGTTCTCGAGTCCCGTAAAAGCGTTATAAAGCTCATCGAAATTGGTGTTCACTTCGGATGAAGAAATGGTGGTGCTAGGACTGAATGTATTATCTTTGCTGAGGTTGAGAGCCATGGAGGGAGTTACCTTACGTTGATGAGTTTCCGGTGCTGATCGCCGCGGAGTTGGATGGAAACGCCTTGCACAGTGAAGGCTTCGGAAGCAGAGGGATTGCGAAAGCGAAGACTGAAGTTGTTGCCTCGGCCCACAACGGCGACGCGCCGAATGATGCTTGACTGCCCGCCCCACTGAGCAACATCCCATTCGGCCACATCCCACTGTGCCTGGCCTGACACAAGGCTCACCGACGTTGTTTTCTGGTCGGTGGCAAAGTCAAAACCGTGCCCCACAGTGAGATTACTGTCGGTTTCAGACAAACATGCGACATCGACATAAACGGGATGAATTGTTTTTGACAAAGCACCCGCATTTAGCCAGGGCGTTTGCCAATAAGCGTCAATGGCGGAAGGACTTGATTCCGACGCATCTGTGTATGTGGCAACTTTGTCCTGCTCGAAAAGTTTTCCGTTGTAGTGGCCAGTGAAAAGCCGGCGATTCTGGACAAGGCCTGCTACGTTCGCCTTGAACCCTGTTGGATGATAAAGCCATGCTTTTCGTTTCACGTCCCAAATAATGGCGGCATTGTTCGTGGTGGACGCGCCGGTGGAAACATACCAATGGATTTGAAAAAGTGACGGATAGTAGACGCCGTAGATATTCGAAATGCGCGACGTGTTCACAGTGTCCCAAAGGTCGTCGACATGAGACGGAAAGTCGGTGAAAGTTTTACCGTCAAACGTCGCCTTCATCCGCCGAGAAGGCGTGATGAAATAAATAGCGCCATCAACAAACACCCAGGAGTAGCGACCGGCGGCACCCACACCGTTCTGTAGCTGATAAAAGGAGAACGGGCTCTTTGTGAGAGTCATGAGATGGGTGGAGCTGTTCTTGAAGAGAATGGCAATGTCGCTGCTCAGGGGAACGCCAAACAGAAGCTGCTCACCATCGTTCTTTTTTACGTCTTGATTCCCTGAGCCGGTGCCGGTCCAATCTTCGGGATCACCAAGCACAGGCCACTGTATGCGGCTGGGATTAGCGGACGTGGAAATAGCGAATATGCGGTTGTTGGCAACGAACGCTGTGCGCGATGATGGAGGAGTCCCGCCCAGGGCGGCCGCATTCCCCGTCCCAGAATATTTAAACGGTGCATCAGGACCCCCGCCAAACCAAATTTGTAGGTTGTTGTAGCTCACCCCAGTCCAAATATTGTCCTGGCCGGCTGTAATCGTGACGGCGCCCGTCGCATCGGCCATAGTTCCGGTGAGGCTTGAGCTTGTGAAGAACTTCGTCCCAGCCACAGCGTTCAGAAATTCCGTCCCGCTGTTGAATTGCATGTAGTGGAGCCCGGTAATGGCGGTGCTGCCACCCACCATAGCGGAGGAGTTGAAGGCCGTGTTGCCGCGGCGCTTCATAAAACCTCTGTCACTTAGATTGACGTTCTGAAGATCGACGGCCTGGTTGGGCGCCACCAAATACTCTGGATCAAAACTATTACGCCCGCCTGAGAAATCAACGAGGTCAATAGAGGGGCCGCGAGCAGGCATTAAGCGTCAATCCTCTCCGGAAACGTGGCGCCAAACGGCCGAGCAGCAAGTTTGCGATCCCAGGGAAGAGGCGTTGCAATCTTGGGTGGCACGGGAGACATTCCCATTCGCATCTCCTCCACCATTGCCTCAAACGTTTCTTTAACCTCTTTTTTCCGTCCATCATCCAAATAGTCATAACCAAATAAGTAAAGGGCACCGAAGACGAGCACGCTGTGCCACTTAAGTGGAATGAGGGGTTCGTCGGAAGCAGACGAAAGCTCCGTTATTTTTTGGTAGTAGCGCACCAACAAGTTCATCTTGACGTTAGCGATGGGGTGGGTGATGAGGCGCCAGTATTTATTGCTGTCCAATCCAAACAAAGCGTAATGAGTTGGGTTGCCTGTAATGTTTGGATTCGGCACCTGTGCGTCCAAGAACCGAACGTCAACAGGCACGAGCGACACCTCACTTCGCATCTGACGCACATCGATGATGCGGTCAAGGTCGGAGGGAAGCGAATAGTAGATGCGTCGCAATGTGTAGGCGCCGGCCGAGAGGTTGGTGGATTCGTTATAAGCGCTGGCTAACGTTGCGGACGTTGACGCAGCGGTGTGGGAGCTGATGTCATACCAATCGTTCGATGCGGCAAACTGTATCATCCAGTCGTTCGCCACGCTTACAGAGGGGGCCGAAGAGAACGTTAATGCCGTGGAGCTGGCATTGATGGAAACGGTTCCCGTGGTGATGTCGGTGGAAGTTACAACTGTGCCTTGCTTAACAAGCCAAGGCCAGTTGTAGAGACCGGAGACGTATTGATACGCCTGATTAACCCAGGCGTCAGTTTTTGTCGTGGTGGTGGAGTCGGTAGAGTCGAGACCCAGCGCATCACAAATCCGCGATCGATAATTGGAGAGGTTCATTCAGGTCCTTATTTTGAAGCTCGAGCCTTTGCCATCCTCTCCTGCGCGGCCGTTTTCTTCAGCTTCATTTCTTGATATTCGCGCCACTCCTCGTCAGACAAAGTATGGGCGGACGTAGACACCTGCGCGGCTTGCGCCGGGGGAGAGACAGGCTCTTGCGCCGCCCGTAAAGGGGCGTTGGTGGCGCTGACAAGCGCGGGGAGCTGCGCACGCGGGATGCGATCGCGCGAAATAACCGGTGAACGCGGGTCACTGGGGTCCTCGGCATACGACACACGTTGCACAAGCTTCTCGTCACGGGCGGTGTTCCGCTCGACGTATTGGTCGAGCTCTTTCAAACGAAGAGCGGCTTCGTTCAAATTCATGTTAAACACAAAGCCCCCATCTCCCGTTTGACTCATTTCGATGCCGTCGCGGAGCTGGTCAACAAACTCACCAGGCACCACCATTTCCGCCTCGGTGGCATATCCCTCTTTCATCACCGGCACCATTTTCGGCGACCGTTGATAGATAAGGCGCTTGGGCAAGTTCTCTACAATCATCACGCGGTCGGGGCCGTTGCCCGTCACCACCTTGATGAGCGCTTCTTTAATGATTCCTTCCATGTTTTTAATTTCTCCCTAATTAGTTTTCTTAACTTTGAACCTGTTCGTAGCTCACCACGACAGCATCGACGTTCGTGTCCTTGTCGAAAAAGCAACCATCCGGAAACAGCAGGCCGCCTTCCCAGTTGTATGTTTTGGTTTTTGACGCAGCCGTTCCGTCTTCCTGCACATAAATGGTTCCGGCATCCGTTGATCCGTTGCGGAGCACAAGCGTGCCTGCCCCACCCGAACCTGAAAGAATGACGGCATTTTTAATGCGAACGGCTTTGCCGCTCACACCAATAACGGCGTCTGCTGTTTTTCTCACTGATCCACTTGACACTGTTTTTCTCCTAGCTTAACGGCCTCTACATTGATGTTGTCGGCCTTCATGCGTTCGTAACAATCTTCTCGATAAACCACCTTGGGCTCACCGATGTGCCCAATCCGAAGAGAGGGATCTGCCCAGAGAGAAAAGCCCTTCTTTGCGGCGTTCACGAAAAAGTAAAAGTCTTCCGAACATTTGCCCGGAAGGAATTGAAACCACGGGTAGGGCATCACTTCAAACACTGATCGATGAATGAGGGCGCAGCCGAAGCCGGCGGAATGAATGAGGAATGGCTCCGTGGCCTCAGGACCTGGCACCGTGAAGGCGCCTAAGTATTCGTTCTGGTTGTATTCGGTGGGGTTTTCATGCCCAACGCGTGCCCCACTCTCAAGAGAAGGGTTACGCGACCAAAGAACGGGCCAGTGCTTGTTGTGGCGCTGGTAATAAATCCCCGTCACCATCTTGGCGTCTTTCTTCTCCGCGGTTTCTAGAAGACGCACAAGCGTTTCTTTCGGCAGCACCATGTCGCTATCCATCCAGAAAGCCCACTCACAGGTGGTTTTGAGAAACTGAGAGGTGAGCTGGTTACGAGCAGTGTCGATGAGGGTGCGCTCGGTGATGCCGATTTGTTCCACCACAACGCCCTTCGAAACGGCGTAGCCCACAACGGTGAGAGCGTTCTGAAAGACAGTCGGCGGGACGGTTTCAGCAATGGGGCACAGGAGGGCAACACTCATTTAGGCTCACCAAACAACGCCCACCACAAATAGCGGGGATGGAGCAAAACGAAAATAACGAGGCGCGTTATTGACAAGCGGGTAGGCACCACTTTACGCGATCCGCAAACACATAAACCTGTTTCTCGTAACTCGCGTTGTTCCCACACGACGCGGCAATAGAAGCAACGGAGAAAGAACAATTCCAAGGGCGTCACTTGAACGCCTCCTTACGCCGCTCCGCGGCGTCCGCCTTATACTCCTCCGCCGTGCGAAGAGGCGGCAGTTTTCGAAAGCCCCAGCCCATTTCTTGCACAACGTTGCGAAGATGGAGCAAAACCCATTTCAGGGTGCGTTCCGGTAGGATGTGCATCCACCAATAGTTCTGGCCCACCACGTAGGTGTCTTCGAGGATAAGATCCTTCACATACCCGTTGGACATGAGCTGATCTTCTTCCCACGCGTTGGCGAAATTGCGAATGAGGTTGCGCACGCCGGCGAAAGAGCAGTTGTTAATGACGTTAATATGATCGCGGTAGCCCAGTTGGCTGTCGGTGCCATCCCCAGGGCCCCACACAACAATCCACCCGCCCACCTTCACCACGCGCGCTAGGTCGCGGAAACACTCCCACCAATTCGGAACGTGCTCGAGAATGTGATTGGCAATTACCAGGTCGAATGTGTTGTCCTCGAAAGGGAGCGGCATCTTCGACAAGTCATGCACGACATTCACGCCGGGCACCTGCACGTAGTCAACGTTCACGACGTTGGGCGCTGGATAGATGGTGTTGCCACAGCCGAGGTTGAGCACCTTTCTCCCCTCGAATGTTGAGTGCTTCGGATACTTGACGTAGGTGTCCGATCGGCCCTTGCCCGGATATTTCAGTCCCTTCCGGATGGCACTAATTTTGCTGCGTAATACTCGTAAGAAGTTCATTCCATTTCTCCCCTATGGTGTTCCAATCTGCTATTCCCTTCGACGCTGCTTCCGATATGCGTCGGTGAAGCGCGTCGTCCATGCACAGCCGTATCGTGGCCTCGGCGTATTTCTTCACCCACAAGTGCATGTCATGTGGGTAGCAGTCAGAAATAATTCCCGTCTTTCCGTTGTCGATGAATTCGGACGCACTGCCGATGTTCGAGGTGATGATGGGAAGGCCGCAGGCGCGGGCTTGAAGAAGCAGGTTGGAGCAAATCTCTGGGTAGTTGTTCGGCATGAGGAGGGCCCACGCGGAACGCATAATTTCGGCCAGCACGGGTTGCGCCACGGGTTGAAACACCTGTGCCTTCAGCTCCGTCATACGCCGTAGAAAGGCGTCTTGAAGCGAACTGTTCTCAAAGTCGTGGAGGTTCTGATTGCTGTAGATGACGAGATCGGCCGAAGGAAAGTGACGTTTCAGATTGGTCCAGGTCGTTTCAACCGGCACGTAGCCCTTAATGAGAGCAGAGGCCATAATGACGCGATGCTTGATGCGCTGCTCGTAGGGGCCTGGGTAAAAAACGCTCCTATCAACCCCGTTGGGAATAATGGTGAAGAGGCTTTCCGGCAGGTCATAGAACTGGCTGTAGGAACGTTTGCAGTAGTCGGACAAGGCCACTATCTTGTCGACGAACTTAAAGGAGTTATCTTCCAGGTAACGAAAGTCAACGATGTCGTGGAGCCACCACACCACCTTCGCCCCAATCTTTTTCGAGTAGGCGACAATGGAGGCATCCATGTAATTGCGGTTAAGAACAATGACGTCCCACTTCGGAAGGGCTTCGCTCTTCCCGCAATAGGTCACACCGTCCACCACAACTTGTTCGGCAAACTCGCTTTTAACAAACACCTCGTGACCCTTGGCCGCGAGATGACGCGGGATGATGGTGAGGGAGCCCAATATTCCCCCTGTGGCCTTTTCCTTCAGACGCGTTGGACTAAATCCCTTCGTGCCGTCGGCGAATAGAATGCGCATAGAACGTTCTCCCTGAGCGTTAGCGTTTAAAATTGTCAGGCTTTTTGACGGGAAAGCCTGGAAACCGTTCGAACGTTAAATGGCTCGAATGAACACTTTCACGTTCTGCGTAGCGGACTTACCATCAGCACTGGCGATGGTTTCCATGCACACAACGTAGTTCTCGGTGTCGACACCGTTGGTGACGGCCGAACGAGCAGAAAAGGCCTGCAAGTAGTTCTGACCGGCAACACCGACGAACTGCGTGCCCGGAACAAAGGACACGGTAGATTCGCCGGCAATGGCAACAGCGCTCGTGCGCGCGCCATACACTTGAACGAGCCCGTAGGACCCATCCGTGAGTGACGCGTCGTTAATGCCCGCGAAGAGATGGGCGGCGCCGGCAACCATTTGGCTGACAGCGTTTCCATCCGACACGGCGTCCGTTTCAAAAAACACGGGGACGTTTGCGGCCAGAGTGCCGCCTGAGGTGTTTTTGCAGATGATGAAGATTTTCTCGGCATCTGACCGATTGAGCTGGGTAAACAGCATGTTTTTATTTCTCCGTTTTCACTGACCTGCGAAACAGCATTGAAGCTGGCCGCTCACAGCGTTGATTCACTGACGAAGAAACTCTCCCTACTTCTTCCGTTGATTTGGTTGTTTGTTGTGGGGCTTACGAGTGGATGATGAGGAAGCGGCCCGTGGTGACATCTTCCAGGTGATATACCGTTACGGTTGTAACGGCACCGGACGTTGACACGCTAACGCGCGCCGGAACTTCCTGTAGAGCACCTGTGGAGTCATACGAGGTGAAGGAGGCGAGATAAACTCGTCCCCCTTCAACACCGATGGTGCCGGCGGCGTCGCCTGAGGCGGCGCTCCAATCACCAAACGTCACTTTCAATCCACCGAAGTATTCTTTCTTAACGTTGCTAGTAGCGAATGCCATAGGAGGCCCCTTAGGCGGTGATGCTAAGCATCTTCCCTAGCTTGCGCCGGTTGGGGGTAGCCAACTCGAGAGCAACCAAGAGCTGAGCCACTTTCGCATCTTGCTCTTTGGGTTCTTTCCAATTCGTCAAGATGAAGTCGGTGTTCGACGCCACATACAGCTCGAGCGCTTGAGGGTGCAGGAAATACATCGCACCTGACGTGCACTGCGGGTCGTGGTCGATTTCCGCATCTTTGAAGCGAAGGCGTGAGAACGAAGCGTTCCCCGTGTCCGCGCTCTGATAGCGCTGTTGCGCGATGAGCGAACCTTCGTAGAAACCATACACCGCTGACGTGGTGATGATTTTCTTCGGGCCACCGATCGGGTTGCGCTTTTCCAACGTGTAATACAGCGTGCGCATGTCGCTTAAGCCCTGCGCAGCAAAGCTGCCGGACGTGGTGACACTCGCCTGCCAGAATGAGTTGGCGGTGGAGTTGATGTCACCAATCGTTGACGTAGCATCGATGAGGGTGACAAGGGACGTAATTTCCGTGCTCGCGTTGCCGGAACCGAAGAGCTTCTGGTTGATGAGGTCCTTGAGGGACATCTCAGCCTGCTTCTGCTTCGACTCAACAATAGAATGAACACGGGAACTGCCCTGGTTCTGAATGCGGTCTTCGCGGCCTGACACAGTGATGGACACAGCGGCCTGTTTCCATTTGTACTGGGTGTCCGTGAAACCTTCCTGCGGCGTGGTGTCGAGAATTCCGTAGCCGTCATAGAACGCGGCAGTGGTGTTGCGGGAGGTCATCACAGGGGTGACGATGGAGGTTCCGCCGTCAATATCCGTTTTGATCTGGCCGTTTTCATACAAGAAGTTGAAGAGAACCAACTCGCTGAATACAGCATCCGCAATAGCACCACGGCGATTTTCCATCGTAGTGGCAAGCAACGTGGTGACGTTACTTGGACCGCGAGTGTAGAGTGTATCTGCCATGATTTTTATTTCTTTCCTTTAGGAGAACGACTTTAGCGTCGTGCTCTCGGCTTAACCCGCACCTCTTTGCGAATCCCCTGCTCAGCCAATTTGCGCGCCACTTCGTAAGACTCGCGCGGAGAATCAACCCACACAATTTCCGAATCCTGTTTAAGGGACGGGGTGAGGGTGACGCCGGCTTTCTTCTCTTGCACGCGGGCCTGAAAGGCCTCGCGTTCTTTGGCGGCGATGCTTTGCTGGAGGGACTTAACGTGCCCATAGGCGTCCTCTATCGAGGCGCCGCGAGACATTTGAGCCTTCATGATGTCGCCGAAGGTGTCATAGGTCTCCCAGAAATCAGGTGTTTTATTGGCGAAAGAAGCCACATAGGTTTCCTTCTCTGCCAACACCTGTTGCTCGTTAGCCTTGCGCTCTTTTTCCGCCACCTTCATTTCGGCAATTTTGTCAACGAGGGTGACGAGGGCATTTGGGTCGGTGAGCGCGGCTTCAGCTATTTCTGCGTCCACTTTCACACCTGCGATTTCCACAACGGGCTTAGCGTTCTGCGCTTGCGCCCACTGTTGGAAGGCCTGGTATTCAGGACTCTGCACGTATTGTTCGAACGCCTGTGCTTTTTTCAAAGCCTCGGCGTTCTGGGTAGTAATCTCCGTCATTTTCCGTTGAAGCTCTTTTGCCTTGTCGTGTAACTCGGCAGGTAAACCTTCAAGGTTGGCGAAGTTGCCATCCCACTTCTTCTCGGGTTTTTGTTCTCCTGCGGGGGAGGCGGAGGGCTCACCTTCGGGAGCCGGTTCCTTTTCAACGGGGTTTGGTTCCTGTGCCTTTCCTGCTTCTTTCAAGGCCTGCTGCTGTTTTTTAGCGGCAACAAGCGATTCGGTGGGAGACAGGGGCCGAGGCGCCTCTTGTTGAACTGATGCGGACTCAACGGGCGCCGCGGGAGCGGCAACAATAGGGGCAGTGGTGGTAGCTGGGGTTTCCATTTTCTCTCCTGGAGGATATGGGGACTAAATAAAGTAGGTTCTGCGGTGGAGGTGGGACTCGTTGCGTGCGCCGCGTTGTCGTTCCGCGCTGTCGGCCTGGCGCACGCCGGCGAGCTTCATGGCAAGGGCTTTCTCGCGCTTGGTGGAATAGGGAATGGGTTTTCCCTCACAACGGTCATCAACAGCCTTATTCCCTGTGTGCCCCCACGCGAGATGCTCATCGTATTTAATGCCACCGCCGGACCCGAGGTAGACGTCCGGCAATGCCCCATCCGAGGCACGCACGTTCGAACACATATCACAGGTGCCCACCGACTCCCCATTAACAATGCGGTAGCGCAGCACCGCTGCCACCGTTGAAGCACAGGTGGGACAAGTCACTGGTCTTTCTTCTCCGAAGGTGTGTCCTTGGGCTCGGGCTTCTCCATGGCCGCGGTGAAGCGCATAAGGGAGTCGTTTTCCTTCACTTTTATTTTCTCAGCCTCGAGCTGCTGCTCGACAGCCTCGTTGCGGATAGCCGCCTCTTGCGCCAGGTCCTGCTGCTCTTTCTGAGCCGCACGCAGTTCCTTGTTCATTTGAATTTCCTCTTTCACAGCGAGCTCGAGTTCGGGCATGTCCTGATTTTCTGCGAAGAGGCGTAAAAGGGTGGATTGCACAGGGCCGCCGGGGAGAATTCCCATCTTGTCGGCGCCTTCTAGAATGGCGACGATGTTTCCAATGGTGTTGGTTTTATCCAACGGGATGGTGGAGCCGGCCACAACGTCATAATCGAATTCACCGCGGAGGTCGTCCTTTGTAACAGTGAAGCCGTTGGAGCCCATCACAGCGTTGCCTTCTTTGGCGGAAGGGCGTGACTCGAGAGCCGCCATGACATCCTCTGGAAGCTTTCCGGTTACGCGGACGTAGTAGGGGACGTCAGCATATTGCTGAAGCAACGATCCGAGGTTGGAGGCAATGTCTTCGATGAAATCCTCCACCACATCGATTTGCTCAGAGCGCCGATTAGCGGCGCCTTCTTTTTTCTCGAGAATTTCTCTAATGGTGCGGGTAGACGTTTTTTCACTTCCGCCTCTCTCGCTCGGCGTTTGACCGCTGATGTTGATGAAGTCATCGGTGATGCGGTCTTCCAGCGGATAGATATCCATTTGAAGATTGGCATAGGGAAGGGCGGCAATGTCCGTTTGCGGATTGCCATTAATTTCCAGAATTTGGCCGGGCGTGCCGTCTTGATAGGCCTGCTTCGCCTCGTCATCGAAAAATCCCTTCTTAGCAACGAATTGGCGCGTGAAGCTTTTCACGTGCTCGAGCATCATCGCGCGAAGCTTGGTTTTCTCGAGAATTTGCCGCTCAAACATATGCACGTCGGGAATGCCATACGGCTCGTCGTTCACGGGATTGAAGCACAGGAAGGAAACAGGAAAGCCCTTCATCCGATAGGGCCAGTCGCGTTCGTTTAAGAAATCGGTTTCAACACCCTCCCCCAGCAAATAAACCTTCTTCGTGTCTTTGTCCCAAATCTCATACACGCAGGCCATCGCCTCATCGGCTTTGTAGGACTCATCCAGTTTCGCTTTCTTCGTGTCCTGCTTCGTCGGGTTGTAGCGTGTAACGGGCTTCAGCTCTTCGGTGTGCTGATAGTTGGGGTCGTTCTGCACTTTGGCCAGCGGCAAGTAAACCTTGAACGCCATCCACGAGCAGTCATACGGCGGATCGATGGATTCGCTGTCGAAGAGAACACAGTCGTAAGGAACGCGGTAGGCGAAGTAGTCTTCGCTCACCACTGTTTCAAGGGGCGTTTTGTCATCGTCCTCAACAAGCCCAAACTTCCCCGTGTAGCCCGTCTTCACCCACGCATGGCTAACAAGCTTCCCGTCCCATATCGCCTTCTTCACTTCCCGCTTTAGCTTCTTCCGGCGCCAAATATCGTTAATGGCGAGCTCCATAATTTTGGCGCTCTCAATGCTTTGCGGGTTCTTCGGGTTCACTTTGATGTGCGGATCACGCACGTAGAGAGACGGAATTTCCGTCTTGATGTAGGCAAACACGAGGTTGAGCGGCGGAATGTCCGCCTCCATTGCCCCATCTACAATGTTCCACTCGCCCTTGAATTCGTCAACGTAAGTGGACCACTTGTATTTGCGCGCTACGCTTTCTTGAAAAGCGGCGCGAGCATTTATCTTCCGATGCCAGTTCTTAACGCCTTCGCTTCGCTTACGCGTCGCGGTGTCTTGGTCGGGCTGTGTTGCGGCTTCGCCGCTATTAGGTGTTTGGTATGAATCGGGCATTTAGCGTTACCAGCGTCTCCGTGGGCGAATGAGGCCTTTGAATAAATTGGCCGTGGGGTTGTTGCTCTTCGGGGTGTAGTGTTTCACCCACCATTTGAACGTGCCTTCGGTGCTCTTCACAGGGGTGGGGGCGGTGCCGGCAACCCAATAAGGCACTTGGTAGGCGAGGGCATCGATGATGTCGTCATGGATGCCGCGAGGAAACTCAAGAAGCTGTGTCTCCAAGTCATGAAGTCCGGGGCGATGTAGGATGCGCGCGTTCGCGTAATGAGGCACAAGCCCCCTTATTCGCATCGCCTTCGTTTCTTTTGTGTTGGGCTTCACTTCCTCGATGAGGAAATAGGTGTTGCGCCTCTTCATCTCGTCTCGCAACAGCTCGACAAGGAGGATTTGGGCGCTAACGGTTTCAACGAGAACACGCTGCGGCTCGTAGGTCGTCACCAATGTGAAAATTTCTTCCACAAGTTGCTTCGCGTTCAATTTCTTTTGCGTCGCCTCCAACACGTAAACCGAGTTGTCGGGCGTCACTTTGGTGAGGACAAGGCCGGAGAAGTCGTTGGTTTCTTTTAGACGAAAAGCGGGATCGACTGAGAGAGTGGTGGTCGCCCGCTGAAGCTTTGACACGAGGTCGTCGTTCCACACGAACGACCGTATCCAGTGGCGCTTAAACTCCACAGTGGACTCATCAATAGGGTCGTTTAAATACTGGCAACTGTATTCGTAGTCGCCTTTGCTGATGCGGAGCTGGGCCAAGCTCTTCACTCCGTTCTCATCGTCGTCGGCCCCAGCCAACTTAAACTTGGACGGAAAAATAGGTTGATCCGCCTCAATAGCCCGGCGGATGTAGACGTCGAACACCTATCTGCTCAGTCTTCGCGGTGCAGGTAAACCACAGAGTCGATGAAAATCTCCCCCACCCGGTTCACGAGCTCGTCAATGAACGCTTCCAGCTTTTGCCCTTCCATCAAATCCAACACGGGGCGGTTCATCATTTCAATAACAACAAGCTTCGCTCTCTCGTGTGCCGTCACTTGGCAAGAGCCCTTTGCGCCATTTCTCTAAAAGCCGTGTGACGAGACCAATTTCGTTTCATTGCGCGCAGCACGTTTCGTGCGTTAAATGGCGTGCACAGGCCTCTATTCAATCCTTGGCGCACCAAGCGCCTTAACGTTTTTGCTCGTTTTCCGCTCATAACGCTATGTAGCTCCTCCATTTCGCTCTCTCTTCGTCGTTGGGGGTGAGGTGGCTGTTAATCGATCGCATCTCGTTTTTCATCAAATGCCCATACAAATCACTTCCACTCCACCTGGTCCCCACAATGACAAGCTCTCCCCCTGGATCGAGCAAGTCGAGACAGTCCTTGTAGCGCTTGATGGGTTTCTCAATTTGCTCGGGAGTGGTGATGTTTTCTCGATTAACGAGGTCGTCGAGCACAATTCGGTCGAAATGCCAGCCTGTGAGGCTTGTCTCCAACCCAGCCGTTTTAATCGTTGGCTCTTTCCCCACCGCAGTGGTCCGCTGTGCAATGGTGATTTCGTCTCTGGTCCACTTGGTGTCGGCATTTGAGAAGGGACCGAAGATGTCGGGGAGAGGGCTTTTGTGCGTTAACAGGTCTTGTATCTGCCCGAGCACCATGCGGCTAAAGTCCCACACAGCGTTCATAACAAGCGTCCTGCTGTTGAAATCATTCAGAAGGCACTGAATGGTGTAGCCCACAGTGACGATGGAAGTTTTCAGGTGTCCTCGAGGAACAAGAACCAGCTTCTTCTTCCCACTTGTCTTTAGGAAATGCTCCATGTCGCCATGGAGCTTGTCGTCCCAATCCCGCATCCCGAGCACTTCTTTGCACAAAAACTTAAGTGAGGTGCGACACAGGCGTTGGAGCGTGAGAATTTCTTGCGACGGCGGCTTGGGCATGAGGGGCACTTTTTATTTTCTGTGGACTAGGGAAGCACTTGAAAGAGAAATAGGGGGTGGGGTGGGGATTCAAAAATTTTCTTCGGGACAAAAAGAATTCTTTTCGTAGACAGATAGCGCCGTAGACCGGGGCATTGTATGGGGGTGGTGGAGAGGGGCGTGGAGACAAGGAGCGAAAAGCGCTGTTACTCAGGCAATGACACGTCCTTGTCTAGGGGATGCTCAGCGTTTCCGTCGGAGATCTGCGGCGTTTGCACGATTTCAGCGGGGATGGCATTTTTATAGAGGTCGATCTTGGCCGCAACGGCTTTCACGCGCTCCTCATTCGTATGCTCTATTTGCACCTTATCCCCAAACTTCTCGCGTCTGTGCGCGCGCAAGTAAGCAATCCGGTCCATGAACCCACCCTTCCCAAGCTCTTGCGCACTCTGCAACATCACCTGCTCCAAGTTGTCGCATAACGCGTCAATGGCGTCCTTATAAGCGGCGTTAAACCCCTCGTTCTTCCTTATCTCCTTATAAAACGTCTCCCTACAAATCCCTATCTCCTTACAAGCCCGAGCTATGTTCCCATGCATCTTGTAGCGCTCCAGGAACGTGCGTTGCCGGTCTGGTGTGAACGTTAGGTAGGTCTGAGGCACCGTGAGATTTTTAGGGCTTTTCTTTCGCATAGAGAAATAGAGACTTTTCCGACGATGAAAAATAGTTGTTGACAAAAGCGTGGATTGGGTATATAAGACTGTAGACAGTAGACGGTTGACAATAAGACGGGAGGGCAAGCCAATGAAAACACTAATAAAGATGATACGGCTGAATGACGGGTATGAACTCTGGTATCGCGTGGAAGGATTCACGAATAAATACATCGTCGTCACTCACCGTCGGAAGGTGCGTTAAGCCGTGGCAACGTTTAAAGCCCGACTCATTACGCCGCACGGAGAACTTACACGACTCAGCAACACCTACATCGTCTCCATCATCAATGGATGGAACAGCGGCATTCGTGTTGAAACAAGACACAACAACGTAACGGACAAAAATCTATTTCGTGTCTTTAAAACGGGAGGATCAAACCACCATGAAGAACAAACGCTTCTTACAGAGTTTGAGGGTGAGTAGCGTGAACGCCTTCGGCCTTATCACTGAAATCGTTCTCGGATATCAGCGCTTCATCATCACGAACGAGGACACGAAAGAAACGCGTTACAAAGACCTTCAACGCGACGCCTACAGGCAAATGAAGACATTTATTGATGAGCAACACGCAACGAGTGTGAGGGTGGAGGATACGCAAAGCGGCCTCATCACCGTCTACCATCCGAATACAAAGGAGAGCTGACATCATTATGAAACAGAGCGAACGCAACACCGAACGGGACGAGGCGATAAAGCAACTACGTGAATGGATACCCCGTAGCTCAACCATCTACACCATCCTACGTCACCGTTCTGCATCGGGAATGACGCGCGTCATTGGCCTTGTCGTGTTCAAGGATGGACAAGACATTCACCCAAACTACAGCGCATCAAAGGCGCTGGGGTGGGCACTTGATAAGAATAGAGAAGGAATTCGTGTAAGTGGGTGCGGAATGGATATGGGACACCACCTTGTCTATTCCCTCTCTCAGCTTCTCTACGGATGGAACGAAGACGGATCGTATAACGCTGAGGGGGCCTATTCCCTTAAGCAAAGGTGGCTATAAAATGAAAACGGGAATTATCTTCAAGGCGCTAAGCGCCGCTGGCTACGGAATGAAAGAGGCCGCTGAATTCCAAGAGTTGTTGAACGTCACTACCGAACTTAAAGACCATCTAAGAGAGGTTCATCAAAACGAAATAGAAAACAATCACTACGGTGATAAAAGTTGTTCCTATTGTCGCACCATTAAAAAGGCAGAGAGGATATTAAGATGAAAACAAGCTCTCTAATGCTTCTAGGCTTCATCCTAGCCACCGGAACCGGGTGCAAGAGCGTTGATAGGCTTCTCCACGGTAAAGAGAAGCGCAGCGCCGCGGTAGCGCCTGTGGAACTTCCCAACGTCGTAGAGGACGGGCCTAACGTCAACACTCAATTCGCTGCTATGGTGAGAAAAGAAACAGGGGTGACATCCCCCACCCTGTCCGACGCGGATATACGACGCGTCGCCGCGTGGGTTGTGGACGTGCTGGAAAAATCAGGCACCAACCGGCTTGCTTGGCATACTCAGCATCATTCCTATCTGCCCATGTATTTTGACGCCTACGTCTCCACTGATACGCGTCCCATGGGCGCCTTCTGTCAGAAGAGCGCCTTAAGCGTGAGTGAAACGCTTATACGCCTCGGCGTGAGGTCACGGCAAATCCATATGTATAACCCGCTGGAAGGCGTAGGCGATCACCAATTCCTACAATACGAGAATCCGTCAACAGGAAAATGGGGCATCATCGACCCGTATTTCGGTGTATTTTATGAGAAAGACGGGGAAATTATGGGCCGGGAGGATATGTATAAGTTTGTTCTTGCCGGAGGCCTTCCGTCATCCGTTGTTAAAACATACGACTTACATAGAGGCGGAGCGGGGGCCGGTCCTGACTTGGATAAGTATTGGCAAACGAGGGAAATTCGGGGAGGGCTGGGCTATCTCTCTTTGCAGCAAGATGAAACGCGCCGCAGCCCGGCGCACCTATAAAGGAGAACAGAACGTGAAATTAATCTATTCGCACCTAGACAAACCCATCTGCAAACGAGACGACTGTGACATCACTGAAAACCCCGAGCATTGGGTAGAGGCAAGGCTAAACAAACAAGATGCCGCATTGCTTGAACTGGGGCGGGCGTTTGTTCGCACCTTCGGCCACGATCTGCGAAACGATAAGGAAATGAATGGGGCCGACACCGTGGAGTGCGTGGGGTCATTGTATGCCAATTACAGGGCTACCCTTAAGCAAGCTGAGGCGGAACGTGTCTAAGAACCCGACGGACATTCTCATCCGCTCGTTCCTACGGAAACTAGAGGAGCGAAGGGCACTCGCTCTCACACTAGCAGAGAGTGAGTTAGCAAAGGAGAACTGACCAATGGCACTCACGAAAGAACAACAAACAGCCGTTAGTCGGCTAGCAGATGAGGTTGAAGGCTACTTAAACAACGACTGGGGAAACGTCATTCAGGAAATGGATGGCGTGAACCAAAAACAAAAGGATTGGCTCAAAGAAAATATTCGCTGGACTCTGCTAGACGAGGTAACGGGAAAAGACCTACTAAACGAATGCGCTTTTGATGGTAACACAAAACGACTGCCCGACAAACGGTGCGCGGCGTGCGGTCAAACGAGAAGAGAAGCTGAAAAAGCCGCAAAAGGGAATGGATATAAACGATCTGTTAGGCGTCTATTGGCGATATCAGCAAGCGATTGAATGGGGAATGTCTAAAGAAGTAGCTTTCGACTTGGCAATGACCTTAGGGGGGATTTATGGATAAAGAAACGAAGACGAGCAAAGCGAGCCATACGCCTAATTGTGAATACAATGAACGCGGGTGGAATTGCGAAGAGGTCGGCTGCACGTTTTGGAAAGGCCTCGATAAGAAACCACAACATACGCCGACGCCGTTCGCGATGAAAGTCGGGAAAATGTTTGTAACTCGGGAAGCCGCAACAAACGACGTTCTTATCGTTTATGAGCCTAATCAACCGGGGCTTGCCGACGAGCCAAACTTCGCCATCGTCTCGCACCTTGGCAAGTCGAAAGCTGACGAAGCGTTCGCCGAGTTCATCGTCCGCGCCGTCAATGAATACGAAAAATTACGATCCGATAGATTAGCGTTCACCAATGAAGCTGAGCGAACCAGACGCGAGATGGCAAGGCTTAAGAACTCCTACTCGATGCTTTTGGAGGCGTGTAAGTTTGCGCTTACACGCTGCGGTGAGAACATATTCGGTGAGGAATGTGATCCGAAACTGCGAAGGGTTTTGGAAAAGGCCATCGCCCAGGCCGAGGAGAAATAAACCAATGAAAAGAGCCAAACGAGTGCGCATCATCTAACGTAAAAGGAGGCTTGTATGTCTCTCAACGAAATACGTAAAGAGCAACAGCATGTTCTCGATGTTGTCGGTGAAAGTCTCTCCCACTTGAAATACGAAACCGACCCGCATGAAATAGCGTCCATTGCAAACACCATAAGCAACTACACGCGCGTCGTTGCTGATAGAATGCACCTGCTACTGAAAAAAGAAATGTCCGTTTCTCCCGACGTGAGGGAACCCGCTAACAGCCGTTCTTGTGAGGTTCCCTATGCCCCCTGCCAGTTCCCCCTCCACTGAGGCAAAGCTCATAGCAGACGTTCTCATGAACGCTTCGCCGGCCGCGTATGAAGCATTGCGCGGAACGTTAATCAAAGAACACGGAGAAAAAGCATTCCTCGCATTCCTAGAAGAGGCTTTGTTCTCCATCCTTCAATTTCCCCGCGTCACCATCACCGGATACTAAAGCGTTATGGTGACGGACCAAGAGACATTTCGCATGGGACTGCATGGGATTCCGTGCGCCCATTGTCCACGGGACAAGGCGTCTCACACGCTTGTTTTAAAGAAAGGCAAATGGTATACGACGTGCGATGCTATACCGAATGATGCAAACAATTCACTGCCTATGAGCACGTGGAAACTTGTTAACCGATCGCGTCCTCAAAGAAAACAATGGGACGTTGATTGGCAAGAGATACGCGAAGCGCTGAAAAAAGCCTCAGCGAAGAAAGCGCTCCTTGTGAAAATTCCTGCCGATGCCTCCGCCCGACATTTTTCCTGGGCAGCACGTCGCGCTCTTAAATCCGCTCCGTTCAAGGTAGGTATTTACATCGTGACGGATAAGAGAAAACCAAGTTCTCGTTTCTTGGAAATATCAAAGAAAGAAGAGAAGTAGAGACACACAGGGAGCTTTCTTAAAGGGGTGGTGGATATATAAGGGATAGTCCCTTTCTTACCTGCCGCCCTCTTCAAGTTAGCCCTGTGAGAGAAAATATGTCGCACAACGAGCACGAGGATTACTCCGATGCCCTTTTTTCAAAGAAACCTGTGCAGGCTTCTTCTTCTCCGTGTCAGACGGGCGCTGTTAAGCGGCCACCCCTTTCATCCAGAATCATAGCTCCCGCAAACCCAACGTCACCCGTAACACGAGAAGCAGTTGATCTCGTGCGGTGATGCTGTTGCACAGCAACGTGTGATGAACGCGAACGGAGAGAGACTATCTTTCCCTGGTTTTATTCACGTCCCCTCGTAAGCCGCCGAAGCGGGCTATCGGGGCCGGTTCTCGCACACTACTCTGCCGCCGGCGAGTGACGTTGACACTCGGTCCCGGTCCAGTCCACCTCGGCAATGAACGCTTGTGCGTAGGCTCTTCGAAAGATATTTAGGCTCTCACTATATAGAACCCTGTGTTTTTGGCCAAAAACGGTCTTTATAGCTGATTATCAGTCTCTTTGACCGTTTTTGGCTGTTTTGGGTGCTTAAAAAATATTTTGTTATTCATTGATAATGAGCACTTATCGCAAGTTACCACTTTTTAATCCCCTCCTGTGGTTCTCGACGGAAACGTCGACGGACGGCAAGCCTTGACAGCCCCGATATACTTAGGATGAGAGGGTGGTCAACCGGTTTAATTTCTTTCCTTTATATGTTAAAGCGGTTGAATTTCTTTTTCCCTCTTGCCAATACAAATCATAAAGGGGACCCTAATCCAATGACTGACACCGCACAAGTGCCTGCCATCACGAATGCTACACAGGTTTGCAGCCTGTGCCCCACCGAGGCCTATGGAGAATACATGGGACTGATGCTCTGCAATGATGACATCTCCCTCCTTGCCAAAAAAGACACCGCGTATGAAGACACCCGATCCGATCGTGACCCAATTTGTTCCTGGTCCGTGAAGGGTGTTCGACGGTTTCTCCCCTTGGACCCTGAATACAACGACGGCCAGGCGGGCCGTGATTAGGCGACTGGTTTCCTACTCGCACGTTTCTCCCCAACACATCGACTTCGAAATGAACCACTGGACGGCGCAAGGCTACGAGCCTCGCCGCGGCAGTGACGGGGTGTTCGTGTATGAGTGCCGCCCGCAAGACGAAATGCTCACAACGCCGCAGGCCTGGCAACGGGAACTAGAGGCGGACTTACGAGAACTTGTCGGCGGCCGGAGTGACGAGTTTTACGAGCAAATGCGCGTAAACAAAGAGGCCGCTGAAGGGCTCATGGCGGAAGTAGAGAAAATTGAATGGTTGATTGGTTTGGTGAAGACGATGCAGCGGCCGAAGGCCGAGGGCGCCGCGCCTTGAAGCGCGTAAGTGTTTACGACTACGGCGACTATTATTGGATTTTTGTCACCGACGGCCTTAGCAGCGCTGTGGACTTGGCGGAAACATCGGTGGAAGCGGCGGCTATTGTGCAGCGCCGGCTCGTTTCCCCACTCAATCCATTGAAGGAATATTTAGAGGAGAACTAAATGCCCTCATTGCTTATGACAAAAGAAAAAGAATGTGTTCGCTGCGGATCGCAGAATGACTTGGCCCGAGTTATTTTAGACATTGAGCATTCTCTCGACGGCAATCCCCCGGCCATCACAACGGGGCATGCCTGTTCTACATGCCGTCACTACGTCGAATTTGAAAGAAGCAAAGCCCCAAATGATTCAACGCGACACTCCCGACGAGACAAATAGTCTCGAAACCCTCTACAACAAAAACGTTCTGGTTCGATTTGTAAACAGCGGTGGATTGGAACGCCTCCCCAAAGAGCTCAGGACTATTTTGCTCCTGTTCATGGAAGGAAAAAGCACCCGCTCTATTGCGCGACGGAGGCACATTAGCCACGTCGCCGTGCAGAAAAAATTAAAGAAAGCCGGCGAATTGCTTCAGAGCGATGTTGGTCGCTGGCTTCTATAAACCCAAGGAGAATTACATCACATGCCCTCAAAAACATTTCCCCGCCGTTCTACCGGAACCACCCGCGCCACCACGGCGTCGGCCAAGCCCACGTTGTTCAATGAAACTCTCGCTGTGGAGGCTGTGAGCAACAAATTCGGCAACGGTTCCATCCTCGTCGGAAACGAATGGATAAGCCTGAATGACGGAGCGAGCCTCGACGACATCGAGAACGGCTCCTCTTACGTGTTTGAAATTAAGATGGGAAACAATGGCAAGCGCTACATCAACCGCGTTGTGGAACGTGTTGAAACTGAAGAAACCGCGGAGAAAGAGGTTGAAGCTCCGGCCCCGGCTCGTCGTTCGTCGCCTGTTGCCGCTGCTCCGGTTGCTGGAAAGAAGGGTGAATTCCGTTCCCCCGAAGAAATTATGCGGAGTTCTGCCATTGGCATTGCGGCTCAATCAGAGCTGTATAAGAAAATGCTTGAAGAAGCGGGCAATGTTGATGACGCGAAAGGGATGCTGGCCGATTGCGCCGACTTCATGCTGCGCTACATCCAAACCGGGAGCGCGTTCTAATGAAAATGTGGGAAGCCATGCTGAAGGGGGCGAAGATGAAGCCCCAAGGCTTTGGTGCGCAATTTACGTCTGACGGCGGCAGCTGTGCGATCGGTGCCGTTGAGGATGGCTTAGGACGTTCCTTTTATTGGCGGTTCGACTTTCCAGCCCTCACTGAAAAAGTGGCTAATGCCACCTGTCCGGTGAGCGGGTGCGGGTATAAAGAGCGTATATCGCTCGGCAGTCTGTGCATTCCTGCTCACCTGAATGACGTGCACAGATGGTCACGTGAGTGCATCGCTTATTGGCTGAAGGACATTGAAGAGAAGCTGCCCCAGCCTGTGCAAGAAGAAGCATCTCCTAAGAAAGAAGAGCCTGTTCTTTGTGGCGCGGGTTAAGAAGCGCTACGAGAACGAGTTCCCCTCCGTCACGGAAGTAACGGGAGCCCTCCTCCCGAAAGACTGGGAAAAATACTGGTTTGCAAAATCGGTTGCTAGCGCAGCCGTCCGGTCCTACCTCTCTGCTCCCGCCGAGAGATGGACCGGTACTTTTGACGGAGCTGTGAAATGGCTCACCACACAGGCAGCCATTGGCCGGAAGAAGGTGACGGACGACAGCACCGTTGTGGGGAGCGGTGTGCACAAGGCGTTGGAGAAGTTTCTCCTCGGTGCCTCGTTTGAAGAAAGCACAGCGGGCTTAACCAATCAACAACGGAGTATTTTCTCTCGCTTCACGTCGCTTCTTTCGGAGCGGAAACTCAAAGTGGTGGCGGTGGAAGAACATTTCACCGACGACGTGCTTAAAGTGAATGGCACACCGGATCTCATTGCGCGAGAGAAGAAGCGTCTCAAGGTGTTCGACTGGAAGACGTCCAAGAAAATGGACAAGACGTCCTACCCCTATCAAATGGGCGGCTACGCCGCTTTGGTTCATGCCAGGTTCGGCGAGTGGCCGGAAGAAGGTGAAGTGCTGCGTGTGGGCAAGGACTTTGTTGTCGACAAGCCCTTTGCTGTCCCTGATTTAAAAAGCTGGGCAGAAAAATTCATTCGGTTACGGGGCGTGTATGCCGACATCTACGGAAGATAAAACCCTGTCCTATCACGAGATAAAGCGCATCGTGTCCACTGTCAAGGGATTGCCTGGAATGAAATTTCATCTAGAGCCTTCGTGGAATGAGGACGTCTATAGCATAGTGGTTGCCTGGCCTGTAGATGACGTTTTTGGCGCAGGAAAAATTCCGATTTACACTGCTAGGGCGTTTAGCGGGACCGGTCACACGGGAGAGACTTGAAGATTTGATCTACACAACAATCTACAGCTGTGTAACCCACGAAGTGGCTGAGTGGTTTGAAATTGATGGCGACCGACCGCACTATCCCCATGGTTCATGGAAGGAACGAAAGAATGAATTTGTTGGAGAACCACGTATCACTGCTTTACGACATTCTAGGGCACAAGGGACATTGGACTCAGGTGCACGCGCTGGATACGAAGAAGCGCCGCACCCTCGACCGGAGCGTTATTAATGGCAAGAGTGCTCTCATCTCGTGGGCGAAGAAATGGAATGGGAAGGCTAACCTTTTTATTGGGCGTAACCCCCGAACTAGCGCTGGAGATGTGGCAGTGGTTACGTCTCTATCATTCGACATCGACCCCGTGCGAGCGAAAGACACGGCGGCGACGGAAGCGCAGCACAAGGAGGCGTTAGATGTTGCCCGACGTATTCAGAAGCACCTTGGAGAAGGGGTGCTTGCTTCTAGCGGCAATGGTGCTTTGCTTCTTTTTCGTGCCCCATCCCCTGTTGTGGGCACAAGCGCTATGGAACAATTTGCTCGTGGGGCTAAGACATTTGAAACAGATATTCGTCGACAATTTGAAACGGCACGGGTGGTGATAGATGCGACACACGACAACGCTCGGATGGTTAAGCTCGTTGGTAGCACGAGCACAAAAGGCGAGCCTCGCCTCTGGCGTAATGCCAAATTCTTTAGTTTTACAACTCGAAAGCTGGCCCTCGCTCCTACTGTTTTTGAAGGAATCACGTCTCATCGTGAAGCTCAACGCTTTGACAGCGCCGGACCAATTAGCGCGGGAGCTCCTAAAGGCCTCTTCGACCGATCTAAAGCGGACTATTCCCTTGTGTATTCCCTTTACAAAGCAGGAGCTTCAGATGACTATATCTTGGAATACATGCGAGCTCACGGAACAAGAGGCGGCCGCTTCGACGACCACGTCATGCTCCTCGACAAAGTTAAGTCCCTTATCGGACCTCACCGTGGTGATGGAGGAGGGGCCGGTGAAAGAAGCACTGAAGACACAGGGCTTGAAATTTACGGAGGAGAAGGCTCCATCGACACCTACCGAGAACGGGTCAAGAGGAGGCTATCTGGAAATGGCGAAGCAGAACTTCCAACGGGAATCGGAAGTGTGGACAAGCACACCGGAGGATTCAAACGAAAAGACGTTTGGGTTATCGGAGCTCGAACAGGAATTGGAAAAACAAGTCTCGCTATTAACATCGCTCAACACCTTATTGGACGAGACAAGCGTGTGCTCTTCTTCAGCACGGAAATGTCATTTGAAGACATCATTGACCGATTTGTCTCTATTGAAACCAGAATACCCGCTTTTAGCCTTACAACTGGCCAACTCGGCGGAGAGCTTAGCCTCCACGTTGAAGAGTGTCTATCACAGCTTCAGCAAAAGCCTCTCTTCATCTGTGACAGACCTGAACCAACTACGGGAGAAATTGAAGCAGCCATCAAACGGGTGAAGCCGGACCTTGTGGTGTTCGACCACATTCAACGCGCGGCATCGAAAAGTGACAAGACGCACACGGAGATAAGTAAGTTTCTGAAGGCCTTCAAGAACCTGTGCGCCACTTACGACTGTGCGGGTCTCATCACAAGCCAGCTCAATCGAATGGCGGAGAAAGAACCCCCGGCGAGGCATCATCTTGCCGAGTCCGGAACCATTGAACAAGAGGCCGCAGTGGTGGTGCTGCTCACACCTCTCGTCGCCATTACGGATGAGAACTTGCAGCACATTCCTATGCTCGCTTCCATTGTGAAGAACCGGTATGGGAGATGTGTGAATGTCGAGCTCACATTCGAAACGACAATAACGAAGTTCAAGGAAAATTGACCTAAAAACCGAACACGGACCCCTGCAAGCGTTGTGGTCACAAGGCTTGCTGTCCAGGCCCAAGAACCAACCGGCGATACGGCGAGACGCGCAAGCGCACAGAATCCGTGCCTCAACATACACAGAGAGTGCGTTAGGATCGTCTGCGGAAAGGATGCGCCCATTTCCGCCCGGTTGGCACATTTTTAGTCGTAACTGAATAACGCGTCGTTCTGCCGCGTAAGGTAGGCACCTCACTGAGGATGGCAAATGCTGATGCAGTGAGGCCGCCGTCGTCGAGACATTTCGAATTGCAGTGGAACCTCGACGTGCGGGTATGCAAGAGTCCCGCCGACCTTTATTTTTAAAGGAGAAAGAAAATGAAAGGAAATTTACTTGAGCTCGTGGAGCAATGTGCTCCGATGGAGCACAACAACACCAAGGTAGCCAGCGCTTTCAAGAGGGCGTCGGAAATGGCGGCTCTGGGATTCAAGAAAGTGGCTGAAGACCTTGTGAAGAAGGCGAAGCTGGAAGAGAAGCTTAACCGGCTGTCCCTTTACAAATACGTTGCCATTACACCAGACAAGATTAAGGCGTTCCTCGAGGCAAAAGCGGACGCTTACAACAAGCAATATGAGGGAAGCAAGTGGAGCACGCCTCGCGCTGATTCTAACTGGCATGTTTTTTACACCGGCTACAGCACATACAGGACGGTCAACGTTTGGGGCAGCAACCCCCTTCTCGTTGACGAAGCACCCACTACTCAAAAGCACAAATGTTTCGAAGCCCCCACTGTGCACCGATCCTCTACTGCGAAAGGCACCATCGGCTATTTCCGCTGGAAAGAGGAGAAGGTTGAGGACTACGGCGCCCTTCCTCCGGAGAGTGTTCTTAAAACTTACGCGGAGCACAAGGAGCGGCGTTTGTTCGACTACTTCACCATTGCATCAGTCGAAGGAATCCACGATCCGCTTCTCCTCGGCCGGCTCAACGACGATGAGACGCGCTACTACATTGCTCAATGGGGCGATGACGTTAAGCTCGACGACGTTATCTAAGGAGACATTATGGGTCACGATGAAATCACTTTCGTAAAGAAAATTATTAAGGCCACCCTGGTTTTCCCTCTTCTCATTCTTGGTTTTGGTTGTTGGTTTGTGGTGGGGCCAGGGCAAGTTGGCGTGACGTTTAACAACCTGAGCGGTGGGACCAAAACCCATCAACAGGGTTTCCACCTAAAGCTTCCCATCATCACACGTCTTGTGAAGTTTGATGTGAAGACGCAGCGGGAAGACGTGCACGCGGAAGCGGCATCCAAGGATATTCAGCGTGTCACGGTGCATGCGGTGCTCAACTACCACTTGGCGCACGACAAGGTGAACACGCTCTACACCACTGTGGGCCCCGACTTCGTTGAGAAAATCATCCACCCCGCTGTGAATGAAACCGCGAAAGCGGCGACGGCGCAGTTTCCGGTGGAAGAAATCATCGTGAAGCGTGACGTGCTCAAAAACCAAATCGAGGTGGCGTTGGAGGAAAAGCTCAAAACCTACGACATCGTTCTCGAATCCCTCAACTTGGTGGACATTAAGTTCTCCGACGACTTCAACAAGGTGGTTGAGGACAAACAAATTGAAGAGCAGAAAATTAAAACGGCGGAATATCAGAAACGCCAGGCCATCGAATACAAAGAGAAAACCATTCTTGAAGCACAGGCGGATGCCGAGCGGCAGCGCCTCATGCGTCAAACCGTCACTGAGGACATCGTGGCGCTGGAATGGATAAAGAAATGGGATGGCACTCTCCCCACCACTGTGATGGGCGACGCCGTTCCGATGGTGAACATTAACAAGGGAGAATAATAAGAAATATGAGGAACAATTTAATTGCAGCGGTAGGTCTGGCTGGTTGGTTTAAGTTTGTTTTGCCCGCGGTGACGATGGTGAGCGCGGCCAACTTTTGGAATGGGGTTGGATTTGCGTCCACCCTTTTGCTGGTGCTGGCGGCCCTTTTCTACTACGTGCGGGAAGCCAATGCCTAAACCGAGGCCTATCTTAGAAGGCACCAAACTTCAGGAAGAATGGAGCTGTGAAGTTGCCTGCTGGAAAGAAGAAATGGGTGCTCTTCCGAAGGCGCTCCTTCTCAGTGAAGATAATCCAGAGTCCTATGAAATGGACCGGAAGCATTTGTTTGAGCTTGAAGACGGAAAATTCGCAGTGGTAGAGGAGAGCGGATGCTCTTGTTATGAATCCAGTGACGCCATCATCAACACCTACCCCAGCTTCACCGTTGCCAAAGAGGAATACGACAAGCTCTGATTTTGGTCCCCACAAATACGGTGCCCGTCTCACAATAGTTACCGACGACAAACAAATCACGCTCCCAGAGAAAACCTATGCCATCGATTGTGAAACAGACGAGAAGGATAATTGCGTGGGGATTGGTTTGTGTGGCGATAGCGGCCATGTGTATTTCTTTCCTCGTGTTTCAAGTGGCTTGGTTCGTGGACTGCGGGGAAAGCGGCTCATTGGACATAACTTAAAGGGAGACGCCCATTGGCTCCGTAAGTGGGGCTTCTCCATTAACCCGCGGCTATTCGCGTATGACACGCTCCTCGCGGCGCATCTCCTTGACAGTAGCCGAAGCTCCTATTCGCTAAAGGACATTGCTGCGGATTATTTGGGCTGGCAGTGGCCGAGCTATTCGGACATGGTGCATCCCGATCCCGAGCACCCGAAGAAGAAAATTACGTTGGACGCTCAGGAAACCGAGCGCGTAGCGAGGTATTGCGGCACAGATGTTCTCGCCACGTTCAAGTTAACAGAATACTTCCAGACGAAGCTTTCCCCTGACCAACGTCTCTATGTGGAAGAGCTTGAACTGCCCATGCTCCGCATCCTCTACCAGATGGAAGAACGGGGCATTATGGTGGACGTGGAAAAGCTGCGGACACTGGACCGGGAATGGGCGCTGGAAGAAGGTTACTGGGAAGACGAATTTCAGGCCTATTTCAACGAGCCTGTTAATATTCGTTCACCGAAACAGGTGCTTGAGGCGCTAACAAAGTTTTCATCGAAAACGGCCTACAAGCCGCTGAGCGGTAAAGGCCCCGTGTTTTCCCTCAAGTCCACCAACAGCAAGCACCTAGAGAAATACAAAGACCGGGTGTGCGTGAAGGAGCTACTTCAGTATCGGGCCATTAACAAGCTGCGATCGACGTATACAACAGCGCTGCTCGAGCTCCCGACAATGCCGCGTGTGCACACAACATTCAATCAGTGGGGCACCATCACGGGCCGCCTCAGTTCAAGCGACCCGAATTTACAGAACATTCCAGTGAGGACGGAGAATGGCAAAGAACTTAGGAAAGCGTTCATTGCCTCGCCAGGAAACACGCTCATCATCGCCGACTACTCACAAATCGAGTATCGGTTTCTTGCTCACCTCAGTGAAGAGCCAGTTCTACTTAACTCCTTCCGCAATGGAAAAGATGTCCACGAGGAAACAGCTAAGGTATTGGGCATTGATCGGCGACTTGGCAAAACTCTTAACTTTGCTGCGATCTACGGCGCGCAAGCTCCAAAGATTGCGCAAACGGCCGGCATCTCGGTGCAAGAAGCCGATCGGTTTCTTAAGCGCTACTGGCAGCGGCTCCCCAAAGCCGCGGCCTGGATAAACAAAGCAAAGCTGCTCGCAAGGCAACGCGGCGGCATCTACACAATGTTGAGACGCTTCATCGCGCTCCCCGACATTAACCTGAAGTGTGAAAACATTTCCCCCTGCGGTTCCGGAAGCTTTCAACGCCGTGCGTGCAAGTCGTGCTACATGCGCTGGACGGCAGAGCGTTGTGCCGTTTCCTATGAAATTCAGGGCAGTGCGGCCGAGCTAATAAAGAAAGCCATGGTGGAGTTGGACAAAGAGGGACTTAAGCCAATTCTCCAAGTGCACGATGAGCTTGTGTTTGACGTCGAGGAGTGCGATTCCGACTTCGACGAATGCGCCAAGCACGGGGATCGTTTACGAAACATTGAGCGCATTATGACGAATGTAATGAAGCTCGACGTCCCCATTGAAGTGAGTATTGCCACAGGCCCCAACTGGGGAGTGAAAGAATGACGACAAGGAGGATTTTATGGCAGATAGTTATGAAGTAAGACAGACGTGGCCATCCGACGGATGTGAAGAACGCGGTGTTTTTATTTGTGCGTTTGCAAGAAAGCACTATCCGAATATTGACGACGCGGCGCTTGTTACGGAGATATTTGGGTCAGCTCTAGGCAGCCGCTTCAACCAGTTTCTAGTGAAGGGGCGGGAAGCAGACCTTCTATCGGAAGCGCGTCTCATTCAAGCCCAGCGTGAAGCGGAGAAGAAGTAGGAAACCCTGGAGCCCCCATCGTTACTTGGTGGCTGGGGCTCGGCGCGTATGGCGCTGGTCGCCTCAGCGTCTCCTCACTTACAAGCAAGCCAAAGAAGGCCATCTCTATCGATGCGCCCTGTGCAACAAGCTTCGTAAGAAAATAGCAGCAGACCACATCACCCCTGTGGGGAAACAACCAAGAACGTGGGAAGAGTGGCCGGATTATTTGCGCCGGCTATTCGAGGGAAGTCTCCAGCCAGCGTGCAAGTCTTGCCACAACACCAAAACTCAAGAAGAACGGAAAAAACGAAATGAGCAGACTTAAACCAGTTGTTTGCTTCGCCTGCGTCCACGTGGGTCACGAAGACGCGGACTTGGCGATGGCACAGCGTTACGTGCAGTGGGTGAAGAAGAACGACGCTTACGCGCTTCTCTTGGCCGATAATCACGAATGTGCGTTGCCCCACAAAGGGCACATGATGTTCTCGCAGAACATGAAGCCGCAAGAGCAGCTTGACTACGGCATTCAGCTTTTTCGCCCCATTGCCAAGAACATCATTGGCGCCTGCACCGGCAATCATGCCGCCCGCGCCAAAAAAGTGGCGGGCATTGACCTGGACAAGGTGATGGCGGATCGGCTTGGCTACCTCCATTGCTATTTCCCCCACCAAGGCTTCATTGAAGCACAGGTGGGCAAGCAGAGCTATCGGATTGCCTTCAAGCACGGGAACGGCGTGGGAAGCGACACCTTCCGTAATTGCAAGGACTTGCTGCGGGCCTACCCCGCGGTGGATATCTGCGTGACGTCTCACACCCACCAACTTGCCACCACCAAGCACAACTATTGGGACATGATAAATGGGAAGCGGCAGAAACATGAAGTGACGTTCGTGACGAGCGGATCGCTGCTTAACTACCCAGAGTATGCGGACGAGGCGGGCTATGCCCCGCAAACAAAGGGGTTCGCCATTATTTGGTTGGACCCACGAGAGCGCCACGTCAGCGTGGACGTGTCAGGACGGATATAGGTCGTGTTTGGCTATAGGACGAGCTACATGCTCCGTCGTCCCTGGAAAATTCTTGAGCAACTCTATCTGCACACTAAATGGTTTATCCAACGTGGTTGGCGCGGATATTCTGACAGCGACGTTTGGGATATTGATTGCTATATCTCGCACTGGATGCCCTCTGCACTGCGGAGACTGCGGCACAGTGGGAATAGTTATCCGGCCGATTTGTCTGGAAGAGATGAGTGGGACAAGATACTCGACGAAATGATTCTCGGCTTTGAGGCAACACGAAAAGTCCAGGAGCTTGAATTTGGATCAACGGAAGAAGAGCGTTCGTTGGTTTTAGCGCAAGCTAATCGCGGTCTCGAGCTATTCCGTCGACATTACTTTGATTTGTGGGACTAAGAGGGAAAGATGAAAACGTGGGACAAAATTCAGTGCTTTGTTGACTTGCGCGGCGGGGTGTGGGTGGCTTTATTCACCACCTACATGCTCGGGCTCGGCGCCATTGTTGGCTTTAAGGCCGTGGTGAGAAAGGAGAAGGTAGAAATTCCGTCTTCCATCCTGTCTCTCTACACCACAGTGCTTGGGACATTCGCCATTTCGAAAACGGTGAAGGCATGGGCGCCTGGAAAATAACAATACCGGTTCTTCTCGCAGCGCTCGCCGCTGTCTTCCTATTCACCCGTAGCTGCGAAGCTCCAAAGGAAACCTCTTTTTATGTCAAACCAGGACATACGTCTCAGCTCGTTGTCGATTTCGGAAAGCGCGCTATTACAGAGTCCGGTGAGAGTAAGGCTATTCATTCCCCCTTCTCTGCTCGTTCTTCTCGACGAGCTGTTATCACAGTGGAACACAAAGAAGGCGGCACCACAATTAAAGTTACGCCGAAAACGGCGGGTTTTGTCTTCGAGCCGGGGATAGGGCTTGGTTACGCTCGAAACGGCGCTGTGCTGGCTGATGTCCAATGGAGTTACTGGCGAGGTGTTGGAATACACTGTGGGGCTGCTTATCAATGGGGTCCTCGCTCTGTGCTGGGTTATGCGGCCGTTAGCGCTAGTCCTTTCCGCGCTTTGGGTAACACTTCTTTTCTTTTTGGCATCACTACTAATTCTAATTTTCTGTTCGGAGTGAGGGTGAGTTTATGAGCATGTGGAAATATTTTAAAGACAGTGAGGTGAAGGGCCTCAACGATTTCCTCGTTGAGAAGCTCGACACCACTGTGCGTCCAATTTACGGACGACCGCTTGTTATTACAAGTGGCTATCGCTCTGTAGAGCGCAACAGCAAGGTGGGTGGAGTGAAGGACAGCGCGCACACGTCTGGCCTCGCTGTGGATTTGCGCTGCGCTGGATTCGAGAACCAAGTGAAGCTGGCATGGGCTCTTGGTCTCGCTGGCTTTGACCGGCTTGGTGTTTACGATAAGCATCTTCATGCGGATTTGGACAAGTTGAAGCCGAACCCAGCTATTTGGTTCGGAGGGAAAAGCAAATGAGAAATCTGAGACCGGGAGACTTGCTCTTCTACAAAACGCATGGGCGGAGTTGGTTCCTGTCTCGTCTCATTGCGAAAGCGAGCCACACTGCTGGAGAAGATTCAGGCCGGCAGAACGTGTGCCATGTCGCCATGGTGGGGTATGGCGACTCTTTTGCAGACGATTGGGACTTGCTTGAGATGACGTGGCCGCGTGCGCGAAAGACGCGCCTTAATCTCGAGAAGCTTGAGCAGCACTACGACATTGAGTGTTGGCGTATAAAATTCTCCACGTTCGCTCACCGCGGCAAAGCCCTAGACTGGGCTTACCAGCACCTTGGGATGAAATACGATTGGAAGCTGTTGCTGTTTGGGTTGGGCGATGACAAGCATAAAGAAGTTTGTTCCACCTTTGTGTGGCGGGCGTGGAATGAGGGCGCCAAGCTCAATCTTTATCCAAATCGCAGAGCAGAGCGCATTGTAAGCCCGTCCGAACTTATTACATCAAGTTCACTAGAGAGGGTTTGGTGAGGAATGAAAACGACATTAACGCATCACGAAAAATTAAACCAGAGTGGAGCTTTGTCCTCGACGAAGTGTCCGCCGTGTCCTTCCGCTACAACGGACGTATTCTCTCCGTCAGTCCCGCCGACTTGTTCCGGGCGTTGTCATGGCTGTTCGGACAACGGGCCTCTTCTCCTCACAGTGAGGGAAGCGGCAGCCTACCTCAACGTTGAGCAGGAAACTGTGTATTGGATGGTGAATGTCGGCAAGATTCCGTCCCTTCGCATGGGGAAGAAAGGCGGCACAATTCGCATTGCAAAAGAAGCCTTAAATAAGTTTGTAGAGTGTTGACTGTAGATCGTTCTTCTGATAGACTTCCCTAGGACCGTTTGAAGTAGGGGAGGCTTTTAAGCCCTGGCGTGTGTTTACCCCCGTAAACGGTCCACACGCTGGGGCTTTCTTATTAATGGGAGGAGCACAAAATGTCAGAGCCAAGGAAGAATCCGAAGACAGGTCTGTGGGAAGTGGACTTTCGCTTACAGGGAAAACACAGCCCGCGTATTCAGCGCGGCGGAAGAAATGGTTTCGCCACCAAAGACGCGGCAGTGGCGTGGATGGAAGATCAACGCGTTGACCACAGGCGTGGAGAACGCGAAGCGACTCCCCCCGCCATTGTCACCTACGGCCTTGTTTCCGATCGATACCTTCACGATCACATTGCTCTGCATGGTAGGCATTACGATGAAACGGAAGGCCAACTTGCTCTCATTAAAGAGCGGCTCGGTGCAAGTCTTCCGGTAACAGATATAACAGAAAAGCACATCGTTGATTTTCAAAAGAAAATGCTCTTGTTGCCGGGCGCACGCGGCCGCAAGGAAATGAGACCGTCTACTATTAATAGGTATGTCGGTGTTATCGACACAGTTCTCAAGAAAGCGGTGCAGTGGGGTTACATAAAGAAGAATCCTTGTGAGTATGTCGCTCGTTTGGAAGAAGATGACGTTGTTCCACGGTTTCTTAGCGAGGGGGAATTGAAGCGTCTTTTTGACGCGGCGCCTACAGAGCGTTGCCGGGACTACATGACACTGGCGTATAAAACAGGCATCCGCCCCATTAATCTCCGCTCACTTAAAATGAAGGACGTGTATTTGGATAAACGGGTCATCCTCATCCCCAAATACAAGAAAAAGAATAGCCATTACTCAGTTCCCATTGACGATGAACTCTACGAGTGGTTTCAAAAGAAGCGGCACCTAGGACCCGATGACTTGGTGCTTGATTTTCGCAATCACTTACGTGAGACCCGTTTCGCCATCCAAAAGTCCGGTGTGAACATTGGAAAAACGGGAGATGAGATTTTCACCATTTACGGACTTAAGCATTGCTTCGCTTCACACCTCCTCATGAAAGGCGCTAGCACGTTCGAAGTAGCGACATTGCTAGGGCATTCCGACACACATATGGTCGAAAGGCATTACGGGTTCCTCACGAAGGACTACCTTATAAAGACGGCCAGTAAGGCCCAGCTCCCGCGGATAAGTGCTTCGGCCCCAGCTGTGCCAGCAGCAGTTCGGCGCTTCTCGCTGTCACACGAGTATTCTCTTAACTAAGCAATTCAAACGAGTGAATAGATAAAAATAATTTGCTCAATCGATTGAATTAATAATAAAAAGAAGGCACAGACCCGGAAGGGTCTGTGCCTTTTTCTTTATAAGGAGATTCTATGCGCTCAGCCTACACCGCAGCCTTGCGACAGCAAACGCACAAAACACTGGGAGAAATTACAGATGTGCCATGGAAACCATCTCTCACCATGAGGCAGGCTATTGTCGAAGTGAAGCACACCACGAAGAGCGGCCGATTGCGCTGGGGCTGCGGCCAACTTCTTACGAATGTGGGCGGAGCCGTTCTCAACAAACCCCTCACGAATTTGAAATCGGAGGATCTTTCGAAGCTTAATGAAACCGATCGATCCACAGTGAATAGTCTATTGAGAACCTTAAAGGGTGAGCTACCTGCGGTGAAAGAGCCGAAGGATGGTGTCGTTGGATTTGTTTCACAGCCCGCCCTCATTGCCAATCTTGTTAAGTTCCTCCCCATTGGTGGCGCCTTCGGTCGCTTCCCCGAAGTGAAGATGGACGTGCAACGCCTCATTAGTGAATTGCCACAGGACCAATGGGGCACTGTGCGCTACCAAAAGAGCAAAGTAGATGCCAAGGACATAAAGGCGTGTTCCCATGCTGTAAAACTCTGGCTGAAACGTAACAAGATTGAATGGGAATTTATTTGGTCCCCGCTTGGGAATTTCTTCATTTTGGCTCGAACAAGCCAATGGAAAAAAATAATGGAGGGAGGATACCTGAATGGCACAAGCGAAATACAGCAACAGCAGCATTCCAACGGTAAAGAGAGAAGGGGCTAGGGTATTACGCAGGAATGGCTACGTTTACGTAAAGACGCGTGACGGGTGGCAAAGCGAGCACCGCTTTGCAATGAGCTTGAAGATGGATTTAGAGAAGTGTCACCGCGTCGTGCATCTCGATAACACTCTCCGCGGCGTTGACCCCGACGCCTACAACGACATGAGCAATTTGGTTGTCGTAAAAGTGAGAGTGACAAAGTGGGTGCCATTAAAGCGCTCCCGTATTCTCTTCGAACCCCCCACTCTAAAGCCCCTCCCCCTCCTCAAAGCCGTGGCAGGACGTTAGGTGCCATGAAGCTATCCGAAATCGTTGAAGAAGCTCTCAAAGCGGCTGTGGGTGCAGCGGAGCCCCGCTCAGACGAACATTGGGAGCTCGTAACTGTACTTACAGAACCCGACAAAGAACGTTTCAAGGTGTGGTCCGATCGTGTCTCACAGCGCCGGCGCGAGGCGCTCATATTGAAAGCGCAGTTTGACGCGCTCAACGCGGCTCACGAAAAAGATGGTCACGAGTGGTGGCTCCATCTTTACAAGCAATATGGGCTCTCTGACGCACAGGAGTATGTGATGAAGCCCGACGGCCGCATCCTCACCGATCCAAGGCCACGAATGGGGATGAGAGTGCCGCCAAAGCCGGAGCTATTCGATTGAACCCGGTGGAGACGTCTCCACCGAGGCCTCCACCAAGTGGTGGAATGGGTATTAAAGCGGTGGGAACTAGTGGAAGGTTAAACGTTTGAATTTGCAGAATTCAGCGAAATAACAAGCGGGTGAGCGGAATCGAACCGCCGTCTCGACCTTGGCAAGGAGTAAATGAATAATGATTATCAGCTATTTTGAAACATTGTCTCCACTTCGTCCCCACCATGTTTTAGCGGTGGAGTATAGCAAACGGAGAGGGAGGGATTCGAACCCCCGAAGGGCTAACGCCCTTGGCGGTTTTCAAGACCGCCGGTATAAGCCACTCACCCACCTCTCCTTGTCTTGTAAGTGACGCCACGAAGCAAGGACATAATAATGCTTCTACTTACGGCGTAATGCGCTGCAAGCTGGCGGCTAGACCACCCTTCTTTGTTCTGAGCCCGAATTATAGCCGCCTGTGCGTCTGTAAAATGTCTCCATTGCCCCGATCGTAGCCGCGGGCCGTCGTAGTGCCAATTCTCTCCTCTTACAATGCGGCGGATATGGCCCACAGAGACGCCGTAGCGCTGCGCCAGGCTCACCGCTGTGCATCTGTGAGGCTGGTAGAGGGTGCGAATGGTGGCCACGTCCCACGAGGTGAGTTTGGCACAGGGGTTAAGTTCCCCTCGTCTATGCAGGTAACGTCCCATAAAAAAAAATTCGCGCAGGACCCCAGATCCCCATAGGACAAACGCCTTTCTAGCGATTGTTCCCTAACCTCTAGCCTTAACCCGAGGCCCCGCGCTAAATCTGTTCAAATTTCTTCTTGTCCCGTGCGCGCTTGTAGCGCTTCTTGTTCGGCACCACCCGCGTTGTGGGTTTTATTTTCCACTGGCGCCTAGGAAGCTTCATTTCCTTAGCACTAGTGGTCAAATTCAATTTTCATCGCCTTACCCCTCCCGGCGGGAAGTCTTTTGGCTAGGTAATGTTTCAAGGTGTCTGACAACAACCTTTATTGACCACTTAGCGCTAAGAATTTTTGAAAACAGGCTGTTGTCGTCTTTCATAACGGCCAACACCTCTTCGAGATCTCTAACTGCATTGCTTAAGTCAACAGCATCTTGATCTGTCATTATTTTCATTTTCCCTCCCCTGTCCTAACCCTGATTCGATGGTGACGCCGCATACTTTGGTAAAGGCGGCTCAATTGTCACAGGTCCGTCCTGCGAATACATTAAGGCGTAGTGCTTTATTTCTCTTATGGCTTGCCAATGCTCAGCGCATTCGACGGCCGCAACCACTGCTCCATCTTGGATCAGTTTATAACGATAGGGGCGATTATCTTTCGCCATATCTCCTCCCCTTCTAAATGTTGCCGCGGTGCAAGATTCGAACTTGCGATCCTTGCGGATACCCCTACACTAGTTCGGAGCGGTTTCAACCACTCACCCAACCACGGCAAATTGTTGGTGGACGGGCCTAGTGAATTCTTCGGCCACTTGGAACAGAAGTCCCTTGCTACCGGCGCTGTAACGCCGCCGTCCACCAAAGTCGCGGATGGGCCTACATTCTTACTGGTTCGGCCTAAGGCGTCTCTGCTACCGCCGTCATCCGCGTAAAAAGGGCTGCTGGCCGGGAATCTCACCCGACACGCCACACTCCTGGAACTTAGCTGTGGCCGCAGTTCCTTTATCAAGAGCGCGTTTCTATCAACGCCGCAGCAGCCTTAAATCTTTTCACAAAAACCACCATGCGTTCTATACCGTATGGTGCTAAATCTTCTCCCCCTGTTTGCGGATCTCGGAGAGGCGCTTTTCAATGTCGGCCCGAACGTGTTCTCTTGGATCAATACATTTACACGTTATATCGGCAGCGGCATTTTCAGCCCGTTTCCACTGAAGCAAGAGATCCTCCGCCGCCTGATACCTCTGGCGAAGTTCTGCCAACCGTTGCTTGTCTTTCAGGGATACCTTTTCCATCCGCCTGAAGTCTCTCATCCGATACATATGAACGGCTCGGACAGTTTTGTATTTCGCTTTCCAGAAATCTGCCTCGTCGCTCATTAACCCTTCCCCCTCTATCCTTTAACGCCGTTGTCGGGTTGTGACAGAAGGCGCTGAACCTCTCGATCAATAAGCGACCGGGCTTCATCGCTGTAGTCCTTGCACACTTCGCCCTGCTCCGTTCGAAGACCAATTAAATTTCTGTTCACTAGCTGAACCGCCACCTCATGATAGAGATCCCGTTCCTTCAAAAGCCGCTCGGCAACGTGGTAAAGAGCATGAACATCTTTAGGTGGCTCTGTGTGGAGTGACACGCCAATTTCTTCCTTGGTGACGAATTTATATTGGCTCATTCGTTCTCTCCGAGAACTAAGCGGCGGTAGTCGGCTAACGCTTTTTCAGCGATTTTTACCGTCACTGAATAATTGGCAAATCCAACTCCGGCAATCCGTAGTTGATGTTGTTTTATGTGGTCTAGCGCCTCCACAACCGGCCCCATCGCCTCTAGGCATTTGAGGAAGCCTCTGGCTTCAGCCACTTGGTGAACATTGCCAACCGTAAAGTCATTTAGCTTTATATGGGACATTTCCTTGTGAATGGATCTAGCTTCTTTCGCGTTCATTTCGGCCTCATCTTTTGCCATTGCTCGAAAAGGGCGACCCATTTCTTATGCAGGACGCTCGCCTTTCTCATGTGAGGTTTAGCAGCCTTTTTCGCTTTCCCTCGCTCCACGATTTCTTTCTTAAAAAGACGGTCCATAGAACGTTCGACAGACTTTATATCCGTCATTTCTTTTTCCTTTTCGACTTAGGAGCAACCTCGCGGATTTCTACGGGAACAACGAAGTCGTCTCCGATGGCGTTATTTCTGGCATCAACATAATTCAAATAGACGGCAACACGACCTTGTTTCGAAAGATCTTGGCTTACCGCCGTGTAATATATTTTCCCATGGGTTCCAATACAGGCCCATCCCCTCACCGGCTTCGCTTTGCGGGGGGTCATGGTTTCACCATCCCGTTCTCGATCAGATAGATCAGCATCTTGGCGCGGGCGGCGGATTCGGTGTCGGCCCATACCCAATGATGTTGGATGGGATCTTGAATTCGCTGGCAGTAATCTACGCACACTCCAAATTCGGGTGGGTCTTTCTGAACCTTTTTGAATGAAACCTCCGCGCCCAGCATCTCGCCCAGTTCGGCCACGGTGAAGGCGGAAAATCCATCCGTGTAATTACTTTGGCTTACAAATATTCGCCATTCGTTACCGTCTTTAAGCCAATAAAAATAGCTCTCCTGCTTCACGCCCAATTCCTTGAGTCGCTTGGCGAGGCCGAGCGAGCAAACCTGATCTTCCAGTTTCATTTGAGTTCTCCGAGAGATCGAATCTCCTTTGCAATTCCAGGACCACAGGCCCCGTTGTTGTAATAGCAGGGGTATTGCTCACTGATCTTCGCTGCCGCCTCCAATCCTTCCTTGAAGCCGTCGGCGTGGCCTTGGAGATAGCCTTGGGCTTCCAATTTATAAGTCTGCAACGAGGCAATAGGATTTCGTTTCCAAAGTTCGACAATCTCCTCCGCCTTCTCCTTTGTCATCTTGCTAATCACGATCCCGCCCCTTCGTTGTCCTCGCTTCGTTGCGGGCGCTGCGCTTCGTCGTATTGCGCGGTGGAAAACAAAAGCCTATCGATTTCCGGTTGAATGTCATCAACGCCGCAGCTACAAAGACCGTTTTCGGTTGCGTAAGCCGTTTCAACGCACCGCTTTGAGTGCCTAACATGCGTCAATGTTTTCCTTAAAATTTCCCGAAGTTCTTTCACGGCGCGGAGTAGCCTTTCTTTCTCCCCCAACCAGTCTGCTTCTCTTTCCCCGCTCATTCCGAGAAGACGGGCTTGCTCTTCATTTTCGCGGAGGAGGGCGTCGCGCTCGTCACACACAGCGAGCAGGTCGTTAACAAATGGGTCCGAGTCGCCCAAATGACAAAGAGCCTCAGCCCTTAATCTCTCAGACGGCGTTGCCTTGTCGTCAATTGTCACCGCTTCCTCCCCTTCAATTCATTCGCAAGAAAGCGCTTAGGGGAAGCGTAAATTTTCTTCATCAGATCGGGTTCTAACCAACTTGGATCAAGATGTTTTATGTAGTGAAGACAAAGACGCTCTAGCGATCGATACCGACTTTGTAAGGTATATATTTCCTTCATAGCTCCTTCCAAGGAGTCTTTCAGTTGCTGTATTTCCATAGTCTCCCCTCTGTCAAACGTCACGGGATTGGTCACGGCTTTTTACTGGCTCTTTGTAGCCAGTGCGAGTGTATGGATTGAACATAAAAGACATTGGGCCATTTCACGATTCTATTCCACTTGTGGCCTTTTCTCACAATAACACCGATCTTTCCCCGACCCGCAGGGTAAATATCCTGCTCCAATGCCTCTTTGGTCAACGTTACATACTCACCTACTTTTAGGTTTTTCATACCTTCCTAAACCTCTCCGCGTCGGCGAGTAAGCGTTCAGCCCGATCTCCCAAGCGATGACGGTCAGTGAAATTAATGGACCGCACTTCTTGGTGAATCATTTGGACGAAAGCCAGCAACGCCTCAAACGCCCGGTCCTTTTCTTCGCGGTGGGATTCAGCTTTCAACGCTCGTTCTTCCCACTCAGCGCGATTTTGTTCCAAGCCCATTTTGTCGTAAAGACCAGTTCGGATATCGGATATAAGCCTGTGCGTCCGACACTCAAGACATCCGTGCGGCTTATACTGTTCGCACATAAAACACGAACCGACTTCCTGTAACGGCGTTTTCTCGGTCACTTGGTTAGCCTCCTGAATTTCATCGACAGAACACCGCCACTGCTAGAAGGATGGGAAAGAGCACAGCGCTGGCCCCCATCAGCACCAGCCCCACGAACATCACAACGCCGCCCCAGTCTCTCTCTTCGTCGTGGTCCATATTATTTGGGATCGAAGCGGACGTTCTTATATCCGGCATCTTGTAGGTATTTATTGGCGTCCTCAGCCGCAATGCGGTAGTGACCACCGGGTGTGCGGGCACAGGGAAGTTTGCCGGACTCTATTGCGCGGAAGATGGTGGCGGGACTAACACTGCACGCCGCGGCCAGATCCCCTGTGGTGAGACAGTAACGTTTGGGTCGCTTAGACTTGGACATTAGGTGGCCCCTTTGAATAAGAAATTCAGCGGGCCAAGATAACCAAAATAAATTCTTGTGGGGCAAGGACAAAATGCGCTAAAAATCAAAAAATAAGAAATTCAAACGATTGATAAATGCCACTTAATACTTAGTCATTCGGTTGAATTGGCTTCTCCCGCTTCAAGCGGGAGGGGTGGACTGTTCAACTTTTTCAGGAGGATTAGAGGCAATGAGAACGCGCCGGTTAAGCTCCAACTCAACATGCTCTTTGGCGTGTTCTTTATACAGCTCGTCCAGCAATTTTTGCAGAACATCGAAGCTGTCCAACACAAACCGCATGTCATCAATTACGTCTTCGGGAGCATCGCGGGTATACATAATGTCGCCTAGCTTCTTTCGTATGTCCAGCATCCGGTGCAGCACGTCCATTTCATAGCTCCTTCACAGCAGGATTAGCGTCGGTTAGGGATATATGACACTAACAAGCACAAACCGGCCGCACAACAAGAAAACATTACGCTCGACGGAGAAAAAAGTTCAAACATTTCAATAAAGCCAAATAGAAAAGGACTTTCGCTCGTTATGGATGATGCTTTACTTCCTGTTGATACAGAAAACCTAAACTGCGTGCTAACTGTTGCGCACCAAGTCTTTGTGACGTGCGTGTGTAGGCGCGGTCATGTTTTCATAGATTTACGCAACGAGGCGAGCACGGGGAAAGCAGCAACCTGCCCCCGCTGTGCAACACAGCTCCCATTGCCGTCATTCCCTATATAATAGGAGGAACAATGGAATGTCCAGTGCTGCAAAAAGAATGCCAGAAATGCAAAGGCCCCTACGCGGTCGACAAGCGACGCAGGGGCCTCATTTCAATACGGTGCTTAAGCTGTAATTTAGCGGGCTATTTCAGAGCTGCCGTCCGTCGTCGTTGGCGATGGGTGGAAATACGATGGGAAGGAGTTCCGCCTATCATCTCCCACAATACCCACAGCCGCAGCCCTGTCCCGCTTTTTCCCGACACGGCACCGGCTTTTTCCCCGCTTCAAATATAAAGGACCACTCGCATTGCTTACAAAAGAACTTTTCTTTCGCATTTCCTGTCTTAACCCCGAGATCCGTCTTGCATACGGGGCATTGAACGGGCTTTCTTACCGGCTGTAATTTCCGCGAGTATGGCATCTTGTTTCTCCTCGATGCGGCTGAGGCGTTTGTCAAATCCGGTAAATGTATAAGCCAAATAACCATTGAGGCTCTCCTTGAATTGTTCGAATGTCGATCGATAAACAAAGTTGTTTGATACCCCGAATATCGTAGCGACGAATGTGAGTAACATCACCACAGCGGTGACGGCTTGCCAACGCACGTCCTTCATTTATTTCTTCTCCCCTTTCTTCCGTTTCTTCGCGGCATTGTCCAAAGCCTGCACTGAGAGGGCAGCCGCACCAGGCGCCGCCTTCTTATATTTGGCCGCGTCGTAAAGCGCTTTTGCACCCGCACCAAATCCACGGCGCTTTGCTAGCTCGAAAGCCCCCGCCTGTGCGACACCCTGAAGAACGCTCCCCGTGCCAGATCCAGCCACAAGCGCCGGCAGCGAAATAGGTAAATTCCCACCCTGCCCGGCGAGCTCGTTGTTAAGCCCCTTCATCATTGTTTTGGTGGCGCCGTAGAGACTCTTCAATGCTTTGTAAGTGGTGATGTCTCCGCCCGCTTTTTCCAGCGTGCGTTCAAGTCCCTTCTCAATGGCTGATGCAAGTGCCTTCGCATCCTGTTGGCTAACGTTGTCGGCAAACCAATTCACCGAGTCGGCAATTTCTTTCTTCGCGTCTGCGACTCGTTTGAGCAGC
>Ga0196963_10000304_pt1 | contig 45764 bp, 35 predicted proteins | sample S1_5metaG_FD_148600 | JGI IMG/M metagenome (GOLD analysis project Ga0196963, IMG submission 148600) | Soil microbial communities from Anza Borrego desert, Southern California, United States - S1_5 | ecosystem: Environmental > Terrestrial > Soil > Desert | place: USA: California | collected... | reverse complement strand
ACCTCCGGGATGATCGTGCGCGGCACCTGCCGGGGGCTGCCGCCGCCATTGCCGGTCGTCACCGCGACGTACTGCTTGCCGTTCGCGGTGAATGTCACGGGAAAGCCCTGGACCGCCGTCTCGAGCCGGACCTTCCACAATTCCTCGCCGGTCTTCACGTCGATGGCGCGGAACCGGCGATCGAGATCACCGATGAACACGACGCCGCCCGCCGTGCTCAACGCCGCCGTCAGATACGGCACCCGCTGCTCGATCGACCACGTCTCTTTCATGGTCGTTACGTCGATCGCCAGCAGCTTGCCGACGTTGCCGTCGGTGCCCGGCATTTCGAAGAAGCGGCGACCGGCGGCGGTGCCGCCGGACCCCTCGTTGAACTCGACCTTCCGCGGCACGATCTCCATGCACGACTGGCTCAATGGAATGATCAATTGCCGCGTTGGCGGGTGATAGGTCATCGCCTGCCAGTTATGGCCGCCCTCGGTGCTCGGGCACACCGTCAGCCACTCGTCGATCTTCTGGTCGATGATGTCCTGCCGGTAGGTCGGTGTTCCCTTCTCGGGATCGATCTTCTCGTAGACATTCTGAAACACCGTCTGCTTGTGACCCAGAAACTTGCCGGTGCGCCGATCGAGCTTCCACAAGATTCCGGCCTTGCCGATCGTGAACAAGTCGCGTTCAGGTCCGATATCGATGAGCACCTTTTCGTAGACCTCGTCCAGGTCGAGCGACTCGCCCGGCGCGTGCTGGTGATACCACGCGAGCGAACCATCGCTCACGCGCAACGCGAGGGTCGTCGCGGTATACAGCGCCGCGTCGGACACGGTGTTGCCGCGGCTGATCGGCATCCACGGCTTGGCCTGCGCGATGCCCCAGTAGGTCAAATCGAGATCGGGGTCGTAGCTGCCGACGATCCAGGTATCTCCGCCGGCGCGCGCGACGTCCGGAACATTGCCCCACGTCTCGCCGCCCGGCTCGCCGCTGCGGGCGATGGTGTGGAACTTCCAGAGCTGTTTGCCGGTTTCGGCGTCGTAGGCGCTGATCATGCAGCGATCCTTGGCGCGGAAACGATCGCAGCCATGCAGCCCCTGAATCACCTTGCCGTTGGCCACGATCGGCCCGCTCGAGTTCGTAAATCCGAGCTTTGGATCGGCGATGGCGACATCCCATGCGACCTTGCCGTTCCGCGCATCGAACGCGACCAGCCGGCCGTCGTTCGTCGCCATGAAGACCTTGTCGTGGTAGATGGCAATGTTACGAACGGCGCCGAATCCCCGGATGGAGTTCGGGCCGACCTGGTTTTCCCAAATCAGATCACCGGTCGCGGCGTCGAGCGCCTGCATCATGTTGGCGGTGTTGCCGAGATACATCACGCCGTTGTGCACGAGCGGCATCGGCTGGTTCGATCCGGCGTCGTTCATCGCCCAGCTCCACGCCAGACGCAGCTCCTTGACGTTGTTGCGATTGATCTCGTCGAGGGGGCTGTAGCTCCAGGCTTGATAGTTGCGCCGTGCCATCAGCCAGTCGCCGGGCGGCGGATTCCTCAACATCGCGTCGGTGACGGGGACGTAGTTCTTCACTTCGCCCTGCACCGAATGGCCGCGCGACGGCTGCACCGCCGGCGGCCGCGGCCCGCCTTCCCCATCGGCGCCCGCCCGCGGTACCGGCGGTGCGGCTGCCACCGGCGCGTCAGTGGCGACCAGCCCGATCGGCGTCGCGATACCGGCAGTGAGTGCTTGCGCACCCGACGGCGCGCCGTTCGCGCGCAGGATGAACGCAGCGAGGTTGATGTAATCCTGTTCGGCGAGGCTCGGCCGTCCCGGCGGCATCGTTGCCTGCATGTACTCGATAAGTTCGCGCGTCGTCCGCGTCCCCCAGGTCCGCCGGAAATTCGGGCCGGCAAGCTGGGGCGCTTCGTTCTGACCGGCGAGATCGGACAAGTGACAGCTCGCGCACTCGGTCGCGTACGTCGCCTGACCTGCTGCGGCCTGGGCGGCTGTGAAGATCGCCCGCGCCGCCGGCGGAGCCGCCGGTTGCGCCTGCCACGCCGAGGTGGCCGTGAACGCGGCACTGATCAACGCGATCGTAGCGAGTAGTCCGGACGCCTTCATTTCTTCCCCTCGGCAGCGAATAGCCAGCCCCACAGATTCCCGTCGGGGGCTTTTTGGCTGTGCAACTGAATATATAGTCGTCCCGCCGCCAGGTCGGCGATCTGCTCCTTCGTCAGTTCGATCACGCCGCCGATCGAACCGGCGGTCTCTGTCGTCACTGTGAGATCGGCAATCGGTGCGCCCCGCATGCCGGGCTTCGCACTTCGGTGCACGCGCGCCACCGTCGCGGGTGTCTTCAAGCCGCTAAAAGTGCCGGTGATGGTCAGCGTCGTGCCCTTCAGAGTTGCGGTAGCCGACCCGAGCCCGGATATCGTCGCCTGCATCGCGAGATCGGTCGGCACCATCGCCAGCCGCGTCTTGTACTGCGTGGTTTGCGCGACGGCACTCACAGGCAGTGCCAGGGCGATCGCGGCCGCGGCCGCGGTAAGTCCGAAACGCATCATGCGGCCGAATGATACCGTAGCCCGCCCGCCGCTCGCGTCTGGACGTGCTAACCCGTGATCGTGCCCCACAAGCCAACCGCACAGGCGACGATCGCGATCAGCTGGATCCACAGCTCCGTGCGGTCACGGATGAACAAGGTGCCGAATGCGGCAAGGCCGAGGCCGCCGGCGAGAAACCGCCAATACAGCTCCTCGACCGCTCCCTGCTGCGTGCTTACCGGAGCTTGACGCCGACCCGCGTCGATGATGGCGTTGGCAATCTCGCGATCGGGATCGCGATCGAGCTCGAAATACTGACCGCCGCCCGCCGCGGCAATGCGTTGCAGCGACGCGCGCTCGAGACGGGAGATGCCGGGCGACGGCTCGATGCTGCCATCGCGGTTTTTCGATTCCGGCAGAGCGCCGCCGGCCAGAGTGCCCACACCGATCACGAACAGTGGCACGCGCGCACGAACGGCGTTCTCAATGGCTCGCGCCACTTCGCCGCTCCACGATTCGCCATCGGACAGCAGGACGAACAGCTTGCCGTTCGGCGATGGGCCGTGTAGTTCGCGATCCTTCTCGATCAGTCGTAGCCCCCACGCGATACCCTGCTCGAGATTGGTGTCCCAGGTCGTGTCCTCTTCCAGCCGGAAGGGCGGCCGCCCGTGGAGATGGTCGAGAAAGAAAAACACCGAATTGGGATCGCTGGTCAACCGAATCTGCGGCGTCGCGACATGGGCAAACACCGTCAATGCCATGCGATCGTCCGTCCAGCTGAGCGAGTCGCCAAGCAGGCGCAGGAAATCCATCGATCGCGTCCACCGGTTCGCCTCGGAGGCAACGCTGGCGGGCGGCAAATCGACGGACGATGCCCCACGAAACGCAGATACATCGGTGACATGCATCGACGCGGAGCCATCCTGCAACACCACGATATCGACGCCGGCGCGGGAGATGATCGTCGATACTCCACGCGGCCGCGCGAGCGCGATCGCGAAGGATGCGATGGCGAAAATCAGGAACAGCCAGAGAAAGAGATCGCCGCCAACGCTGAAACGCTCCCGCAGCGGAATCGATCGGCGTTCGCGAAGCCGGCGGAGATCGATCCGTCGCCGTGCAAACCGCCACAGCCACGCCAGCAGGAACAGCGCCGGCGCGGCCAGCAGCCACAGAAACTGCGGTGCGCCAAAGACCAGCCCTTCGACCACCCCGGAAGCTACCCCTTGCGCTCGCGCCGCCCGCCGGGCGTCGCTTCGGGTTGGGCCTCGCGGTCCCCGTATTCCATGGGAGCGATCATCTGCAGCTCCTCCATCTTCGCGTCGGGAGGCGGGCCGCCTGGGCGCCCGTGCACGGTGGGACCCGTGGGCAGGTCGCCGCCACCGGCGGGCTCTGCCGGCGGAGCGATCGGCTTGGCTCCCCTTCCCGCCGTGCGCGCAATCTGATCGCGCAGGCGAGCGACGTACTCGTAGTTGTACGACGCGTCGGGATGCCGTGGCGACGACTTCAAAGCCGACGCGTAGCTTTGCAGCACGCCATCCAATTTCTGGACCGCCGCCGAGCCCGTGCCGGGATTGCGCTGCGCCTCGCGGAACGCGGCATTCGCCGCGGCCAGTAACACCTCGGCGCCGGCGGTGCCATCCGTGGTGTCCGTGGCCACGTCGCCATATCGACCGAGCCAGTAAGCAACCGTCGCTCGTGCCACCGCGAGGTCATCCGATAACGGACGGCGCCGGCCTGGCACGTAGTTCGACAGCGTCGCCGCGGCGTCATCCGTCTTCGCATCGGCATAACTCAGTGTCGCCAGCGCTTCGCGTGCGTCGGCAACGCGTGCCAAAAGCTTGGACTCGGACCGGCTGAGCCACGCGCCGGCCGCGAAGAGGAGTGCGATTAGGAGACGTCGGATCGTAGAAGTCATGGGATTCGTCCAAACCATGGCGTCGAGACCTTGAGCCCGGCCGCCGCCGCCCAACACACGAACGCCGCCAGCGCGAACATCGTGAACCGCGGTTCCTGGCTCGTATACCGTCTCGCGGAAATCTGACCGGCAGCCTCTTTGTCGATGTCATCGACGGCGGCCAGCAAGCTGGCCTCGTTCTTGGCGACGTAATACCGTCCGCCGGTGCGTTCGACCGCGCTCCGCCATTTCGCGTCGGGAATCCCCTCGCCGAAATCCTTGTCGTAGTTGGTGCGCACGAAATACAGCGGGATCTTGTGGTCGACGGCGCTCTTCAGGATGTCGTCGAGGCTGCGCCCGTGCACGATCGAGGTGGTGTCCTCGCCGTCGGTGAAGATCACCATCAAGTTCCCGGACGCTTCCAGAAATTCGAACGCCTTGAAGATCTCGATGCTTTCTTCGAGCGCGCTCGCGATGACCGTTCCCGATTCGGGGAACGTCGAAAATTCCACCGGGTCGCCGATCAGCGACATGCTCAGCAGCAGGTTGTCGTAATCGCTCGTGAACGGCGTGATCACGTAGGCGGTACTGCCGAATTCGATGAGCGCCATCAAGTCGCGGTAGCGGCCCTTGCGCCGCAGCTCGACGAACCGCTGAGCGGCGCCGACGGCCGTAAAAAAAGCCGGTCGAACTTCGTTGAGTGTGTTGAGAGTCGGCGCCTTGAACGACTGCTGCATGCTGTCCGACGCATCGATCATCAAAGCGATGCGGCGGCCGGGGTAGGTCACGGTCTCGGCAACGAGTGACGAGTACGGATCGGCAACAGACAGTACGGCGAACGGCAGCCCGACGACGAACAACACGATCGGCAGATGCCTCGTCCATGCAAGCGGAGGCGACGCGCCGCCGCGCAGGAGTGCCGGTAGAACGACGTGATGCCGTCCCGGTTTTCGCGTCATCGAGGCCCGAATCAGCAATGAGAGGATCGCAATCGCGACCAGCGCCATCACCGCCAGCTGCGCGACGTCGCGACGCCAGAACTGCAACCCGGCAACGTCAAGGCCGCGCCATTCGTTGACGATCGCCGTCGCGAGCGCGCCGATTGTTGCGCTCATCGCCGCCATCGGTGTTCGCGCGCGAGGTCGCCGGCCACCGACAGCACCTGGTGCACCGCTTCGTCGAGCGTGGTCGCATCGCGTGCTGGATGTTGCGCATAGAGCGCTGCGCTCATCGCGGCTAGAGATCCGTGCAATGCTTCGAGCTGCTGCCGCCTGGCGGTTGGCAGGCCCTCGCCCTGCGCGGCGCGCAGTACTTCGTCCGCCGTGACGGCGCTCGACACCGACGTCGTCACCGGGCGGGCCCAACCGTGCCGGATCGACAAGCGGCCTTCCGGAACCGCGCCTGTCAGCGGCCGCTGACTGATACCGCGGTCGATGGCGGCCGCAGCGACGAGGCGAGCGGCGCCGAGCGCTTGCGCCAGCGTCTCGTCCGTCCAGCGGTCGGCCGAGGCGCGAGCCTGCGCGTCCCGTAATTCCCTGGACGCGACGTGCAAGACCGCGCGATCTGGGACGCGACCACGATCACGGCCCGATCGCAGAGCTTCTCTCCTGGCGAGCGGGACCAGCGCAAGTGCGGCCATGACCGCCGCGAGGCTGCCGAACGCCGCCGTCAGGATGCGAAACATGTTCGATCGAAAGCGCAGCGATTCGATCGACGCCAGGCTCGCATCCGACGCGTCGCGAATGTCCGTCGCGTCGTTCGGGACCAGCGACAGCACCTTGATCGGCATCATCGGCAGCAGATACGACAAGTCCCGGCCTTCCAACGACGCAGCGCCGCCGACCCGGCTGTGGATCCGGTACGGAATCGTCAGCGGCGGAATGTTGATGTCCTGGCCAATCGCATCCGGGCTGATGATGCGCACTTGGTAGTCGTACTGCAGAAAGCGCCGCGGTCCGCGATGCACGTCTGGCGGATGCGATCCGCCAAGGACCTCGAAGGGCGCCATTTGGATGGACGCCACATTGAGACGCGACTCGTCAGGAACGACGCGTGCGTTCTCGGCCTCGTAGACCGCGCACGTCAGCACCACGGTAAAGGTTTCGCCGACGCTGACGGCGCCGGCAGTGGCCTGCCGCCAGCAGCGGATTGGTTCGAAGCCGGATACCGCGGGACTCGGCGCGCCGAGCGGCTCTGCCTGTTCGCGTTTCGGCGCCGGCCGATGTTGGTCATGCTGGGCAGGCGCGTGACCCGCGACCGCCAGCAGCAGCACGAACGCGGCGACGCCGATCCTGATCGCCGGTCTCCGGCTCTGCGCTGTGATGCGTGTCATGGAATCGGCACGTGATCGATGACGTCGCGGATCACCTGCTCGGTCGTCAGCCCGTGGGCGGCAGCATGCGGGCCGAGCCAGATGCGGTGACCGAGAACGAAGGGCGCCAGATCCTGGATGTCTTCGGGGAAGACTTCGGCCCGGCCTCGCTGCAACAGCGCCCATACTTTCGCAAGCCGGCTCCAGGCGATGATCGCTCGAGGCGAGGCGCCCAGATCGACGCCGCGCTCGACCAGCTCGGACGGTGAATGGTGGCGCCAGTCGGTATCGGGGTTGAAGGGCCGCGTCGCCGCCACCAACCGCTGGATGTATTTGCCGAGACGCTCGTGCAGGAACACCTCGCGGTTGATCAGCGCGCGCAGCTCGATGATGCGCTGTTTGGACAGCAACGGGTTCAGGCGCACCTGCTTGAAATCAAAGTTCACCAGCTTCTCTTCCTCTTCTTGCGGAAGGTAGCCAATGTTGACGATCGCGGCGAATCGATCGGTGGCCGCTTCCGATAGCGGGAACGTACCCTGGCCGAGCTCGACCGGGTTCATCGTCGCGATCGCGAAGCTGAACGCCGGCAGGTCGTAGGTATCCTTACCGACGGTAATCGTGCGGTCCTGCAACGCTTCGAGAAAGGCGCTTTGCGATTTGAGCGGAATGCGATTGATCTCGTCGAGCAGAATCACCTCGGCCGACGCCATCGGCCCGAACTCGGTGACCAGTTGGCCGGTTGCGGGATTGATCATCTGGAAGCCGACCACTTCGGTCGGCTGCAAGTCGGCGCGGCCTTGCAGGCGTGCAAACTTCGCGTCGCTGATGGCCGAGAGGATGACGCCGAAGAACGTCTTGCCGACGCCCGGTACGCCTCGCAGCAGAAGATTTCCGGCGTTCACCTGCCGTTCTGACCGCTTGTCGTAGGTTGTCGGAATCTCTGACAACAAGACGACGTTGGCCACCGCCTTCGCGGTGTCGTAGCCGACCAGGGCCTTGCCGCCTTCGGCGAGCACGGCGCGATGAAAGTCGATCGCCTCCTGCAGATCCGGAGTCAGCGCTGTCTGAAGCACCGGTTACTTCTGACCCTGGATCTGTCTGGCGATCTTCTGCACGTCGTCCATTACGCGCAGCAGGTTGCCGCTCCACAGCTTGGCGATCTGCTCTTCGGTGTAGCCGCGGCGGACGAGCTCGAGCGTGACGTTGAACGTCTCTTCGGCACCGTTCCAGCCCGTCACTCCGCCGCCACCGTCGAAATCGGACGAGATGCCGACGTGATCGATGCCAATCTTTTTCACGAGGTAGTCGATGTGATTTACGAAATCGCTGACTGTCGCCCTGGGATCGCCCGGCAGGGTCTTGTCGATCTCGGCCATCCGCGCCTCGTAGCGGGCGCGTTGGTCCGCTGACAGCGCGTTGAGGCCGCCGCGTCCGCCGCCGCCACCACCAGGACCCTGGCCTGGAGCCGGCAACCCGAACTCCTGACGCAGCGCCGCAATGGCGGCTGCACGTTGTGGTGGATCGGGCTTGGCGACCTTGACGTAGCTGGCAAATGCGACGGTCTGCACCACCCCGCCGTTCTTTCTGAGCGCCTCGAGCTGCTCGTCGTCGAGATTGCGGCTGACGTCCGCCAGGGCGCGCGCGGCCGAGTGTGAAGCAATCACCGGCGCTTTCGACAGCGCGATCGCCTGGAGGTTCGCCTGTTTCGAGGGATGCGAGATGTCGATCATGATGCCCCAGCGATTGAGCTCGGCGATCGCTTTGCGTCCGAGCTCGCTCAGGCCATTGTGCAGCCACTTGCCGTCACGTTCGCCGGTGTTGGAATCGGCAAACTGGCTGTGGCCGTTGTGCGCGAGGGACATGTAACGGCCGCCACGGTCGTAGAACTCCTTGATGCGGGACAAGTCGGTGCCAAGCGGATACGCGTTCTCGACACCGATCAGCGCGACCTTCTTGCCCGTTTTCGCAATGCGCCGCACGTCGTCCGCGGTCAACGCCAGCTCGATCTCCTGCGGCGCGATTTCCTTGGTCAGGTGATGGATCGCATCGAATTTGGCGACCGCCTGCTGGTAGGCGTTCGCGTAGCCTTCCTCGGTCAACGGTCCCTGACCGACATACACGATGAAGAAGGCCGCATCGAGACCGCCTTCCTTCATTTTCGGGAGGTTGACTTGCGTGTCGAGACGCTGCGTGTAATTTTTCTGCCGCGTGAAGTTATCGGGGTTGATGTCGGCGTGGGTGTCGAGGGTGATGACGCGATCGTGGATCGCGCGCGCCCTCTGGATGAGGACTGCGTCGGCGGCCACCTGGGCGGACGAGGGCGCTGCGCCTGGCCAGGCGACGAGCGCAGCGACGGCGATCGACGAAAGGAATCGGGTCATCAGGCACTCCTGAGACCCGAAATCCTACCACTCTCCTACGCAGCGTGCCGTGCGGCCTCGGCGCGGACGCCCTTGAGCGCGCCGCCCCACGCCGTCAACTGACGCAGCAGCGCATCCAGCTCCTTTTCGTGACGCGGGTCCGGCGCGAATTCCGAAAAGTTCTTGAAGTCGGTGAACAGCGAAAACATCACCTGCGCGCGCACGTCGGCGACTTGCAATTCACCCATGATCAAGCGCAGGCACTCCACTGCCCGGGCGCCGCCGGCGCTGCCATAGCTCACAAAACCCGCAGCCTTGTTGTTCCACTCGCGATACAGAAAGTCGATCGCGTTTTTCAAGGCGCCTGACGTCGAGTGGTTGTACTCGGGCGTCACGAATACGAACGCGTCCAGCGATGCGATTTTTTCGGCCCACCGCTTGGTATGCGGTTGGCTGTACTTGCCCTGCGACGGCGGGATCGGTTCGTCGAGCAGTGGCAGCTCGTAATCTTTGATATCGACGAGTTCGTAGCGCGCGTCAGTTCGGCCATGCGTCTTCTCGAGGACCCATTTCGCCACCGCTTCACCGTTGCGGTTCGGCCGAGTACTGCCAAGGATGATTCCAACATTCAACATGATGTTCTCCTGCGCGAAGCCTGTCGCTGCCAACGTGTCACCGGGCAACGGTCATCTCCCTCGAACCTGCAAGAGCAGGGCCACGCAGCCGGTTGCTATAGTGGACACGGCGATGGAGCGGGCGCATGCTGAACGGCTGTACACAAGGGCTGAGGCCGCGCGCTGGAAGGTGCCGCTGGAGGTGTTCATCAACGCCGTTGAGCGCGGGGCCGAGAAAGCGTTTCCGGGACGAACGCCGTCGCAAACCGAGCTCGACCGGTACTGCGACGGACTCCACCTTGCCGACTTGGCGCTGGCATGCGCATGCGCAATCGGCCGCAATGACGCCTGGGATCATTTCGTTCGCGAATTTCGTCCGTCGATGTACCGCGCCGCCGATGCCCTCGATCCATCCGGCGGCGCGCGCGAAGTCGCGGAGTCGCTCTACGCCGAACTGTTTGGACTTCGCGAACGCGATGGCATTCGGCAGTCGGTGTTTCGCTACTTCCACGGCCGCAGCAGTCTGTCGACCTGGTTGCGCTCGCTGATCGTGCAGCGATATGTCGATCGCCACCGCGACACGCGCCGACTGGCGCCCTTGCCCGAGGACGCATCGCCGGCGGCCTTGGCCGCCGCACCGCCATCGAGTGACGTGCATCGCGAACGCTATCTGCTCGTGATGCGCACGGCCCTCACTGCAGCGGTTGCCGCGCTTGCCCCGCGGGACCGGTTGCGGCTCGCCTGCTACTATGCGCAGGACATGACGCTCGCGCAGATCGCTCGCGTGATGCGCGAGCACGAAGCGACGGTGTCACGGCATTTGTCTCGCACACGCAAGGAGATTCGCGGCGACGTCGAGCGCCGCCTGAAAGTGCAGCACGGTTTCTCCCAAGCCGAGATCGACGAGTGTTTCGCCAGCGTCGTCGACGATGCCGGCAACCTCGACATGGCGGATTGGCTTGGCACGCGCACCGCGGCCGAGAGCGAGCGCAAGGAACTCGCGTTCGATCGTTCTACTGACAAGGACCTGCCGTGAATCGCAACACAGACCGCATCGTCGAGCAGGCGATCGCGCACGAGCTGAAAACGTCGCAAAGGCCGCCGTCTGTCGATTGCATCGACGCCGAGACGCTGGCGGCGTGGATCGATCAGGGTCTCGATGATCAGGCGACACTCGCCGTGGAAGCTCACGCCTCCAACTGCGCGCGTTGTCAGGCAATGATCGCCGCGGCCGTGCGGACCGCGCCCGTCACGGTTCACGAGCCGCGGCCGTTCAGGGTCCCGGCGTGGTGGTACCCGCTCGCCGCGGGCGCAGCCGCGGTCATCATCTGGTTGGTGGTTCCGGATCAGCGTGACCATCAGCTGACTCCGTCAGACGCGCGGCCGACCGCCGCCGCACCGACGGCCCCGTCCCCTTCGGCGCCCTCCGCCGAGCCGCCCGCGGCACCAGCGGCCGCCGGACGCGCGCAACTTGAGGTCGGCGACCGTGTCGCCGCGCGTGCGCGCGAGGATCGCGCCGAACGGAAAGCCATCGATCAGGCGAAGAAGGAAGAAGCTGCCGAGACGTTTTCCGAGGCGGCAGCACCACAGGCACCAGACGCTCCCGCTCAAATTGGCGCCGTGGCTGCCGCGGCGCCGGCGGTGGCTGCTGAATCGCCTGCAACCTTGCGCCGCAGCGCTCGACAGGCGACCGACGTGGTCGAGGTCTCATCGCCTCAGGGTGCAGTGCGATGGCGCCTGGGCACCGCGGCAGGTTTGGAGCGGAGTGACGATGCCGGGGCCTCATGGCGAGCGATCCGGCAAATCGCCGGCGAATCACTCGTGGCCGGCGTTGCGCTTTCCCCGGCCGTCGCGTGGTTCGTCGGCCGCGATGGCGTGGTGCTGCTGACGACGGATGGTGTGACTTTCACCCGCGTCGATTTGCCGGACGGCGTCGACGCCGTCTCCGTGACCGCCACGGATGGCCGGAACGCGGTTGTGACCACCGTCGACGGACGTCGCTTCCGCACCGGCGACGCCGGCCGGACCTGGCAGGTGAATTAGGCCTGGATCACGCGTCCTGCAAGAAGTTCCCATCTGGCCGTTCTAACAGAGAGGGAGGAACGGCCAATGTCCGCACGTTTAGTTCTCGCAGCAGCTGTTATTTCTGGGTTCGTCGGCGTTGCGCGACCCGTTGCGCCAATCGCGCAAGCGCAAACCGCTCAGGACCTGACCACGACGCTCGATGATCAGACCGAAGTGTCGATTACCGTTTACAACTCCGATCTGGCGCTGGTCCGCGATGTGCGGACCCTGGAGCTGACACGGGGTACCGGCAATCTTCGCTTCATGGACATCGCCGCGACCGTGAATCCAGCAACCGTGCACTTTCGATCGTTGACAGAGCCGCAGGCCGTCAGCATCCTCGAGCAGAATTATGAGTACGACCTGCTCGATCCCGACAAGTTGCTGCGCAAATACGTCGGACGCGAAGTGACGCTGGTGCGGAACCGTCAGGAGGACGGGACGACGCGCCAGGAGGAGGTCACGGCGACGCTCTTGAGCTACAACAACGGCCCGGTCTGGAAAATCGGCAACGAGATCGTCACCGGCCTCGGATCGGACCACATCCGCTTTCCGGAATTACCCGACAGCCTGTATTCACGTCCGACGCTGATTTGGGCGATCCAGAACGACGGGGGGACGCGCCATCGCGTTGAGGCGTCGTATCTCGCGTCACGGCTGGCTTGGAACGCCGACTACGTGTTGACGGTCGGACGCGACGACAAGGCCGCTGATCTGAACGGCTGGGTGACGCTGACCAACAACAGCGGAACGGCGTTTCGAAACGCACGTCTGCAGCTCGTCGCCGGCGATCTCAACCGCGTCCGTCAGCAACTGAACCGCATGGCCGACGTCGCGGCTGCCGCGCCGTCGGCGCGCGAGGAGAAGGCAATGATGGCCCAGGAAGCCTTCTCGGATTACCACCTGTACACGATGGGACGGAAGACTTCGATCAACAACGCGCAGACCAAGCAGGTCAGCCTGCTCGGCGGTACGGGCCTGCCGGTGGTGAAACGGTACGTGGTCGAGGGGCAGAGTTACTACTACCACAATCGCGCGCACCCGGGTTCGCCCCTGAAGGATTCGGTGCAGGTGTATTACCAGTTCAAGAACGAGGAGAAGGCCGGCCTCGGCATGCCGATGCCCGCCGGCGTGTTGCGCGTCTACCAGCAGGATTCAAAGGGCGGTGTGCAATTCGTCGGCGAGGATCGAATCGCGCACACACCGAAAGACGAGACGCTCAACGTCAAGATCGGCAACGCCTTCGACGTGATCTGCGAGCGCAATCAGACTGATTTCCTGAAGGTCGCGGTGAACGTCTACGAATTCGAGTACGAAATCACGTTGCGGAACCACAAGGCTCACGCCGTGACGGTCGAAGTAAACGAGCCGGTCGGCGGCACCTGGCGGGTGCTCAATTCATCGCATCCGTCGACGAAAACCTCGGCGTGGGCGATCGGGTTCAAAGTGCCGGTGGCTGCCGATGGCACCGCGGTGTTGAAGTATCGACTGCGCGTCACCCACTAGTACCGCAAAAATCGAAAGCGCGTGACCGGAGCCTGCTCGTTGGAGTGCGTCCGAGCAGTGCGTCCAGTCACGCGCACAGGTGGTCCGGTGGATCGGCCATGTCCACCTCCTATCCCACTAATTACGCCTGTCGGAAAAGTGTGTCAAGCCCATCAGTGCGAGCGTCGCCAGCAGATACCGCGAGTAGACGACGTTCTCCAGCCAGTCGGGCCATGAATCGATCGGCAGCCGCCGGCCGGCGGGAATCATCAATGCCGTCACACACAGAAAGACGAAGGTCGCCCGCGCCGTTGCAGCGTCACGCATCGCGGCGACATGCAGCATCAGGAGTGGCACCACGAGCATGTAGGTGTGTCCCCATCCAAGTGGCGCGATCACGGCGACCAGCGCGATCAGGCTGGCCGTGCTCGCCACCTGATCGCCACGCCGGTAACGCAGTCCGAACCAGGCCAACGCGATCAGCGCGCCGCTCCAATTCGCCCAGCGCACCGCGGCCGCCACGGTCACCGCCTGCTCCCCCGTCCAATTCAGGAACTGCCCCGACGGATATCGAAACCGCTCGAGAAACGCCGTCAGCGACTGGTTGGTGATGTGGATGGCGGTCTTGTCGAACCGCGACGGGATCACGTCGGCAAAAAAGGTCTGGTAGGCGCTGAGCGGAACGATCGGCAGCAGGACGACTACGATCGCCGCCGTCGCGACGATCGCGTGCAGCGTCGCGCGCGACAGCCGCCGATCCCACGCCGCGCCGGCTGTCAACAGGCCGGGATAGATCTTCAGCCAGGCGCCGAGCGCTAACAGCGTGCCCGCTCCCGCCGGCGACGATCGCGCCAGCGTCATGAAGACGACGCAGCTCAGAAGCACGAACGCGTTGACCTGCCCGAAGATCGCGTTCATGTAGGTCGGCCCGCAGGCCAGAATGACGAGGGCCACGACGATCCACTCGACACCGCTCGCCCGCACCCCTTGCCGTGACAGGAACACCCGCCATAACCACGCGGACACCAGGAGCGCGGCATACGACGCCGTCGTCAGCCACACCAGCGCCGACCCGAGCGAGAGGTTTGACAACATCGCGAACGGCACGATCGCGGGCGGCGGATACGTGAACCCGGCGATCACGTCATCGGAGGCGAGGTAGAGCCGTTGCGGATCCTGCCTGAATCGGATCGCCGCGTCGTAGTAGTAGTGAAAATCCGTCTGCAGCGCGTGCGGATTCTCGCGAAGCGGGCCCAGCACCGACCCGAGCAGGGTCGATCCTTCGTAGACCAGCAGCATCGTGGATACGCCTGCCAGAATCCACAGCAGCATGGTCGCCGGCCGCAGCGACGGCCTGGCGATGTAATGGCCTGGTGGCCTCATCATGATCGGAAACGCCTATTATACGGACGTAGTCTTCGACAGCGCGTAACCAGACAGCGAAAATGCCGAAACCGAAAGTTGTGGTGGTCATGCCCGCCTACAACGCGCAGCACACCATCGAGAAGACCTGGCGCGAAGTCGTCGCCCACGACGTCGTCGACCTGGTCATAGTCGTCGACGATGCAAGCAGCGACGAGACGATGAGCGTCGCCGAAGGGCTCGACAAAGTCATCGCGCATCGCCATCCTCGGAATCTGGGATACGGGGGTAACCAGAAAACCTGCTACCAGCTGGCGCTCGACCACGGCGCTGACATCGTCGTGATGGTGCATCCCGATTACCAGTACACGCCGAAATTGATTCCGGCCATGGTCGGCATGATTTCGAGCGGCTTGTACTCGTGCGTCCTTGCCTCGCGCATTCTCGGTGGTGGCGCGCTGGAGGGCGGCATGCCGATGTGGCGCTACGTGGCCAATCGGTTTCTGACGTTGTTCGGCAACATGCTGCTCGGCACCAAGGTGTCGGAGTTCCATACCGGTTACCGCGCGTTCTCGCGCGATTTGCTGGAAGCGTTGCCGCTCGCCGCCAACTCCGACGATTTCGTGTTCGACAACCAGATTCTCGCCGAAACGGTGTGGCTCGGCTGCGCGATCGGTGAAGTATCGTGCCCGACCAGCTATGCGGCGGATGCCTCGTCCATCACGTTCTGGCGGAGCGTGAAGTACGGGTTCGGCTGTCTCAACACGGCGGCGCAGTTTCGTCTGGCCAAGTGGGGACTGCTCAAGTCCGATCGCTTTCCGCCGTCCAGATATCTCGCTTACAGCACCTGGCGCCACCGCGCGAACTGAGCGAAGAACAGCAGCAGCAACGGCAGGCAGGCGACGCAGAAGCCCACGAACAGCACGCGGCGGCGCAGCAGTATCGCGAGCGAAATAAAGCACGGGAACAGCACCAGCGTGAACCGGCCGACACCGTCAAAGCCATTCGGCAGCGCCATCGCAATCGACGCGAGGGTCCAGGTAGTTGCCGCAAGACCGACGCTGCGCGCGCCGGCGATGGCCAATGCGATCGAGGCGGGGATCAGCGCCAGATAGATCGCCCCCAGCAAGGCCCGTGTCGGTGCAAACTCCTTCAGACAGTCGCCGACGCCTGCGCAGGCAAAGATCGGCGGTTCGAAGAAGTACGCGAAGTCACGTACGTAGCCGGCGACGCCCGAAGCACGATTCCATCCCAGTTGGCGCGCCCGCAGGAATTCGAGCGCGTAACCGTAACGCCACTGGTAATACGCCGCAATGACCAGCGGTCCGATCGCCAGCAGTGCAAGACACGCGGCGGCTTGGCGCCGTGAGCCGATCCGCCAGTTGTTCTGCCGCAAGTATTCCAGTCCCAGCGCCGGTACCAACGCCGCACCGGGGATGCGCGTCATCATCGCCATGGCCGCGAGCGTGCACGCCGCATACCAGCGTTTCTCGACCGCAAACGTCAGCGACCACGCGCACAGGCAGAAGTACAACGCATCCGCGTAGACCGCCGTGAAGAAGAACGAGAACGGGAATACCGCGATCAACCAGATCGTGCGCCGCGCCACCGCTGCGCCGGCGGCGGCAGCGGTGAACCGCATCACCGCTTTCAAACCCAATAGGAATGATGCGGACGACACGATCAGCCCGCCGGCAAAGAAGGCATGCTCGAGATCCAGAAACGCGCGGAATGGCAGCGCCGCGACCCAGGAGGTCCACGCGTAGAACGGGAAGAAGTTCGCGTTGGAGAGATACGCCGGCACGAAGCGCGGATGCGGATCGACGATCGATTCGTACCAGAACGAATCCCAGCGGATCCAGCCATCGATCGCCGGGTGATCAGGAAACGACAGACCCATCCACGATTCCACCGGATGCGCCGGAAACAGCGTCAGCGCCGCATAGCCGGTGGCTATCAACGCGCTGCGCGTGACGAGGAACGGTGTCAGCCACCCGGCCAGTTTCGCCAACGGTGCTGACACGTTACACCAAAAAAAATATGGCCGCGTCTGCCGCGGCCAAGCGTTCACGTTGGAGGTTGAGGCTGTTGCTAGTGCGCGCGCACGACGCCGGGCGCGCCGACCGGTTCGAGAACGGACTCGGGGATCGCCGCCGGCGCCTCGACCAGGCACCAGGCTTCGCGATCCGACAGAATTTCCGCGGCCAGCTGCGTGTGGAGAGCATGGCCGGCGCGATGCGCGACGACGTGGCCGACGATCGGATGACCGATCAGCGCCAGATCGCCGACGACATCGAGAATCTTGTGGCGCACGAACTCGTCATCGAAGCGCAGCGCGTTCAGTACGCCGGTATCGCCAATCACGATCGCGTTCTCGAGCGAACCGCCGAGCGCCAGGCCGTTCTGGCGCAGCCACTCCACTTCCTTCAGGAAGCCGAACGTCCGCGCCGCGGCAATGTGATCCGCGAACGAGGTTTCGGTGATCCGTTCGGTGCGCGACTGATGGCGCAGCAGCGGGTGATCGAAACTGATCGTGTAGCTGACTTTGAAGTGATCCGATGGATAAATGGCGATCCGCTTGTCGCCGGCCGCGATTTGCACCGGCTTGAGGATCTTCAGATATTTGCGGTTGACGCCAAGCTTTTTGACGCCCGCTTCCTGCAGCAGATAGAGGAACGGCGCGCTGCTGCCGTCCATGATCGGCACTTCGCGATGATTGAGCTCGACCATCACGTTGTCGATGCCGGCCGAGACCAGCGCCGCCAGCAGGTGCTCGACCGTTTCCACGGTCGCGCCGGACTTGCCAAGGACCGTGGCGTGCTGCACGCTCGACACTTCGCGAACGGTGGCGGCAATCTCGACGCCGAGGTCGGTCCGGCGGAACCGGATACCGCTATCGGCGGGAGCGGGTTTGAGGGTGAGCGTCACCTTCTGGCCCGAGTGCAACCCGATGCCCGCGCACGATATCTGCCGTTTGAGAGTGCGTTGTGCGTCCATTCGCGATTAACGTGTGCCCAACGCAGAAGCAAAGTCGATGCCCGTCATTCCCAATTCGGTCAAATCAGATAAGTCCTGTTATTGCAACACTTACACAAAACTTCACAGCCCGTCAGTCCCCACGGCTGTGTTTGGTCAGCCACAGAGGCATTGCCCCGAACTGTGGCTTTCTTACCGCATCGGCACGGTTGGTGCCTGACACCAACCATTGCTTTTCCGACCGCCACGGTTGGTGCCTGACACCAACCATTGCTTTTCGGCCGGCACGGTTGGTGTCAGGCACCAACCGTGGCGTTTCAGCCGGCCAGGATCTCGGCGAGGAATTGGCCGGTTGCGGAGCCCTTCGATTTCGCCACCTGTTCCGGTGTTCCCTGCGCAACGACCTTGCCGCCGCCGCCGCCGCCCTCCGGACCCAGATCGATGATCCAGTCCGCCGACTTGATGACATCGAGGTTGTGCTCGATCACGACGATGGTGTTGCCCTGTTCCACCAGCCGCATCAGCACGTCGAGCAGTTTCCGCACGTCCTCGAAGTGCAGACCGGTGGTCGGTTCATCGAGGATATATAGCGTGCGGCCGGTCCCCCGCTTCGATAGCTCCCGCGACAACTTCACTCGCTGCGCCTCGCCACCGCTCAACGTCGTCGCCGATTGACCGAGCGTGATGTAGCCCAGCCCGACGCTCTGCAGCGTCCTGAGCTTGGTCGCAATGGGTGGAAAATTCTCGAGCAACGGAAGCGCCTGATCAACCGTCAAGTCGAGCACGTCGGCGATCGATTTGCCGCGGTACTTGATTTCGAGGGTTTCGCGATTGTAACGGCGCCCCTTGCACTGTTCGCACGTCACGTAGACGTTCGGCAGGAAGTGCATCTCAATGGCAATGACGCCGTCTCCCTGACACGCTTCGCAGCGGCCGCCTTTGACGTTGAATGAGAATCGTCCCGGCTTGAAGCCGCGCGTCCGCGCTTCGGGGACCATCGCGAACAGCTCGCGGATGAACGTGAACAGGCTCGTATACGTCGCCGGATTCGATCGCGGAGTGCGGCCAATCGGCGACTGATCGATTTCGATCACCTTGTCGATCAAATCGATGCCTTCGATCTTGTCGTGCGCGCCTGGGTCGTCAGCCGCGCGGTAAAACGTCTTGGCCAGCGATTTGTACAGAATGTCGTTCACCAACGTGCTTTTGCCAGAGCCGCTGACACCGGTGACCGCGACCAGCCGTCCGAGCGGGATCTTCACGTCGACGTTCTTCAGGTTGTTGGCGCGCGCGCCACGGATGACGATCTCGCCCTTGGCATCCTTGCGCCGCGATTTCGGCGTTTCAATGGCGGATTGCCCGCCCAGGTACGCGCCGGTCAGGGACCCGTGACCGTTGCCGATCAATTCCGCCGGCGGTCCCTGGAAGATCAGCTGGCCGCCAAGATCGCCGGCACCGGGGCCGAGGTCGACCACGTAGTCGGCGGCGCGAATAGTTTCTTCGTCGTGTTCGACGACGATCACGGTGTTGCCGAGATCGCGTAACCGCCCGAGCGTGTTCAACAGCTTGCGGTTGTCGCGCTGATGCAAGCCGATCGACGGCTCGTCGAGCACATACAGCACGCCCGTCAAATTCGAGCCAATCTGCGTCGCGAGCCGAATACGCTGCCCCTCACCGCCGGACAAGGTCGCCGCCGATCGCGCCAGCGTCAAATAGCCAACGCCGACATCGTTCAGAAAGCGCAACCGATCGCGAATCTCCTTGAGGATGCGCGACGCGATGATCGCTTCGCGATCCTTGAGCTCGAGCGCGTCGAACAGCACCAACGCTTCGGAAATCGGCAGCGTCACGTAGTCGGCAATGGTCTTGCCCTTGACCGTGACGACCAGGCTTTCCGCGCGCAGGCGGTTGCCGTTGCAGACGGGACATTCGCGAAGAGCGCGGTACGGATCGAGCTCCTCCTGAGCCGCCCAGGATCCTTCTTCGAACCGCCGTCGCAGATTCGGGATCACGCCCTCGAAGTCCTTGCCGAACGGATCCGGCGCGGCGAGCTTGTTCCTGATCGCCTTTTTCGCCTTCGCAAGCAGCTTTTTCGTGCCGGACGTCTCTTCCTCCGGCTTGTCTCGTTGCGACGCCGACGGCCCCAGCAGGATCAGATCGCGATGCTTCTTCGGCAGCTTGCTGAATGGAAGCTTCGGATCGACATCGAAGTACGACGCAATCTTGGCGACGGCTTCCTGCGCGGCGGCGCCCTTGCCCCATGGCGCGATCGCGCCAGCCGACAACGACAGCGACTCGTCCGGAACGATGCGATGCGGATCGAAATCCCACGTCGCCCCAAGACCCTGACAGGCCTGGCACGCGCCGTGCGGCGAGTTGAACGAAAACGCGCGCGGCGACATCTCAGGGACGCTGATTCCGCAGACCACGCACGCCAGTTTTCGTGAGAACAGCCGATCGCCATGGTCCAGCGAATTGATCACCACCACGTCTTCCGCCAGTTGCAACGCGACCTCAACCGACTCCGCCAGCCGCCGCTCGATGCCGCTACGGACGATCAGCCGGTCGATGACGATGTCGATGTTGTGATTGCGGCGGCGATCCAGCGTGATGTCTTCTTCAAGCGAGCGCAGCTGGCCGTCGATGCGCGCTTTCGTGAAGCCGCGCGTGCGCAGCGCCTGCAGCTCCTTCTTGAATTCGCCTTTCCGACCTCGCACAATCGGCGCCATCACGTTGATGCGCGTGTCCTGCGGGTAGGTCATCACCAGATCGACGATGCGTTCGAGCGACTGGGAGGCGATTTCGCGGCTGCAATTCGGACAATGCGGCACGCCGACATTCGCGAACAGCAGCCGCAGGTAATCGTAAATCTCGGTCACCGTGCCGACCGTCGATCGCGGATTGGATCCGGTGGTCTTCTGCTCGATCGAGATCGCCGGCGACAGCCCTTCGATCAGGTCGACGTCGGGCTTCTCCATCTGCTCGAGAAACTGGCGAGCGTACGCCGACAGGGACTCGACGTAGCGCCGCTGGCCCTCGGCGTACAGGGTATCGAACGCCAGCGACGATTTCCCCGATCCTGACAGACCGGTGATGACGACGAGCTTGTCACGCGGGATGTCGACGTCGATGTCCTTGAGGTTATGGACACGTGCGCCCCGAACGGCAATCCAGTTATGTGGCATGAAGGCGATACAGCAGGGTTTTTTGAGGAAACCCCAATCCTCGATTGTACAGCTATCGGCGGCCACAGTCAGCCGGGACCGGGGACTGCGGGCATCCGCTTTCGCGGCAATCGAGGCTATCTGCGAAGCTTGCTGTGGCGGTAACCGTACAGAGCGTAGATGCTGAGGCCGATCAGCAGCCACCACCCGAATACGCGCCAAGTATGCGTCGGAAGGCCGACCATGATGAACACGCAGGCCGCGATGCCGAGCGGGGCGATGACCCAGACGAACGGGACCTTGAACGGACGCGCACGGTCGGGGTCGACAACTCTAAGCACGAGCACTCCCGCACACACTAAGGCGAAGGCGAACAGCGTACCGATGTTCGTCAGATCGTAGGTCTCGGCGGCGTCGCCGACCATCGACGCCGTCGCTACGACGATGCCGGTCGCGAGCGTGGCCTCCCACGGAATACGAGTCTTCGGATCGATGCGCGCGACCCAGCTTGGCAGCAGGCCGTCGCGAGCCATCGCGAAGAAAATCCGCGGCTGCCCGTACTGGAACACCAGCAGCACCGCCGCCATCGACACGGCGGCGCCGAAAGCGACAATCGCGCCGACGCGCGTATAGCCAATCAACTCGAGGGCACGCGCCAGCGGATCGGCAACACCCAGTTCGGTATAGGGCACCATGCCCGTAATCACGGCGCCAACAATCACGTAGATGACCGTGCACACTGCGAGACCTCCAAGAATGCCAAGCGGCAGATTGCGTTGGGGGTTGTAGGTCTCTTCGGCGGCGGTCGAGATCGCGTCGAAACCGATATAGGCAAAGAACACGATCGCAGCGCCCTGGTGAATGCCGGTAAAGCCGCTCGGCGCAAACGGAGTGTAGTTAGCCGGATTGATGTTCATCAGGCCGACGCTGATGAACAACGCGAGCACTACGAGCTTGATCACCACCATCACCATATTGGCGCGCGCGCTCTCTCGAGCTCCGCGCAGCAACAACCAGGTCACGAGCATCACGATCGCAAACGCCGGAATATTGAGGAGCACCGGCACCCCGAACAGCTGCGGCGCGGTGTTCAGCAGGCCGTGAACGTCGGCGTTGGAGCTGAGCAGCGCCGTACGGTAGCCCGTCGTCAGCCACAGCGGGAAGTCGACGCCGACGTTGCGCATCAGAGTGTTGAAGTAGTCGCCCCACGAAATCGCGACGGCCACATTGCCGACCGCGTATTCGAGCATCAGGTCCCAGCCGATAATCCACGCCACCAGCTCGCCGAGCGCGGCGTATGAATACGCGTAGGCGCCCCCGGCTTGCGGGATCATCGCGGCCAACTCGGCGTAACACAGTCCGGCAAGGGCGCACGCACCGCCCAGCAGGATGAATGAAAAAATCAGAGCAGGTCCGGCCGCATGACGGATGACTTCCCCATCCGGACCGATCTGGCCGGCCGCAGCGGTGCCAATCGCTCCGAAGATACCGGCGCCAATCACCGCGCCGATTGCCAGCATGACCAGATCGCCGGCGCCGAGCACGCGCTTGAGCGCCTTCGATGGATCGCGTTCGTCGACGAGAAGTTCCGCAATCGGCTTGCGCTGAAACAGCTGGTTCATGATCTCGCTCGCATTCTACTTCGGACCCCGCGCGACAGCCGATGCGACGAACCGGCCGTCGTACTCGCCTTCCCGCGAACGAAGGATCGTGAACGCCTCGAGCAGCTGGATCAACTCGCCGTCACGAAGCAGGAAGTCGGGATTTTGCGGATGGCCGCGCTCGGCCTGCCGCACCGTGAATGTTTCATAGACGATGAGACCGCCCCGCTTTACTGCGCGACGCAGTGCGGGAAACAACGGGCGGTGCAGATAATTGAAGACCAGCACGCAGTCATACCGGCCATCACCCAGGCTCGGAGGCGGATGCGTTTCCAGATCGACGACCGCCGCGTTTACGACCAGCCCGCGCTGACGCGCCTGCTCTTGAACCTCCGCGATCGCTTCCGAATCACGATCGATCGCGTCGACACCAAAACCCGCGCCGGCCATGAACAACGCGTGACGTCCGCGGCCGCAGGCGACGTCGAGCACGCGGGCGGCTCCCGGCAGTAGATCGAGGTTGTCGACCAACCAACGTGACGGCGCGCTTAACGGCGGAACCACCACTTCACCAAATCGAACACGCCGACTGGCGACAGCGATACCAGCAGCCCGAGACCGAGATCGTAGAGCTCATAACTCGCGCAGGCTTGAAGCGTCGCGACGACAACCGCGAGACCGATCACCACCGAGACCACCAGCCGCCCCCAGCGATTGATGCCCGGGATCAATACCGACGTCGCGCGCAAGCCAAGCGAGCACGCTGCGAGAACCAGCAGCGCGTTGGTGGCGACGGCAATCATGCCGGAAAGGAGTACACGGAGTCGCCCGAAGCCACCACCATTTCGCCGGTGTCACTGAACGCCACCCCAACGAGGCCGGCGCCGGCGACGACCAGCTCTCGCTCGACGCCCGGCCGTACGGCGTAGACGCCGCTCGATCCCGCCAGAGCCTCGACCACGTGGAGCACTCCCGAACGATCGAACGCCATCCCCTGCGGCCGGCCGAATGGAACGTTCACGGCTTCGACGCGACCTTCAGGATCGATGCGGCGGATGGAATCGTAGGAAGCCAGCGTCGGCGCCGACACATACAACGCTCCGTCCGGCGCGATGGCCAGGTGAAATGCCGCCACACTGGCGGGAATCGTTGCAAAGGTCTCGGTCCGACCCCCAGGCGTGATCTTGAAGATGCTGCCGGCACGATCGCCGACATACAGCGATCCGTCCGCACCAAACGCGAGGCCGCACGCGACCCCGAGGTCTGACGCGACGACCTCGTACTGCCCGTCGTCGGCGATGCGATACACGCGGCCCTCGAAGCGGCTCGAAACATATAACTTGCGATCGGGTCCGATGGCCATCGACGTCGGATTGACGAGACCGTGCACGAACGGCTCACGCGCGCCCGCCGGCGTCACCCTGAAGATCGACACCGCCGCTTCCTGGCCACGCGTACCGCTGTAGGTCACATACAAGTGACCGTCGCTGCCGAATACGGGATTGTCAACTTGATGCAATCCGGTGGCGAGTCTGGTCCCGACCCGCGCATACAGCGTCGCGCCGGGCAGCCAGGCCAGTTTTACCGGCGTCTCGCCGCCGTCAAGGCCGGCAGGCACGACCACGGCGAGCCGATCCGGCGCGGCAAACGACAACCGCGCCGACACGCCGCCGATGGTCACCACGTCGGAAGTGGACTCGGGTTCAGGGAAACTCTCGCCGCGAAGCCAGAGGCGCCCGCCTTCGATGACGCGAACGGGCTCGAGGCTTGTGAGTGAGGGACCCGGACGCGCGGAAGGCGCAGATAACATGTTGTTGATCCGATCGTCGGCCGTCATCACGTCCTGCCCGCCGCAGGCGACCCGATGGCTTCGCTCGCGAGACACGGCCTCGCGAGCCGCCTAGCCGTCGTCTTCGTCGAGCTCGAGGTTCCAGTACAGATAATCGCGCCAGCTTTCCGGAGCGCTGCGCAGGCCGATCGTGATGCGGATAGCCGGCGCCGACATCGGCCGCCGCGGCGCCCGAATCAGCCGCATCCGGGCTTCCTCGGGAGTGCGGCCGCCTTTGCGGCGGTTACAGCTCACGCAGCAGGTGACGATATTCTCCCAGTCCTTGCGGCCGCCCTGCGATACCGGGACAACATGATCGAACGTGAGCTCTTGGGTGGGGAAGACGTGGGCGCAGTACTGGCATTTGAATTCGTCTCTCGCGTAGATGTTGGCGCGAGAGAACGGCACGTAATCGAAGCGTTTCTTGATCCGTACGTATCGCAGCAGGCGGATCACGGAAGGCAGCTTGAACGAAAACGACACAGCACGGACCTCGCGGTCGTGATGAGCGATGATCTCGACCTTCCCTTGACACCACAACGTCACCGCCTTCTGCCAGTGAACGACTTTCAGCGGCTCGTAGGTCGCGTTCAGAAGGAGCGTCTGCTCCATTGCTGAGCATTGTGCCACGAATCGCGCGAGACTACACAATCCGGCAACAGCCGCCGATACTACGCAACGATGCGTCGCATTCTGATCGTCGTCATCGCATCGGCGTCCATGGGTGCCTGCGCGAGCAGCGGAGGCATCGTCTACACTCCGCAGCCCTTCCCCATGCCCGGCAGGGGCGGGACGACGGCGGCGCCTGCGCCGGTGGATCCGGCGGCGGGCCCCACCGCGAACCCGCCAGTCGTGGCTGCTCCCCCGACCGTGCACTCGCCGTCGATGCCTGGACGAGCGCCGCTGGTTTCTCCAGGCCGAGGCCACGCCGACGGGTACGCGCTGTCCGGAACTGCGTTGTCTCTCCGCGGCGCGCCCTATCGCCATGGCGGAATCGATCCGAACGGGTTCGACTGTAGCGGGTTTGTAAAGTACGTCTACGAGCAGCACGGCGTCGGGATGCCACGCGAGGTTCGCGACCAGTTCAGAGTCGGTAAGACTGTCGATCGCGCTCAGCTGGAACCAGGCGATCTGGTGTTCTTCAGCACGGTCGCGCCGGGGGCGTCGCATGTCGGCATCGTCATCGGCGGCGACCAATTCGTACACGCGCCAAGCGAGCGCGGCGTGGTCCGTGTCGAAAGCCTGAGTCAATCCTATTGGGCGAGCCGTTTCGTCGGCGCCAAACGCCTCAATTAGTCGCGCCCTGACGGGCTCCCGTTGATCGGCCTCGGGTTGCCCGGCGAGCCGTTGCTCGGCGGCGACGGTGGATTCGACACGCCTGACGCGGGCGGCGATGCATTGCCAGGCGGAGGCGGATCCGGGAACGGCGCGGGCACCGGGATGATTGGATTCACGGTCGGCGACTCGTTGCCAGGCACCAGCACTGACGCGGCCGGATCGGGCGGCTTGAATTGCATCCGGCGCAAAATGATCTGCTGCCGCCGCAGCAGCCGCCGCGTCGGCCTGGCCGGGCTGTGCTCGCGAGGATTGATGATCGCGCCGGCGAGCAGCGCCGCCTCGGGCACGTCGAGATTCGCGCACGACTTGCCGAAGTAGGCGCGCGACGCCGCTTCGCAGCCGAAGATGCCGTCGCCCCACTCGATCATGTTGAGGTAAATCTCGAAGATGCGCTGCTTGGTCAGCGCGGCTTCGAGGCGGCGGGCAATCAGCAGCTCGGTCAATTTCCTGGTCGGATTGCGCGACGGTGACAAGTACAGGTTCTTGGCGAGCTGCTGCGTGATGGTGCTCCCGCCGCGGAGGAACTGGCCTTCCTCCCAGTTCTTCTCCAGCGAGGCGCGAATCTCGTTGAGATCGACGCCGTCATGATCGAAGAAGGCGGCGTCTTCGGTGACGATCACGGCGCGTTTCAGAAACGGCGAGATGCGTGAGTACGGCACCCACTGATGCCGGATCGCAAACTTCTGGCGGCCTTCGTCGGCTGCTTCTTTCTTGCGCAGCTCCATGAACGCCGTGGTCTTTGGATTGTCCTTCGCGAGAGGGCGGACGTCCGGGAGCGTCAGGTAGATGTAGGCGAGGTAAAGGAAGCCGGCAAGGACGGCGAGGACAATCGCTCGTCCGATACGCCTGACGATCGATCGTTTCGCGCGCTTGGCCGGCACGCTGCTGATTGTAACGTGCGGATCAGCGCGTCAGCCGCGCCAGCCGCGCGGTCGCGTCGACGACCTCAGGAACGTCGGCGTCGGCGCGGCTCCACACCGACAGGAACTCGCCGAGCGCGTTGGCTGCCGAAGCCGCATCGCCTTTCGCTTCATACGCCGCCGCCAGATGAAAATGCGCACGCGGGTAGCGCGGGTTCGCCCGCAATAGCCGCGTAAACTCGGCGATCGCATCGTCATAGCGTCCGAGTTCGAGGTGCGCGAGCGCGAGCGCATCCTCGAGCGGATCGATGTCGTAGCTGATCGGCCGTTCGAGCAATGACTGACGCAGCAGGTCAAGGCCATGCGCGGTGTCGCCCTCGGCCAGAGCACGGCGGCCGGAAAACCACAGGAACCACCGTTTCGATGCTCGATTGCCACGGTCCGGGAACGGCTTCACCTCGACACCTGGAACAACATCGATCGGGCGGCCGGCATGCGCCGGCAGGGCCATCAGCGCAAGTGGCGGGTCCGAGGGACCGCGGACCTTTCGAGCATGGTCTCCCGACAGCTTCGCCGCGGCAACTGCTTCGTGCCAGCGGCCGGACCTCGCTCGGATCACACTGATGCAGGCCCAACCGCGCGCTAGTTCGTTGTCTGCCGACACCACCTCGAGGTATCGACGATACAACCGCTCCGCCGAGGCGTAGCGGCCGGTCTGGAAATGCACGTTGGCGAGATGCGCAATCGACATCTCGAAATCGGGCTTCAACGCCAGCGCATGATCGAATGCGGCCTCCGCTTCGGCGTAGCGGCCCATGTCCTGATAGGCGATGCCGAGACTGTCGAGACTGTTGGCCTCGTATGGGGCGAGGTCCACGTAACGCTGAAGCGCGGCGATGGCGTCGGCGTCTCGGCCTGATTCAAGATAGGCGGCCCCGAGGACGTTGTAGAGATCCGTCGATTGCGAATCGACCGCCAGCCCGCGTTGCACAACCTCGATCGCTTCGTCGTAGCGCCGCTCGCCGACCAGCAGCCGTGCGAGGCGCACGTACGATTCGATTTCATATGGCGCGAGCGAGACGAGGCGTTGAAGCCGCGTCGCAGCGGCGGCGAAATCATGTGTGGCGATGCCGTGCCAGGCTTCGACGGCGAGCCGATCGACCTCGCGCAGCTGCGATGCGTTGGCCAGCACCTGCTCGAGATAGGGCAGCCCCTGCTCCGGCCGTGCCCAGGTCACGGCATACGCGTACCCCAGGCGCGCGCGAGCCATGATGAAGTTGGGATCGAGCTCGAGCGCGCGCTCGAACAGTTTCACGGCATCGGCGTTGTGATACCCGGCTGCTTTGGAAAGACCCAACGAGTATGCGCGGAACGCGTTCAAGTTGACCGTGAGGCCTTCGGGAACGGCTGCCGGACGCGCCACACCCTCGTCGAAATGCCGCGCCAGCTTCCAAGCCAGCAGATCGACCTGCCCAAGCACATCATCCGGGCGATCGACGGTCAGCGACTCGATCGCCACGGTTCGCGAATCGAGCGTCTCGATGCGAACGTCGACTCGCGTCTTCTCGCCCACCTGCGTGAAACTGCCCGTCAACACGTGCGATGCCCGCGCACGACGCGCGACCTGCTTCGCGACGGATAACGGAATCTGCTGGTCAGCTGGATGATTCACGGCAGTCAGCAGCGTTTCCAGATGTTTGCGGCCGAGTACGCTGACGCGCGGCGATCGCGACAAGCCAGTGATCAACATGTCGGCGAGTCCCTGGCGCATCCAGTCGATGTCGGGCGTTCTCGACTGGTTATCGAGAAACATCACCGCGATGCCCGGCTTGCCCGACGTCGGGTCCAATGCCGCGGTCTCCGTGCCGATTGAGCCGCGGACGAACATCGCCGCGGCCACCAGCATCGCTGCGAAGGTCAATGGCGCCGCGACATGCCAGCCGCGCGAGACCGGGCGGTTCGACTCGGAGACAAGCGGCGGCGTCGCGGCTACGGACGCGACGGCGATACTCGGGGGCGGCGGTTCAGCGACCGGGCCGACGAAGCGATAGCCAAGCTTCGGAACCGTGCGAATGAAACGCGGCTCGCGCGCGGCATCACCCAGGGCTTTCCGCAGCTCGACGACGCACTGGACGACCGCATCGTCGGTGACGGCGGTGTCCGGCCACAGGTGGGCAGTGAGTTCGTCCTTGGTAACCAGCCGCTGCCGGTTCCGCAGCAGGTAGATCAACGTCTGAAAGGTCTTGGGTCTGAGCGCGATCTCCGGACCGTTGATGCGACGAAGACAGCCCAGATCCGGCAGGACCTCAAACGCGCCGTCGATCTGAACCACCGGATCGGCCAATCCGCCCCCTTCACGCTCTGTTCGGAGAATTTACGTCGTTTTTTCGGCCCGTAATCGTGACCTGCTGCCGCGAATTGCGGATTCTACACCGCGAAGGAGATTGCATGAACCGTATTCGAATCTGTGTTGTGACAGCCGCCCTGCTGGTCGCCGCCCCCCACCCGGCGCGCGCCGACGTTTACCTGGCGGCGCTCTTCGGCGCCGCCGCCGGAGGGGCTCTCGACGGGTCGAAAACGACGTATGCAGGGCAACTGGGCATCCTCGGGGCCGGCATGCTCGGTATTGAGGGCGATTACGGCTTCACGACCAAAACCAAACACGGCGAGGGCGGCGACAACTTCAGGACCTTGATGGGCTCCGTGTTGATTGCCCCACTGAAAATCGGGTCCGAGAAGTTTCGACCGTATTTCGCGGCGGGAGGCGGCGTTATCAGCGGCGCGTCCAAGATCCAGCACCTATTTGTTCCCGACGACACGGTCCAATCGGCGGCGATCGTCAACGCCGGCGGTGGCGTCTTTGCGTTTCTGTCGAATCAAATCGGCGTCCGTCTGGATGCTCGATACATGCGCCTGCTGCTTGATGCGGATCCAGAGCTCGGCAGCGAGGCGTCCCCGAATTTCATCCGCGTCGCGGGCGGACTGGTGGTGAGGTTCTAATGACATCACAACACGTAACTCGACGGCCGCTGTTGGCCATGACGATACTTGTGTGCACGTTGACTCTGTCAGCATGTGTGGATGAAGCCTGCAACCTGGTCGGCCCATCAGAAACGGCCGGCTCCCACGAAACGGGCGCCGACGAGACGACTCTGTTTGCCCTCGTCCGATACGACCGACAGGAATCCGTGACCCGGAATCTAGCCGGGCCTGGGTCCGCGATTATTACGGTGGGCGGCAAAGGGCCGTTCAGCCTTCTCTACGACCAGAGCACGACGACGACGCTGCCGAATATCAGGAAGAATCAAGCCGTGCCCGTCCGCGCCGACGGCCGGCTTCTCGGCACTTGCACCTGGACTGGTACCACCAAATTGCTTACGGTCGACGTCATAGTCAGCGTCCACGGACAACTCGACGGCAGCTTCCAGCTGGGATGTGGTGGCTGGGACAGGTAGCCTCCCGTGTACAACCCGCTGGTGGTCGGCGGCGGCCTAATGGCCGCCGCAGCGTTGTCGCTGCGATGGCAACTGGCGGTTGATGCACCGCTGCTCGCTTACGTGGCCCTGGCGATGGATCGCTGGGGCCTCGTGCCCTACCGAGACGTCTATGACTTCAACACGCCGGGTGCGTACCTCACCAATCTGGCGATCGGAAAAGTGTTCGGCTTCTCCGAGCTCGGGTTTCGACTCGGAGATCTGAGCTGTCTCGTAGCGCTTGGCGCGTCGACGGCTTTGGCGCTGCGACGATTTGGCGATCGTCCGGCGTTTGCCGCGGTTCTGTTGTTTGGTTTCTTCTATCTTGGCTTCGGCCCAGTCATGAGCCTCCAGCGAGAGTACCTCGTTGTCGTCGCCATCGCCGCGGCGGTGGCGGCAGCACTTTCGCAGTGGCGTCTTGGCCATCGCGCGCTGGTGACAGGGCTACTCGTTGGTGTTGCCGCGACGATCAAACCGCAGGCGGCAATCGTGCTGCCGGTTTTCCTGATGTGGCTCAGTGCGTCGCCGGGATCCAGCCGGATCGGAAAGCTATGCACGGCCATGCTGACACTCGCGGGATTCGCGATGCCTGTTGTCTCGTCGTATTGGTGGCTCAGAAGCATTGGTGCCGCCGATGCGTTTGCGGACATCGCCATGAACTATTGGCCGCTGTATGCGGAGATTACCGGCGCGCGGCCGCACACCATCGTCACCGGCGACGAGCTCTGGGTGTATCGAGCGAACCGTTTTTTGTTCAGCCGCGATTTACGTCACCTGATCGTCGTACCCGCTGCCGTGGGTGCGTGGTTGGCGTGGACGCAGGTCAGTAGCCAGCGCCGGCCGCTGATCTTGCTGATTGGCGTAGCCATCGCCCTCGAGCTCTATCCGCTCGCCGCCGGCAAGTACTGGGGCTATCACTGGCTGCCGTCGTTTTACGGCGCCTCACTGCTGGCCGCATTATGTTTCGTTCGCATTGCCAAACCGCTGCACGTGCCACGCGACCTCGTCGTCGCGATGGTGATTGTGATGTTGACGGCGCACGCGCCCGGCATTCAGACCTATTGGCGGCAGACGCGGCTGGCGCTGTCCAACTCCCGCCCCGGGATCGCGGCGCAAATTGCCGCCGAGTTGCGTGCTCGACTCAACCCGGAGGACACCGTTCAGCCGCTCGATTGGACCGCAGGCGCTGTCCATGCGCTGTTTCTCACTCAAACGCGTATCGCGACGCCGTTTCTCTACGACTTTTATTTCTACCATCACGTCTCGACGCCGTACATCCAGCAGCTTCGCGCGAAGTTGATCGATGAATTGCACGAGGCGCGGCCGGCATTCGTGGTGACGGCGGATCAGCAACGGCGCTTCGAAGGTCGCGATACCACGTATCAATTCGACGAGTTGTCCGACTTTCTGCGGCAGGACTACCATGCCGTCGTGGCGAACGATCGTTTCGTCATCTACGAGCGCAACCAGCGCGCGACGAAACCCGCGTCCGATTGACGCGCCGCTCGACGTTCGCGGCCGTGCTCAGTTGCCGGCGACGACGATCTTGATCCGCATGCCCGGCTCAGGCTGCACGTGGACTTCGCGATCGTTCATGATCGCCAGCGTCGCGGCGTTGACGACGCTCTTGCTCTGGCGCGCCGCGATCGACTGCCACGAGTCGCCTTTCTGCACGACGTAGAACTGCAGGCGGTTCGGCTGGATCCGCGACGCCTCCTGCGGGGACAGTTGCCGGAAGCTTTCCAGGGCGGGCTTGATGTCGCGATCCACGACGTCGAATTCTTTCTCCGGAGCGAAACCGGCGACGACATACAACTGCCGGCCGATCTGAATGTGGGCGGCGCGCATCACGACGCGGCCGACATCCCTCGCGTTGCCGCGATACGTGCCGACGTGCGCCTGATTGCCGTTGATGTCCACGATCGCGCCGTCGACGGCCGTATAACCGGCTCGACGCATGGCGGACACCGCGATGTCGGCGATCGAGCGATTGCCCGGCCCCGGCTGTCGCTCGACTTCCTGCAACACCATGAAATGTTGCGTGCCGGGCTCCTGCGCCATCACCGCATCGGGCGTGTTGGTGAGCTCCCAGCCGTCCGGAAACTTGATGCCGATGCGCAACAGCGGATGCACGAACTCGCTGCCGCGGACGATGCCGTCCTTGGGACTGTCGCCGAACACCATCCCGTTGATGCGCTCGAGATATTGATCGCGATTGACCGTCTTCGCGTCAGCCGACGCGAACTGGCCGGCGATCGGTTGCGCCTTGACGACGCGGGAGCCGGGATCCGGATGCGTCGACAGCCAGTTCGGAATGCCGCGTTCGCTCAATGCGCTGATGCGCGCGAGCGTCGCCAGAAAACGCGGCACCCCGCTCGGGTCATAGCCGATGCTCGACCCGTACTCGACGCCGAGACGATCTGCTTCCAGCTCCTGATTGCGGTCGTGCCTGAGAAACAGCACGCTCAATCCGGCCGCGCCCAGGTCGCTGAACGGCTGCGTTGCCGGGACAAAGATGCCAAGGATCGCCAGGCCGACGCCAATTTGCGCCTGCCGCGTGTAGGCCTGCGCCGCGTGTCGTGCGGTGACGTGACCGATCTCATGGCCCAGCACGCCCGCGAGCTCGGACTCGTCGTCCAGATAGGCCATGATGCCGCGCGTCAGGTAAATGTAGCCGCCCGGCAATGCAAAGGCGTTGATGGCGGGGCTGTCGACGATCGTAAATGACCACGGCAGGTTGGGGCGATGCGATCGCCGTGCGAGCTGCTCACCGATGTCGCTCACGTATCGCTGCAACGACGCATCGTCGTAGACGCCCATTTCGCGTCGGATCTCGGTGTCCATCTGCTGGCCGATGGCCAGCTCCTCGGCCTCGCTGAGCAGCGACATTTGCCGCTTGCCCGTGACCGGATTGGTGGCGCATGCCGTACTGGCGAACAGCGCCAGCAACAGCCAGACATGGACGCGGCAACGCATATGGACGCGTTGTGCAACCCCTGTGCCGTTGGGATTCACGACGTTTTCTCCGATCTGAACGCGAAGTGTGGCCATTTCTTGAGACGGCACGCAGGACATGCCAGCGTGATGGATGTGGCTATTTCGTTGAGTTCGTGGCTATCAGGTTCGTCGCCAGCACCACCGCGAAGATCGTGACCGCAGGCGCGAGCGTCCACGGAAAGCGCGCTACGGCGTTGTAGTTGGACGCGCCGGCCAGCATCGTGCCCCAGCTCGCGACTGGATCCGGAAATCCGAGCCCGATGAAGGACAGCGTTGCCTCCGCGAGGATGAACGCGGGCAACAACAGCGTTGCCTGCACCACAAGGTGTCCGGAGCATGCCGGCAACACATGGCGCGTCAGGATGCGCCAGTGCGTGGCGCCAAGCGAGCGGGCCGCCTGCACGTATTCCCGGTTCGTTTCGACGACGACGATTGCCCGCACGCCCTTGGCGACGAACGGCCACCCAACCGCGATGAAGATGCCGGTGACCAGGAGAAACACCGTCGACGCCGGCAGGACGAGCGGCAGAACCGCGCGTAATACCAGGACGACGTAGATCACCGGCAGGACGAGGACGAAGTCAGCGACGCGCATGATCGCCTCGTCGACCCATCCGCCGCGATAGCCCGCCCACCCGCCGGCCAGAGCGCCTGCCACGACCGCGCCCAACGTCGCGAGCAGCGCCAAACCGATCGAAGTGCGCGCGCCGAACAGCAATCGCGACAGCACATCCCGGCCGAAGTCGTCGGCGCCGAGCAGAAACACGGGCGCCGTGCTGTCGCGTTCGAGCCAGGGCAGCGCGACGCTCCGCGAACGATCGGCCTCGAACCGCTGCTCGAGTCGATCGGCCAGCACGAGGGGATGCACCATCGGCGACAGGCCCTCGAAATGTGGACGCATCGGCGGCGCGTGCAGGAAATCGCGGAACGCGTCCGCGGCACCGTAAGGCGCCAGCCATGGCGCCAGCATCGCGATCATGGTCAGCACGATCAGGAAGATGCCGGCGCGGCGGGTCATGCGCGCTCTCCAGCGGTCACGCGCGGATCGGTATAGGCGAGCAACAGATCGGCAATCAGCGTTCCCGCCGCAAGGAACACGGCTCCGGTCGCCGCACACCCAGCGACCAGAAACAGATCGCGCGCCTTGAGCGCGTCGAACATCAGGCGGCCGAGACCCGGCCATGACGTCACGACTTCGACAACGAATGAGCCGCTGAACAGGCTGCCGATCATGACGCCGTAGAAACCGAGCACGGGCCGTAGCGACACCGGCCACGCATGATGCAGGATGGCGCGCGCGCGGGCGACGCCGCGGGCGCGGGACGCCGCGACGAACGGTTCGCGAGACGCGGATTCAATCGCCTCCGATTGCAGGCGTTCCAGCGCGGCGGCGAACGGTATTGCCAGCGCCAGTGCCGGCAGCGGCACGTGACGGGCGAGGTCCGCGAGCCACGCGGCCCAGCCGAGATTGATCACCGTTGCCGAGGTCATGCCGCCGACAGGAAACCAGCCGGTTCGCGCGGCTACGAAGACGAGGGCCAACGAACCGATCAGCGGCGGCACCGACAGACCAATCACCGACAGTGTGCGTACGACGGCGCGGCCCGTCCCGGTTTGCGTGCCGGAATAGATGCCAAGCGGCACGCCGATCGACGCTGCCAGCACCAGCGCGACGACCGCCAGCACCGCGGTATTCAGCGCGCGTTCGCCGACGATCGCGCTCACCGGCCGCGAGTACAGCATCGATTGACCGAAGTCGAAGCGGAGCGCTCCGCGGATCCAGCCTGCGTACTGCTCGGCGAACGACCGATCGAGCCCGTAGGACGCGCGCATGCGTGCGCGCTGATCGCTGGTGAGTTCGACGCCCTGCACCGCCGCAAAATCTCCTGGCGCGATGCGTGTCAGGAGCAACGCCGCAGACGACGCGACGAATACGAGCACGACTGCGAAGGCAAGACGCTGCAGCAGGTAGCGTCCCATCCGCGCTCAGCGTCCTCCGTTGACGGTCATCCGCTCTGCGTTCCACAGCAGCTGCGGTCGGAGAATCGATGGTGTCAGGCCGCCGACCCTGGTGCTGACCCCCATGTAAAGACGCGGCGCCACGAAATACAGCACCGGCAGATGTTCAGCAAAGATCTTCTGGATCTCATCGAACGCGCGCTTGCGCTCGGTCTGATCGACGCTGGTCATGACCGTGACCATCAGGTCGTCAATCTGTTTTTCCCAATCGGTCGCGGGCTGCGGTTGGCCGATGTTCCAGACGTGCGCCGATCCGGAACTGAGCCAGAAGTCCGGGTTCATCGCCGGGTCGAGGCTGGTTTGCGAGAACACGAACAGGATCGCCTCGAAGTCGCCCTTCAGCATGCGCTGCACCAGCGCTCCCTGTTCGAGCAGCACGACCTCGACGCGAATCCCGATCTTTTTCAGCTCGTCGCGGACGATGGCGGCACCGCGCTCGACGGACGAATTGCCCCTATACGCGATCACCGTGAAGTGCGCTTCGGTCCCCTTCGGGTCCTCAATCCATTCATCGTCATCGCGGTTGCTGAGGCCCAGTGCGGCGAGGAGTTCCCGCGCACGGTCGAGAGAGTAACCGTAGCGCTGCACGTTGGGTGAGAACCATTTCTGATTGCCAGGCGTGATCGGCCCCCAGATTGGCACCCCGGCGCCGAGAAACACGGTGTTCGCGAAGGCTTCGCGATCGATCGCGTGCGAAATGGCGTGCCGGAATTCCTTCCTGGTGATCCAGTCACGGCGCGGGTCCCTCTCCCAGTAGGGCTGACGGAGGTTGAAGAAGAACGAGTCGGCGTCGGCGCTGACGCCAAGCTCGATCACACGCAGCCTCCCCTGCTGTTCGAGCGGACGCAATGTGGCGATGTCTTCAGGGCGCACCTGCTGCTGCAGCGTGTCAAGCTGCCCCGCCTGCAGCCGCACCAGCTCCGCGTTTTGATCGGGGACGATTTCGAAAACGATCTGGTCGACGTAGGGCAGCTGAATGCCGGCCACATCTTTCTTCCAGTAGCGGGGGTTGCGGTCGAAGACCAGCCGCTGTCCCGGCGCGTACGACGTCAGCTTGAATGCACCGATGACAACGAGGTCCTCAGGGGGTGTGGCAACGCTCATCGTCTGTGCGAACGTGCCCGCCTTCAGCGCGGCTTCGTACTTATGCTTTGGCGCGAGGTGCACGTTGTCGAGAATCGCGATGCCGGGGCCGAACGTGTTCGGCAGCGTGAACACCACGGTTCGGGCGTCGAGCGCGGTGACAGCAATCGGCTTGCCGTCGATGCGCAGCGAGCTCGCCAGCGGGCTGTTGACCTTCGGGTCGTAAATAGCCTGCATCGAGAACAGGACATCGGCGGAGGTGAACGGTGCGCCGTCGGACCACACCACGCCCTCGCGCAGTGTGACGGTGTAGGTCTTGTTATCCGGCGCGATCGACCAGCGTTCCGCGAGCTCCGCCTCCAGCTCCTGCGTGGCGCGGTTCACCCTGACCAGCTTGTTGCTGGTGAGGAGCGAATAAAGATCGGTCGGCACGTTGCGATCGGTGAGGCGATTGAACGAGCGAGGTTCGCTGCGCAGCGAGGAGGTCAACCGTCCGCCCCGGGTCGGCCGCTCGGATACGACAATGGCGGTGTCGCTGTCGGGTGCGGGGCGTACACCGCTCCACCAGCGCCACGCCACGAAGGCGACGACGCCGATCAGCAGAACGCTCAGCAATGCCCGCGGTTGTCGGTTCACTTTTTGTCCTGTCGGCCAATCCATTGGCCGGTTTTTTCAATCAACCAAGCGGCGCAATTCCCGCGTTTTGCACGCAGAAATTGACTGCGGTCGCACATCCAAGAATTCAGGGACAACAATTTGGCTCGATTTTTGGCAACGTCGCCCAACCAGCTCGACGCATCCTAATCCAACAAACCCTGCCACTGCAATCACTTAGCGGCGAGTGCACCCTTGAGTCCGGTTCGTGGCACCGGCCCTGCCAAGACAAGTCGTCAAGGAGCAACTCTCGAATGGATGTCCAACCACTGACGTTTGACCAGTCGGACTTTCATCCGCAGGTCGGTAGAAGCGTGAGCATCGAGCAGGCCGCGCAACTGCTGGGAGTGTCGCGCCGCACGGTTTATTACCGGATTCGAGATGGCCGCTTGCGGACGATCCGAACCCTTGGTGGGTCGCAGCGCGTGTTGCTGGACTCTGTGGAAGCCCAACGCGCCGACGGTTAGGCGCTCGAAACGCACCGTTCGCAGATTGAGATCGCATGCCCCTCATTTCTAGTCGGAGAGCCCCCATGGTGAACGTCTCGCCCGAGCACTGGACGACGCGCCCGCTGCGTTCGTTGCGGGTGATCTGGCACATCTCCGCCATGATCGTCGCCGGCGCGTTCGCCCTCGCGGCCGCCGACGTCGAAGCCAGCGGCCGGCGCGCGCGGCTGTCGTCGGACCTCACGCAGCACCTGCAATCGGGGTCCGGCGTGATCGAGGTGATTCTCTCCGGCTCCCAGGAGCGGATTGATCGCATCGCCAAGCGCCATGGTCTGAAGGTGAAGCGTGTGCTCGCGTCTGGCGCGGTGCTGAGCCTGTCGCGCGAGGGTCTTGACGCGCTGTCGCGCGACGAGGAAGTCGAGTCGCTGTCGGGCAACGGGCTGGTGCGGGCGCATCAGGTCTCGACCACGGACGTGACGGGCGCCGATGCGGCGTGGGCGGGCGAGATTGCCGCGCTCGGGCCGGTCAACGGCAGCGGCATCGGCGTGGCGGTGATCGACAGCGGCATCGACGTCGATCATCCGGCACTGGCCAAGCGAGTGGTCGCGAGCGTGGATTTCATCGCGGCCGCGAACAAGGGCCGCGACGTCTACGGCCATGGGACGCACGTCGCGGGCATCATTGCGGCCCGCAGCTACAAGAATGGTGTGGACGGCGCTGACTCCGGCATGGCGCCGGCCGCCCACCTGATCAACCTGCGCGTGCTCGACGGCAACGGCAACGGCACCGCCGCCGACGTGATCGAAGCCATCGATTTCGCCGTTCGCCACCGCACACAGTACGGGATCCGCATCATCAACCTGTCGCTCGGCGCCGCGCCGACGCAAAGTTACAAGGACGACCCGATCTGCCAGGCCGTCGAGCGCGCCGTCACCGCCGGCATCGTCGTCGTCGCATCTGCGGGCAACTACGGCCAGACGCCTGACGGCAAGCTGGTATTCGGCAGCATCACGTCGCCGGGCATTTCGCCGCATGCGATTACCGTCGGCGCGTTGCGGACCAACGGCACCGTCGATCCGAGCGACGACGAAGTGGCGCCGTGGAGCTCGAAGGGCCCGACGCTGATCGATCACATCGTCAAACCCGACCTCGTCGCGCCCGGTTCGAAGATCGTGTCGACGGCGTCGGAGGGGATGACCCTGGTCCAGACGCATCCCGAGCGTTTCCTCGACGGCCCCGGCAGGCGCGACTACTACTCGATGAGTGGCACGAGCATGGCCGCGGCTGTCGTATCAGGCGCCGCCGCGTTGCTGCTGGATAGCGATCTCGGATTGACTCCGCTGCAACTGAAGATCACTTTACAGGCGAGCGCGGACTTTGTGAGCAGCGCAGGTCTGTTTGCGGGCGGAGCGGGCAGCCTCGATCTCGAAGACATTGATGAAATCTCGCCTCTGGCGTCCGTCAATGAACGCGCCCTGACGGGCTATGCATTGTCGGTGCAGCCGGCAGGTAAACAAGAATCACAAGTGATCATCTGGTCGGACGTAATCATTTGGTCTGACGTCATCATCTGGTCCGATTCGACGACGCGCGGCAATGTAATCATCTGGGCGGACGACGTTATCGTGTGGTCAGACGATGTGATCATCTGGTCCGACGCCGCTGACACTCAAAGCGAAGTGATCATCTGGTCCGACGTCATCATTTGGTCGGACTCCACCACCGCCGAGGTAATTATCTGGGCCGACGCTTCTCGACTTCAGGGCATGCAAGCGGCCGACGTAATCATCTGGTCTGATTGACCAACGTTTCATGGGATTTCATTCATTTTTTGGAGGACACAGTCATGGCTAAGCTGATCATCTGGGGCGAGTAGCTGATTACGCGGTTATCCTAACGCCGAGTTGGTATGCCGCATCCACCAAAGGTACTAGCGCGCGAGGTGCGTGCGTACGTTGGCGTCGTGTCCGCCGTCGGACTAAGCGTCGCCGCGTACTCCTTATTCCAGCTTTTTGTACTGGAGGTCGACCTTCAGTGGTTAATTCTGGCGGCACTTACACTGCTCACAGGGACCTTCACGGTAAAGATCCCTGGGATTCCGGCGCGGTTGTCCGTCTCGGATACGTTCGTTTTTGCGTCCGTTCTTTTGTTTGGACCTGCCGCTGGAACAATCACGGCACTCTTAGATGCCTTAATCATTTCGTTGCGAGTTGGGCACCTCGCGCGACAACCATTCCGCCTTCTTTTTAACGTATCTGCGGTCGCACTGGCCACGCGACTTTCAGGTGAAGTGTTCTTCGGCGTTGCCGGTATTCCGCCATACTCAGTTGCCCACACGCCGCTGGCTCAAGTCCTATTTCCGCTGTTCTTATTTACTCTGTCTTACTTTCTGCTGAACAGCTGGCTCGTCACGGTGGCCCTCGCCCTTGAGCAGAGCAAGCCGCCGCTGTCCATCTGGCGAGATAATTTTCTTTGGTTATCCGTCAATTACTTTGGGGGCGGCTCAGTAGCGGGCTTACTTGTTACTTATACAAAAGAGATCGACTTCACAACACTTGGCATAATCGTCCCATTACTCCTGATTTCTTACCTCACATTCAAGACCTCACTCGGTCGCATTGAAGACGCAAACCAACATCTTACAGAAGTAAACAAGATGTACCTGTCGACCATCGAGACCCTCGCGATGGCGATCGACGCCAAAGATCAGATAACGCACGGGCATATTCGTAGAGTGCAGCGTTTGGCTGTCGGTCTCGCACGAGTTGTTGGCGTAAAGGACGACATTCAGATTAAGGCTATCGAAGCGGCTGCACTGCTTCACGACATGGGCAAGTTGGCGATTCCTGAGTTCATTCTGAACAAGCCCGGTCGGCTAACCACGAACGAATTCGACGTCATGAAGCAGCACGCTAACATCGGCGCGGACATCCTAGGATCGATTCAGTTTCCCTATCCCGTCGTGCCGATCGTTCGTCACCATCATGAGGCGTGGGATGGCAGTGGTTATCCCGACGGGCTCAAGGGCGTCGCTATACCCTTAGGTGCACGAATTTTATCGGTGGTCGACTGCTTTGACGCACTTACGTCCGACAGGCCATATCGACCTCGGTTGCCTGTCGAAGACGCAATCGCGGTGTTGCTGGAGCGACGCGGAACAATGTACGACCCGTTAATCGTCGATAGATTCATCGAGGCCCAACAACAGTTGTCCGAAGTTGCTGAGACAACCGTCGACGAGGCCGATGCAATAGACACGATCGCCACCAAACTCCGCATCTCGAAGGACGTCACCACCCTAACCACGGCCGAGCCAGACAATCGCCAAGCCGTTAAGGCACTGTCGATCCTCCGCTCACTGAAGTCATCGCCAACAGGAATTTCCGTGGAGGATTTAGGTGCAATCGTTTCTAGGCAGCTCGCCAAATTTGCACCTCCCTGCCTTACCGCGATCTATTGCATTACCGATAACGGTCAGGCAATTCGGTGTCGTTATGCGGACGCGCCACTCGGGGAATTGCTACTGGCTCCTGACATCCCACTTGGAGAACGATTGTCAGGTTGGGTCGCCGCGCACCGAGCCGCTATCTGGAATTCAGACGCGACACTCGACCTAAGCACAGAATTAGCAGCAGCCGCGGAGGTCACCGCTGGTTCGAGCGTACCGCTCGTCGATGGAGATCAAATTCTTGGGACGCTCACGCTGTATACAAAACTAGGTGTCGAGATTTCGGTCGAACAACGCGTCTTAATTCAATCCATCCTCCCCTTCTTGGTAGGTGCAGTATCAGCTTCGTTAATTCACGACGACGTCGCTGTAATCGAGGCTGGTAGTGTCCAAGAGCGCGAGGCGATCTACACCGTCATGGAAGGGTTGCTATCTGGACGTGGTCATCGTGATCGAATTGCAAGCGACCGTTATGTCATCATCCGCGCGACTTGTCACGCAGGTTCCGAACGGCCAGAAGACAACAATTCCTTACTTAGAACACTTGAGCGTGCCATTGCAGCGGCTGCCAACTCGGCCGGCTACATCGTCAGACTCTCGGAAGCAGACGTTCTAATTGCGGCTCCGCAGCAGCACTTACTCGCGATGGGCCTCGCACCGTCAACTTCGCCGAAATCGCGTCGAACGGACATCCAAGTTACTGAAATCGGGAATTCCCTTAAGCTTCGCGAAGCACTGGGCTTGACTGCTCCGCCGGATCCTCGTAGTCCGACGACAAGGCCACTGATCCACTGATTTTCGATGTCCAACGCGACGTCGCCTCAAGAGCTCGTGGAATTGGGCTTGTTTAGTGACGCCGTGAAGGCGATCGACTCCGCACGCATAGTTCCTAGGGAACTCAGGATACTTCGCGCGCGACTCGAAAATCACGTCGGGCTGCCACAACGATCTCGGGAAATGGCCACCGCGCTTCTATTGGAGCCGCTATCCCACAAGGAGCGCGCGGCGTGTTGGGACATCGTCGGCCGTGTCACCCTGGCTAGTGGGATGGTAACCGAAGGCCTAAAAGCAATGAGCCAGGCACTGGTCGAGGCCAGGGCTAGCGCAGATCCCATCACTGAGGCCCGATTCATAGCTAGTCACGTTTATTCACTGCTTGGTTGGGTCGGAATCGAACCAGCAGCAATTGAACTGCCGAAGCTTAGATACGCCGCAATGCGGGCTGCCGATCCATTTGCGATGATCGAATTCCACACATTGACCGGCGAGATTGCCGCTAAGCGAGGATGGATTTTGTCGGCCCGAACCAGCATCGACATCGCCAAGGGCCTGCTCCAACAGTTTTGCAACGTCAGTCAACAAGCTCGCCTTGACATTCTTCTTACGGGTGTCGAGATCATGGAGGCGAACTACGAAGGCGCGTTGATTCACGCCGAGGCTGCGCTCAAAAACAGCCGTCGCGCCGGGACTCGGGAATTACTGATTCCAGCACTGAACAACATCGCATATGTCCGTTTGGCCCAGGCGCAATTCGAGGATGTGAAAGGTACCTTAGATGAATTGCTAGGGCTAATCCGCCCAGGAGGTGTCACGGAGGTAGGGGTACGCGATACAGAGATGATGCTCGCGCTTGCAGTAGGAGATCTCGAACGTGCAGCCGACCTCGCGAACCACATCGATGAATTATCAGAACGATTGGAAGGTCGTGAGCATTACTACCAATTCTGGCATCTGCCAACACGCATCAAATGGTTGTACCGGATCGGCCGAACGCAATCAGGGGTGTCGCTAGCGCTCGACGGACTTTCACGCCTGAGGGACTCGACGGATCGAAACCTTATCTCGCGACTAAAAATGCTAGCCGCGGAAGGCCATGCGAGGCTCGGGAAGCCATCGCTCGGAGTCAATCTCTTGGCAGAGGCCGTAATTGAAAACCCTGATGCGTCATTGGAACTGAAAGCCGAAACAGCAAGAGTTGCCGGGCAACTTGTGCCTGATGCTGCAAGTCGGAGCGCCTGTTTCCAACACGCAGCTGAGATTTTGACGGCTGTGGGCAACGTTAACGCTTGCCAAGAAATTCCTGGGATAACGGCTGACGTGGCGACCAGCGAACCGGATCTTCAAGTCCAACGGCCAATCAAGCTCTCCGAATTACTCGAGCGCATCGCGGCGGCCATCGATACGAGCAGTCACCCAGCCCTTTTGGCGCAGCACGTTGCCTCGTTATTAAACGCTTCAGATGCCGTATCGACGGCAACAGTCGCCCGGAAACCATTTTGTGGCGACGAATCACCTGCCGAGCTTCTCAAGATGGATCCCGTAGGTGACCATCGCGTTCAATTTGTTTTTAACACCGGCGTGCATCGTGGTCACACCTATGAGGTGACCGCGTTACCAAAAGATACGCCTTCAGCGGTGCTCGCCATTCTTGCCCTTGGACGAGTGATTTCTAACGCCAAATCTAATCTGCGTTCGCGGCAGCGCGAACCTGAGCACGTTGCTTTTGGTCAAGACAACCCGGCACAGCGCGAGCTTGGCTTGATCTGCGCGTCCGAGCGCATGCTTAACGTGATGAAAACGGTACGGCAGGTCGCTAGTTCTAACGCAACAGTCCTACTCACTGGTGAAACAGGCGTCGGCAAGGAATTATTCGCGAAGGCTCTTCATCAAGCTTCAACTCGTAAGGACCGCGCCTTTCTGCCATTTAATGTTACGACTGTTCCGCGGGAAATACTTGACAGCCAGCTTTTTGGACACCGACGTGGCTCTTTTACGGGTGCGCAACACGATTCGGCCGGGATAATAAAGTCTGCCGTCGGCGGGACGTTGTTCCTAGACGAGATCGGAGAAATGAGCCTCGAAGCACAGCCGAAGTTGTTGCGCTTCCTCGAATCAGGAGAGATCTTGCCGTTAGGTCAGACGAAGCCCGAGGTGGTCGACGTCAGGATTGTTGCCGCAACTAACGCGAACCTGGAACAACTGATGAAAGAGGGGCGCTTTCGGGAAGACCTCTATTACCGCCTTAACGTCATCCGAATCGACATTCCGCCGCTCCGCGAACGGCGGGAAGAGATACCGCATCTCACCGAACACTTCCTGGAACGCTACAGCCGCGAGCTCCAGAAGCCGATGCCGCGGCTCGCAGATGAAACCCTGGAATACCTGATCCTCTACCGCTGGCCCGGTAACGTGCGGCAGTTGGCCAACGAGGTGCGGCGGATGGTCGCTCTCGCAGAGCCCGGCGCGGTGCTGATGCCGGCCCACCTCTCCGCCGACATTGCCGCCAGCAGACGCACCGTGCCGGTGGCGGTGCCGGCGACCAAGCCGGTCGAATTGATGACCCGCATCGACCAGCCGCTCGCCGCCATCGTCGAACATGTCGAGCGCGCCGCCGTGCAACGCGCCATGGCCGTCTGCGAAGGCCGCGTCGACGAAGCCGCCAAGATGCTCGGCTTGTCGAGGAAAGGCCTCTACCTCAAACGTCAACGCCTGAAGATCGGCGACGACGACCTGCGACGCTCGTAAGCGACGCTTCTACCCAGCACTCGTCACTTTCGCGAACCGACGGCCGGAGGTTGGGGTTAATCGACCGCATAATCGGCGTGGTCCTGGCCACCTCGTTATGGTGCGATCTCACTGAATCCGGACGTTCTCTACACCGGTGCCGAACAGGCTTCGCTCCTCGTTGTTCAGCGCGACATCCTCAATCCACTCGTGATCGCAGGCGCGGCAAATCCACTCGAGCCGCTTGCGACCATGCAGGCCGGCGCCGACAGCGACTGAGTGCACCTGACCGAACAGTTCGCCGCATCGCGGGCAACGCGTGCCTCGTGGTGTGTCGCTGCGAATGACGGAAGCGCGTGCGGGCATAACCATGATGCGAGCGCTATTCAAGGCTTGCGCCAGTCGGCGACCAGGCGATTTCGGCGGGTTTACGCAGGCCGCCGGCCTGACGCCGGCGGAAAGTTCTTCCCCGCGTGTAGTTCTGACATGACGGAAACGGACGAGGCTACTCCGACCGCAGCGTGACGATCGGGTCGACACGAGTTGCGCGATACGCTGGCACGAGCGTTGCCACCACCCCGACGACCACCATCAACACGGCGACGGCGGTGAACGTTTGCGGATCGTGCTGATCGACGCCGAACAACAGCGTGGCCATGACCCGCACCAGCGCCGCGGCCAGGGCGAGACCGAGCGCTACGCCGATCAACGTCGGCTTCAGCCCCTCGATGACGATCAGTCGCAGCACGCCTGTACTCGGCGCGCCCAGCGCCATGCGAATGCCGATCTCGCGCACGCGTTGCCGTACTGTGTAGGCCAGCACGCTGTAGATCCCGACGGTCGCCAGCAGCAACGCCAACACCGCGAAGCCAGCCAGCAGCATCATCGCCAGCGGCCTCTGCCCCAACGACTCCTCGACGATCTCCTCGAGCGTCGCGATGTTCAGCACCGGCAGCTCCGGGTCGATATCGCGGACGGTCGCGATCAGCGACCGTGCGTGGCTGCGAGGCTCGCCGGCGGTCCGCATCACCAGCATCGAGCCGTTGTAGGCGAATTGCTTTGCCGGCGCATAGACGACGGTCTCCGACTCGGCGGCGTTCGCCTCCAGCGACCCGTCTTTGACTTCGCGGACGACGCCGACGACCTCGGATGGCTCCTTGGTCATCATCGACAGCGTGATGTGCTTGCCGATCGGATTCTCACCCGGCCAGAAGCGCTTGGCGGTGTTCTCGCTGACGATCACCACGCGCGGCCGGCCATAGCCGTCCGCGTCGGTGAAGTCGCGCCCGGCGACGAACGGAATACGCGCGGTCTTGAAGTAGCCCGGCGACGGCAGCCGCACCGCGACGACCGGCATCTCCGACTCTTTCATCGGCGGCTGGCCTTCGACCGCCACGTACTGCGTCGACCCGCCACCGCTGAGCGGGACGGTATCGATCCACGCCGCTGACTCGACGCCGGGCAACGCGCGCAGGCGCTCGCCGACGCGGTCGAAGAACTGGTTGCGCTGTTCGGGGGTCGGGTACTTGGCTTCCGGAATATTGATGAAAGCGGTCAAGGTATTGCTCGGATCGAAGCCGGGATCGACCGCACGCAGCCCGCTCAGACTGCGCACCAGGAGACCGGCGCCGACCAGCAGCATCAACGCGAGCGCGACCTCGGAGACGACCAGCAGATTACGCAAGCGCCCGTCGCCGGATGACGAGTTGCCGCGCGCCGGCCCCGACTTCAACGCCTCGTTTGCATCACG
>Ga0196963_10000303_pt1 | contig 45821 bp, 56 predicted proteins | sample S1_5metaG_FD_148600 | JGI IMG/M metagenome (GOLD analysis project Ga0196963, IMG submission 148600) | Soil microbial communities from Anza Borrego desert, Southern California, United States - S1_5 | ecosystem: Environmental > Terrestrial > Soil > Desert | place: USA: California | collected... | reverse complement strand
ACTTTCGGGCGCGGAAAACTGTCTATGTCCGGCTACTGGGAAATACCCTGCGAAATCTGTGCTCGCGATTTCGAACGCAGGTTCCCGAACGACGGAGAAGCGTGGCCTTTTGTCACGCCGCGCAACGAATGATATCCGACGCCAGCAGCATATTACCTCTATCGACAGCATGACCGAGCAGCAAACCACCGCGCTCCGCAATCCCTGCCGAGCACCCATCGAGTGCGTGGACTGGCGCTTTCTCTCCTTCATTCAGGCAGACGGCCATCTGATCCGCGTCATGCTCACCGTCAACGTCGCGCCAGACGACAGCGCCGTGTGGATGTCCAGCGCCGCGATCCTTGTCGAAGACAGACCGCTGCCCGTTTACGCTTGGAACCGCAGCCAGCGCGAACTCGCTGCACAAGCCGCGCTCTATCTCCTCAAAGGCGTCGGCGACGAACCCGCCACCAGCATCGAGCCCGCGCGCATCTCCCTCACCTTTCACCGCCCCTGCACCCCGGCAGAGCGCCAGCTCATCCCCGGCGCCGCCGTCATCCTCGCACCAGTAGATGCCTCGCCCCGCTGCTCCTGCAGCCAACCCATGCGCTGGAGCACCGAAGACCACTGCTGGTTCTGCGACCAGTGCCAGACCAACTCTCACCCGGAGTGAGCACTGGCAGCAGCCTTCCGCCGATAAGTCCCTTCCGTCCCTTCCGTCCCTTCCGTCCCTTTAGTCGCTGCTACCCTGCCAACTCCGCGCCCGTCACAGTCGGCAACACCCCCAGCCGCGTCGCGTAATAGCCCTCCGTCGTCTCAGACGTTGCATGCCCGCCCTGCGCCGCTGCGGCCTCGCGCCCGTGCTTACTGTAGATCGTCGAAATGTAGTGCTTCCGCAGCTCGTAGTTCGTCCCCTTGCGACTCGCCAGAAACCGCCGCAGCTCCTTCGAGAGCGTGCGCTCTATCAAGTTGCGCCGGCCAGTCGGCGCCAGGTCCGGAGCGAAGAGCCACGGCTTCCGACGCCGCCGCAGCAGCACCGCCGCCAAGTCCCGATCCACCACATAGCGCCGCGTTATCGCTTTGCCCCGCGCCTTCTGCCAGAAATTCTCCTCCGGCCGGTTCCGCACCACCAGGATCCACCCCGCGCCCGCCTCCGCCGGCCGAAACCGCGGCTCCTTCTCATACTCAAGCCACGATCGCCGCGCCGCCAACACCTCCCGCGGACGCAGCCCCATCCGACTCATCAGCTGGTGCGCAATCCACAAGTCCACGTTCGTTTTGCGCCACCCTGCAGCCTGCTCCTCGATCTTCGCGATCACCCCCCGCTCCAGCGCCTCATGCCCATGCCGCGCGATCAGCCGACTCACACTGCAGAACCCACTCAGATCCGGCAACTCCAGCGCGTTCAGGTAAAAACTGCGCGACTTCTTGCCCGCGATGCTCTTCGCCTTCCCCAGCATCGTGTTGATCGTGTAGTTCCCCGGCAAAGGCACATCGATCACCAACCCCGGCAATTCCCCCGCTTTCAGCGCCGCCCGCAACTGCCCCCACGATCGCCGCTCACCCTCCGGCTTCGACAGATCCGCATTGTAAGCCTGCCGCAGCCGCATCCAATCCAGCGCCAGTTGCTTTGATAGGCAGCTGATCGGCAACTCCAGCACCGCTTCAGGCGAAAGCCCCGTCACCTGCTCCACGATCGAGAGCAGCGCATTCCAATTCTCCCGCCCGCTCTGCTTCATCCGCTCCGGCAGGTTCGCCATATAGACCTCCTGCACCCGCCGCAGCGCCGGCGCCGCCCGCCGCCCACCCCGCAACTCCCGCAAAGCCTGCAACCGATTCTGCCGCCACAGATGCTGCGAAGTCTTCAGCAGTTCCGTGGCAAACTCCCGAGCCGGCCGCTGACACCGACAGTCCGGCCGCGCCACAGTCGGCGACCCCTCCACCGCCAGACAAAGATCACAGATCGGAGCCCGCGCCGATTCCCCTCGCCGCGGCAGCCCCGGCAGCCGCAGCATCACAATCCAATTCGGAAAGAACTCCGGCACGCCCGCCCGAGCCCAGCGATTCACCGGCTTCCGCTGCCGCACCAAACAAAAAGACCCCAGCGCCATCAAGAGCTTGTTTTGCCGGATGTTTTACCGCTCCGCCGGCAGAACACAACAGAAAACCGCAGAACCACAAATCCAGCAAAATCGCCCCCTCACAACGCACCCTCAGCCACTTACGCACAAAACCCCTTGATCCTGAACACCCGCAAACCTCCCGCCTCGGTGGATTATGAGAGCACTGGCCCGCCGAAAACGCCCGCTGATCTCCAGCCACTTACGCCGAAAAGCGCCCAGCTTTGCCGGCTGCCTTACCGCAGCTCGCGGATCAGCTCCTTCATCGCCACCTTGCGCTGCGCCTGCACTTTCGTCTGCAGCCGCTCCTGCAGCCGCTCCAGCTGCTTTGGACCCGCGGCCAGCTTCGGGTTTGCCGCCACGTCGCGGCGCAGCTGCTGCACTGCCTGGCGTGTGCGTGGCCCGGCGATCTGCACGAACCGATAAGCCTCATCGGCCGTCAGAACTTCGCCGTATTGGGCGCCGAGCGTCTCCGCCCGCCGGCGCTGCAGCTCGCGGAAGGTGCGGCCTTTCTGCTCCTTCGGGATGTAGCCGCCGAGCGCGATCGTCTTCTCAAGCCCCGGCACCCACAAGCCATGCTGCGCCAGGAAAGCCGCATCGGGATCCTCAGTCTGCCTGCTGGCGAATCGACTCACGGCCGGCACCCGCTGCAGCTGGTCGATCTTCACCGGCTCGCCGAACACGTTCAGCGCCGGCCGCGTCGTCAGCCCCTCGATGAAAGGCACGTCCTTGAAGAAAGCCGCGGCCACCGTGCGATCAGGAATCTCCGGATCCGTGATCCGCGCGAGATCTCGCAACAGCCCCTGGGCGGGAACATACACGCCTTGAGCCATGCGACCGAATTCCTGGGCGGCGCTGCGGCGCCCTTCCACCAGGTCCAGCAGGTTCGCCGCTGAGCTGAGAAAGCCGCTGTCGAGATAGCTCTTTGGCAGCAGCGCCAGCGCGTAACCGACCTTTCCGAAGAACCCCTCATTGCGGAAGTCCTTCTTGTATCGGAGCCGATCAAAGAACCCGCCCAGGATTGCGAGCGGCGCCGCCAGCGGCGTCTCATTGTATTTAACATAGACGTCACCCACCTTCAGCGTGAACGGCTGCCATCCGCGTTGCCGCAGCTGGTGCCGCTTGTTCGCATCTTCCGGCCCCAGTGCCGTCAGCGAAATGGCGGGATCCTCCTCATCCAAATGCGCAGCCACCGCTGAGCCGATTACTGCCATTGCCAGCCCGCCGATCGCCGCAGCTGCCGCGCGCTCCCGTCGCTCCGCCGGCGAAAATCTCACCTCATCCTTGCCCAGCAAGTGCGAGCCCTTGATCGCACGCGCGAACCCGATCGGCGGGATGAAGTCCATTCCCTCGCTCGCCACATTGGCGACGATCCTCACGAACGGCACGAACGGCTTTGCCACCGGCACATCACCCCATTTCGTCGGGATCACCAGCTCACGCACCAGCCAGTTGAAAGCGCCGGCGACCACACCCATAGAGCCCTCCGGATCCTGGTTGAAAGTCATGCGCAGCCCGAACCGCTGACTCTCCGTGCGGATCTCCGCCGGCCGCTGCGCGTCCATGATCTCCAGCGTGCGCCGCGTGATGTTGCCAACGCTCGTTTCCATCCCCGCGGCCTCCAGCTCCCGCAACGCCTGGTCCCGCGCCTGCGTCGCCAGCTCCACCGTGTTCCCCAGTCGCCGCGCCAGCTCCACGCGATAATCGCCGCCATCCTTCGCCGCCGCGCGCGCCGCTTCACTCGCCTGCGAGTAAGCGTTCGCCTCGTAGGCCGACCGATAAAAGAAACAGTCAACGCCGCGCATCAGCCGAAACACGAACCGCCCCAGCGCCGCCAGCTCCCGACCGAGATCCTTGCCGCTGATATTGCGCTCGCGGATCCGCCGCACCAATTCCGCCGGCGCCATCCGATGCCACGCTTCCAGCGCGTCCACGTGCTCGAACTTGCCCAGCAGCTGCGGCTGCCCCTTCGAGTCAAACCGCACACGCTGCTCGCCTTTCCAGGCAGCCTTGAAATCGAGCGCCCCGACCTTCGCGCCCTCGATCATCCCGCGCACGAAAGCGGCCGTGTCGCGCCGGTTGCTCACCAGCGCCCGCGCCACGCCACGCATCAGCAGCTGCGCTCCGGATCCAAAGGCATTCACCGCCTGCGTGTTGATCCCCGAAAGGATGTTTGCATACCAAAGCGCAATCAGGATATCGAGCGGACTGATCCCCGCCTCGCGCGCGAGTGCTTCAGCCAGCCGCTGATTGAGCTGCTGCTGAATGAAGCTGCCTTCCGGCGCCGCGTTCGCCTCCCTCACCAGCTCGCGAAATTCCTGCTGCTTCTCCGGTGTCAGCTTGCGCCCGCGCTCCGCGATCACGCGCTCACCCTCGCGCAGCGTCCGCTCCGGCGAGAGACTGCCCCACAGCCCGCCATACGCCTGCACCACCTGACCCGCCTCAGTGCCTAACAAAGATACATGCTCGCGCAGATCACCATAAGCGCGATCCCACTTCTGGAATGTCGCCTGATCATTCGCGCGCCGCGCCGCCACTGCAGCCGCGTCCAGCCGCTTCAGCAGCAGGATCCCGATCGCCGTGCGCTCCAGCGGTTCCAGCTCGCTGCTTTGATCCATCACGGCTTGCACCGAATTCTCGAGCCCGTTGTCTCGAATGAAGTCATCAGCCATCCGCGCCGTGTCGGCATTCTTGCGGATCACATACGACGGCGCCGGCTGCGGCGTCTCCGCCTCGGGCGTGCCAGTGCCGCCCAGCTCCTGCACGCGGCGCGCAAACTGAGACTCGCCCCACTCCGCCACGTCAGAGCCGCCAGGTCCGCCGAGTTGCTGCTGCGCACTTGGGCCGCTGAAAAGATCGCTATCCTCCTCGAAGAGCCGGCCTTGCCCCACGTCCGAACTGTCGCCCTGCAGTGGCGCCGCCGCGCGATCGGCGATCGCCGTTTGCTGCGCTGCTCGCTGAGCAGCTGCAGCCGCGGCCGCGCGCTCCGCTTTCACATCGGCGTCACTTTGCTGAACCAGCTTGAGATCCTCGCGCGCTTTCGCTGCCGCCAGCGTCTCGCCCCTGGTCTTAGCCACCAAGTCCGGATGCATCGGCCAGTTCTCCCACCGCTGCAGCTCGGCGCTCAGCTCCTCGATCCGCTTCAGCACACCTTCCGGATCCGCGACGTTCACGCCCAGCTTGCGCGCCACATCCGGCCGCTTTGCCGCACCACGCACCGCGCCGATCTGATCGCGGATCGCCTTTTGCTCCGCTGCAGCAGCTTTTGCCTGCTGCTCCATCTGGCGCATCGCCGAGTCGTCGAAGCCAAACAAGTCGCCCTGCTCGCCGGCGGCCGCGCGCTCAGTAGCAGCCAGCCGCGCGGCCTTGATCAGGTTCTGCACCACCGCTGCGCTCTGTCCCGCGAGCGCGGCCCGAATCCCCACTGCCTGCGCGCCGGCGTCACCGGGCGCCGCGGCCGCTATGGCTTCGGCTTGGGCGTCGTTGATTTTGCCCGACTGATGTAGCGAAAAGGTATCTTCGCTGCCCAGTCGTCCAATCCGGAACCCAGCCTTGCCCTTTGCTCGCGCCAGAAGTCCTCTTGTGTCGGCCTGCTGCTCTGTGACTGGCGAGCTGCGGAAGTAGTTGGCGAAGTCCGCGACGCTCCCCTGGCCGTCTCTGATGTTGAGTTCGGCGTCGAGCGTTGCGGCGTCTCGCGCGGTAAATCCATCGGCTTCATTGTATATTTGCGCTGGAATCGTTTTTTCGCCACTCCGTTTTGCCAGGTCGTAACGGTGGCGCCCTGAGATGATTTCCCGCCGTCCGTCCAGCCGTTGCCAGATCTGAATCGGCCCCACTCCGCGCCGGTCAAACTTCCCGCCCAGCGGCTCCACCACTCCCGCGGCGTCCGCGTCCTTCTTGAACTGCGGCACCTCCTCAGACAGCTGCAGATCCGCGATCGGGATCTCCACCACCGGCGCACCGGCCACGGCCGTTTCGCTCGGCGCTTCCGGATCCAACGCCGCCAGCCGCTCCTCGATCACCGCCCGCGGCGTCGTCAGCTCGATCGTGTCACCCGGCTTCGATTGCCGCGCCGCGGCCGCGATCGCCACCTCGATCGTGTCGCCCGTCACCGCCTGGTCAGAAACCGGCGTCCCATCCTCCGCGCGGTGCACGATGGCATGCGTTGCACCCTCCGGCTTCCGCGGCGTGCCGAAGCCCAGCAGCTCGCCAGTGCGATCCTCCGCCACCAGAGCCGCCGCCAGCTCGGGCGAAATGATCTCCGGTTTGTGCAGCACCGCGCCCGCCTCCGTCTGCGTCAAAGTCTCATCGGCCGCCGGCGGAATGATCTCGGCAGCCTCTTCCACCGTCGCTCCAGGTATCAGCGCCGCCGGCTTCAGCCCCTCATCCACTCGCGCCGCCTGCTCCTGGATCGTCGCCGGCAGCTCCGGCACCGTTCCCGCGGGATCCACAAACGTCGAGCGCGTCAAAAGACTGTCATCGATCTCGCCGGCTCCAGTCGGCAGCCCATCCGCTTCCGCCGCCTCCTCCTCTGCCATCACCGGCAGCGTCAGCTCGCTCACCTCGCTCACGCCCGCCGCCGGCAGCTCCGCCGCCACATCAGCCGCCGGCGCCGCTTCGCCGCGCGCCCGCACCGGCTCCGGCTCGCCACCCCGCGGCAGCGCCTCAGATTTGCCACGCTTTTGCGTCAGGATTCGTGCAGAGCCGCCCGCAGCCGCACCGGCACCCATCAGCCCCAGCGCGGCAGCCAGTGAATCCTTGGCCGTCTGGAGCCGTTGGCCCCATGTCGCGTTCGGATCGTCAACGAACAGACTCCCCTGCTCGCTCAGCACCTCGCCGCCGGCACCGGCCCCGATGTCCCGGCCGCGCTGCATCAGCTTGCGCCCCTTCGCGACGACCTTTGCGCCTTTCACCAGTGGGATCGCCGCACCCGCCACCTCGAACGGATCGCCCGCCTCAGTCAGCGATTGCACTCCGCCCTCACCAAAAGACTCCTCCAACAGCTTCCCCGTTCCCGTCTGCCGCACCTGCTCACGCGCGCTCTCATCCAGCGCCTTGCGCAGCGGCGAGCCCAGCAGCGAAGAGCGTAGCGCGTCCCACGCTTCCGGATCCCGCGTCCGCGTGTAGCGCCCGAGCAGCGCCAGGTGATCCGGATTGCCCGCGAGCGTCGCCTCCTCCGTCACCGTGATCGGCGCGTCCTTATCCTCGATCGTGCGCCAGTATGCCTCCTGCCGTTTGCCGATCGCCTTGCTCCGATCACCCAGCCACGCCTCAAATTTCGTGCGATCGCCGAACGGAAAATTTCCCTGGTCGAGATCCTGCCGCAGCTTTTCCAGCTCCTCCTCCAGCTGCGCGTCAGTCTTGCTGAGTGCCGAGCGCGTGAAAGTCTCCATTGAGGCATCGAGCCGCGCCAGGTTCGTCCCCAGCGCCGTCCCCACACCCTCGCCCGGCAGCTTCAGCCCCAGCTCGCCGCCGGCGTCCATCTTCACCGGCGACACATCGAGCGCCATCGAGCCAGCGGCCGCAGCCGTGTCGCCCAGCGCCTTCAGCGCCACTCCGCCGTAGCGCTTCGTCGTCTCCCACGCACTCTCCTCGCCCGCCCGCTCGCGCACCGCAGCCGCCACTTCACCAAAGCGCCGATGCGCCTCCGGCCCCCAATCCTCCTGCTGCTGCAGCCAGCTCGCCGATTGATCCAGCGCCAGGTCCACCACCTGCTTGCGCGTGTCGCGGTCCAGATCAGCAAACCGCGGATCCTGCAGCGCCAGCGCCAGATCTTCGAGCGGCGTCGGCATCTATCGGCGGGCGGGCGTCTGCAGTTGCTGCATGAACACGTCGAGCCCCTGCAGCCCAGGTCCCGCCGCCGGCCGCCCGTTGTCGATCTTCACCGGCTTCAGAATCACCTCGCCATTCTCGCCTTCGATCTGCTGGTGCGGCACCTCCACCACATTTCCATTCTCATCCTCCCGCCGCAGATTCACGATCCGCGGCCGCCCCGCTCCCGCCGGCCCAAAGCTGACACTCGTTCCGCCACCCGGCTGCACCGTCATCGTCCGCGGCTGCAGCCCCAGCTTCGCCGCCTGCTCGATCGTATCACTCGGATCCTTTTGCCGCGGCGGCCCCGTGAAAAGCGAGCCCTTCACCGGATCCCGGTAAAACGTCATCGTCGCATCCGGCGGCGTTACTTCGACTGGTCCGCCTGCCTGCTTCGCGGCCTCCGCCTGGATCTGCTGCCGCAGCTTCTGTCCAGCCACCGCAATCGCCGAGTCCATGTAAGACTTCTGCTCGCGCGGCTTCATCCCCTTCACCACCGCGGCCGTCTGCTGATCCAGCATCCCCTGCTGCTCGAGGAAAATCGCCTTGCCGAACACCTCATCCTGCAGCGCCTGCTCCTGCAGTTTGCGCTCGTGCTCCTTCATCTCCTTGTCCACTTCGAGCCCCTTTTCAAACCGCTGATCCAGCAGTTCCTCCTGCCGCTCGAACCGCTTGTCATCGCGCGCGATCTCATGCTTCCACCGCTCATCTTCCCGCTCGGCGCGGAAATCCCGATCCTCCACCTCATTCGCGCGGTCTTCCTTACGCTCCTTCTTGCGCGTATACATCCCGAGCCCCGCCTGAAAGAATTGGCCAAAGCTGTTCACGCCCTCGGTGAGCCCTCGCGCCCAGATCTCGCCAGAGCGGTTCGTTACTGCCGGATTGTAGGTTGCCATTGTCGAGAGTGTTGGTTTTTACATGAACGCCAGCGCGGCCATCGCCGCGATTCCCAGCCCGGTCGAAACCGCCTGCATCGTGCCCGCCCGCTTCGCCGCCTTATTGTTGGCCGACTGCGCCGCCAGTGAGTCTTCCCGGTTCATCCCGAACGCCTCCTGGTCCCACGCCAGCCCCAGGTCGAATTGCCGCGCCTCTTCATCCAGCTGCAGCAGCCCCAGCTGCGCGCGCTGATTGCCAGAGCCAACGTCATTCGCCGCCTGCAGGTAAGGCCCGAAGCTCGAAGGTCCGTAAACCTGCCCGCTCACCTGGCTCCCCGCCTTGCCGAAGATCCGATTGTGCGGATCCCAAAAGCTCCCCAGCGTGTTCAGCGAGTTGTTGGCCGTCGCCGCATCGCTCGCCTTGCGTGCCATCCCCTGCGCCGCCACACCGCTCGCATACGCGCGCCGGCCGGCCTTGCGCGCTTCCGTCGCTCCCACCCGGTTCAGCACTTCACCCACCGCTGCCGGCGTGCTCGTTGCCAGCCCGCGCGCACTCCATGCCGCCCGCGCCGCCTGGCTCGCCTCGCGCTGCTCCTCAGCCGTCAGTGCACCGCCCAGCTTCAGCTCTTCGAGCGCCTGCCGCTCCTGCTCCTTCTCGATCTCTCCCGGCCCCAGCTCGCCCAGCCGCGCCATCAGCGCCGCATTCGCCGCCGAGATCTCCGGGCTCGCTTTGAGCACCGTTTCCCGAAACGCCGGCGCCTGCCGCCCGATCGCCGCCGTCTCCGCTGCGCTCCTCGCCTCCGCTGCTTTGACCTCACCCTCCGCATACCGCCCGCCGAATTGCTCCTGCAGCGAGACGATCCGCGGCGCCGCCTCCTCCATGAGCTGCAGCCCCTGCCGCCCCTCATGGATCAGGTTCCGATCCAGACTGTGATCAACCTTTCGTTTCTTGGCCATCGTGTGTCAGTGTTTGAGTCCCTGTCCGTCCCTTCCGTCCCTTCATCACGCAAAGGTCACCACCACCAGCCCAGGCTTCCCAGGCTGCCCCGCCTCGTTCTGGTAATCGGGATCTGTGTTCTGCGGCACCGTCGTTGACGGATGCGCCGCCTGGTCATGCACCACGCTGCTCGCTGAAGCGTGGTTGAAATTCGTTCCCCCCTTGCCACCCAGCCCCAGCGCAATCCCGCCGTTGTAGCCACCGCCACCGCCACCCTGCCCGGCGAATTGCCCTGGCGTCCCGTTCGAGCCGTTGAAGTCAGCGCCGCCGCCAGCGCGGCCGCTCGCCGTGTCGTTCCCGTTGCCGCCCTGCACCCCGTTGCTCCCGTTGCCGCTCTGACCAGCCGCGCCGCCACCGCCCGCGATCAGCCGCGCCCGGCTCGCATCCGTCGCCAGCACCGGCGTATTCCCGGTGAAAATTCCGCTCAGCCCGCCGCCGTTCAGCTGGTGGAAGTCCGTCGATCCCGCGCCCGCGAAACCATACGGCCGCACTCCATATTTGCCGTGCACACCCTGGCCCACCACCACCATGAATTGATCGCCCGGCGTCACCGTAAACGTCGCCTTTGCGTATGCGCCCACGCCGCCTTTCAGCACCACCGGATGCCCCGGCAGATCGTCCGCACCGCCGGCACCCCAGCACTTCACCGTCATTGACGTCACATTCGCCGGCACCGTCAGCAGCTGATCCGCCCCCGTGTAGTGGAACACCAGCTTGTTGCTCCCGTCCTCCTTCCACTCCGGGTAACTCTTCGTGTTCCCCAGCCGCGGCTTGATGAACGTCTGCGGATTCAGCAGCCGCCGCATCTCGTTGCTCCCTTTTCGCACCAGCATCATTTCCCACACCGCCTGCCGATCCGTTTCCTCCGCGCCGAAGTCCTTGATCAGCGAGTCATCCTCCTTCGGGATCGCTGGCAACAGCTGCCTCACAAACGGCGTCGCAGTCGTCCCGACCTCCAGCTGCGCCTGCGCGAAGTGCATCGACTTCACGTTGCTATTCAGCGCAGTCGTCCGCAGTCCAAAGAAAGCCCCCAGCTTGAAGGTCGAGTAGCTCGCAGCATTGATCGTGAACTGCACCCGCGTCCACACATTCGCCAGTATGTTCTGACTCGCCCCGGTGAAGACCTCCACCACCGTTGTCTGGTTGTCGAAGCTATCGCTCGCCAGCACGAACGGGATCACTCCCGCCGTCGCCGCCGTCAGGTTCTTCACGTAGATCGAAAAGACCAGATTCTCCCCGCGCAGCTGCGCGCAAATGTCCCCCGGCACCCACACCATGAAGTCCGTGCTCGTGATGCTCGCCGCTCCCACCAGCTGCGCCGCGTAATCACTCTTCGTGTCCGGCGCGTCCTGGATCATCGCATATTTGCCCGCCGCCCCGGTAAATTTCGCCCACCAGTCCAGCGCGTTCTCCGTCGCCACTCCCGCCGCGCAGCTGATCCCATCCGCCGTCGCGTTGATCCAGTCCGTCCGCCAGAAAGCACGCCGCCGCAGATAGCTTTGACCACGCAGCTGATCACCCAGTGCCGTCACCAGGTCCGCGATGTCGAGGTGCACCGCCTTGATCCCGCCATTTTCCTCGATCTCCACCAGCGGCGCCGCCGCCCGGTTCAGCTCCGCGGCCCCAATCGGTTGATCAGTGTCACTGAAGGTGATTTGCGGTGTCGTTTTGAGTCTTACGGTCGCCATTATGTCTGACTCCTCATTGTTGGTTTTGCCATCGTTCCCTCAGCCTGCACGTTGCGCAGAATCATCTCTCCGTGCGTGCACGTGATCCGCAGCGCGAACCAGCGCCCCTCGGCTCGCGCCGCATGCGCCTCGATCCACTCCTGGAACCTCGAAAGCGGTATGCCGCTTCGCAGCTCGCAGCCATCCTCCGCCCTCCAGATGTAATCCTCGCGCCGCGGCGCGCTGAAATCGTCGTTCCGGTTGCTCGCGTCCCAGCGCCCCTTGCCGTGCACCGTATAGCGCAGCCGGTCCCGCCGGCGCTTGTGCAGCAGCGTCACCACTTCGCCAGGGCCATCCGTCAGCAGCTCGATCGTTATTTCCGCATCCAGCGTCGCCAGCGCCACCATCACGCTCCGCAGCTGCTTTATCCCCAGTTCTCCAAGGATGTAGCCGCGCGTTTGCACCCGCGTCTGCAGCGGGTAACGAAAGCCCCCCAGCTCGTCGCGCGTCCCATGCCCCAGCGCCGTGATCCGCTGCGGCTCCACCAGAAACACCGTGCGCCGGCCGAAGAGATCCGTTGTCACCATGTTCCCCACGTCCACCGCGGCCACTGGCGTCCCATAGTCGGGCCACAGCCCGGCCGGCCCCATGATCGGATCATAGCTCCACGCGCCTGCAGTCGGCAGCTCCGGCACCACCTCCCGCGGCAGCGTCCCAAAAGTATCCATCCCGTGCCAGTTCCGCGTCACCGTGTCATAGACCAGGATCGCGTTGTTCACCGTGCTCCCGTCGATCGGCACGCTCAGCATGTAGAGATGATTCGCCGTATCCACCACCGCCGCCGCCAGGTGCGCATACGTCCAGTTGATCCGATCGATCCAGCCCTGGATCGGCCACGAGATCGGCACCGGCACCGCCCGCACTTCCGACTGCTCGGTTTGCGTCAGCGAGTAAACTCCGCCCTCGCTCAGAAAGTAAAGGTCGCCATTCACGTCGGCCACGCTCTTGCGCGCCTTGCAGCCGAAGCGCACCGCCAGCCGATCCACCGTCAGCGCCGCCAGCTCGCCGAAGACACCTTCCACGATGTAAATCGACTGATCCTTGAACACCACCAGCCGCCGCCCCTGGTAAGGTGCCAGCGCCACAATCGAGTCATCCTCCCCGCGGTTGCAACGCAGCGTCGCCAGCGAAAGATCAAACTTCGTGTAATCGAGCACATCGCTCCACGCCACCTCATCGCGGCTGATCGGCACCCACAGCCGGTCAGCCATCACCACTCCAAAATCAGCCCGCGGCGTCGGCGAAATAAATCCCGGCCGTTCCGGATCCGGAGCATTCGGCACCACCGAAGTGAACGCCTGAAAGCGATCGCCATTCCATTCCAGCGGATCCAGATCCTTCCCGCGAAACATCACCACCCGATCAAAGCACTGCACCAGCTCCACCGCGCTCTGCAGCGTCACGCCCGCCGGCAGTGCGATCGTCATTGGCGTCTGCCCATCCGCCAGCATCCACACCTTGTCATAGTCCGCCGCCAGCAACCATTCCTTGCTTTGCGGATCGGAGAAAATCCCGCTCCCGCGCAATGCCGTGAACGTCGGGTTGAAGTGCACCGGCGGAAAGCTCCCCGGCCGCGTCCGCGGCTGCCCATCGCGGATCCGCACATTCAGCGAGTCCGCCAGCATCCCCGGCGTCCCGATCGCCAGCAGCCCCGGCTCCCGCCGGTTATCCACGCCCACAAAGGCGCCGTCCAGCTCCATGCTGCCAGCCACATCCCCCAGGCTCTGTTGCCGGTAGCGCATCAGTTCGTGTAGCGCAGGTTCGTGTTGCTGTTCGTGTGCCCGCCGCCCCAGTAGGGAATCGCAAACGTCAGCGGCACCGTCCCGCTCGCCGTCGCATTCGCGCTCAGCGTGATCTGACTGCTGGAATCGACACTCAAAATCGAAGTGCCCAGCCCACCGCCAGGAATCCCCGTTCCGATCGCCACCGCTCCGGTTTGCGCCAGCGCCGCTGCGATCTCCGTCGTCGAACTCAACCCCGTGATTACCGGCGAACCGCTCGTCGTCGTCCCATTGCGAACGAACGGCACCATCCGCGTTTGCAACGTCGTGTCATCCGTCCACACCTTGCCGCCCGTGTTCGGGTGCATGTAGGCGATCGCGTTCAGCGTCGCCGTCTCCGGCGCCAGGAGTGATGGCGTGTAGTGATAGTTGTGCTTCACACGGTTCACCCCGCCGTTGTAGTGATTCACGCACCCCTCGAACATCCCGAGAAACTGGTTGTTGATGATCAGGTTCCTAGAAATCCGCGTGTCGCTCGTCACCCCGTCGTTTTGCAGCCGGATTCCCGCCGAGCCGATCGCGAACGCGCCGGCGCTGTAGCGGCCGCTCGGCGAGACAAAGGTGTTCCCATCGATCAGGCAGTCAGTTACTCCGCACGGCTTGATGTCGTGCGTGTAAAGCATCGCACCCTGAACGAAGCGATGGACCCAGTTCCCCCGCAGCGTCACCGAAGTGTCCGGCGTGCCCGGCGGCCCATTGTCCGCATTGACCGCGAAGCCGCAGGCGCTCGGCGCGTAGATCCGTGTCAGCGTCGAGGTTGATCCGCTCGTGTAAGTCCCCGGCGCGATCAGCTTCGTCGCCGTCTTCGAGCCCAGCACATAACTCCCGTTGTAGCCAGCCACCGCCGAAGACTCCAGGGTGAAGGTGTCGCCCACCTGAAAGATGTAGAGAAGCTGCGGATCGATCGCGAACCCAAGGTTCCCGCTCCCCTCGTCGGTGATCGCCGTTACATCGATCACCACGCTCGGCTCCGCCGTCAGCTCGTTGTTTTCAATCAGGTGCTCATAACCCACCACCTCGAACGCACCGGGGTTGCTGCTGCGCCCGCAGAGCCCCACCCAGTTCTCCGTCGCCACATTCTGCCGCCCGGCGCCGACCGAGATCCCAAAGCGCGAGTTGAAGCACCCATTGCCCCGCAGAAATGAATTCGTGCACCCGAACAGCTCTATCGCGAAGTAAGCCGAGAAGTCCTGCACCCAGTTATCCAGCACGTGGTTCGCGTATGCCTGGCTCGCGACCTCGATCCCCTCACTGTCGGCCCACACCGGATGCGCCTCCGTCCCACTCCGCTGCGCGATCCAGTTCCCCTCGATCAGCAGATTGCGCAATTTCCACTGACACGTCACCCCCCAACCCGAGAGCGTGTGCATCCGATTCCCCCTCGCAACGCCCCGTTCCACCCACGCCGCGCCAGGACCGCCCGGCAGATAGAGCCCGTGGAAAAGATTAAAAATCCGGCAGTCCTCCACGCGAAACCCCGTCGCCGCGCGCGAGAACGCAATGCCATTGTGCCCCGAGAACGTGTTCACCGTGCTGGTCCCCGAGCTGCTGGCATTCGCGCTCATCGTTATTTGCGTCGCCGAGTTGATCGCCGCGATCGTCGCGCCCGCCGGAATCCCGTCCCCCGTCACATAACCGCCGACCACCATCCCGGCCGTGCTCCCCAGTGCGGTAATCACCGGCGAGCCACTTGTCCGCGTCCCATTCTGCGAAGTGCCGCACGGCTGCGCCGACGTGATCTCTATCCCTCTGATCCGGCAGTTCTCCGCGTTGATCAGAACCACGTAAGACGGGCTCGAAGTCCGGCTCACAGACAACCGCGGCACTATCCCGTTGTAGCTCAGCCCGATCACCTCAGTCCCCGGCCGGTTCACATCCAGGTATTCGCCCAGCGTCACTTGCCCGCGCAGATAGATCGGCCCGCCCACGCCACCATTCGCCGCCGTCACCGCCGCCCGCAGCTCCGCCTCAGTGTCCACCACCGGCGCACCCGCCGTCACATTCCGCGGATTCCCCTGGCTATCCCACCCGAGCAGCTCCAGCGGCACCGGCTTTAAAAACCGCTTCTGCCCCCCGCGATCAAACAGATAACTCGGCGCCACCTGCCCCCCAGCCACCGCACACAGCACCACGGAGAGCAGCACCACCGCCAACCCCTTTAGTCCCTGTTGCCCCTTCCGTCCCTTCCTCATGGCTTCTCCTTGTAGCCCGTCACCCACAGCAACGGATTCTCCTTCGGTCCCACTCGCAGCACCGTCCGCACATCCCCTGCGCCATCGACGATCGTTTCCACCTCAGACCCAGCCAGCGCCGCCAGCGTCGTCTCCAGCGTCACGATCCGGCCGACCAACGCCGCCAGATCCTCGTCCCCCTCCTCCTGCTCCTCTGCTGGCGCTTGGCCGATCCCGAGCTGCTGCTCCAGAGCGCGAATGCGCTTCAGCGCATCGGCAAACTCGGGATTTGTCTGCAGCGCCGCCATTTACTGATTCAGCGCCCGCCGCACCAGCCACTTCACACACCGTTGCAATTCGGCAGCCGTCAGCGCATCGCCCCCCGGCTCCAGCTTCGCACGGATCGTCTCGGCAAATGTCCGGTCCTGCCGCTCCTTCGCCGCCTCTGGCGATTCCACTTCCGCCTTCACTGGCAGCCCCGCAGCATCCTCCGCGAGCACCGCCGTGAATCCGTTAGGCGGCGTCCAGTGGCTTTGACCGTCCCACAGGCAGAACCCCTCAATCTGCCCCTCTTTTACAAGTGCGTATCGTTTGCTCATTACTTTGCGCAGTAAGTGATGATGACAGCGAATCCCGGTGCGCCATTGCCGCCTGCGCCGGAATTTACGCCGTTTGGCCCCCCAGCCCCGCCACCGCCGCCGCCTCCGTAATTCCCCGCATTTCCTCCATTGCCGGGCGTTGCCTGCGCGGCGCCGCTTCCACCACCGCCGCCGAAAAGACCATGGTGAGTTGAGCCGTTCGCTCCATTCACCGAACCACCAGTGCCCGCGGCGGCACCAGTAATGGAAGTGTGGATTACACTAGTGCCGCTTGACGTGTATCCGCCCCCATTCCCGCCGTTAAACGTGCCGTCGCTTGTTGGCCTACCAGCGCCGCCCGCGCCTCCGGTTGGCACGATCACCCCCGGTGAAGTGGCCCCGGTGCCAGTCGTAACAGTTCCAGCCCCACCGCCGCCAGTAGAGACCGATCCAAAATCGACTATGTGGGTTCTCGCTCCTCCCGCTGTGCCGCTTGCATTTGTTCCGCCTATTCCAGCTATCCCACCGGGCGCAATATATTTAGTGCCAATGGATGTTGCGGTTCCCGCCACGCCGGTAGCGCCATTAGTGTCGTCTGTGGTGATCGCCGCGCCACCTGTGCCACCACTACCAATAGTAATTGACTCTGTGGCCCCGAGGGCTGAAGCCGGCACGCGAATTCGCAGCGTTGCGCCTCCGCCGCCACCACCGCCGCCATAACGGTCAGTGCCCGGTGCTCCGCGTCTACCGGAAGCCCCGCCACCGCCGCCGCCGATCAACAGAATGTCACAGGCTTGGGCGTTTGGCGGTTTAACCCACGTCCCGTTAATAGCAAACGCCTGAACATTTACCCGCCCGGTTGATATAAAGCTCCTCCATCCGCCAGTCGAATTGTAAACCAACTGAATCGAGCCTCCACTAACTCGGAGGTTTAGATCGCTGGCAGCGCCGTCGATGTTATTGCCGTTGCGGCCAATGGTGATTGACTTATCCGAAGCGGTTTCCCCCCACGTATCTCTAGCATCCTTGACCCACACACTGTCCCCATTGCTGGGGCTCGCTGGGAGAGTGACTGTGAAGGCGCCGCCGTTTGTGTCGGCTGAAATTCTATCCCCCGCAACAGCGGTGTAGTTGCCGGTCTTGACCGCGTAACCATCTGCTGTAGCCCCCGCCGCACTCGGCCCGGCCGCCAGCCGCCACCTGCTGCTTGTGCTGTCATATTGCAGCACCGCCGACTGATCGGCGTTGAGCGTCACATTGGCAGCGAGTGCCAGTCGGTTTGCTGCTGCCGAACTAGCCGACTCATCCACCAGCACTATCGGGTTGCTCCCGATGTTATGGATGATGAGCAGCCGCCCATCCTGGCCGCCCGCGATCCCTGTAATTTGCCGGCTGGCGTCACTCGATAGCCGCACCGTGCTCGCCGATGCCAGCCCGGTCGGGTTGTAGTCATTCTGGTCAGCCGTGAGCTGAGCCGGTGAGAGATCGGCTGCCAGCCGAAAATCCTCTTGGGCAATGAACGTCCCCAGGATCTGCTGCCCCGGAATCCCTGTCACAGCACCGACAACTCCCGTGCCGTCGCCCACGAGATAACCATTTTCGGCCCCTTCAGCCCACACCGGCACCTGCCCGCCGGCCGATCCCGTGTCCGCCAGCGCGGCCGTTCCCATTCCGAGATTCTGCCGCGCCTGCGTCTTCTGCCCGGCCGTCAGTGTCTGCGCTGCGTCAAATCGCAGGAAGATGCCAGCCAGCCAGCTCCGGAAGTTGCTGATCGGCCACTTCTTATGCACCGCCCCCACCGGCTTCAGCGGCAGTTGATCGGTATCTGCTGGTGTCCCTGATTGTGTCGCGGCTGCGCCGTCGCAAAGTTCTCTGGCCATGTGGTTATGCTTGTAGGGTTTGGGTGTCGAAATCAGTCAGCGCCTCAGAGTCGAAATCCGTCAGATCCTCACTCGGCGACCCCCCACTCCACCCGGCCGGCGGCGTGATCACGTTCTTGATCAGCACCGGCGGATCGGTCGGCGGCAGTATGTAGGCGTGTCCCATTTAGCGTGTTGCCGCGTTGCGCGCCTCCAGGATGAGCCGCTGAAATCGTTCCATCGGAAAGGCCGGTCCTGGATCGTCCTTCCGCCGCGGCGCGATGTCTTCGTGTCCCAGCACCGCATCGAGGTTGTAGCGCTCCACCAGTGCCCGAGACACCAGCAGCCCGACAGTAAGTTGCCCGTCAGTGTAGCGGTGCCACCCACACGCCGGCCCGCCGTGCTTGTGCCGTGCCAGGTGCACTTCATGGCTCGGCACCAGTTTCCCCCAGCTCGTCTTCCATCCGCCGCCAGGGTTCGCATGCAGCCGGCCCGCATTGTCAAACTCGATCCCGATCGAGCACGCATTGAGCCCGACAAACTTCCGCCCGAAGTGCGTCCACTCACTCCGCCCCGCGTGCCACGTCACCCGGTTGAAGGGCGCCAGCTGAGTCACCGTCCCATCTCGCGCGATCACGAGGTGCGCCGAGGCTTTGCTCTCAGGATCACACAGCCAGTCGATCGCTGAACTCGCGCTCGCCCCAGCGGTGAAATGTTGCACCAGGAACCGCCGCACCGGCATCTCCCCGCCCACATTCGGCGTCTGCCGGAATGCCACCGGCTTGCCGTCCAACAAGAGCCGATGGTTCTCATCGATCGTGAAATTCATGCCGCGATCCTCCCGAGATAGCTTTCCCACCGCTGCGCCATCGCGCCGGCTGTGTAGTGCTCCCACGCCACTCGCCGCGCGTGCGCCGCCGTTTCCGTCAGCTCCACTGCACGCTCCACCGCCACCGCATAGTCACACGCCGGCGCATTCACCGGCAGCACCTGCGCCAGGTGCCCGTGCTGCGCCGTCAGATCCTTCATCGTCGGCCAATCCGCGCACACCACCGGGATCCCGGCCAGCCACGCCTCAGTCAGCGCCAGCGGAAATCCTTCCGTCTCGCTCGGCAAAACAAACACATCAGCCGCAGCCAGTAAGTCGCCGGGATGATCCACCGGCGGCAGCAATGTCACCTTTGGTCCCCACACTTGCGGGTTGTGATCCCACTCACCCCACCATTGCGTTGTTATCGGTCCACAGACGATCACCCGCCAGTCATCCGGCAGATAATCAGCCATCCGTCCCATGATCCAGGGCCGCTTCTCCGGAGCCAGCCGCCCGAGATACAGCGCCACCTTCTCATTGGTGCCGATCCCCAACGCCCGCCGCATCTCCTCACGGCCGCGGCGCGGCACACACCGCTCGATCTCCGCGCCGTTCGGCAGCACCGTCACCTGCTTTTGCCGCTTCCGCGGCCACGATCCCACCGCCTGTCTGCTCACCGCCGTCAGGTGCGCCGCAGCCTTCGCCATTCCCGCGCAAGTCTCCTGGCTCCACTTCAGTTCCGGCGAGCCGTGACTCACCGCCACCGTCCGCTCGCGCAGCGGCATCGGCACCACCTCCGCCAGCTGCGGGCAGCCCCACGCCAGCAGCACATCGAACGCCGTGTGCCTCACCGCCGAGTAAGGCAGCAGTGGAGCAAAGCGCTTCGCTTCGCCCGCCAGTGGCCCATCGCGATCCTCCGTGAAGATCGCCACCACCTCGATCGCGGCCGAGAAATGCCGGCACAACGCCAGCACCCATCGCTCCGCTCCACCGATTCCCATCCCCGGCGCCACAAACGCCACACGCAGCCGCCGCACCGGCGCCACCGTCTGGCCTTTGCTCTCTGGTTCCGCTCCGCGCCTCATGCTTTCAACAGCGCGCTCACCACCGCCACCGCCGCAAAGATCAGAAACACCAGCGCGCCCACGCAGCCCCACCGCTGCCGCCGGCGTTCCTCACGCCGCCGCGCCCATGCTTCCGTCTCTATCGGCCCAAACATCATTCAGTGACCGACCAGCCCCCACCCCGAGCAGCAAATCGCGACGAGAATCACCGCGAAAATCGCACCGCAAACCAGGGTGAGGGCCAGACGCATCGGGAGTTACCCTCTGTGTTGTGTTTGCCGCGGCGGCTTGGGGGGCACTTGATTCAGCCTCACCGAGCACAGCTGGTGCCGCGGAAATTTCTCTCGGGCGGCGGCCGTGTAACTCCGCTCACGCCCGCATTCATACTCCTGGCGCTCCGTCACGTAGATCGCATCAGGATCCAGATTGATCGGCGACGGCGCAGCCGGCTCCTCCATCGGCGGCAGCTCGAACGACACCGGGTTCTTGCTCGGCGCCCGGAAAGTCAGCTTTTCGAACTGCTCCGCCGCCTTTCGCAGAATCTCCTTGTCGCTGTCTCGCTCATAGACGGTGATCCCCGCCTCGATCCCCATCACGTTCACCGTGAACTTGAGCGGCGGCCCCGCGTATCGCCTCTTGCCATCCGGCGTTGTCGCGCAGCTCGGCAAACAAGTCGCCGCCAGCGCTATCAGTCCCATCAATCCCGTCAGTCGCATTCGTCCTATCATTGGTTTGGTTTGGTTGTTTGGTTTGGTTGCTTTCGCTTTTGGGGGCGAACAGGGAGAGAGTTACTGAGTTGCCCGCGCCCGCCGCAGCCCCGCCAGGATCCGCACGATCCCATGCGCGATTTGCAGCCCGCCCTCCGCGATGTCCCGCGAGATCCCGTCCGGAATCTCGTCGTCCAGCTCCGCTCGCAGCAGCAGCTCCAGCTCAGTCATCGACGTTTCATCCACGCTCGCCAGCTCGCCCCCCACTTTCTCGATTCCCTGCACCGCCCGCGCCGCATCGTCGATCAGCGTGAGAAACTTCCCGGCGTCAGCCACCGTGATGTGCCCATCCTCGCCGGCCTTCACCAGCCCCTCCGCCAGCTTCGCGCCGAATGTTACCAGCTCCTTTGTTTCCTTCAGTGGTTCGCTCATGATTGGTCGTTGTCGTGGTTGTCGTGGTTGGTTCGATTCGTTGGCGGGGGTGGCTGCGCCGCCGGATAGTCCGGCAGCCCGATCGGCCGATGGCTCCAGTCCGGCACCTGGAACGGCCGGATCGCACTCGCCAGATTGTTCAGTGCCTCGGTGTGCTTGCGGGATAATTCCGCTGTGTGCGCGCGCTCCACTTCCCGCGCCCGCTCCCACTTCTCCTCCATCTTCTCCCGGTCCCGCTGCCGAGCCACCCGCTCACGCCTCAAGTCCCGGTAGAGTATGAAGCAGCCGAGACTCAAGATCCCGCGCACTGTCCACTCCTCCGGCTTCCCCATCTTGAGCAGCCCAGCTTCGTCCGCGGTTATGCTCGCCGCGGCGCCAAAAATCAGTCCGAACCCCAGTAACTTCAGCATCATGGTCGTTGCCACACCTGCAGTTGCATTCCCGTTCCGCCGGCGCGCTCGCCGCAGAGAAAGATTCGCTGATTGCTCGGATCCAGCGCCACGCCCTCCGCTTGCTTCAAGCCAGGCAGGTTCGTTTGCTGGATCAGCCGCCCATCCAGCTTGAACTCCGCCAGCCGGCCTTGCGTGTCGCTCGCTGTCGCTCCCTCATCGGAGATCACCAGCAGCGTCCCCGCCGCCGTCACCGCCAGATCGCTGATGTCAGTCGCGATCCCCGAGACCCCGGAGAACACACTGAACAGCGCCGTTACTGTCGGGCTCGTCTGATTCGTCACCCGCCAAAAGTTCCAAACCCCGGCCTCCGCCTTCTCCGTCGTCGTGATGAAGCTATCCGTCGCCAGGTCATAGATCACGCACTCCAGCCCAAGATTCGAGCCCGCCGCTATCGCCGTCGCGATCGTCCTTACCCAATTCGCCCCACCCTTCACCACCGTCACCGCGCCCGTCGCAGGGATGTTGATCACGCAGATCGTCCGCAGATCCTCCTCCACGATCGCGAACGTGATCCCGTCGATGTAGTGGACGCTTTCCACGTCCGCGAACCCACTCAGCGCGATCGTCCGCACATACACACCCGCCGTCGTCATCTCGACGATCGAGTTGCTGTCATTGTCCACCACCAGCAGCGTGTCATTCAGCGGCCAGTAAGCGATCCCGCTCCCATAGCTCGCCGCCAGCGGCGCCCCGCCCGACCCCAGCACCGGATCCACCGTCAAAACCGGCGTCCACAGCGCCAGCGGCGGCAGACAAAGCCCCGCGTTCGTCGCGCTCACACCTGGCGTCTTGCCCAGCCACGCCATCCGCAGCCCCTTCCAGGCGATGTTCCCGCTCCCGTCAGTCGGTGCAGAGATGATCGAAAGCTCGATCTTCGCGCCCGCCGGCATCACCGCGTTCTGGTAAGCCGCCACCACCTGATTCAGCGGGATAACCTGCGTGTCCGCCGCCAGCGCCTGGTTCGCAATGAACAGATTCGCGCCGTTGATCTTCGCCATCACGTAGACCGTCCCAGTCCCGCGCACCGGCGTCGAAAACCGGATCCCATCCACAATCTGGAAGTCTCGAGGAACGTGCGTCACATACCGCGTCACTCCCGCCAACAGCGTTTCCGTGAAGCTCCACACCTCATAATCCGGCTCCTTCCCCACCCGATCGCTCGCCGCACTGGCGATAACGTTCAGGTCCGGCGGAGTCTGGACAGTTTGCGAAGCGCTCATCCGTTGTGCTTGTCCCAGGTCAGCGTGTTTCCCGAACTCCCATCCTCAGCCACCGCATAGATCGCTTGGTTCGGCAGCGTCCCAGTCCCGCCGCCGCGGTAAATGATCTCACTGCCGCCCGGCAGCAGCCGAAACCCCTCCTTGTCCGGATCCGTCAGCGAAACAGGATTGCCGACGCGATAGCGCAGCGTCTTCGTCCCGTTGTTCTGGATCCGCAGATAAGTTGCACCAGCCTGCGCCACGATCGCCGGCGTGTTTCCGTCCGTTGGAACAGTCGCGCGAGGCATCGTTACTTCGCCTCGATCCAGTTCAGGTTCACCGGCGCCGTCTTCGCTCTCAGCTGCAGCCGCTGCCCAGCCACCGGATCCACCAGGAGCCGCCGCTCCCCGGCCTTCAGCTCTATCCCCGCGTCACCCGCGCCAGTCTCACTGACCGCTTCGCCGTAGTTGTAGAAGATCGGGTTCGCCGCATCAGTATTCCAAATCTCCAGCGCCTTTCTCCCAGCCCTCCCCGGAATGAAGCTGGTTCCGTCAGTTGCTACCGAGATCCTCGCCATTCTTGTGTCCCTTTCGTCCTTTTGGTCGTTTGGTTGTTGTTACACAGCCGCCGTGCTCCGGTAGAGCCGACTCCGGCCGCTTTGGTTCATCACGATCATCGCCTGCTGCTCCAGCAGCTCGTTCCGCCGCTTCCGCAGCTTCTCTGCGCTCGAAAATTGCTCCTCCTCATCCAGCGCCGCCGCTCGCGCTCCCAGCTTCACCGCCTCCGCCAGCACATACAGGAACGGCACCCGCTCCCACACACTCGTCACTGTGGGAGCTACACCCACTTCACCGGCAGCTTTCTTCCGGTAGCAATAGCCATCGGAGTAAAGCACCACATCCCCCACCGCGTAACTCCCCTCATCATCCCATTCCGTCGCCGAGAACGCCGGCGCCTGCGGCCGGTAAACCACCCACGCACTTGTCAGCGCCGCATCGTCGCCCAGCAGCTGGATCCCGCCGCCAGCCAGGATGTGGGCCACCTCCTCCGGCGGCGTCCCATCCACCGCCAGCGGATCACCCTTCCAGACACTATGCACTATCCCCAGCGCTTCCCGCTCCGTCGCCGTCCACGGGATCACTCCGCCCGTCGCCGTCCGCTCTTCACTCCGGTAAGCCTCCGGCCAGTCAAAAAGCTCGTATGCCTCGCGGTAGTCCGAACTGATATACTCCGCCAGCGCCGTCGCCTTGTTCGGCTGCAGATTCACTCCCGGATCCAGCCCCAGCCGCAGCGCCACCCCATGCAGCACGCTCTTGAAGGTAACTTCCCTCATTTCACCGGCCAGGGTGTGCCCACAATCTGATAGATTGTGACGCCGTTATAAGTCAGCTGGCGCACTCGAACGATCATGCCGCTGCGATTATGGTTGCAGGAGAGGGATTCGAACCCCCGGCCTCCGGATTATGAGTCCGGCGCTCTGCCCCTGAGCTATCCTGCGTCGAAACCTTCTGTCCCTGCGGTCCCTTCAGTCCCTCCCGCGCCGCCTGGCCAAACGGGTTCAAAATTGTCGTCCGCGCGCTCTTCGCGTTGATCCGGCAGTCCGGGTTATCCCGCTCGAACTCCCGCAAAAACTGCTCATCATCCCAGCACTCATAACCCAGCCGCTGCCCCCAGTAGTGAAACGTCGCCTCATTCACCACCATCCGCGGCTTGCCCAGCACATTATCCGGCAGCACCGGCGCGCTCTCGATCTGCTCCTTCTCCTCGCGCATCGCCGCCTCAGCCAGCGTTGCGCGCGCGTAGAATCCCGTGTTCAGGTCCGCCAGCAGCCGCTCAAAGGATTGCCGCCCCTCGATCTCTCGAAGCGATTCCTCATCCAGCTCGATGACGTGTTCCCGCGTCACAGTTACTCCGCCGGCGGTTGCTCCTCTTTCTTCTCCTCCGCCGGCGTCAGCGCAGTCACCAGCTCCGCCACCAAAGCAGCACGCTGCTCCCCATCATTCAGCGCCACCACGTGCCCGCGCTTCGCGCTGAACTCCGTCAAAACTCTGTCGATCGTCTCATTCATCCTTGTGTCCCTTTTCGTCCCTTTGGTCCCTTTGGTTTGCAGGGCCGCCGCACCTCAACCGGAGCGCGGCGGCCCCTCCTTCACTCACCCAAAAATCAGGTTGTGATCTTCCCGTGACTCCGCGGGTTGTTGACCTCCAGCCCGTAAATGAAGTCGATCAGCTTCTGGATCGTCCCGCCGTTGAACGGCAGATCGCCAGTCCGAGGACGCCGGCCCGGCCGCAGCGCCACCGCATCCATGTCCACGATCAGCGCGTGAACGCCGGTCGGCAGACTGAAATGCGTGTGCAGCCGCAGCTTGCCAAAGTCGCTCTCGTAGAAGAGCACATTGAGCGTCATCTTGCCGTCCGCCTGGTCCGCATTGAACCGGCGCAGCGGCACCGTCGTCGCCGCAGCCACCTGCTGCGTGCGCGTGAAGTTCGAGAACTGCGCTTTTGCGTCCGGCGTCAGGAAGACATCCCACGAATGGTTTGTTTTCCGGCTCGCCGTCGCCACGCTCTTCATCACCCCGCGGAAATCATCTTCCACGATGTCCGTCGCGTTCGCCTTGCCAGAGACGATGTTACCCGCCGGCACCAGCGCCATGTTCGGCACTGGCAAATCCGGCGAGCCGCCGGGGTTCGCCGAACGGATCCAGTTCGTCAGTCCGCGGCACAGCGCCGAAGTGCTGGAGTTGTTGCCGGTTTCAGGCCGGCTGTCGCCGTCCTTCAGGCACATCACTTCCAGCTTCTCCTTCGCCAGGTCCATCGCGTCCGCCGCGTTGTCCGCCAGCAGGTCCGTGACCCCATACTCGTTCACGAACTCCTGCGCGATGTCGCCCACGCCGTAAGGCACCCAGCCCTTTTGGACCCGGCCTTGTAGCATCGTCTTGTTCGCCTCGTTGTTGATCAGGTCACCCGCGGCGACATCCTGACCATCGGCGATTCCCACGTCCGACACCGAGTGCCGCTGCTTGAAAGGCCACTCATAGAGCGTGCTCTTCGGCTTCGGCCCCTTGCGGGCCATCGTGGAAAATGGCGTCTCGATCGCCCGAGACACCGTGAAACTCCGCGAAACGTCGCGGACACGAAGCAGGGTTGAAATGTCCCTGTCAAATACTGCTGCCATGGCTGTGTAAGTTTGGTTCTGTTGGTTTGTTAGGCCGCCTCTTCGCCCTGGCTCATCTCGTGCTTCAGCAGCTCTCGCCTCGCGGCCAGATCCCCCGCCGCCGCCCGCGCTTCGAGATCCTCGAAGTTCGGTTTCGGCTGGGCTCCGCTCGGCTTGAGCGCCGGCTTTGCTGCTCCCGGCGTCGTTGGCGGTTTCGGTTTCGCCGGCGCCGCCGCACCCGCTTTCGGTGCTGGCGCTCCGGCCTTGCCTTTCACAGCGGCTTTCTTCGGCGTGACGACGTTGCCGTTCTTGTCCAGCTCCATCCGAACCCACTTCGCCCGCCCGTGCGGGAACTCCTTGGTCGGCGTCTGTTCCATCTCCATACGGTAGCTCCGCGCGGCATGGCCCAGCAGTCCCTCGAAGTCCGGTATCTTGACCTTGATCTCAGGACAAGCCTTCAGGATCGCGGTCATGAACGCATTCTCCGGCGTGCCTTTGGTAAGCAGTCCCGGCGCGACCCTCTCACCGGTCTCCCACGGCTTCTGCTGCTGGCGAAACGCCAGCCGCTGCTTCCAATCGGGAGCCGCCTCAATGATCGCCTCAGCCCGCTCCAACTTCTCCGCCACCTGTTCGGCCGAGATCTCGATCTCCTTGCCGTCCACCGTGACAGTTCCGCCTTGCGAATGCTTCCGGCACCATTCGCGGATGTTCTTCTGCGTCTGGACAGCGCTCTCCAGCTTCTCGAGCGAGTCGATGTCAGCCAGCGGACTCGCCGGCGTCGGCGCGACCGTGATCGCCCCCTCCGCCAGTTGCGCCCTTAAACCGCGTATCGTCTCGCTCTGCTTCTGGATGCGCTTTTGCGCCCACTTCGGAGCCTTCTCCAGCCCCTTCGGTGGCGCAGCCTCGTCGCCCTCTTCCTCAGTTTCCTCGGCCTCCTCCGTCTCCGTTTCCTCAGTTTCCTCCGTTCCCTCCGGCACCCCGCCTTCAGTCCCTTCCGTCCCTTCGGTCCCTTCCTCTTCGGCAGCCTCAGTCCCCGCTTCCTCAGTTGCCGCCGGCTCCTCGCCTTCGGCACCGCTGCTTGCACCTTCCTCGCTTCCGGCTCCCTCCGCCTGGTCCAGCCCCAAATCGGCCGCGAGCGCTTCCTCAAGGCTCGGCTCCGTGGGATCCAGTCCAATCACAGCGGCGCTCCCCGCGGCTCCAACGACAGGGGCAGGTGCAGTCGTCCCCGTCGTTCCCGTTGCAGTGGCAGTCTCCTGCGTCTTATCAGCCATAATGTTCAGCAGAGCCATTCAGGCTCAGTGCCGCGCATTTTGGCTGTCTTAACTATCAACTGTCACGAATCAGCGGGCGCAACCCGCCGCCAACGGGCGCGACTTGGCGCAAACCGCCGTGACATTCTTCCGGCTCGCCCTATCATTTCTCCCGCAACGCGCCTGTAGCTCAACGGTTAGAGCGTCGGACTCATAATCCGCGGGTCGTGGGTTCAACTCCCACCGGGCGCACTTTTTCCGGAGAGACAAAACCGTGCGCCTCTTATCTGTCGCCGTCGCCCTCGTTCTCCTGCCTGGCTGCAGGCAGCCGCCTGATGCTGCGTCAGTGCCGCAAGCCGCGGCTCCGCCGTTGCCGCCTGAACTCCTCGCGGAGATGCTCGAAAGAACGGTCGTAATGGTAAGTAAACAAAAACCCGAAGGATCGCAGTTTAGTAGCGTCACCATCGGTTCAGGCTTCCTCGTTTCACCCATCGGACACGTCGTGACCGCAGACCATGTTGTGATTGACGAAGATACAGGTACTCCAATGGATCCGATCTTTGCCACTCGGTTCACCGGCCAAAAGCATCGCTATATGAAAATGAGATTGGTTAAACGGTTCAGGGGAGCAGCGGGTGAGAAGGGAGGGCGGGATATTGCTGTCTTGCAACCATTGGACCCCGACCAGGACGTTCCGTTCTTACGCATTAGCTCCAGCCCGTCAGTCGCCGGAGATTCCGTGATGATGGCAGGGTTCCCATTGGTTTTTGACCGCGTACTCACCTTCCCTTTCATTCGAAAGGGGACCGTCGCATCAGTCCGCTACCGCGATAAGATAGTTTTGGATCTTACAGCAGTAAGCGGCTTCAGCGGCTCTCCCGTCATCAATGCACACAATGAAGTAGTCGCAGTGCTGGTCGGTCATCCAAAGCGTAATCAAGGCAGCAACTTTGCCGTCGCGGCTCCGATCTCCCCGGCTGATATATCCGAAATCATCAGGAATTAAGTATCCCCCGCCGCCGGCGCATGCACCCGCCGGTAAACATTCCAAAACGCCGCCTCGTGCGCCGCCGCCGCGCCGTCGTGGTGCGCACGCCAGTCGCCCGCGTCAGCGGCCGCCGCCATCAGCGGCTGCCGCCCCTCGCGATCCATATCCGCGCTCATGTTCCGCAGCAGCTGCAGCACCGCCCGCACCGCCTCCGTCCCCATGCTCCCCTGCAGCACCGCCGTCATCTCCTCATCACTCAGCGGCCGCCCCAGGTCAATCTCATGCAAGTAAGCGTCTCGTGTCATAGCTCTTTGGTCCCTTTCGTCCCTTCAGTCCCTTACACAGCACCTCCCTGCACCGCCTCCACCCCCAGCCGCCCCACCGCCGGATTCACCGTCATCTGCTGCACCTGGAACGTGTGAAACTTTATCCGGTTCTCCACCAGCGCCTTCACGTCCGGGTTTTCCATCATCAGCTTCTGAATCCGCGTCGGCTGCCCATCCTCACCCGGCCGGCCGATCGCATTCAGCAGCACCTGTCTCCGCAGCGCATGATTCTTCCCCGGCACATAGTCCCGCTCGATCCCGTTCAACAGACTGTTCAGCACGTCCATCTCCTCCTGCATCTCCTCCCGCGCGTGCTTTTGCGGATCCGCCACCAGCAGCCGCGCCCACGCCGGCATCGCCATTGACATCCCAGCCTTCAGAATCTGCGCCACCGGAATCAATCCTTCCGTGTCGAACTGCCGCAGCTGCGTGAGAAACTCCATTTTCTTCCCTACCAGCTCCAGGTCCAGGTCCGCCGCGTCGAACTCCACGTTGATGCTCACCTGCCCCTGGATCTCATCCCGCGTCGCGTTCAAACTTACCGGCAGCCCGCCGATCGCGCTCGCCTTGATCTCATCCGGCGCAAATTGCTGGATCAGCTGAAACGTCATCTTCCGCGCCTCGCGCAGATCCATCAGAAAGTCATTCACCAGCTGCTGCCGCGTCGCCAGCTTCACCTCCGGATCCACGTGCTCCCCGCGGCCCCAGTAGCCATTGATTCCGCGGATCGTCGTCTCCTCGATCTCCAGCGATGTCTTCGCATCACCCGGCAGCCGCATGAAGTCCGCCTGCATCCCCGCGCTCGTCGCGAAAGGTATCTGCACACCTGGCCGGATGTCCATGCTCCCGCCGCTCTGCCCATTCAACACCGGCACCTTCAACGGCGGCTTGATCGTCAGGCTCGCGAAATCGCTCCGCATATCCCGCTGCACCTTCACCTCCGACTGGTGCGTGAACGAGATCTCTCCCACCCCGCGGCTCTCCAGCAGCATCAGCGCGGTAACTTCCCGCACATGATCAAGGAACGGATACCGCCCGTGCGTGTGCTCGCAGCACTCATGCTTTCCGAAGCTATCCTCCACCTTTCCATGCACCACCGTATGATAAAGCGCCGGCACTCCACCCAACGCCGTCGCCCGCTGGTAGAAGTGAATGATCTGAAACAGCCGCTGCTCATTGTTTTTCGCGTCGTCGTCGCTCACGCCTGAACGGATCCGCCCGCCAGTCGTTATCCAGCTCGGCACATTGCGGCCCGCCCGCGCTTCACTCAGCTCAAAGCTCATCCCCGCGTGCTCCAGCACCTGGTCCACCCACGCCTTGTCATAGCCCTCTGTCTCCTCCCGCGCGCGCAGCTCCACATCACTCACCCACTCCGGCATCGCCACCCACCGCGCATTCTGGATCCGCGTCGTCGTCGGCGGGTAAAGCACATCCAGATACGGCGTCAGCGCCCGCCAGTCCGGTCCCTGGTTCACCTCCTCCACCGCGTAGTAAGTCACCGGCCCGCCCAGCTTCAGCCCCTTCGCCACGCGCACCGCCTCCGCCCTCGGCATCTCATCGTCGAACGCCATCAGCCCCGCGATCAGCTTCTCCCGCTGCGACTCATCGGCCACCATCATTTCAAACCGCGCAGCCGCGTCGGCGATCACCGCTTGCTTCTCCTCCGGCGTCAGCTCCTCCGGCTCCTGGCCCGCCAGCTGTGCCGCCTCAGCCAGCGCCATCTGCGCCAGCTGCAGCGCCGCATCCGTCGCCACCGCCAGCACCTGCTCCGCCGTGATCGTCCGCTGGCTCACCTGCTTCTCAGTCTTCCACCCCACATAGAGCACCGCGTGCCCATACTCCTCAGCGATGTCCGCCCACTGCTTCGCCGCCGTCCGGATCACATAGGCAAATTCATCCAGAAAGTAGTCCGCAGTTTGCCCCCACAGAATCGCCTTGTTCGTCGGATCATCCTCCGTCGCCAGGTTCCGCGGCGCCACCCGCTGCTGTCCCCGGTCCAGCGCCGTCGCCTTGAAAATCACCCGCTCCGCAATGATCTCCTCCACCACTGGCACCCGGCAATCACTCGCCCCCTGCCAAGGGAAAACATCATCCTTTCGCTGCCCAGGCATCAGCTTCCGCCCCGCCGGCCACTTCCGCCCGTCATTCGTCTGCCCCGGCCACCAGCAATGCCGCGTGTCGTGGTTGTGCTCCATCCGGGTAAAGAATTCACTCGCCTGCCCGTCATCCAGCGCACTGCGAATCTCCTTCAGGATGCACTTCACATCCGGCTTCTTGCGCGGGTTCAAAATAGTAACGTCGTTCTCTTTATGCATTGATTGGTTGTGGTTGGTTCGATTGCAAAAACACCCTCACCGCTTCATCGCGGTCATAGTAAGCCCTCACCGAGCCCGGATAGATAACCTTCCTCACCGGCGCCCCTTGCCCCTCGCACAGCTTCCGCACCGTCTTCTCAGACAGCCCAAACCGCTGCCCCATCAGCAGCAAGTCCCCATACCTCACCCGAGGAGCAAAGTCGCGCCGAGCCTCCTCGGCTGTGTAGTTGTACGTCGTCGTCATTCGATTGTCAGGGTTCCGTTGACTCTGCGGAGCGGATAACGCTCCTTAAAAACCTTGATTGCTTCCTCTCTGCTACCCGCCTCAATCGGAGTGAAGCCACCACTCCCCACCCACCCGGTTGCGTTCTCGATGATATGTCCCCAGCCGATCCAAACCGTCTGCAGCTTCGGTTTGCGTCGGAAAAATTTCTTCAACAATGCTTTCATTGGCGTCTTTCCCACTTCGGGCACGTTGCATACATCCCAGTTATAACCTGCGGAAAGCGTGTAGCGTTCTCGTCCGCCGGTTGATTCCGCCGACATTTCCCCTGCACAAAACTCACCCGCCGCCAGTGCCGGCACTCACAGCAAGCCCGCGCCTCCACAGCGTTGAACGCCGCCCTCTTGCGTCCCTTTAGTCCCTTAAGTCCCTTCCCCATCAGTAACACCCTCCTCCCACGCACTGCAGCATCTCCGCCGTGAAGTGCTGCGGGTTCGCAATCACCAGATACCTCAGCACGTCCACCGGATCCTTCATCGCCCCCTGCCGCCCATCCGCGCCGGTCCAGTTCCCGAGACAAAAGATCAGATTCGCGCAGCTCTCCGCGATCAGGATGCTCGGCGCCCGCCCGTGAAACTTGTAGATCCCATTCACCAGCTCCGTCTTGTCCCGCTCGAAGTTGATCCGGTCCGTGATCATCGCCGCCCCTTCACGCACCGTCGTCGAGCCCTGCTCCGCCCCGCTATCGCGCCCCGCGCTGCAGAAGTAGAGCCCATACTCCTGCATCACCTGGATCAGCGTCAGACTCTCCCCGTGCAGCTGCGTCTCAGTGTTCGCGCTCCGCGAGTCCATGATCCGGCACCCATCGAAAATCTGTATTCGCCCTTCGGCTTGGGGAGCGCACGCGCCCTCGCGTGCTGACAGCGGCGCCCCCGCCGCTGCCCCTTCCGTCCCTTTCCCCGCCAGCCGCTGCTCCAACCGCCAAAGCTCCTTCTCCACCCGCTCGATCTCCTGCGCATACTGCTGAAACCCGAGCCCCCAATTCCGCTGCGCCGGCCCGCGCTCCCCATCCAGCTTTTTCCCGCTCCCCATCACCGCCCACTCGCCGGGATCCCCGACGTCATTCGCCTCGATCCAGTCACCAGGCTGCGGCCACTCCCGCGCCACAAAGATCAGCGGCTTTCCAACCGGGTTCGGGCAAACCTTCGCCCAGAGCATGAACCAGTTCCTGCCGTCCGTGCACGGATCCACGATGTGATACCACGTCCCCTCAGCCGGCAGCAGCTCCAGCGGCCGCACGTGCGCCTCGCGACAGAACAGCGGAAACTGCACCCCGCGCTGCTTCGTCGCCACCCCGTAGGCCATCCACAGCTTGTCATCCCGCCCCTTGCGCGCCAGCGTCGCCTTCATCGCCTCCCAGTTCCCCCCGAACGGGTTGTCATAAACGTGAAAGTAAATGATCACCGCCGACTCCGGTAAGTTCAGCCTCACCCGCGGCACCTTCTCATAACCCAGCCGCTCCCCGTTCTTCTCGATCGGCAATATCTCCGCCGGCACCTCCACCAGCGTCGTCGCATACTCCGTCATCAGCGCCACAGTCGGCGTGTAACCCTCCTTCGGCGTGAACGTCATCAGCAGCACCCCCTGGAACAGCCTCGGCAAAAGCGGCTTCAGCCACTTCTCCCACGCTCCCGGTTCATGCCGATGCTTCAGCGCCTCACGCAGCGCCGGCACCAGCTTGCGCGTCTCGCCCGCTTTTGTGATCAACCGCCGCTTCGCCGCCTCCACCCACTGCACCGGAATCAACTCATCCGCCCACACAAAGTCAGGCCGCGGACCTTCCAGCGCCTTGATGTCGCTCTTGTAAAACATGAAGTTCGCCCGGCAGCGGTTCGGCAGCGCGAAAGTGTTATCTGTGAAGCCATTGATCGCGTTGTAATTCAGCTTCACCGCCGCCCCCTTTTTCAGCTTCCCGCTCTCCGGGCGAAACTCGAGCGGCAGCATCTTTTGCGTGAACTGCTGCGGCACCTCCCGCGATGTCTTCTCCTCCTCCGCAAACTGCCAGCAGAGCCAGTCCTCATTTTCCACCATGCAGATCGCGAACCGCTTCGCCGCATACCAAGTCTTCGAGCTGCCATTGCCCCCCAGCACACAGCAAGCGATCGGCTCCCCAGGCTTCGCGCACCGCAGCTCCGCAATCCGCCAATCCGTCTCATGCCAGATCTCCGGCTCGAACCCAAAGCGGTAAGGATCCAGCCGCTCCTTGCGAATAATCTCCTCCCGCCGCGCCACCGCCTCCACCACCCACTCCGCCGAGCGCCGCTGCCGCTGCGCCCCAACCACCGCCGTCACCTCCGTGATGTCATACGGCTCACCCCAATCAATCCCGATCGGCAAATAAACCGCATGCTCCGCCTGCCGCTCCAACACCGCCTCCATCCGAGCACGAAACGCATCCACCGCCGGCACCGCCGACGCGATCGCTGTCTCAGATGAAGGCCGCTCGCTCATCGTTTCACACGCCCGTTTTGCGTCCGCTTCTTCAGTCGGTGATAACACGCCGCGAGCATGCTTCTCGCGAGCCCTCCAATTCCATGCGGGATCAGCGCGCCCTGATCGTTCAACTCGATCAGAGACTTGATGCAGTCGCACAGGTGAGCATCATCGCCGCGGAACTCATCACGTATCGGACGCTTTTTCATCAGAAAGGAATCCGATCGTCGTCCATCTCCGCCGCAGCCGGCGCCGCCGCCGGCTTGCCCTGTTGCTGCTGCTCCCGCGGCTCGAACACATTCGCAATCACCCCGTCATCCCCCGCCTCCAGCGCACCGCTCTTCATCGCCAACATCAGCAGAGACGGGCTCAGCGCGTCACCGTTGAGCTTTATCCACAGCCGCGAGCCATCATGGTAATCAGTCCGCATCAGCGTCCCGATCGTCCGGTTCCGGTTCCTTTTCTGCCCCTGCTTCTCGTAGCTGCCCACCGGCAGCGCGATGTCTCCGACCTTTACGTGAGTCATGGTTAGTGCTGCCGCTGGGTTTGGTTGTTGGAATAGGCTCGCAGCGTCACAGGCTCGAACCGCGCCAGCGGGCCGATGAAGCGCAGCGGCAATGTCGCTTCTCCCCCGTGACGATTTTTTTGCAGCACAAACAGCGCATGCTGCTTGTAACGTTCTTCGCCGATCCGCTCCCGCTCGTAGGCGTTGGGCTCGGAAGTGGGCGTTGGCAGCCACTCCTCTTTTTCGTTATCGTTGAGCCGGCTCCACGGCTTGTATTTTTCCGGCCGATGAATGAAGCCCGCGTAGTCAGCGGCTTTCTCGATCCCGCTCCCGCCGTCGAAATCCCGCAGCGTCGGGATCTTCCCTGGGTTCTCCTCGCTTCCGCGGTTCGTCTGCGCCAGCAGGATGATCACGATCCCCAGCTGCTTCGCCACCGCCTTCAGCCCGTAACAAACCTCAGAGATCCCCAGCCGCTCTTCACTTTGGCCCAGCTTCGTCACCGGCTTGATCAACTGCAGATAGTCGATCAGCACCGCCTTCACCCCATACTTGCGATGCGCCAGCCGGATCCGCGCCTTGATCTCGGAAATCGAATGGTCCGCCGGCTCTTCCCAATACACCGGCGCCGCATGATACTTCGCCGCCGCGCGATGCAGATAAGTCCAATCCTCCTCGCTGAACATCCCCGTTCGCGACTTCGATAAGTCCAGCTCCGCCGAGTCACCCTGCTCCGCTCGCTGCAGCGCGCCCGCGTAGCCGACCACGCAGCGCGTGAGTATCTGCCTCACCGGCATCTCCAGGCTGAACACCTGCAGCGGCGTGATCTTCGGCTCGCCGCGGTGCTCGCCAGTCCCGCAGTAAAAGCTCTCCCGCGGCGGATCCACCGCCATTCGCTCGATGATGCTCCCCATCATCGAGGTTTTCCCCATCGACGGCCGCGAGCCGATGATCAGCATCTCACCGTCCTCAAAGCCAAGAATGCAGCGGTCGATGTCCGGAAACCCGCACGGCACCCCGAACACCGGCTTGCCACGGTTCTCCCACACCGTCTGCAGGTGCTCCAGCACTTCATTCACCGCGTCTGACATCGGCTGCGCGCCGGCGCCACCGTCCCCAGTCCGCAGATCGAACAGCAGCCCCTCCGCTTTTTCGATCGACTCCTTCCACGGCGTCCCGAGATCCTTCGCGCCGTCCTGCAGCGTCGCCGACGCATCACCCATCCGCCGCCGCCCCCAACGGTCCTGCAGCGTCTCCGCGTAGAAAAACCAGTGGTTGCCAGTCGGCACCAGGTCCAGCAGCTCCAGGATCGTCGCCGGGCCCCCGATCTTTTCGAGCGTGCCGCCCCTGATGAAATGCTCCTGCAGCAGCAGCACGTCCAGCGGCTTGCTTGCCGCCTGGAATTCCAGGATCGCGTCCCAAATCAATCGCGTGCCGGGGAAGTGAAACCAGTCCGGCTTCACCACCGCCGTGATCTCCGGCAGCACGTCAGCGCTCGCGCGCAAGGCACTCGCCAGCAGCCCCCGCTCCGCTTCGAGCGAATGGCACCAGTCCCCGAGTCCCACCTCCTCGCTCATGCCGTCGCCGCCTCCCTCGGCGCTCTGCGCATCACCTCACGCTGCTGCGTCACGTGCAGCTCGTGCCACTCCGCCGGCTCGCACTTGAATCGCTCGCGAAACACCCCGCGCCAGTCCCACTCCGGCTCCGGCGCTCCCGGCCCAGGAATCGGCGGCGGCGGCAGCGCGCCCCCCCTTTCCTTTTTTTCAAACCCAACGTGTGCGCCCTGCGGGCGTGGAAGGGCGAGGCTCGTCGGCGCGTCATCCAGCCAACGCTCGCCATTCAGCCAGGTCGTCGCATGCGGGATGAAGCGCGGATTCTGCCACTGCTCGGATGCTTTGGCGCGCTGCAGCCCCTGCAGCACCTCTTCCAGCCGCTCATGCAGCTTGTTTCGGCGGAAAACTTCCAGCGCCTTCTTGCGCCCCTCCCGCCGCGGATACTCAGCCCAAAATCGGTCAAAGGCCAACGCCGCATCACCTTTCACCTTACCGAGAGTTTCAGCGATCTCGATCAGCGACGGCTGATCAATAACTGTATTCTCTCTCTTGTTCTTTCCCTTATGTACCGCGATCACGGATTCCGTGATGTCTGATGTCACTCGATCCGTGATCATCACGGAATCCGTGATGTCTGATGTCACTCCCTGAGTGATGTCTGATGTCACGGATTTCGTGATCGCAGTGCACAGCCGATCAGGGTTGACGCTGATCCAGCGATTGCGGCCGTCGCGCCCGCGATCCACCAGCCACCCCTTTTTTCGCAGCCCGGAAATCATGTTTCGCATCCGCAGCTCGCAGACGCCAAATCGCTCCCCCAGCCAGCCGTCAGCGGCCCAACAACCCTGGCCTTTGTCCATCACGTTGATCTGCGCGAGCAGGCACTTCTCCTGCCAGGTGAGCGGAGACAGCCAGATTGCAGCGTCGATCCAAACGCCCTTGAATTGCGGCTCTGTGCCGGCGGCAGCGCTCAAACCCCCGCCCTCCTTTTTTGCGGTGGCGGCGCCTGGCGCGGCTGCACGCACTCCCAGCTGCCATCCTCGTTTTCCTCGCAGAGAAGCAGCTGCCCCTGCCGCAGCTGCCGATTATCACGCACCCGCACCGCCTTCAGCTTGCCGCCGTCAGGATCCCGCACATCGATCCAGATCGAGTTCGGATAGAGCCGCATCACCGGCAGCATCAGCCGCCGCATCGCCCGCGCCGGCGTCGCCACAGGCAGCCACAGCGTGAACCCGCGCCCCGGCAGCGACAACGCCCCGCCACCCTCTTCTTTTCGCTCTGCAGCAGCCGCAGCGCCATCCGCCGGCACGATGAGCCCCGCCAACTTCTCGATCCCCGCCGGCGTGTAGCAGAGCCTCCTGCGCCCGCCAGTCGTATCAAATCCAAAGTGCGTCCCCTCAGTCAGATGCTCCTCCCGCAGCTTCAGCACCACCACCGGAGAAACGCCGAAGAGCTGCCCGAGTTCCGAATCAGCAGCGGCAGCCATCGCTCCCCCCTCCTTCCTTTTGCAAAATTTTCTGCGTCGCGGAATGCATCGGGCAGCCCGCTCGCGCCCGCGCCCGCACCCCCCCTCCCCCCCCATCACGTCGATCGCGCCACCATTCCGACACCCAGCCAGCCACCAGTTCAGCGGCTCGATCTGGTAAAACATCCGGCGAGACAAGCGGACACATCATTGATTATCAGTGGTTTGTGACACAGCAACGGGTGATCCTTTATCCTCTGTCAGCGGCAAAACAGCCAGATCGAGCCCAGGAGCCGGAAGCGCCGGCAAAGCGTCCCTTTGCGGCATTTCCTCCGCCTCCAAAACCATTGGCTGCGCTTTATTTGCGGCCAGGAATCGCCGCATCTCTGCCAGCTCTTCGGATTCGGTGTGCTCGATCCGAGCCGTGACGCCACCGCTCAGCAGCTCCGCTTTATCGATCAGCGCGCAAACCTCGATTGGCGAGATCAGCCCAGCCCGAGCGCGATCAACCAGCGATTCCAGGGAAAGCGTGATCACCGAGCGCAGCTGACGCAGCGTTCTTTCTTTATACCCTGTGATAGCGCCGGCAGCTTCCGCATCCTCGCGCACCGCGACGACGGTTCGATAATCGAGCCCCAGCAACTCTGCGGTTATCTCCGTGCTTATCCCGCGACCCAGCATTTTGACCGCTGCGCGAAAAAGATGGGGGCGGGTGGCCTTCAGCCGGCTGGCGTCGTAAACGCCGCGCTCCTCGAGCCTCTCCGCGATCTCGATCTCCAGTCCCAGTTCAGTCGTCGCTTTCGGTGCTGGTGGCGGCAGAGGAGGCAGAGCCGATGCCGGCCGCTCGCGCTTCGCCGGCTTCCCTGTCTTCATCTCGATCAGATCACCCATTGCGCGAAAAAGAAGAGGGGCGGGGAGCCAGGCTCGCGGGACGATCAGCCGGCAGCTCCCAGTAAGCCGTTGCGGGAATCCGCTTCTGACCCAGCACGCGCCGGTGAGGGATCACCATGCGCGAGGGATCGTCATCGCGCGGCGTCTGCATCAGCTGGTAAACCCAGGGGACAGACAGCCCCACCAGCTCGGCAAAGTCCGCCACCGAATAAAGCCGCGGTTCCTCGCCGAAGAGCCGGCGCACGTCGCATTCCGGCACCCTCCAGGCGCCATCGACCTTGCGCGCTCCAGGAAAAAAAGGAGAGGGGCCGCGCTCCAGGACGCGCACCACCGCAGCCGCCGGCATGCTCAACCGATCCGCGATTTCCTCCGGCGAAAAAGAGAGGGCGCGGGGCCGACCGCGGCGCGATTTCGGACGCTCGGGAGAAAAAATCTTCACGCCGCAAGCCCCTCCTTTCCAACGCATTGCGCCGTTCGCCGCGTTCGCCTGCAAGATTTGTGTTGCCAAATCTTCGCAGTCAGCGTAATCCTATCGCGACACGAAAAAGCGCGCCGCCGGTTGCACCCGACGACGCGCCCCGAATCAAGCCGCGGCCGAGTGGCCGCACCGCCTGACGAGGGAAGCGTGCCACAACAGCAAAACCGAATCAAACCGTGAACACATACACCGCATCCTTCCGCCGCTTCGCCTCTTCGACGAACGGCGCCACCTCCATCAGCAGCCGCGAGCCCATTTCGCCCGAGCAGCTGCGCCGCCTGGCACCCAGCGTCTTCGCAGAGAGCCGCCACAGCAGCCGCTCCGAGCGTTACGCTTACATTCCCACCAGCGCCGTTTTGGAGCGCCTTGACCGCGCCGGCTTCAAGCCGTTCTCCGTCATGCAAGGCGGGAGCCGCGATGAAGAAAAGCGCGGCTTCACCAAGCACCTGCTCCGCCTCCGCCACATCGCCGCGCCGCTCACAGTCGGCCAGTCCCATCCGGAGATCGTGCTCATCAACAGCCACGATGGCACCAGCGCCTATCGCCTCATGGCCGGGCTCTTCCGGCTGGTTTGCGGCAACGGCATGGTCGTCGCGCAGTCCCTGATTGAAGACGTGCGCATTCCGCACAAGGGCGACGTGGCCGGCGCCGTGCTCGATGGCTGCATTGAGATCATGGACCGCCTGCCCACCGTCACGGCCAGCGTTTCCGCGATGGAGCGCCTCACCCTCACCAGCGGCGAGCAACTCGCATTCGCCAACGCCGCGCTTGTCGCGCGCTACGGCGACGACGAACCGCCGATCAAGGCCGATCGCCTGCTTACCACCCGCCGCGCCGCCGATGCCGCGCCCACCCTCTGGAACACGCTGAACACCGTCCAGGAAAACACCATCCGCGGCGGGCTCGGCTACGTGCAGCACGACGCCAACGGCCGCCGCGCCGCATTCCGCCGCACCCGCGAGATTCGCGGCATCGATCAGAACACCCACGTCAACCGCGCCCTGTGGGCACTGGCCGAGGAAATGCGCAAACTCAAAGGCGCCGCCTAACAAAACAACAACCGCGGCTGGGTCCGATCCCCAGCCGCAACCGCACCCGACGCCATGACCGCACAGCAAAACATCACCCAGCAGCTCCTTGCAGCCCTCAAGATCGCCGATCGTTTCCTTGTCGGCTTTGAAGACACCGGAGAAAGCGAGATCGACGACACCATTCGCACCGTGCGCGAAGCCATCGCCGCCGGCGAGAGCGCCGAAAAGCCCAAGCTCCGCATCCTCGTTGAGACATCCGGCGGCGTCGTCACCGACGTCCACTGCTCCGGCATCGACTGCGAGGCGGAAACCGTCCTGGTCGATTACGACGAAGCCCAAAACGGAGGCGACGAGTCGCCCACCGAAGAGCAGCTTGACGCCATCTGCTCCGCCTTTTACCAAGAGCCCCACTCCCAGTGGGTTCCCTTCTGCGACTGACCCCATGCCCGCCCCCAAAGGCAACAAATTCGCCGCCAAGCCACCCGAGGCATTGGCGGCCGATCGTTTACACATCCGCTCCACCGCCGCGCGCAAGGCACGCTGGCAAGCTGCGGCCGATGCGCGCGGCCTCCCCCTCACAGACTGGGCCACCGCCGCGCTCGATCGCCAGGCAGACGCCGATCTCCCGCCAGACCTCCCGGCGACTCGAGTCTCCTGACTTTCAGAAAAGGTTAACATTCGCGGCTAAAAAAAGGGCTCCTGCTGCCACCACGGCACACGCTCCGGCCGTGCTGCTGCAGCAGCTTGCGGAGAGTGGGAGTGCTCCTGCCGGCTCGTGAAACCCCCAACATCAGCCACCAGACCAGGAGCACCCCCAACAGCCATTCCGCGCCGCTGTTTACTGGGTGGAAAAAGATTCCAGCGCCCACGCACACAGAGCCGCGGCCGCACTCGGGAGAGCAGCAGAGCCTCTGTTCGCGCGGCGCCCATTGCGATCATTCCCCTTTCTGTTCCTCCCGCCTCGTTTGCAGCCACCCGCGCCGCCATGCCGCGCGCTCCAGCTCCGACCACTCCGCCGGCACATCCTGCAGCCGCTTCCCTTCGCGAAAAGCTTCCGCGCCCGCCTCCACGCACTCCTCCACTGGCTTGCCTGGTCCACCCACCACCACGCCGAACGTGGCCAGCTCCTTGACCCAAAAAGCTTTCACTTCCGGCGAGCAATGCGCCATCGCATCCGCCCACGTGGGCCAGCGACCATGCTTCTCGCGGAAGCTATATTGGTAGAAAAGACTCTGCTGGTTGTGCGGCTGCTCCGCATCGTGGACGACAGCGCATTCCGGACATTGCCCCTCCTTCATCCGGCCGCGGAAAAGCCGAAAACCGCCCAAGTGCTGCGCTTCAGCTGGTGCCGCCGCCTCCTCCTCTGCGGTGAACGCCGTCTTACCAACCAGCGGCTTCGCACCCAGCGCTTCACTCATCGCCCAACCTCCCAGCGTTGAGCGCTACCAATCGCGCCGGCCAGCTGCCCTCGCTTCCAACTGCGGCTTTGGATTCGCCGCCGCCGCCGCTCCCACCAGGTGCAAAGCTGCCAGCCACCACCCACCAGCACCGCAGGCACCACGCAGCAAGCCACCCCGCAAGCCAGGACAGCCGCCCCAGGATGCACACACGCAAAGCGCCAGAACCGCAAGGCACCCTCTGCCAAGATTCCAGCGAGATCAGTGCGCCCGGCCGGCTCACCGAGAGAAAGAACGCCGCCCGCGCTATCACCCGTCGCAACTGCCGCCCACGCGCATAGACCACCACACGCGAGCGCCAGCACCGCGGCACCACAACGCAAAAGACCAGCACCCATTGCGTGCGACCCATTTAGCGCGACGACAGTGCCGGCTGCTCCGTCTCCTGCTTCTCCTGTGATTGCGATTCCCGCAGCTTCGCGAGCGCCAGACGCACAATGCCCGATGGCGTGTTGTAAGTCTCTGCCGCGTAGCTCTTCGCGAAGCTGATCAGATCGACGGGGATGCGCACCGTCATGATACGTGCTTCCGTGTCATCCATAGTATTTCACTGAAATACAAAAACCTCTTGCGTCAACGATTTCATTGAAATATTTTGTGTGACGCTGTAGATGTTTACCCCGTGCCAAAGAAAACCACGATCGAGACGGCCCCCTTCAGCTTCCGCCTGTCTGCGACCGATCGCGTTTGGCTCGAGGAAATTGCTGCCAAGAACGGGGTTGATGTCGCTCAGATCGTGCGCTGGGCGCTCGAAGCCTTACGCCAATACGTGGACGCCCACGACGGTCGCCTGCACCTCCCCATCGATATCAAAGACTTTTGGGAGCGTGCGGAATCCGTTAGACCTTTCCCAGCGTTACGGGTGGCCGAACCGCCACCGACAGAACGCTAGCGCCAATCATTCCCGGCCCTTGGCCAGGGAGCGGTTGAGCGCCGCTTGCACGCCATGCCCAAAGCAGCCGGTCCCACCGCCGCGCCATTCAGCTGCCGCCTCAGCGGCGACGATCGGGCTTGGGTCCTCGAACAAGCACGCCGTGCCGGCGTCGATGCTTCGCAAGTCATCCGCTGGTCCATCGCCAGCCTGCGCGAACACATCGCCCGGTGCGGCAACCGCCTCGTGCTCCCCTTCGAGCACGACAGCAAGCCGCGCTGATTCAGCTCCCGCCCAACTCCTCCAGCAGCGCGGCGATTCGCGCCTCCGCATCTCGCAGCTTCGCTGCCACCTCCTCTTTGGTGAAGGTCACCTTCTCCCCATTGATTTGCAGCGTGCCGCCGTTGCGGTTGTGCTGGCACCAAATTTTGATGTTACGCGCATTCTCAAGCTGGCGCGCACGCTCCTCCATCCGCAGCTGAATATTGTTCCGCAGCACCTCCGGTTCAGGCAGCACCTTCCAACCCGTCTCCCCTTGCCGCGCGATCTGCTTCTCGTTGCGCGCCAACCCATACTCCACCAGCTGCCAAGCCTTCCCCGTCGCCGTGTCTATTCGGATGATCACGGGAACCGCTTGGCCGTTCCGGTTGATCATCTGCGCCGCCACGATCTGAAAGCGCGCCGGCGCCGAGGCGCCCGCTCCTGGAGAGTCACCACCCTCCTGCCCCAGCGCGCCACCGGCCAGCAGCACCACTGCGCCCACGGCAACCAGCAGCCATCTCCGCGCTCTCTGCTCCGTGCTCCCTGCTCCTTTCATCCCTCCCATCCCACCACAAAACGCTAACCAAAGTCAAGCCAGATGCCCAAGAGACTCACCCGCGCGGATCGCCTCGCCGCCGCACAGGCAGACATCGGATCCGCCCGCGCAGATTTCGAAGAGCTGCGAGACGAACTGCAGAGCTGGCTCGATAACATGCCAGAAAACCTGCAAGCCAGCAGCAAAGCTGAAGAGCTGCAAACCGCCATCGACGAACTGGAGGAAGGGATCAGCTGGCTCCACGACGCAGAAAACCTCTCCGTCTCCTTCCCCTCCGCCCGATGAGCACCATCGTCTGCCGCCACTGCGGCCAGCCCCTCGAACTCAACGAGCAGCTCGATCTCTACGTTCACCAGGAGAGCGGCAGCGCCCTCGTCATGCAATGCACCGCGTGCGGCGAGCTGCGCCAGGGCGGCTGGACCCGCTGGTGCCCCAGCTGCGGCGCGGAAAAGAGCCTCGTCAAACACCACGGCGCCAGCCCCCTCGCCATCGAGATCCCACGCTCCGCCTGAAATGGCCGACGACCACACCAGCCACTGCGCCCACTGCGGCACCCCGCGGCCAGACTACGAGCCCGAGCGCGGCGGCTTCAGCATCACCGAGTATCTCCGCCGCCGCCACCACGAGCCGCAGCTCGCGCCCGCCCTCAAGGTCCAGATCAGCGTCGCACCCCATCATCCGCGCGCCGCCGCCACCAGCGACCACCTCTGCGACCGCTGCATTTGAGCACGGCATCCGCCACGCCATCGAAGCCCTCCGCCGCCTCCTCACTAGTCCACCGCCACCCCTTTAGTCCCTCACGTCCCTTCCGTCCCTTCTCCGAATGATCAGCCCGCCCACCGCCATCCGCCAGCTCATTGCCGAGATCGATGACCTCCGCCGTGCCCTCGCATACGCCCGCCACACCGCCCGCCTGGAGCGCGACCACGCCGACACACCGAAATGATCTACTGGCGCCGCCTCGCACACCGCGCCGACCGCGATCGCCTCAACGTCATCATCCACGGCCTCAAGCCCCTCATCATCATCTGGCCATGGAATGACAAACGAGCGGTCGTTACCGACTGGCACTGCTACTGGCCCCAGCGCAAACACGACTGAACCCAAAATGACGCAACCACTCATCACCGGACCCTGCGCTGCCGACATTATCGCCGATGCTCGACGCCGGGGAGCCATTGAAACCCGCAAGCGCATCGCTCGCAACGCCTGCATCATTGCCGCCGGCACACTCAACGGCCCCCTCGGCATCCGCAGCAGCAAGGAATCCATCCAGTCGATCGCCGAGTCATCCGTTGCCCTCGCTATTGAGATCGAGATGGCCATAGAGGCGAAGATACCTCCTCCCACGACCGCCGCCTTTCCAGCCTAACCGCCATGCAATCCCTCGATCGCATGATAGCCACCATGCGCCTCCAGCACAAAGGCGAGCGCACCATCCAGTGCTACAGCCAGTGGGTTCGCCGCTATGCCCGCTGGCTTATCCAGCACGGCAGCAACTATCCAGACAGCGCCGCCCGCGCCACCGCCTACCTGACCCACCTCGCGCAGCGCCGCGTCAGCCAGACCACACAGAACCAGTGCTTCAACGCACTCATCTATTTCTACAAACACGGCCTCCGCCAGCCATTGCCAGAAGGCATCAATTCACTCCGCGCCCACGTCCGCCGCCGCATCCGCCGCGCGCCAGACCCCCAAGTTATCCGCAATCTACTCCATCACGTTCAAAACCGCGCCGGCTACCCCACCCGCCTCATCTGCCATCTACTTTACGCCGCCGGCCTCCGCCTCCACGAGTGCCTCCAGCTACGCCTCCGAGATATCAAACTCAAAGACTCCGCCATCGTCGTTCACGGCGGCAAAGGCGATAAAGACCGCATCGTTACCCTCCCCTGCGCACTCCTCCCCGCACTCACCGCGCAGGCCCGCCATGCCGTCGCCGTCTGGCAGCACGATGTTACCGCAGGCATCCCCATCCAGCTCCCCAGCCGCCTCGCCAGCAAGTTCCCCGCCCTCGAAAGGTCCAAAGGCTGGGCATGGCTCTTCCCCCAGCGCGAACCCTGCGAAGACCCAGCCAACCGCGCGCGCAAAGTCCGCTTCCACCTCCACGAGGCAAACGTCCAGCGTGCCATGAGCGATGCCTGCCGCCGCCTCAAACTCCCCGAGCCCATCACCCCTCATCACCTCCGCCACGCCTGGGCAACCCACACCTACCGCCGCGGCACCCCGCTGCGCGATATCCAGGAACACCTCGGCCACTCCCACATCAACACCACCATGGTTTACCTCACCCCCGACCCCACACCCATCGCCAGCCCCTACGATGCACTTGGAATCAAGGTTTAACGCAGAATCCAGCGACAGCCGACCATGAGCACCCCGATTCACACTGAGCCAGCGTCGGCTGTTCGCTGGGATGACTGGTTGCGCGGCGCGCCGCCAACGGCTCGCGTTTTCCACCACAAATATCCGTGGGGGGATAGCTGGCACTACGCCGCGTGCGGGAACGATGATTGCAAGGTGAGCACCGGAATCCACGAGGGGCCAACTTTCGGGCGCGGAAAACTGTCTATGTCCGGCTACTGGGAAATACCCTGCGAAATCTGTGCTCGCGATTTCGAACGCAGGTTCCCGAACGACGGAGAAGCGTGGCCTTTTGTCACGCCGCGCAACGCAGAGGTCACCGACGCGAAGCGTTCGGCGCAGTGACGGGTTAGCCGCTGAATTTTATGGACCAATCATTACTCACAAAGCTCGAAATCCTGCGCACTGCCGCGCCGATGCCATGGTATCTCGACCAAGACAACAACGAAGGCATTTGCGTTAAAGACTCGACTGGAGAAACCGTGTTCTATGAGGACTACGGTTGCGTTCCAGACGAACATCCGAACCGATCCGAATTGCTCGATGCAGTAGTCAACCGTGCGCGGGCGCTCGGGCGGTTCCTTGTCGAATGGAGCGGAACCGCCAGAGCCGCTTGCACTGAATGCGGGAGTATCGCCGGCAACGGCATGGGGCCATGGGGCGCTTGCGGCACATGCAAAGGGGCAACGTGGCCGAGGCACACGCGAGCCAGACAAGAGTTTGAGGCGGCAAAGGCGGCTAACGCAGAAGCTGAGCAGCAATGAACATAGTCTGTCCAACCTGCGGCGAAAGCTACAAGACGCACGGCACCGCCTGTCAGCCGCGGCACTCGCAGGCTGCTCCAGCGCCCTGGTTAGACGCCGGCTCGGCTCCCGCTTCCCCGAGAAGGTATAACGTGACGTGGCCGCACGATCACCCGACTCTCAAGACGGGCGACGAAGTGGTTATGGTCGAAAGCCCTCGACCCGAAATGCGGAACTGGCTGCTGCGCGTGAGCGACATGACGCTCCATCCCCTCAAGGACGAGAACGACCAGTATGTGCACTTGGTCGCGGCGTCTAACGAACAAAGCTGAGCCAAT
>Ga0196963_10000302_pt1 | contig 45871 bp, 43 predicted proteins | sample S1_5metaG_FD_148600 | JGI IMG/M metagenome (GOLD analysis project Ga0196963, IMG submission 148600) | Soil microbial communities from Anza Borrego desert, Southern California, United States - S1_5 | ecosystem: Environmental > Terrestrial > Soil > Desert | place: USA: California | collected... | reverse complement strand
CCGCGACGCCCTCCTGCGCCAAGGAGACATGTTCGGGCCGCAGGCCGACACGCCGCGGCTGCCGCGCCAACCCCGCTGCCGAGGCCTCCCACAAGGCGAGATGCTCCGGGCTTGCGCCCACGGCCGGCGGCGCATCAATGAAGTTGATGCGCGGCGCGCCGAGGAAGGACGCCACGAACTCGGTGTCCGGCGCGCGGTACACCGACATCGGCGCCCCCAGCTGCTCGATGCGCCCGTCGTTGAACACGGCGATGCGGTCGCCCAGCGTCATCGCCTCCACCTGGTCGTGCGTGACGTAGACCATGGTCGTGCCCAGCGCATCGCGCAGCCGCGCCAGTTCCACCCGCATGTCCACGCGCAGGCTGGCGTCCAGGTTGGACAGGGGCTCGTCGAACAGGAACACCCGCGGGTTGCGCACGATCGCGCGGCCGATGGCCACGCGCTGCCGCTGGCCGCCGGACAGGTCCTTGGGGTAGCGGTCCAGCAGCTTGGTGATGCGCAGCGTGTCGGCCGCCCGCTTAACCTGCGCCTCGCGCTCGGCCTTCGGCACCTTGGCCATGCGCAGCGCGAAGGCCATGTTCTCGGCCACCGTCATCTGCGGGTACAGCGCATAACTCTGGAACACCATCGCCGCGCCGCGGTCGGCCGGGTGCAATTCGTTGGCGCGGCGGCCATCGATGCACAGTTCGCCGGCGCTGATGCCTTCCAGCCCGGCGATCAGCCGCAGGGTGGTCGACTTGCCGCAGCCCGAAGGGCCGACGAAGACCATGAATTCGCCATCGTCGATCTCCAGGTCGATGCCCTTGATGACCTCGACCTCGCCGAAGCGCTTGCGCAGGCCGCGCAGTGACAGCTGTCCCATCGATGCTCCTCGTTGCCGTTCGTTGCTCCTCCCGGCGCTCAGCCCCGCTGCGCCGCCAGGAAGTCCCGGTACCAGCGCGCGCTGTCCTTCAGCGTGCGGCGCTGGCTGGCGTAGTCGACGTGCACGATGCCGAAGCGCTTGGCGTAACCCGAGGACCACTCGAAGTTGTCCAGCAGGCTCCACACCATGTAGCCGGTGACCGGTGCCCCCTGCGCGATGGCCTGGTGCACCGCCGCGATGTGCTGCGCCAGGTAGCGCGTGCGGCCAGCATCGTGGACGCGCCCTTCACCCGTCAGCACGTCGTCGAAGGCACCGCCGTTCTCGGTCACGATCAGGGCGGGAATCGGGTAGTCGCGCTTCAGGCTCACCAGCAGCTCCGTCAACCCCTGCGGGTAGATCTCCCAGCCCATCGCCGTCGTGTCCTTGCCGGCCGCCTTCGCGTCCCAGGGGGCGTCGCTGCTCACCACCGAACGGGTGTAGTAGTTGACGCCGACGAAGTCCACCGGCTGCCGGATGGCCACCAGGTCACCCGGCGGCACCGTCGGCGCATCGGCGCCGAGGTGCTCCACCACGTCCTCCGGGTACCTGCCGTGGTAGATCGGGTCGAGGTACCAGCGCCGCAGCAGGCCGTCCTCGATCACCGCCTTTTCGCGGTCGGCCGCGCTGTCGGTGGCCGGGTGGAACGGCGACAGGTTCAGCACGATGCCCAGCTCGGCCGTCGCGCCGTCGGCCCGCAGCGCCTGCAGCGCCAGGCCATGGCTCAGCAGCAGGTGGTGCGACACCTGCATCGCCAGCGCACGGTCCTTCAGCCCGGGTGCGAACACACCCTTCTCATGGCCCAGCACCGCGACCACCCAGGGTTCGTTGTGCGTGGTGATCGAGCGCACGCGGTCGCCCAGCCGCTTGTTGACGTGCCGCGCATAGTCGACGAAGCGGTGCACCGTGTCGCGCGCCGCCCAGCCGCCCTGGTCCTGCAGCGCCTGCGGCAAGTCCCAGTGGTTCAGCGTCAGGTAGGGCGTGATGCCGCGCGCCAGGCAGCCGTCGACCAGGCGGTCGTAGAAGTCCAGCCCCGCCTCGTTCCAGTCACCGCGGCCGTCCGGCTGCACCCGCGGCCAGGCGATCGAGAAGCGGTAGGCATCCACGCCCAGGTCGCGCACGATGTCCAGGTCGCCGGCCCAGAGTTGGTAGTGGTCGCAGGCCACGTCGCCATTGCTGCCGTCGGCGATGGCGCCGGGCACGCGACAGAAGCTGTCCCACACCGACGGCGCACGGCCGTCAACGCTGGCCGCTCCTTCTATCTGGTAGGAACTGGTGGCCACGCCCCACACGAAGCCGGGGGGAAAGCGAAGCGTCTGCCCGAGAGGGTCGTCGATCATGGTCGAGGCCGGCCCTCGCGGGCCCGCGTGAAAGTGGGAAGGACAAGCGCGGCGCTTGGGGCCGCGCGCGACAGGCCGGGGGTGCTACTGCTTCACGGCACCCACCGTGAGCCCGGCGATCAGTTGCCGGGAAGCCAGGCCGAACAGCACCAGCAGCGGCAGCGTGGCCACCGCGGCGCCGGCCATCAGTGCGCCCCACTCGGTGTCCGCCGGACTCTGCAGGCTGCGCAGCGCCAGCGGCAGGGTGTAGGTCTCGGGGCTGCGCAGCACGATCAGCGGCCCGATGAAGTTGTTCCACGAGCCGATGAAGGTCACCAGGCCCAGCGTGCCCAGTGCCGGTTTCAGCAGCGGCAGCACCACGCGGGCGTAGATGCCCAGCTCGCCGCAGCCGTCCATGCGCGCCGCCTCGATCAGTTCGCGCGGCACCGCGCTCAGCACGTATTGGCGCATCAGGAAGATGCCGAAGGCGCTGGCCGCGCCCGGGATGTAGAGCGCACGCGGCTGGTCGATCCAGCCCAGCGCATCCATGACCATGAAAGTGGGGATCATGCTCATGAAGGACGGCAGCAGCATCGTGCCCATCACCAGCGCGAACAAGGCCTTCTTGAAGCGGAACTCGAACATCGCGAAGGCATAGCCGCCCATCGAGCAGAACAAGAGCGTCAGCGCGGTGGAGGCCAGCGCCACGTACAGGCTCCAGCCCAGGTTGCGCCAGAACGGGATCTTCTCGCCCAGGATGCGCAGGTTCGCCAGCAGGTCGTCGCCGAACCACATCGGCGGCGGGAGGCTGAAGATCTCGGTGCGCGAGTGGGTGGCGAAGACGAACATGAACCAGAACGGCGCCAGCATCAGCAGCGCGCCGACGCCGACCAAGCCGTAGGCTGCCCAGCGCCCCGCGGGTGAAGACGAACGCATCGCACTCATCGCAGGCCCCTTCCGATCCAGCGGTGGATGGCCCAGGTGATGGCACCGACCGCCACGAACAGCAGCCACGACATCGCGCTGGCGGCGCCGAAGTCGTTGAAGTCGAAGGCCATGCGGTACAGGTAGACCGCCGCCGTCATGCCGGCCTGGTCTGAGCCGCCGCGCCCATCGGGCGTCAGGATGAAGGGCTCTTCGAAGAGCTGCAGCCCACCCACCACGCTGAGCGTGACGCCGAACAGGATCATCGGCCGCAGGCCCGGCAGCGTGATGTGCAGGAACTGCTGCAGCGGGCCGGCACCGTCGATGGTGGCGGCCTCGTACAGGTCCTTGGGTATCGCCTGCAGGCCCGCCAGGTACAGCACGATGTTGAAGCCGACGAAGCGCCAGAACACCAGCACCGCGATCGCCGGCTTCAGCGTGTCCGGGTCGTTGAGCCAGTCGATGGCCTGCTGCGGCAGCAGCGCGCCCACCACGGGCCATTTCGCCATGGCGCCGATCACCGCGTTGACCAGGCCGTAGTCCGTGGAATACAGCAGCGTGAAGACGATGGCCACCGCGACGGTCGAGGTGATGTAGGGCACGAAGTACGCGCCCAGCACCAGGTTGCGCGCGCGCTGGAAGCCCGCATGGATGAAGCACGCCAGCGGGATGGCCACCAGGTGCTGCGGCACGCCGCCGGCCACCGCGAGCCACAGCGTGTTGAACATCGACTTCCAGAACCACTCGTCGGTGAGCGCGAAGGCGAAGTTGGCCAGGCCCACGTAGTGCATCGCCCCCAGGCCGCTGGTGGGCTCCCAGCTCTGGAAGGCGAGGACCAGCGAGAACAGCAGCGGAAAGAGCCCGAAGACCAGGAACAGCGTGATGAAGGGCAGCAGCAGCACGTAGGGCGCCGAGCGGGCGGACACGCGCAGGCGGCGGCCGCGGGCCGGCAGCGCGGCGCTTGCGGCGCTTGCGGCGCTTGCGGCGCTTGCGGCGCTTGCGGCGTTGGCGGCACCCGGCGCGTCGGCCGTGGGCTGCGCGGCGTGGCCGCTGCGCAGGGGCGTGGGCGTTCTCATCGGCGTGGCTGCGGTTCCGTCGAGGTCCATCGTCGCTGCCTTCAACGCTTCGCGCGCTGCTTCAGCAGGCGCTCGGCATCACCCAACGCGCTGGGGATGTCCTTGCCGCGCAGCAGCACCTTGTCGAGCTCGGTGTTGATGACCTCCTCGGCAAAGCGGTCCTGCTTGTGCATGGTGGGCGCGGTGATGCGCTGCGCCGCCTCGCGCCACACCGTGCGCGCCGGCTGGCCGCCGAGAAAGGGAATCGGCTGCTCGAAGAACGGGTCGGTGTAGGTCTCGACCGCCGCGGGAAATGCATCGTGCTGGCGGAAGGCGGCCAGCTGCAGCGTGCGATCGGTCGTCAGCATCGTCGCCAGCTCCCAGGCCAGCGCCTTGGTCGCCGGATTGGACGCGCGTGGAATGGCATAGAAGGTGCCGCCATAGGCCGCATACGCCCCTTCCGGCAATTGCGCCGCGCGCCATTGGCCGCGCGTACCCGGCGCCAGCCAATTGTTCAGGTGGCCGGCCAGCCAGGCGCCCATCATCTGCGTGGCGATGCCGCCGCGGCGAAAGCCTTCACTCCAGTCGGACGACCAGGAGCCGACCTTCGCGTCCAGCCCGGCGCGGCGCACCGTGCGCGCCAGCTCGAAAGTTCGCGCGTAGTGCGGCGTGTTGACGCGCACGCTGTTGTCACGGCCGAAGTAGATGCCGTCGCCGGGCGTCACGCCGGCGCGGATCAGGATGTCCTTGATGTCGCGGGCATGGGCCAGCAGGTAGGCGCCGGTGGCGGCCTTGATGCGGCGGCCGGCCTCGATGTAGCCGTCCCAGGTGGTGACGAGGTCCGGTTCCGTGAGCTTGGCGCGCGCCAGCAGGTCGGTTCGGTACAACAGCGTGCCGGGGCCGATGTCGGTGGGCACGGAGACGATCTCGCCGCGCGGGTTGGTGGCCTGCGCCAGCGCGAAGGGCACCAGGCGCGGCCGCAGGGCTTCGATGCCGAAGGGCGCGCGGCGCAGGTCTTCCAGCCCGCTGCCGAGCGAGAAGCGGCCCACGTAGTCGGCCTCCACCGCGAACAGGTCCGGCAGGTTGCTCTGGCTCGACAAGGCGGTGGTCATCGCCACGTGGTGGTCGGAGGCGCGGCGGCTGACGACCTTCAGCTCGATCTGCGGATGGCGCGCCTGCCAGGCGGGAATGGCGCCGCGCACGATCTGGTCGATGGCGGGAAATGCCGCGACGGTGAGCGTGCGCACGGGCCCTGTCGCAAGCGCCGGCGAGCCCAGGGCCAGCGCGCCGGGCAACAGAAGCGCATCACGGCGGCGCAGGCTGGGCGACGGGGGATGAGCGGCGGGCAGGAGCGGCATCGGCTGGGACTGAAAGTCAGGCGGCAACGGCATTGAAAGCGCTTTCACACTCTATGGGGCGTGACCGAGGGTGTCAACTCAGGGTATTCGAGGGAGTCATCGCGTCGCCGGCCGCTTGGCGCAGGGGCGGCGGCCTGCGCGACTGCCTGATGCAGGGCCTGCCCATCCATGGCGTCGCCGGCCGCCTGCACGCAGGAGCAGGCCGTTGTCGCCCGTTGCCCTGTCGCGCGGCAGTGGCGCAGGCGCGTTGGCATGCATCAGGCGAGTCGGATGCGTCGGCAAGCTCGCCGCGCTTTCACTCCACCTCGGCCGCAACCGTCGAGGTGCGGCCCGGCCTCAATCCGCGTCCACCGCCCGCGTCGATGCCCGCAGCACCAGCTGCGGCGCCGGCAGCGTGAACCTCGGCGCCTCGCCGTTCAAGAGTGCCAGCAGGCTGCGCGCGGCCAGCTTGCCCATCTCCAGGCCCGACTGCTGGATCGTCGTCAGCGGCGGGATCGAATGTGCCGCGCCCGCCAGGTCGTCGAAGCCGACCAGCGACACGTCCTGCGGCACGCGCAGCCCGCGCTCGTACAGCGCCAGCGCGGCGCCGAAGGCCATCTGGTCGTTGGCGGCGAAGATGGCGCTGAACTGCTCGCCGCTGGCGATCAGCTGCTGCACGGCCGTGCGCCCACTCTCTTCGATGAAGCTGCCGGGCAGCACCAGCGCCTGCCGGAAGCGCACGCCATGCGCCTGCAGCGCGGCGCGATAACCCCGCAAGCGCTCGTGCGAGTCCGGATGCCCGGGATCGCCGGAAATGAACGCGATGCGGCGATGCCCCTGCTGCAGCAGGTGCTCGGTGGCCAGCCGCGCGCCTTCGAAGTCGTCGAACTGCAGCGCGTACAGGTTCGGCGCCTTCAATTCGCGGCCGGTGATCACGGTGGGCAGCGTCTTTGCCACCTTGCACAGGTCGGCGTCGCCGAGGCGGCCGGTGAGCACGATGAGGCCATCGACCCGGCGTGCGCGCAGCACTTCGATGCAGCGCTGCTCCTCGTCGGCATTCCAGTGGCCGCTGACAAAGAGCGGTATGTAGCCGGCCGCGTCCAGCACCTCTTCGATGCCGCGCAGCGCCACGCCGTAGAACGGGCTGTCGATGGCCTGCGTGATGACGCCGGCGCTGAGCGTGCGGCCGCCGGCCAGGCCGCGCGCGATCGGGTTGGGCACGAAACCCAGCTCGGCGATGGCGCGGTCCACCGCCTCGCGCTTCTCGTCGCTGACGACGGCCGTGCCGTTGAGGATGCGCGACACCGTGGCCGGCGATACGCCGCTGTGGCGCGCCACCATCTCCAGCGTGACCTTGCCGCCGACGGGGCCTGACGGTGCTGCCGATGTCTTGCGCATGCGCCTCGTTCATCTGCGCCCTGGCCTCGGGCGCGGTGGCGGCCCCGCACAGCTGCCGGGCCCGGCCGCCGGCGATTGTGCCCGCGTGCTTGGGAGCCCTGCCCCCTGGGTGCCGGGCCGCCTCAAGCTGGCCGGCCAGCTGGCTGGAGCGGCGGGTTCGCGCAACGGTAGGCCGGGTGCCCGGATCAGGTGGTCCGCTCCAGGACCTTCGGCGCCGCGGCCACCACCAGCCGCCCGCGGCCGGTGGCCTTGGCGGTGTACAGCGCAGTGTCGGCGCGGCGCAGCAGGCTGTCCAGCTGCCGGTCGTCCCGCCCCAGCACCGCCAGCCCGCTGCTGAAGCCCACGGGCCGCGCTGCGTCGCTCTGCAGCGCGCCGGCCAGCGCGGCGCGCAGGCGCTTGTCCACCTCGCGCGCCTCGGCCTCGCCGGCGTGCGACAGGAGCACGCAGAACTCTTCGCCGCCGTAGCGGCACACCAGGTCGCCATGGCGGGCGGAAGCGCGCAGGCGCTCGCCGATCAGCTGCAGCGCGCGGTCGCCGGCTTCGTGCCCACCCTGGTCGTTGATGCGCTTGAAATGGTCGATGTCGATCATCAGCACCGACAGGGCCTCGCCGTAGCGCCGTGCGTTGGCGAAGGCCAGGTCGGCCCGCTCCTGCCATGCCCGGCGGTTGAGGAGGCCGGTGAGGCCATCGGTGTCGGCCTGGTGGCGCAGCGCACGCTCGGCCTCTTCATGCCAGCCGGCCAGCAGGCCGATGGTCGCCAGCGTCAGCGTGACGTGGTTCAGCAGCGCGCCGGCCACGTTGACCACGTGCGGCGCACGCAGCTCGGGGTACTGCGCGGTGAAGAAGGCGCCCAACACGCCGCGCGCGGCCGTGATGGCCGCCAGCAGCCCCAGCGAGACGATCACCAGCCCGCGCCAGCGCCGGCTGGCCTGCGGCGCCGGGCAGGCGCAGGCCAGGCACACCGCCAGCATCAGCCCGGCCAGGCCGAAGTTGGACCAACCGACGCGGAACGGGTAGCTGCCGAAACCCAGGCCGTAGCCGATCGGCGTCAGCACCGCCAGCGCCAGCAGCACGCGCCAACCCGGCCGCGGGCCCAGCCAGCCCTGGACCGCGCGCCACATGAAGACGAAGCTGACGCCGAGCAGGCCGATCCACAGCGTGGAGAACAGCCGGTCGTGCACCGGCCGGGCCAGCAAAAAGCAGCCCCACGCCGCCGCCTGGGCCACGCTGCCGGCCAGCACGCAGCGCGCCGCCGCGCTGGTGCGCCAGCCCATCACCACCGGCACCGCCAGCGACATCGCGAAGACGTTTGCCAGCATGACGGTGAACAGCGTGTGGACGTCGAGGCTCATCGGGCGCGGCGGCTTCTGAAAGGGCCGACAGCCTACTGGAAGACAGGAGGGACACCCCGGCCAAGCAGCTAGCATGCCCGCATGGCCGATACGCCTCACTCGCCACGCGCCGACATTCCCCGCTTCGCCGCCACCAAGATCCAGGCGGCGCGGCCGCGCGTGCGCCGCATCGCGCGGCCGGCGCTGGAAGCCGCGCTGCTGGACGCCGCCCTCACCCGCCGCGTGGTGCTGCTGCACGCGCCGGCCGGCTATGGCAAGACCAGCGCGCTGGCCTCGCTGGTGGACGTGCTGCCGCCCGGCACCGCGCTGGCCTGGGTGTCGCTGGACGCCGAGGACGACGCGGCGCGGCTCTTCGCCTGCCTGGCGGCGGCGCTGGAACCCTTCGACCTGCCCTGGCGCACGCTGCCCGAGGCGCTGGTGCCGCAGGTGGCCGCCGGCGGCGACGCGGCGCGCCGCGCGCTGGCCGAGCTGCTGAACGCGCTGGCCCACGCCGACGCACCGCACGGCGTCATCGTGCTCGAAGACCTGCACCGCGTGGCCGACCGCACGCTGCTCGCGCTGGGCGACGAGCTGATCGAGCGGCTACCGGCGCACTGGTGCATGGTGCTGTCCAGCCGCGAGCTGCCCGCGCTGGCGCTGGCGCGCTGGCGTGCTGCCGGCGAGCTGGTCGAATTCAACGCCGATGCGCTGCGCTTCAGCGCCGACGAAGCCGCCGCGCTGGTGGCCTCCGAAGGCCTGCCGGACGACGCCACGCAGGCCGGCACGGCAGCGGCCGCGCTGATCGAGCGCAACCACGGCTGGCCCGCGGGCCTGCGCCTGACGCTGGCCGCGCTGAAGGCCCGCCCCACGCTGGCCGCCGGCGCGCTGACGGACCGCTACCTGTTCGACTACCTGACCAGCGAGGTGCTGGACGCGCTGCCGCAAAACCTGCACGACTTCCTGCTGCGCTGCTCGATCCTGCCGGAGCTGACGGCCGCGCGCGCCGCGGCGCTCAGCGGCGATTGGCGTGCTGCCGAGCGGCTGGACGAGATCGAGCGCCGCGGCCTCTTCGTCACCGCGCTGGCCACCGCCGAGCGCACGCTGGTGCTGCACGACCTGTTCCGCGAGGCGCTGCAGGCGCGCCTGGATCGCCGCCTGCCCGGCGAGCGCGATGCGCTGCTGCACAAGGCCGCCGCGTCCGAGCCCGATCCGGCACGCCGCATCGGCTACCTGCTGCAAGCCCGCGACTGGGCCGGTGCCGAAAGCGCACTGGACGCCGCCGCGCCGGAGCTGCTCGTCAGCGGCGGCCTGGGTGACGTGCAGCGCCTGGTGGAACAGTTCGACGCCGGCTGGCGGGACCGATCGGCCCGGCTCGCGCGCCTGGCCGGCACGGTGGCGCTGATGCGCTGGGACTGGCCGGCGATGGAACGGCACTTCGCCGCCGCGATGGCGCAGGCCGCGGCCGCGGGCGACGACGGCGAGCGCCGCCACGCCCAGGCCGTGCTGCCGATGGCGCTCTACGCGATGGACCGCAACGCGGAAGCGGAGCGGCTGATCACCGGTTTGCATGCCGAGCCGCTGGCGCCGCACACGCGCCGGCTGCTGCTGATGTCCGACGCCACGCAGCACTTCCGCCGCGGCCAGTTGCAGGCGCTGCCCGCGATGTACCAGGAGGTGGTGGAGTCGCTGCAGCGCGGCGCCAGCCTGTACGAGTGGTGGGAATGCGTGCCCGCGCCCAACTGGAGCACCCTGCCGGGCATGCGGCGCTGGCTGGAACGTTATGTCGACGGCGCGCTCGCCCGCATCGGCAGCCGGCCGCTGCCGATGCGCGGCGAGGTGATCGCCCAGCGCGCCTTCGTGCGGCTGTGGGCCGGCCGCATCGCCGACGCGCGCGAAGACATCGCCCAGGCCGAGGACGACCTGCGCTGGCTGGCCTGCTCGGGCGAGATGGAAATCACGGTGCAGCTGTTCCGCCTGATCGACTCCGCCATCAGCGGCCGCGGCGACGAGCTGGCGGGGCGCCTGGCCACGCTGTTCACGCGGGAAGACCAGGCCGAAGCCGACCGCAGACGGCTGTGGCAGCACCAGATCGGCATCTACGGCGTGCGCATGAACCACACGCTGGGCGCCGGGCCGGAGGTGATCGAGCACTGGGCCCGCTTCCTGAAGGAAGACCCGCTGCGCAGCGACCAGCACCAGAACCCGCGTGCCGTGGCCGTGCGGGCGCGCTACGCCGCCGCCTGCGGCCGCTGGCGCGAGGCGGCCGCTGGGCTGCACACGCTGCTGCCCAAGCTGGCCGAGATGGACGTGATGGCGCACCACGTGGAGCTGCGCCTGCGCTGCGCCGAAGCCTGGGTGCATTGCGGTGACATGGCACGCGCCGGTGAAGCGGCGCTGCCGGCGCTGGAACGCATCGCGCGGGACGGCGACCTGGGCCACGCCTGGATGGCGGGCCCGGCAGCGCTGCGCACGCTGGCCGAAGCGGACTGGGGCGATGCGCTGCCCGAGCCCTGCCGCGCCGTGCTGGCGCGCGCTCTGGAATCGGCCGTGGCGCTGCGCGGCGGCGCGGCCATGGCGGCCATGGCGGCCACGGACGCCGCGCTGGCTTCATCGACCATGCTGCCGGATGCAGCCGCCTCCGACAGCTCCGCCGGCGCTGGATCAGCGGCGGCGGGCGCCGGCATGGCCGCTACACCGGCCACGACACCGGCCGCCGCGGCCGCCGGCCTGACCGCGCGCGAGGCCGAGGTGCTGGAACTGATCGCCGCCGGCGACAGCAACAAGCTGATCGCCCGCGCACTCGACATCAGCCCGCACACAGTGAAACGGCACGTGGCGAACGTGCTGGACAAGCTGGGCCTGCAGTCTCGCGGGCAAGCCGCGGCCTGGCACCGGCAGGCGCTGCAGGGGCGTTGAGCCAGGCTGTTACTTTGGCCGCCTCCTCCACTCACTTCGCGAACAGCGAATCCAGGTTTGCGAAAGCCTTGATCTCAACGGCGTTGCCCGAGGGGTCGAGGAAGAACATCGTCGCCTGCTCGCCCGGCTCGCCCTTGAAGCGCACGTAGGGCTCGATCACGAACTGCGTGCCCGCCGCGCGCAGGCGATCGGCCAGCGCATGGAACTGCGGCAGGCCCAGCACCACGCCGAAGTGCCGCACCGGCACGCCGTGGCCGTCGACCGCGTTGGTGCCGGCCGTGCCGCACTCGTCCGGGGCCAGGTGCGCCACGATCTGGTGGCCGTAGAAGTTGAAGTCGACCCACTCCGGCGAGCTGCGGCCCTCGGGGCAGCCGAGCAGTTCGCCGTAGAAGCGGCGCGCGGCGGCCAGGTCGTGCACCGGGAAGGCCAGGTGGAACGGCGGCATGGCGGGCGGGGTGCTGGCGGGCAGGGTGATGGAGGGCGAGGTGGTGGAGTCAGGCATGGAGGACGCGGGGTGGAAGAGCCGGGACCGCCAGTCTAGGAAAGCCGCCACATCGCGAAAAGCGATAAATCGTGGTCAGTCTGATCGACGGCTTCGATTAGGCTCGCCGGCATGATCCGCGAACTGCGCACCTTCCTCGCCGTGGCCCGGCACGGCACCTTTTCGCGCGCGGGCGAGCAGGTGGGCCTGAGCCAGTCCGCCGTCAGCGCGCAGATCCAGCGCCTGGAAGAGATGCTGGGCTTCGCGCTGTTCGACCGCATCGGCCGCAATGCCCGGCTCAACCCCGCCGGCCGCGAGACCTTGGCGCGCGCCGAGGCCCTGGTCGGCCAGGTCGAGGCGCTGCTGCAGCCTGCCGGCGCCCTACCCGCCGCGGCGCTGCGCATCGGTGCCATCGCGTCCGTGCAGGGTGTGCTGATGCCCGAGGTGCTGGTCGCGCTGCGCGACCGCCATCCCGGCCTGCGGCTGCGCGTGGTGCCCGGCGTGTCGATGGACCTGCTGGGCCAGGTCGACGAGGGCCGGCTGGACGCGGCGGTGATCATCCGCCCGCCCTTTGATCCGCCGCGCGAACTGGCCTGGCGGCCGCTGTGGACCGAGCCCTTCATGCTGGTGCTGCCCGCGGCGCTGCCCGGCAACGACTGGGCGAAGCACCTGCGCGGCCAGCCCTTCCTGCGCTACGACCGCAGCTCCTTCGGCGGCCGGCAGGTCACGCGCTTTCTGGAAACGCAAGGCATCGAGACGGCCGACAGCATCGAGATGGACGACATCGGCGCCCTGGTGCAGCTGGTGCTGCGCGGTGCCGGCGTGGCGCTGCTGCCACGCTGCCGGCCGTACTTTCCGCTGCCGGCCGGAACACGCGCGATCAGCCTGGGCGCGGCCGCGCCGCGGCGCGAGATCGGCCTGATCGAACGCGCACGCCACCCGCAGGTGGCGCTGGTGGACGCGCTGCACGCGGCACTGAAGCGGCGGGCCCGGACCCAGGCGGCACCGTGAAACACCTCACGGACGCCGGCCCATTCCCGGGCCCTTGATTCATGCCGGGCCGACCCCAGATCGAAGCCATCCCCCCAAGGAGTGGCAATCCGCCATGGCACCCACCGACATCGATTTCACGCAGGAACGCACCGCGGCGCTGGTGCGCCTGGCCGCCGTGCTGCAGCACTTCGACAGCGGCCGCCTGCCGTTCAACGCCGAGCACTACCAAGCGGTGGTGAAGCAACTGACCACGGCGCTGCGCCGCAACGCCGGATCACCCGCGCTGCCGGCCGTGCTGGCGGCCCACCCGGCCGCCGCCGAGGTGTACGAGAACCTGAACTACGAACAGGCGGGCCTTGCCCGCTCGCCGCTGGAGCAGGCGGTGGCGGCCGAGCTGGAAGCCACGCACGCCATCGCCAGGCTGCGGAAGTAAGACCAGAGCCTCGCGCGGACGCGAGGCCACGGCCGCCGCTGCATCGCGCTACATGAACGCGTGCAGCTCCAGGAACATCAGCTTGCGGTTGTCCACCGGGCTTTGCGGAATGCCGCCGAAGCGCCGGTAGCCGGCGCGCAGCTGCAGGAACGGGATCGGCGTCAGCTCGTAGACCAGGCTGTGGCGGACCTTGTGGTCCTCCGAGACGCGGCGGTCGGGGTCGAACAGCTCGGCGGTGAACTTCAGGTTGTGGCCTTGGGCGGGCTTCCAGTTGACCTCGCCCAGCGCCGCGGCCAGCGTGCGCCGTCCTTCGGGGAAGGACTTGTCGCGCACCAGGTCGATCTCGCCCAGCCACACCACCGGCCCGGTCCGCAGGCCGCCGAACAGCGCCGCCGCCTGCCGGTTGCCGGCCGACGAGCTGGTGCTGGCTAACGCGACACCGACGCGTCCCCAGGGTTGCGTCCACACCGCCTGGCCGGTCACCTGGTGGCCGGTGGTGGGTCCCACGTTGCCGGGGCCGCGGGTGTAGGCCAGCTGGGCCGACCAGTCGCCCTTCTCCAGCCCCAGTTCCAGGCCTTTGTCCGGCGCCGTCATCGAGATGCCGCTGACCGAACGCACGAAGGCGCTGTCGTCCTCCAGCCGCCAGCCAAAAGGCAGGTAGAACTGCCCCGCCTTGGCGTACCAGCCGCGGTCGGCGCTGCCCAGGCGCACGTGCGCCTCCTGCCGCTCGGGCCGGCCGGGGCGGACCTGCTGGTCCAGGTACAGGCCGATCCAGTCCTTGAGCAGCTCCACGTCGGCATACAGCCGCGCATGGTCCAGCGCCGACTCTGATTGCTCGGGCTGCCCCGGCACGCGGTTGCGGGTGGCGCTGTAGCGCACGTCGGCGCCCACGCGCAGCCAGTCGGCCAGGCGGCCGGACCAGGCCGGTACCCCTTCGGGCAGCTTGTAGGCGGCCATCGCGTTCTGCGTGTAGAAGGCGCCCAGGCCGTTGCGCAGCCCGCCGCCGGTGATGTTGACGTGGCAGGCCACGCACTTGTAGCCCTGGTCCAGCGCCAGGTAGGGCTCGGCGTGCGCGGCACCGGGCGCCAGCACAGCCAGCAGCGCCGCCAGCATGGCCAGCATGGCCGACAGCAGCCGCCGCGCGGAAGATGCAATGCGGTTCATCGTGGCTCCCTTCAGTTGTTCTGCGCGCCGCGCGCGATCCAGTCGCGGATCACCGCGATGGTGGCGTCGTCGAGGAAGGGTCCGCCCAACGGCATGCGCGAGCCGACCGCGGCACGGCCCTCGATCTTGTGCACCAGGTAGCTGTCGTCCGGCCGGCCCGGTGCCACGCGCAGCGTCCCGGGGGACTGGCGGCTGGCCACGCCGACCAGCAGGCCGTAGCTGCTGCCCTCGTCCAGCCGCAGGCCCGCTGGCGCGGCGGCGCCGGAATGGCAGACCGTGCAGCGCGGCGTGAGCACCTCGCGCTGGATCTGCGAGAAGGTCGGCCCGAGCCCGGTGCCCGGGTTGCCGCCGCCTTCGGTCAGCGGGCGGCCATTGCTGTCCAGCCCCTCGCCGCTGCCGCCGCCGCAGGCCGCCAGCAGCGCGGCCAGGCCGGCCACCGCGGCCACGCGCGCGATGGCCGCGGCGCGTGGGGTGGTGTGTCGCTCATCCATGAAGTCCTCCGTCGTGATGGGATCAGCGGTGAGTGCCGTCTGCCGACGCGGCGGTTGCAGCCGGCGCGTGCCGAAGCGGAAGATCGTGTGTGCGCCGGTAACGTGTTATCGGCGCGTACCGGCGTGGGGATCCGCCCCGCCCCGGTGCCCGGCCCCGCTGCGATCCCGGCCGCGGCCAGCCGCGCCGGCCGGCCCCGCGTGCGGCCGCGCCGGTCAGGGCCGCGCGCGGCTCAAGCGCATCAGCGCCGCATCGGCCTTGATGCTGGGCGCGGGCTGGCCCGGCACGGCGTCGCCGGCCAGCAGGCTGCGCAGCGCCGCCGCGTCCAGCCGCGGCTGCAGCGCCAGCAGCAGCGCGGCGATGCCGCTGGCATGCGCGGCCGCCACCGAGGAGCCGCTGGCGAAGTCGTAGCGGCCACCGGGGGCCAGCGTCAGCACGTCGCGCCCCGGCGCGGCCAGCACGCCGGACGGCAGCGCCTCGGTGCCGGCGGCGCCGACGACGATCACGCCGGCCACGCCCGCCGGAAAACCTTCCGCGCGGCCGCTGGGTGGCAGCGCGGTGACGACGATGCGCCGCTGCCGCAACAGCTGCGCCAGCAGCGCCTCCAGCAGCGGGTCGGACGGTCCGCCCAGGCTCAGGTTGACGATGCGCGCATCACTGTCCAGCACCGCGGCCAGCGCCTTGGCCAGCGTGAAGGAGTTGCAGCGCGCCGGCGCCGGGCCGGCGGTGGGCTGCGCCGGCGCGGGATACCAGCAGGCCTTGTAGAGCGCCAGCCGCGCGCCCGGCGCGATGCCGACGATGCCCTGGCCGTTGTTGGCCACTGCGGCGATCACGCCGGCCACCTCGGTGCCGTGGCGGTCGGCGCCGAAGGCCGCCGCCGGCGCGACCAGGTCGCGGTGCGCGGCGACCCGGCCCAGCAGGTCGGGATGGGCCAGGTCGGCGCCGGTGTCGATCACCGCCACCGCCACGTCGCGGCCGGTGCTGCTGCGGTGGGCGCGCGCGGCGCCGGTCTCGGCAAAGCCGCGCTGCAGCGGCAGGTAGGGGTCGTTGTAAGCCGGCGCGGGCTCGTCGGCCGGGGTCCCGGCGGCGGCGGCCGATGGTGATGCGGTCAAGGCCCCGGCCGCCGGTGCCGCCGTGGCCGCATGCAGCTCGAAGTCCTGCAGCGGCTGCACCAGCCGCACGCGCGGATCGGCGGCCAGCGTGCGCAGCAGCGCATCGCGCGAGGCCTGCGGCGGCAGGCCGTAGACGACGCAGTGCAGGCCCAGCGCCGGGATCGGCCAGGCGGCGGCGGGCAGCAGGCCGTGCTCACGCTGCAGCGCGGCCAGCACGCCGGCGGCCTGCGCACCGACCACGTAGCGCAGCGGCGGCGCATAGGCCGGCAGGCTGCTGCCGGCGCGGCCGGGCACGCGCTGCACCGGGTTGTCGACTGCCAGCACGATGTAGTCGGCGCTGCTGGCCCGCATCGCCGCCTCGGGGTCCGCGGCTTGCGCTGACGATGGTGCCTGCGCCCAGACGGACGGCGGCAACATGGCCAGCACCGCAGCCAGGGCCGCCACCACCGCGCCACCGACGGCGGCCAGCACCGCGACGAACCAGGCACGCCAGCCGCGCGCCGCGCCGGCTTCGTCAGGGTTCACGGGACGACCCTCCGGCCACTGCGTGGCCCCCTCCTCGGGGCAAGCAGATTCCCGCCTTCGGAACGGCCGGGCGGCGGCCCTCATGGTGCCGGCCCCACCGCTTCGGCCAGGCGCACGCCGGGTGCCGCGCGCAGCCGCGCCAGCACGGCGTCCGCCGGCGCACCGCCGGGCGCACCGCGCGAGGCCAGCGCATAGGCGCCGGCCGCGTTCGGGCCATCGACCACGCGCAGCTGCGTCTCGTCGAGCAGCGCCTGCCACTGCCACATCGGCAGTGCGGGATCGGGCACGACACGGAAGGCGATGGCGGCCGCGGGTGCAGCCGCGGGCTGGCTCAGCGTGCGGTACGGCCCATCGTCGCTGCGCATCAGCTGCAGGCTGAGCAGTGCCAGGCCGATTGCCTGGGCCACGACGGCGGCGGCCAGGGCCGTCGGCAGGCGGCCCGCGCGGCGGGCGGTGGGCGCGGCCGCCGGCTGCAGCCCGGGCGTGGCCGATGGCGCGCCGGTTCCGTCCTGTTCCGCCGGCAACTGGTCCAGCCGGCCCAGCAGGCGCTGCAGCCCGCGCTCGGCGTCCAGGCCGGCGGCGGCCGGCGGCAGCTCATCCTGCAGCGCCTGCCGCAGGCGCTGCTGCGCCGCCAGTTCGGCGCGGCAGTCGGCGCAGCGGGCCAGGTGCTGCTGCACCGCGGCGCGCTGCGCCTCGTCGGCACGGCCGTTGGCCAGCCAGGGGATCAGCGCCCAGGCGCGGGCATGGTCGTCGGCCGGCGCCGCATCGGTGGGCCGGTGGTCGCGGCTCATCGCGGGCTCCCTTCGGTGCCGGTCGCCCCGGCCGTTCCGTCCGCCAGCTGTGGCAGCAGGTGGCGCAGCCGGGTGCGGGCGTGGAACATGCGGGCCTTCACCGTGCCCTCGGGGCACTGCAGGATGGCGGCGATCTCGTCCACCGAGTGGCCGCCGCCGTAGGCCAGCTCCAGCACCAGCCGGTGGTCGGCCGACAGCCGCTGCAGGCCCTTGGCGACCCAGTCGCGCAGCTCGTGCTCCGGCTGCGGGTCGTGCGCCAGCGGCGGGCCGGCCTCGTCGTCGGCCAGCGGGTCTTCGCCGTGCTGGCGCAGCGCCTTCAGCGCGCAGCGGTAGGCGATGCCCATGATCCAGGTGGACAGGCGCGCCTCGCCGCGGAAGCTGCCGGCCTTCTGCCAGACGATCCAGAAGCAGTCGTTGATGACCTCGTCGACGATGTCGGCGCGCCGCGTCATGCGGCCGACGAAACGCGCCAGCCGGCGGTGGTAGGCGCGGTACAGCGCGGACAGCGCGGCACGGTCGCCCGTCGCCAGCTGCTGCAGCAGCGCGCGGTCGGCCAGGTCATCGGCAGCGGGCGGTGAGGGGGTCATCGGCGGGATCGGAACCCGGGTTGTACTCGCCGTGAGTGCCTGCGGCCGCGCCGCGGGTTGCATGCCGCGTCAAAAAGACTTCAGCACCAGCGCCGACCAGCGCGCCCGCGCCGCGTCGCCGAAGGCGTAGCGGGCCGCGCCGTCGGTGCCCAGGCGGTTGATCTCGACGCGCCAGTCCGCGCGCTGCCAGGCCAGCCCGACGCCGCCGTAGCGGTAGCGCCGGTCGGGCTGCGGCGGCAGGTCGGCCTGGCCCAGGCTGGCGGTGAGCGACCAGGCATCGCCCAGCGGCCAGCGCGCGCCGGCCTCCAGCGCCCACTGCAGGCCACCGCGGCGGCCGGGCCAGGCGCGGTGGTAGTCGATCGCGGTCAGGTTGAGCGACAGCAGGTCGCGGAAGCCCAGGCCGATGCCCGCCTCGGTGCGGTCATAGATGCGCGCCCAGCGGTCGCCCGGGTAGCCGTACCAGCCGATGCCGGCGTCCAGCTGCCAGTCGTCCGACAGCGAGCGGTAGTGCGAGACGCGGGCCAGCACGCGGTGGCGGCCGTTGGACGACAGGTCGGTGCTGGCGGCCGCGGCGAGCGACCAGTGCCCGCGCGCCACCTGGCCATCCGCCTGCAGCGTGGGGCGGCGCGGGTAGACGGACAAGCCGCGGTCCGTCAGCTCGGACGCCAGTGCCAGCTGGCCCTGCCACTGCAGCGGCTGCGCGGCGGCGCTGCCGGCGCTGCCGGCCAGTGCCACGGCCGCCATCGCGGCCAGCGCGGCTGGTGCAGCCACCCGCACGCGCGGCAGCCGCCGCCCGCGCGCCGCGGCTGCGCCCGCCGCTGCTACCAACGCTGCCGCCCCCCGGCCCGCCGCTGCCGCAGCTGCGCCAGCGGCTTCTTGCCCTTCAGCTGGCGCTCGATGCCGTCGTTCAGGTCGTCGCGCAGCGCATGCACCGACTCCACATGCCCATAGGCGCCCGGAAACCGCAGGTCCAGCCACAGCCACAGCGTGCAGGCGCGCAGGGCCTGTTCCATGCGGTCGAGCCGGCTGTGGCCGTCCACCGCGTCCAGGAACCAGGGCCGGCCGGCGCGGCCCGTCGCCGCGTGGCTGCCGGCCCAGCCCAGGAATTCCTGCAGCTGGCCTTCGCTGCGCTCGTCCACCGGCGCCTGGGCGTAGATGAAGCGCTCCTTCAGCGTCAGCTGGGACGCGCTGCGGTCCAGCGCCTCGGCCAGGTTCAGCATCGCGTCCAGGTCGGCCACCGCGAAGTGCGCATCGTCCAGCCGCAGCCGCTCGACGAAGACGCCCAGCACCTCGCGCAGGCGGCGCAGGTGCATGCGCGCGGCAATCGTCTCCACATGCCAGCCGTTCGGCGCCACCGGCGCCTTGAACTGGCGCGGCGCCTTGGGCGTGCGGTGCATCAGGTCCTTCAGCTGGCGCAGCGCCGTCGGCTCGGCCGACTCCAGCACGCCGGCAAATCCTTCCTCGTGGATGCCGAAGCGGCCGGCGCGGCCGGCGATCTGGTGCACTTCCGACTCGGTGAGCAGCCGGTCGTCGACGCCGTCGAACTTGGTCAGCGTGCTGAACAACACACGCTGGATCGGCAGGTTCAGGCCCATGCCGATCGCGTCGGTCGCCACCAGCACCTGTGATTCACCCTGCGCGAAGCGCTCGGCCTCACGCCGGCGCACCTCCGGCGGCAGGGCGCCGTAGATCACCGACACCGTCTGGCCGTTCTCGGCGATGCGGTCGCGCAGCGTCAGCACCTCGCGCCGGCTGAAGGCGACCACCGCGTCGCCGTGGCGCAGGCCGTTCAGCGCCACCGGGCGCGGCAGCAGCTGCACGTGCTGCTTGCGCTCGAAGCTGCGCACCTGGCAGCGCTCGCCGCACAGGCCCAGCAGGTTCTGCAGCGCCGGCACCGCGTAGTCGGAGCAGATGACGATCACCTCGTTGGCCGGCACCGCGACGATGGCCTGCGTCCAGGCCCAGCCGCGCGAGGGGTCGAAGATCATCTGCGCCTCGTCGATCACGGCCACGTCGATCGGTTGGCGGGTGTTCACCATCTCGATGGTGCTGGACACGGCACGCGCACCGGGCGCGGGCACGTTCTCTTCACCCGTCAGCAGCGAGCACGGCACGCCGCGCGCCACCAGCCGGTCGCGCCCTTCCAGCGCCAGCAGGCGCAGCGGCGCCAGGTAGGCGCCATCGTGCGCCTGGGCCAGGCGCTCGAACGCCGCATGCGTCTTTCCGCTGTTAGGCGGGCCGACGTAGAGCGTGACGCTGCGCTGCAGCTGGCGCGCCGTCTCGAAGGTGTCGGGATAGCCCTGGAAGGCCAGCTCGTCGTTCAGCCCGGCCAGCGCATCCAGCTCGTTGACGCGGTTTTCCCAGCGGTCCTGCGCGCGCGAGCAGGCAGCCAGCAGCTCGGGCACGCCCTGCGGCGTGGCGCATTCGGCCTGCAGGCGCGGCAGCAGTGAACCGAGGTGCTTGGGCGCCCAGTCCTGGCTGCGCGCCACCAGCCCGGCCAGGCGCGCCGCGATCTCGCCCGCCTGCGGGTGCGGCGGCGGCGTGCCCAGCGCGGCCTTCAGCGCCGGGCGGTCGCCGCTGCGGTAGAAGTCCCACACCGGCTCGGACGGGATGTCGTAGCGCCACGGCAGCGTCAGCTCCCATGGCGCCTCGCCCGGCACCGGCACCTGCAGCCGCTGCGTCACCAGGCGGCTGAACACGCCGGCATGCCGGGTGATGCCCAGCGATTCCAGCTGCGACTGCCGGTCCAGCAGGCGCTGCCGCGCCTCCGGGCCGGTGCCCACCGCGTCCAGGTGCGCCAGCGCGGCATCGATCAGCGCCGGCTCGATCCAGCGGCTGGGCCGCGTACCGGCCGCCTTCTGCAACAGGATGAAGCCGTGCTCGTCCAGGTGCGCTTCCAGCGCGGGGTGGTGCTCGGGCACGTAGTCGGCGGGTTTCACCACCTGGGGCAGGAAATAGCCGGCCTGGCGCACCCGTTCCAACTGCTCCGGCGCGATGTGCGGCGGCACGCGCGCCAGGTGGCGCGGGTCGGGCAGGTGCAATGAGGAGCCGGGGCGGGTGGCCTCGTGCGGGTCGCGCTGGTTCATTTCAGACGGCAGGAGCAGGGGCGCAGACTCTAACCCCGCACCGGTCCGGCGCCGCAACGGCCCGGCCGCCCACCTGGAAAGCCGCGCCCGGAACGCATGGGGCACATCCGTCGCCCGAGGCCGCCGGCGTGACCGTGATCATCCGCGCCTTTCGGGTGCTATTCGTCCGGCACGGTGCGGTAGGCCAAAGGTCACGTCCGCCCCGACGGGGCCGCCACAGCGGGCCGACCGGGTTCTAAACTCGCCGCACTTTGGCAGCACACCGCACTCCAGGCCCCGAGGGCGCCCGCCCGGTCGAAGTCCCCATCGACCCCGGCACCCTGCCCCGCACCTCGATGCCGCGCCCCGGTCCCACCGGCGGGCTGGGCCCGCGGACGCCGCAACGCGCGGAAAAAGACCCCACGAAACCCGGCGGCTCGTCGGGCGGCGGCGGAGGTGGTGGTGGCGGCCAGCCCGACCCCGGCCCCAAGCCCAAGCCGCCGCGGCCGGACCCACCGAAGAAGAAACCCAAGTACGGCGTCACCAAGCTGACGATGCCACCGCACTTCGCGCCCAGCGTCGAGAAGGTCGGCAGCTACACCATCGACGATGCCGAGGTCGCCGCCTCGTCCTGCAAGCTGGAGCTCTTCCACACCGTCAAGGGCGTGATGGACGAGACCAAGCCGCTGTGGACCCGCAGCCTGAGCAAGGACGAGTACAAGCACGGCGACCACAAGCTGGACTGGGACGGCAAGATCCCCGGCCACAGCGGCGGGGCCGACTACCCCGGCGACTGGCTGTCACCGCATTTCTCGCCCTACAAGCTGCGCATCACGCTGCCGGGCGGCTCGCCCGAGTCGCAGGAAGCCAGCTTCAAGGTCGAGGTGGCCGAGATCGCGCTGGAGATCAAGGACGCACCCGACAAGAAGTTCTTCATGAACGACGTCGAGCGCAAGTTCGAGAGCATTGCCACCGTCAAGCTGAAGAAGAGCGACGGCAGCGCCGTGCTCACCAAGGTGCCGGTGCGGGTGGACTTCAGCTTCGCCGATCCGCCGGCGGACAACACCACCAAGGCCGATTCGTTCAAGTACGCCGACCCGAAGTGCCTGGGCAAGAAGGCCGACGCCGACGCCACCCACTGGGCTGCGCTGGGCGCCACCACCTCCACCAGCACCGACAGCTACAAGACCACCTGCATCGTGCTCACCGACACCGCCGATGGCGCCGACCAGGGCAAGGCCAAGGTGCACTTCAAGCCATCGGGCGTGGGTGGGGACGACTTCAAGCTCAAGGCCGCGGTCAAAGACTCCGGCGACGCCGTGCTGCTGTCCAAAGAGAGCGACACCCATACCGTGTGGCGCTTCGTCGACTTCGCCAACATCCACGAGATGCAGGGCCAGACGCACGTCTCGACCAATGGCTCCACCGCCACCATCTCGCCGGTGTTCGATCCGGCCTTCGTGCGCTACACCGCGGGCGCGACGACGCCCATCGCCGCCGACAAGAGCGTCAAGTACATCGGCCTGTGGGGCGGCACCGGCACGCCGCAGAAATCCTGGGCCACGATGCAGGCCAAGCTGGCGGCGGAAACCCCCACCGCCACCGAGATCGCCGAAGCCAACTACGCCGGCGCCGACCCCGCGCTGGTGGCCAAGCGCGACACGGCGCGCGCCGCGATCAAGGCCAAGGCGCAGGCCTGGGCCACGCGCATCGACAGCGCCTTCCATGCCGACATGCCGCAGTGGGTCAGTGACGCCGGCATCCCGTCGAACGCGCTGGTGGCCATCCAGTACTATCACCCGAAGTACTCGCATGCCGGCGGCGACTACCAGACCAACGAATGGAAGCTGGGCGGCGCCTCCACCCCGGCGTGGCTGACGGTGGACGTGTTCCCCAAGAGCGGCGGCGGCCACTACTACACCGGCAAGGATCCCGATGCCCTGTGGATCAACTGGGGCGGACTGAGCCACGGCAGCGGCCGCGTCACGGTGCCGCTGGGCAACTCGGCCGCCACCGTGAAGCAGGTGGTGCGGCACGAGGCCGGCCACGCCACCAAGTCGTTCTTCAAGCGCGACGTGTTCGGCCCCTCGCTGGACCACTCGGTGTCGAACGCCGGCATCATGTACTACACGACGTCGGGCGGGACCACCTTCACCGACCGCGAGAAGAAGATTCTGCGCGGCATCAACCCGTGACCTGGCGAACGTGGCTGGCCGCGGGCCTGGCCGCCCTGGCGGGCTGCAACGCACCGCCCGCCACGGCGCAGCAGCCGGTGCCGAGTCCGGTGCCGATCGATGCCGCGGCACCGCGCGCTGCCAGCCCGGCGCGCAAGGCACCACAAGGACACCGCAAGATGCAAATCACCCTCCAAGCCCCCGCCCTCACCCCGCTGGGCAAGCCGCTGCCGCTGGAGGTGACGCTGCGCAACCCCGGCAGCAGCCCGCTGGTGATCGACGATCCGGCGCAGTCGCTGGACATCGAGTTCCACTTCATCGACCAGCAGACCCGCGAAGACCTGAGCTTCACGATGGGCAGGATCAGCACCACCACGATGGGCACGGTGGACGAGTACGCCATCGAAGTGCCGGTGCCCAAGCCCACCACCATTGCGCCGAACGGCGTGTTGGCCTTCAAGGCCGACGCCAACATGCGTCTCTTCCTGCGGCCGGGCAACTACCAGGCCTACGTCACCCACAAGGACAGTGAATCGAACCGCGTGCCGGTGAAGGTGGTGTACACCCGCGATTCAGTGAGCGTCCTCTTCGCGACGGCGCACGACACGCAGATGAGCTACGGCCGCCGCGAATGGGCGATGGACCGCCTGGCCCGGCTCTTTCCCGCTTTCCGGCTGAGCCTGCCGCTGCCCGATGCGCCGGCAGCCACGCGCACGCAGCAGGAAGCGGCGAACCAGGCGGTGTACGTCCGCTTCGCCGAATGGTGGCGCGACCAATTGGCCAGCGCGGACCTGGACGAACGACTGGAGAAAGCGCGCTGAGACCCGCGGCGGCCGCCACGCGGGCGTGCGCTCATCGCCCTGCTGCGCCGCCGGGGATCGCGCAGAGCCCGGCGCTCAGCCCGCGCGCTTGAAGGTCGCGAGCACGGCACCGGCCGCGACGAACAGCCCGCCGAAGGCGCGGTTCAGCAGCCTCGTCTGCGCGGGCGAGCGCAGCAGCCGCAGCACGCGCGCGGCCAGCACCGTGTAGCCGGCCATCACGACCAGGTCGGTGAAGGCCAGCGTCGCACCGATCGTGGCGTACTGCGGTGCCAGCGGCCGGGCCAGGTCGAGGAACTGCGGCACCACCGCCAGCAGGAACACGGTGCCCTTGGGATTCAGCGCATTGACGATCCAGCCGCGCAGCACCAATGAGCGGCGCGAAGCGGGCCCCTCGGCCCCCGCGCCCTCCGCGGCCACCACCGGGCCGGCCGGCGCGCGCCATTGCCGGATGCCCAGGTAGACCAGGTAGGCCACGCCCAGCCACTTGACGATGGCAAACGCGAGGCTGGACGTGGCGATCAGCGCGCCCAGGCCCAGGCCCACCACGACCACCTGCGTCAGGATGCCCAGCACCAGCCCGAAGGTCATGAAGTAGCCGCGGCCGAACCCGTGGCTGAGCCCGGCGCTCATTGCGGCGATGGCACCGGCGCCGGGCGACAGGCTGATGGCCCAGGCGGCGGCAAAGAAGGCGAGCCAGAGAGAGAAATCCATGGGGGGTGGAGCAGGCGTGAAGAAGGCGCACCTTGTAGCACGGCCGGCCGCGCCGGCGGCCTCAGGCCAGGCAGTCGCCGCCCGGCAGTCCCGCGCCCGGCAGCTCCAGGGCGTAGTGCAGCGACAGCAGCCGCCACCCCTCGGGCCCGAGCTGCCATTGCATGCTGTTGACGCCGGTCAGGTCCGGCATGGCCTGCGCCGGATGCCGGCGCGACTGCACCACGCTGTAGACCTGCGCGTGCGCGCCGTAGCGCCGTTGCTCGCGCTTGACTTCGCATTCGTACAGGCCCTCGGCCGACGGCTCGCCGACCCGCCGCACGAAATCATCGGCGGCGAAGCTGCGGACGCCCAGCTGGCCGTCACGCAAGGTCTGTGCGTGCACGCGCCCTTGCGCATGCAGCAGCCGCGTCAATTGCGCGGTATCGGAACCGGCCCCGGGTGCATGGCCCATGGCGCGCCACAGCGCCGAGACCTGCGCATCCAGCGCCGCCTGGCTGGCCGCCTCGGCGGCCGGTCCCAGCGCCTGCAGCAGTGCCGGCCAGGCGGTGCGGTAGACGTGCGACAGCCCGGTGGGCTCGTCGCGCGTCGATGCGAAATACAGCCACCGGCCATCGGCACTGACTTGCGGCGTGAACTCGAAGCCCGGCCCGTTGACCGGCTCGGGCAGGCGCAGCGCCGGGCCGAAGCCGCCGCCGATGCGCTCGGCCAGGTAGAGATCGCCGTCCCCCCCGGCCGCGCCGCCGCGGCTGCTCCACCAGATCGCGTAGCGGCCGTCGGGCGTCAGGTGGAAGTCGCTGTTGTGGGCGCCCTCATTGACCGGCGCAGGCAGCGCCTGGGGCTGCGGTGCCGCGCCGTCCAGTTGGGCGGCGTACACCGACAGTGCGCCCGGGCCGCCGCGCCGCCCCGAAGCGAAATACAGCCGCTGCCCGTAGCGCTCGGGTCCCAGCTCGTAGGCCGCACTCTGCAGCGCATCGGGCAGGCGCCGCGGGGCGCTCCAGTCCGCGCCGTCGCGATGCGACTCGAACAGGTCCAGCTGGCCGCGCGGCGCATCGCCGGAGCCGGGCCGGTCGGAGACGAAGGTCAGCACCCGGCCGTCGGCGCTCAGGTGCGGATCCGAATCGCGCCAGCGTTCATCGGTGAACGGCAGAGGCTGCGGCGGCAGCCAGCGATCGCCATCGCGGCGCTGCAGGAACAGGCGCGACGCGCGGAAGCCGGGCGCGGACCGCGCGAAGACGCGCCAGTCGCCCGCCTCCTGGAGGTTGTAGGCCTGTACCCCAGGCACGTCGTCGCCCAGCGCGACGCGCTCGACATGCAGCGGCTCGGCATGGGCCATGCCGAACGCGGCGGCAAGCAGGATCAGCGGAAGGAGGCGGAAAGAGCGCATGCGGGCAACCGGCGCGAAGGCTCGGCGAAGCGAAACGGCGCATGCTAGGCGGCCGGCGGTCCGCATGCGACGGCCGTGCGATGGAGCACGGTTGGCGCGGACTGGCCTGCATCCGGCAGGCGCGGGCGCCGGGTGCGCGCCGTGGCGCCCAGCCCTTCGCCTCGCCGCGCCCGCCGCGGCCGGCAGTGGTCAATCGCCCAGCGCGGCCAACGCCCGTGCGCCGCCATGAAACAGCGGCCAGCCATCCCCGACCAGCACGGCGTCGATCTGCGGGCAGGTGTCGGCGATGCGCTTCACCGACGCGATGGCGCGCGCGCGGTCGGCCAGCTTCGCTTCGGGCAGCAGGTGCAGCGTGCCGGCGGCGTGGGCACGCACCAGGTCGCCGGTGATCAGCGTCGTGCCCTCGAGCACCAGCGCGAGCTCGCCGGGCGTCTTGCTGCCGTGCAGCTCGAACACGCGCAATCCGGGCACCGGCTCGTCGCCGTCGCCGAGCCAGCGCTCGCAGGGGAACGCAAAGCCGTCGCGCTCGGCGCGCGGGCCCTGCAGCGCGGCACCGAATTGCTGCGCGATGGCCTGCGCCGCACGGGTGTGGTCGGAATTCGTGACGATCACCAGCGCCGCACCGCCCAGTCGCTCCAGGTGGGCGCGGTCGTGATCGCCGAGCGGCAGCGGGTCGATCAGCACGTTGCCGCCGGGGCGGATCCACGCGACGCTGTTGAAGTCGATGTCGCGGCTTTCGTCGAAGCAGGACCAGGTGAAGAGATCGGGGCGGTGCAGGCGCTTCATGGCGCCGATGCTACGCCGGACGTGGACGATCCGGCGCTCCGGCCGATCCGTCAGATCGGCAGCGAACGACTGATGGCAAAGCCGATGCGGGTCCGTCCCCCACCCGAGACCGCCACCGTGTGTCCCGAATGCATGCGCGCAATCGCCGCCACGATGGCCAGGCCCAGCCCGTGGTGAAGGTGCCCGTCCGGGCGCGATTCATCGGTGCGGAAGAATCGGTCGAACAAGCGCGGGATGTCCTGCGCGTCAATGTCCGGCCCTGCGTTCTCGACCGCGACCTCGGCTCGTCCTTCGGCGTCGACCCCGAGCTGCACCGTGATCGTGGAGCCCTTGGCGGCATACCGGGTGGCATTGCCCAGCAGGTTGGACACGGCGCGCTTGAACAGCGCCTGATCCACCGCGATCTCGGCATCTCCCTCGACATGGACGCGCAGGCCCGCCTCGCTGAGGGGCGCCTCGTGAAAATCGACCACCTGTCGAACCAGGTCCGCCAGGCGCGACGGCGCGCTGCATCTCGCTGCCGCGCCCCGGTCCGCGCGCGACAGGAAAAGCATGTCGCTCACCAGGGCAGCCAGCCGCTGCAACTCCTCGAGGTTCACCGTCAAGGTTTCGCGCAGCGCCTCGGCAGGCCGGTCTTCACGCGACAGCGCCACTTCGGTGTGCCCGATCAGTGCCGCCAGAGGTGTGCGCAACTCATGCGCCACGTCGGCGTTGAAAGCCTCGAGCTGGACATAAGCAGACTCGAGGCGGCGCAACATCGCGTTGAACTGGTCGATCCAGGGCTGCAATTCGGCAATGGGCTCAGGCAAGGACAAGCGCTGGTCCATTTGCACCGGCGAAATGGCGCGTGTCTGGTCCGCCAGCGCGTGCAAGGGCTGCATGGTCCGCCGGACCCTCCAGGCACTGGCGAAGCCTGCCGAGATTCCCCCCAGCAGCGTCGCCGTGACCAGGATCAGTGCGAGCCGCCCGAGCATGCGTGAATCCTCGGCGATGTCCAGCGAGAGCACGCCTCGCGCTTCGCCCACCGTCAGTGGCAACGCAAACTCCATGCGCCGAGCTTTGACAGGGTTCTGAATCGGTTCGGGATCCCGGTACAGCAGCTTGCCATTGGCTGCATGCAGTTCCAAATACGTGCCCGCCCGGCGTGGAATGGCTGCCTGCAGGTGCCTGCGCATGTCCGCCAGGCCGCCCTCACGTTCAGCCGACAGCGCGGCGTCGCGCGTCGCGGCGAGCTTGGTCGCCAGGTGAGCCCATTGCTTGTCGGCGAAGGACCATTCGGTGGCAGCGAAGATTCCGCCACACAGCAGGCCCAGCCCGACCGCCGTCTGCAAGGCCAGCTGCACCGACAGGCGCCTGGCCAGGGAGTAGCCGGCGTTCTTCACGCGGAACGCTCCTCCAGCACGTAACCCATGCCACGCACCGTGTGCAGCAGGCGCTGCGGGAAGGGATCGTCCATCTTCGCGCGCAGACGGCGGACAGCCACCTCGACGACGTTGGTGTCGGAGTCGAAGTTCATGTCCCACACCTGCTCGGCCAGGGTCGTGCGGGACAGGATCTGGCCGCGCCGCCGCAACAGCACGGTCAGCAGCAGGAATTCCTTGGCCGTCAGATCGAGACGGCGGCCGTCCCGGCACGCCTTGCGCCCCAGCAAGTCCACCTCGAGCCCGGCCAGCTTGAGGGTGGTCGGATGCACGGGCATGCCGCCGGAACCGCGGCGCATCAGCGCAGAGATCCGGGCCAGCAGCTCCGAGAAGGCGAAGGGCTTGACCAGGTAGTCGTCAGCACCTTCCTGCAGGCCCCGCACGCGGTCTTCCACCTTGTCGCGGGCGGTGAGCATCAGCACCGGCGTATTGCTGCTTGCCCGCATCGCGCGCAGGACGCCAAAGCCGTCTATGCCCGGCAGCATCACGTCCAGCAGGACGACGGAATAGTCACCGCCCACAGCCAGGCGCCTGCCTTCGATGCCATCACGTGCCACATCGACCACGTACCCGTTCTCGGTCAATCCCTTCTCAAGGTAATCGACCAATCGGCCCTCATCTTCGACCACCAGCAATCGCATCGCACGCCTTCGTCCACGGTCACCGAATTTATCGCAGGGACAGGCCTGCGGTCGTTACCGATTCGGCAGCCGGCGGCCAAAGCCCTGAAGCTTGCAGAAATGTAATCTGGCTGTCGGCTTCGGGCCGGCTGGCACCACTCAAATGGGATCAGTCCCGCCACCGGAGGCAACAGGAGATCGCGATGAGCACACAACTCCAGATCAATGGCCGCCGAGTGCGGGTCGAAGCGGCGGCGGAGACGCCTCTCTTGTGGGTGCTGCGAGAGGAATTGGGAATGACGGGCACCAAATACGGCTGTGGCGTCGGCCTGTGCGGCGCCTGCACGGTGCATGTGGGCAACGATCCTGCGCGTTCGTGCATCACGCCCGTCGGGGCTCTCGCGCACCGGCAGGTCCGCACCATCGAGGGCCTCGAGCACGACCGGATTGGCCGCGCCTTGCAAGCCGCCTGGATTGCGCACGACGTGCCGCAATGCGGTTATTGCCAATGCGGCCAATTGATGAGCGCGGCCGTGTTGCTGCGCACCACGCCCAAGCCGAGCGATGCGGACATCACCGAAGCGATGGCGGGCAACCTGTGCCGCTGCGGCACCTACGATCGCATCAGAGCGGCCATTCATGATGCAGTGCGCGCACTGTCTGCCTGAAGGACTGGCCATGCCGAACACCACTCCCCATTCCGACACCCATTCCGACACCCATGCCGTGCAGGCCGCTGGCAGCCGGCTGTCGCGTCGCCAATTCGCAATGGCAGCGGGCGGCGCGGCGCTGACGATTGCAATCCCTCTGCATGCGCAATCGCCGGCTCAACCGGCAGCGCCGGCAAGCGGACCGGGACCGGCCACACGCCCACCGGTCAACCGCGCGCCAAGTTCATTCATCCGGATCGCCGCTGACGGCACGGTGACATTCCTGCTGCCCACCTGCGAGATGGGCCAGGGCATTCACACCGCGCAGGCCATGATCCTGGCCGAGGAACTGGGCGCCGATTGGACCCGGATCCGAACGGCCATGCCCGACCAGGTGACACCCGACTACCGCCTGCCGATGGGCCAGCAGCGGTCGGTCGGCTCGTTCGGTGTCCGCTTCTGGCACGATCCGCTGCGCCGGGCCGCCGCGCAGACACGGGAACTCCTCACCTTGGCGGCGGCTGAGCGGCTGTCGGTCCCGGTGGCCTCCCTGAGCGCGGAGAACGGGTACATCGTGCATGCCGCCACGGGGCGCCGCGTGTCCTTCGGCCAACTCGTGCAGGCCGCTTCGGCACTGCCCGTGCCGCCGTCTCCGGTCCTGCGTCCCGCCGAACAGCGCCATCTCACCGGCAAGACGACGCGACGGCTGGACACGCCCGACAAGGTCACGGGCCGCGCACTGTACGCCGTGGACATGAAGGCGCCCGGCATGCTGCATGGGGCCGTGCGCTTGTCGCCGGTGTTCCGCGCCGAGGTCGAATCGATGGATCCGGCCAGCGTGCGCGACATGCCCGGGGTGGTGGCCGTGGTGCCCGTGCCGGGCGGTGCCGTGGTGGTCGCGCGCAGTTGGTGGCAAGCCAAGCAGGCGGCCGACAAACTCGCCATTCGATTCAAGCCGACGCCCAACGACCGCGCCAGCTCCGCTGAACTCGACGAACGCATGCGCGCGGCGCTGGACGCCGGCTCCGTGCCGGCCGCCCTGCAGCGCGGGGACGTGGCCGCGGCCTTTCAGGCGCCACACCGGATCGTGGAAGCCGATTACGCCGTACCGTTCCTGGCCCATGCATGCATGGAACCGATCAATTGCATGGCGCAAGCCAGGCCGGACCGGCTCGACCTGTGGACCGGCACGCAGGCCCAGGACATCCTGCTGCGCGACTGCAGCGCCGCAGGCGGGTACAAGCCCGAGCAGATCTACTTCCACAACGCCTACCTCGGTGGGGGATTCGGCCGCAAGACTCATGCCGAGGCGGCCGTGCAAGCCCTGCTCGCCAGCCGCGCCGTGGGCGGCCGCCCGGTGAAGGTGCTGTGGTCGCGCGCCGACGACATGCAACAGGGCCAATACCGGCAGGCGATGATGTGCCGCATGCGTGCCGCGCTGGACCCGGACGGCCGCATCCAGGGCCTGCGGGTGCGGGTCGCGGGGCCGCAGATGGGGCGCGACAACGGCGTCGCGCTCATCAATGGCATCGCCGATCCCATGTCCTTGAATGGCATCATCGACATGCAATACCAGATTCCAAACCTGCTGGTCGATCATGCGGTGGTGCCGATGCCGATGGCGCTGTCGCCATGGCGATCGATCGCCAATTCATTCACCGGCTTCTTCGTGGAAGCGTTCATCAATGAATGCGCGGCCGCGGCAGGCAAGGACCCTTTGGAATTCCGCCGCCAGCACTTGCAGGGCCGGCCGCGCATGCTCGCCGTGCTCGACCGGGTCGCGCAAAGCGCCCATTGGGCAAGCCCCGCACCCGCTGGCGTCGCGCGCGGGCTGGCGGTGGTGGAGAGCTACGGCAGCGCGGTCGCCCAGGTCGTGGAGGCACGCCTGCGTGACGGCCGCGTCAAGGTCGAGAAAGTGCACGTGGCCATCGATTGCGGGCGTGCGATCAATCCAGGCCAGGTCGAAGCACAGATGAGCGGCAGCGTGGTCGACGCCCTGTCGGTTGCGCTGCGCGCCAAGCTAACGATCAAGGACGGCCGCACCGAGCAGTCGAGCTTTGGCGACTACCAGATCCTGCGCATGGGCGAGGAGCCGCAGGTGGTGACGAGCATCGTCGACATCGGCTCGCCCCTGGGCGGCGTGGGCGAGCCCGCCGTGCCACCGCTGGCGCCGGCACTGGCTGCCGCGGCCGCGAGCTTGTCCGGCAAGACGGTGCGCCGCCTGCCCCTGGCCGACGACGGCCTGGCTTGACCGCCGGCGAAGGGATACCCGTCGCGCCGGCGGAGCCCGGCCTGGCGGCATTCCGGCCATTGATTCGCGAAACCGCCTGCCTACAGTTCGTGCGAATAGACGATGAAGCCGGCATGCTGCGCCAGCTTGTCGTACAGCGCGCGGCCCGCCGTGTTGGTGACTTGCGTGGTCCAGTAGACGCGGCTGCTGCAGGCGGATCGGGCCGCCGCGTACACGGCTTCGACCAATTGCCGGCCAATGCCGCGGCCGCGGTGGCTGGGCGCCGTGAACAAGTCCTGCAAATAGCAGACGTCGTGCAGCCGCGTGGTGCTGCGGTGAAAGAGGTAGTGCACCAGCGCCACGACATTGCCGTCTTCCACCGCCACCAGGCCGTGCACAGGCTCGTTGGCATTGAAGAACCGCTCCCAGGTGGCGGCGGTGATGGCCTCCGGCAGGGATGTCTCGCCCTGCCGGCCATAGAAGGCGTTGTAACCGTCCCAGAGCGGACGCCACTGGGGCCGGTCTTCGCGTTGAATGGGGCGGACGACGATGGCTTTGGGCATGGCAGGGTGTGGAGTCGGGTTGAATGGCAGGCGGCTCGCCGAGCGGCGCCGGCGAGTGGCTGGCTGCGGGCGCGCCGGACCGGCCACTTGCCGCCGCGCGCCATGGCGCCCGCGGCATTGTGCGGGACGCCCTGGCATCGGTGCCACTCGGATGAGGGACGAACCGCCATGACACCGGCAACCGGATCCGGGATGCGGGATGGCGGACCGCGGTGGCCGGATTCGGCCATTCATCGCTGTGTCGTCGACGACCTCGGTGTGCTGCAGGCGGATGCCGGCTGGCGCATCAGCTCGATGGCATTCCATCTCGCACCGGTGCGGGCCGGCGCGCGTCGCTCAGCCGCCATCACTTCGGCATCACTTCGCCGTCACTTGGTCGTCACTTCGGCAGCGTCCGGATGATGGCGGTGGCGGTGGCCGAGGCGATCAGCTCATCGGCCTGGTACAGCTCACCCGCCAGGAAACAGACGTCGCGGCCGCGCTTGACGATGCGGCCCTTGCCGACCAGCACGCCGACCTGGCCGGGGCGGTGGAACGAGATGTTGAGGTTCATGGTGGGCGCGAACTCGCCCTGCTTCAGCGTCGCGGCCAGCGCGGGCCCCATCGTGTCGTCCAGCATCGCGGCCAGGAAGCCGCCCTGGATGTTGCCCGCGGGATTGGTGAACGCCGGCTTGCCCTGGAATTCGACTTCGATCGTCCCTGCCTCGGCGTCGATGTGCCTGAAGACGATGCCCAGCGTCTCGCCGGCCGCGGGGGCCGGCAGCTCGCCATTCATGATTCGCCAGAAGAAGGCCTGCTTGTCCATCGCTGTCCCATGCGCCATTGGTCCGGGGGACATTCTGCGGGCAGCGGTGGGCTGCGGCGGTCAGGGGCCGCCGCCGGGCGGCAAGCCCGCTCAGCGGCGCGGCCGCGTGGTGATCAATTCGAGCGACAGCGCGCCGTGCCCCACCGGCGGCATCTTCTTCTTGCCGCCGCAGACCCACACGCCGCGTTCGGTCATGCGTTCGAACAGCAGGATCGAATAGAACTCGTTGGCGGAGGTGACGAGGCTCAGGATCTTCGTGGAGGGCGTGCCGCGCATGGTGCGGACCACCGGCATGATGTCGTTGGCATCGAAGGCGAGCGCGGGGTTGTAGCCGGTAACGGTGGCCGGCATCGCCTGCGCGAAAGTGTTCTTCACGGTGGAGTTCGGCGGCTCGGTCTTCGCTGCGGATTCGATGGTGCCGATGTGGCCGACGTGGCGGCCGGTGCCGTCGGTCCAGGTGGTGATCCAGCAGCCGCTCATGAAGCCGGTCAGCACGTCGTTGGTGGCGCTGACCTGCGCGGTGCGGCCATGCACGTAACACAGCCAGCTGTGGGGGATGCCCATGTCCTTGCGCAGGCCCAGGGTGGAGACGTTCGGCAGGCTGTGGTCGACGACCTGGTCGTCGAGGCCGACGTAGAACATCGGCGCGATGACGCGCGGGCTGTCGACGATGGCACCGTCCTTCGGCTGGGTGGTCACGGCGGCCGGGGCGGCCCAGTTGAAGCGTGCGCCCTTGACGAAATAACGCTCGATCATGCGGTCTCTCCGATGTATGTCCGTGGCGCCTGCGTCCCCGGTGCCGGGATTAAACGCCGTTGCAACCTCTGCAACAAAGTGACGATAGGCACAATGCCGGCCCCACCCGTGCAGAACATCGCGAATCAGGCATGACGGCGTCCCATCCCGGTGCAGGTGCATCCGGCACAGCCGAGCCATCGCCGTCCGCCGATGCAGATCGACCGCTGCCGCTACCGCAGGTTGACACGCCACTGCGCTTGCTGCATGCGGACGCCGACCTGGTCGCCATCGACAAGCCGCCCGGGCTGCTGGTGCACCCGACCGCGCTGGACGCGCACGAGGCGCGCAGCGCGCTGCAGCAGCTGCGCGCCCAGCTGGGCGTGCCCTTGTGGACGGTGCACCGGCTGGACAAGGCCACCTCCGGCGTGCTGCTGTTCGCGCGCAGCGCGGAAGCGGCGCGGGCCATCGGCGAGGCCTTCGAGGCCGGCCGCGTGCGCAAGCGCTACCTGGCCCTGGTGCGCGGCTGGCCGCCCGAGGAGGGCGAGATCGACCAGCCGCTGGCGCGCGACCCCGAGCTGCCCTCGGCCGGCCAGCCGCGGCTGCCCGCCCTCACCCGCTACCGCCGCCTGGCCTGCCATGAATGGCCGTTTCCGGACGGCCGCCATGCCAGCAGCCGCTATGCGCTGGTCGAGGTGGAGCCGCTGACCGGCCGCCGCCACCAGATCCGCCGGCACTTCAAGCACATCGCGCACCCGCTGGTCGGCGACAGCACGCATGGCAAGGGTCCGCACAACCGCGCGGTGGCCGCCTGGCTGGGCGTGCCGCGGCTGTGGCTGCATGCGCTGCGGCTGGAGTTGCCGGCGTTCAATGGCCGCGAGGCACTCGTGATCGAGGCACCGGCAGGAACTGAGTGGGACCGGCTGGGGCCGGTGGCGCACGGCGAGGATGCGCCGCCGGGGGCCTGAAACCCTCGCCGCTGCGCTGCAACGCCCGGCGTGACGCGCCGACTGATGCTCCGATCGACGCTCCCATCGACGCCCGATCTACACGCTGATCTACGCGCTGATCGACGCACTGGTCGACGCACCTATTTCGCGTTATCAAGCCGCGCCTGCCGGATGCGTTCCCGCAATTCGCGGCACGCCTGCGCACGCACCGCGGCATCCGCATCGCCGAAACGCAGGAAGAACGGCCGCTGGCTCCAGTCGAAGCGTTCGGCAGCCAGGCCGTGCAGCCAGGCCAGCAGGGCCGCGGCATGCACTGCCCGTTCCGCCGGACCGGTGGATGCGGCCTGCCACAGTGCGTCGACCACGGGCGGCGGGTGCCACTCGGCCACCAGGTCCAGCGTGAGCGACAGGCCCTCGAACGGCCGCACCTTGCCCAGCGCCTGCACCAGCGTGGTGGTTCGCTCGGCGTCGGTGACGAGCCCAGGCGCCTCGCGCAGCACGGCCAGCCGGTGCAGCAGGCCGCCGTGGTCGAAATGCCGCCGCAAGGCATCCATGGCCGCGGGGCCACCCAGCCGCGCCACCGCCTCCACGTCCCGGGCCTCGTCCAGTCCCTTGGCCAGCACGATGTCCAGCATCGCCGCCCGCTCCTCCGGCGTGGCCTGGTCGACGGCCGCCAGGTCGTAGCCGGTGCCGTCGCGCCAGCGTTCGAGGTCCATCGCCATGCTTGAGCGGAAGCGCTCGATGCGGCCCGCAGGATCCGGCGTGCGGCGGCTCGCCCGGGCATGCCGGCGGATCAGCGCCGGCGGCGCAGTCAGCATGGCCGAGCGCCCGATCGGTGCCGGTGCGCCGCTCCTGATCGGCTCGTGGATTGGCTCGTGCATCGGCTCGCGTATTGGCTCGGACAGCGGCTCGGACTCGACGATGACCACCTCCGGCAAGCCCGGCGCCAGCTCGCCGAAGCCCCAGTGCGGCCCCGAATCACGCGGCTGCGTCGTGACCGGGCCGGCCAGGATCACATAGGTGCTGGCGACGATGCCGGGCGGTGGCTCCAGCAGCGCCACCACGGCATTGCCCGCCGCCTGCTCGGCCTCGATGAAGCGCCGCGCCGGCTCGGGCAGGCGCGCGGCATCGAGGGCGGGCGCGGTCATGGCGCGGTCCGCAAGCGCCGCAGCCGGCGCCACGCCAACACGGCCAGCACCAGCGAACACCCCATCGCCGCCAGCAGCTGCCCGGCCTGCCGCATGGCCCGCCCGCGCAGGTCAGCCTCGGGCCACTGCACGCGCTGCCTGTGCAGCCAGGTGCCGGCCAGGCGTGGATTGACCAGCACCTGCAATTCCATGGGCGGGGTGACTGCACCGGGCGGGCGTTCGGCACCGCCAGTGTCCGCGGCCCCAGGCGGGATGGGCGGCCGCGCTCCCGCCTCCACCACCAGCCGCGCTTCGCTGCCGTCGGCCAGGCGGCCGTACGCAAAACCCCGGCCGCCGGCGGTCCGGCGCGGAAACACCACGCGCTCGACCGCCAGCGTGCCGGGTACGAAGCCCTCCGCGGCGCGCGCCAGCATCACGCGTGCGGCCAGCGGCACGGTGCTGGTGAAGGCGATCCCGGCCGCGAAGAACGCGACGGCATACCAGAGCGCCGCGCCCCAGCTTCCCCGGTACGGCTTCACGCCGTGGCGCACGCGCAATGCAGTCATCGATCCAAATCCTGTCCGGCCCGCGCGACCGACCGATCGCGCGCTGGCCACTCAGGGTAGAGCGCGGTCGTTTCCGGCGCCGTGCGGCCGCCGATTCATTTGTTCGTTCGCGCGGCGGGGATGCCGCCGTGGTCAACGCGCGCGCGTCGCCAGCCGGATCAGCTCCGCCAGGTTGCGCACGCCCAGCTTGGCCATCAGGCGCGACTTGTGCACTTCCACCGTGCGCGGGCTGATGCCCAGCTGCGCGCCGATGGCGGCGTTGTCGACGCCAGCCACCACCAGCTCCTGCACCTGGCGTTCGCGCGCGGACAAGGCCGCCGGCCGCGGCGCCGGCACACCCGGGCGGGCCTCGGCGCTGTCCAGTCCATCCAGCGCGCGGCTGATGGCCTGCAGCAGCAACTCGTCGTCGAAGGGCTTCTCGAAGAAGTCCACCGCCGCGGCCTTGAAGGCCTCGCGCGCGGCGGCGATGTCGCCATGCGCGGTGATGATGATCACCGGCAGCGCCACGCCCTGGCGCGCCAGCGCCTGCTGCATCGCCAGGCCGCTCATGCCCGGCATGCGGATGTCGGCCACCACGCAGCCGCGCCAGCCCGGCCGCACCACGCCCAGGAAGGCCTCGGCGCTGGCGAACACCGCCGTCGGATGGCCGTGCAGGCTGAGCAGCAGCGACAGCGAATCGCGCACCGACGCATCGTCGTCGACGATGAAGACGGTGCGGCGGTGCAGCGGCTCGGCGCCGGCGAGCGGCATCGGGCGGGACAGGGGCTCAGGCATGGTCGGGTTCCAGCAGCGGGATGCTGAACGAGAACTTGCCGCCGGGGCCGGCATCGGCCCACAGTCGGCCTTCGTGGGCTTCGATGATCGAGCGGCTGATGACCAGGCCGATGCCCATGCCGCCCGGCTTGCTGGAGGTGCGTGATTCGAACAGCTCGCCCAGCTCGTCGGCGTCGATGCCGGGGCCGCTGTCCTGCACCTTCACCACCAGCTGGCGCGCCTGCAGCTCGGCCCGCACCATCACGTCGGCCGCGGGGCCGGCGGCCGCAGCCTCGATGGCGTTAGACACCAGGTTGCGCAGCACCACCTCGATCTGCACGGCGTCGATCCACACCGGCGGCAGCGCCGGCGGGCAATCGGCGCGCAGCAGCACGCCGGCGGCTTCGGCATGCGCGGCCTGCGCACGCACGACCTCGTCGATCAAGGAGTGCATGGCCACCGGTTGCAGCTCGGTCCCGCGCTGGCGGAAGAAGTCGCGCAGGCGCTTCATCACCGCGCCGGCGCGGTTGACCTCGGCGACGAGCTTGTCGGTCACCTCCACCAGCGGCGGGCCGGTGCCGGCCATGGCAGCGCCGGGCGGCTGCTGCGCCATCAGCTGCGCGGCGCGGGCGTAGGTGCGCAGCGCCGTCAGCGGCTGGTTCAGCTCGTGCGCCAGCGCGGCCGCCATGTCGGCCGCCGCGGCGGCGTGCAGCGAGGCGCGCAGCGCTTCCTCGGCCCGCTGGCGCTCTTCCACCGTGGCGCCCAGCAGCAGGCCGGTGGCGCCCAGCGCGGCCATCAGCATGTGCAGCTCGAAGACGGTGAGCGGCCGGTAGGTATCGGCCTGCACGGCGGTGAACAGCAGCGCCTGCACCAGCGCCGCCGACCACACCGCGCCCACGTTGCCGAAGCGCGCCGCGCCCCAGGCCACCGGCACGAACAACAGGTAGAAGAACTTGAACTGGTCCTCGGCCGGGCGGCCGAACACCGCATACGACGCGGCCATGGCCGCCGCCGCCACCAGCCACCATTCCACGGTGCGCAGCATCGCCAGCGTCTGCGCGCGGCGGCCGCGGTCGGCCAGCACGAAGATCACCGGCAGCGACACCAGCACGCTCACCGCATCGCCGATCCAGCGCCGCATGAAGGCGCCGGGCAGGCGGTCGGTCACCTCGAAGCCGATCAGCCCGAGCGTGCCCACGTACAGGCCCGATTGCAAGGCCGAGCCCAGCGCCGCGATGCCGAGGAAGGCCAGGTAGGCATTGCGCGTCTGCGGCCCCAGGGCCCGCCGCAGCGCCCACGCCGTGGCCGCGAAACCCAGCGTCGACACCAGTGACGCCACCGCCGCCGGCACGGCCGGCTCGGGCAAGCCGCGCGACGCGGCCGCGGCGGCCAGCACCGGCCCCACCAGCCACGAGCTGGACGGGTAGCGCGCGAGCAGCGCGATGGCCAGCGCCGCCTGCGGGTTCCACGCGGTGATGTAGGTGCCGCGCATCGGGTGCACGAAGCTCAGCCAGTCCAGCAGCATGAACAGCACCACGAAGCCGACCGCCACCACCGCCGGCATCGCCGGCGCGGCACCGGACGGGTGAGGCGCATGGCGCACGAAGGTCCATGGCATGGCGGTCACACCGGGCGGGGAAGACGGAGGGAAGGCGAGAAGGAAGGTGATCGGGACATCGGCGGCAAGCATGCTCGGGAACGGTGGGGCCGCCGATGATCCCCGGCGGCCTGCGCGCCAGGATGATCACCGAGCCGCGCCGCGGAACGGCCACCGCCGTGGCCGGGATCGCCCTTACGGTCTAACCCGCCCCCTGACACGCAGGGCCGGCACGACAATTTTGGTCCGTTGTCCCGGAGGCCTGCCGCTTCATGTTCCGCCTGTTGACCATCCCCGCCACCGCCGCCGCCTGCCTGCTCGCGGCGGCCTGCTCATCGACGCCGATCGACACCGGCGCCAAGCCCGGCACCGCCACCACCACGGCCGGCAGCACGGCCAGCACCGCGTCCACCACCGGCACGGGCAGCGGCAAGCCGGTGGCCACGCCCGGCAACACCGGCACGTCGACGCTGAACACCGCCGCTGCCGCACCGGCCGAGCGCAGCGTGTACTTCGACTTCGACGAGGCGACGCTGGCCCGCCAGTGGCTGGACCTGGTGGAGCGCCAGGGCCGCTACCTGTCGCGCCAGCCCGCGCTGAAGGTGCGCGTGGAAGGCCATACCGACGAGCGCGGCGGCGCCGAATACAACCTGGCCCTGGGCCAGCGCCGCGCCGAAGCCGTGCGCAAGGCGCTGGAGCTGTACGGCGTCAAGGCAGCGCAGATCGAGGCCATCAGCTTCGGTGAAGAGCGCCCCAAGGCCAGCGGCCACGACGAACCGGCCTGGCAGCAGAACCGCCGCGCGGACATCGCCTACAGCGCGGCGCGCTGACCCCACACCAGAAAGACCTTTTCTTCGCGGAAGGAGCCGCCGGAGTCGCACCGGCGTTCAAGGGCACCTCACGGTGCCCTTTTCTGTTCGTCCTTCACCGGGGTGGGGACCACCTTCGAGCACGCCGTGCTAACGCTTTGGCGGAGCGGCCCGCAGCCGCTGCGTGGTTTCGGCGTCGAGCACGCCGGTGGCCGGCAGCCCGGCGTCCTTCTGGAACCGCTTCAGCGCCTCGCGCGTCTTCGGCCCCGGCTTGCCGTCGATGCGGCCGGGGTTGTAGCCCAGGGCCGCCAGCGCTTCCTGCAGTTCCTTGCCGCTCATGGGTGCCGGTGCCGCGGCCACGGGTTCCGGCGCGGGCCGGGCCGGCTCGGCCGCGGGCGGCGCGGGGCTCACGGGTACCGCGGGTGCCGGAGCCGCCGCCGGCGGGGGCGGCGGCGGGTCCGCGGCCTTCGGGCTGTCGGCGGGGGCGGCGCAGCCGGCCGCGGCCAGCACCCAACCCGCGGCCAACATGCGGAAGCCCAGGCTTGCCTGTTTCGTCATGAGCGGAATCTTGTCGTTGCACACGGTCCGGATTCTTCCGTCACTGGCGGCCCACCGACCCCGGGTCGGCGCGTAAGGCCCGACCCCAATCGCATGCCGCGACCTCGCCCGCGGCGGCGCAGCATGATGTGCCGCCAGCCGGCGCAGTTCGCCATCCTGTGCCAAATGCCCCGGGGGATACGCATCCATCGCCGCGCGCCTTCTCACTACAGTGACCGGCACCCGATCCTCCAAGCGAATCCCCATGGCCCTCCAGCACTTCAAGGTCCTGACGTTCGATGTCGTCGGCACGCTGATCGACTTCGAGCGCGGCATGCTCGAGTACCTGCGCCGCGCGGTGCCCGGCAGCGACGTCAGCGACGACGCCTTCCTGTCGGCCTACCGCCAGGCCCGCAAGCGCGAAGGCACCCTGCCCTACCCCGACGACCTGGAGCCGGTGTGGCACCTGATCGCCCCGCAGCTCGGCCTGCCGGACACGCCGGCGCTGGCGCGCGGCTTCCGCGACTCGGTGGCGGCCTGGCCGGCCTTTGCCGATTCGGCGCAGGCGCTGCAGCGCCTGAAGCGCCGCTTCAAGCTGGTGACGATGACCAACGCGCAGGCCTGGGCGCTGGACCACTTTGCGCAGACGCTGGGCCGGCCCTTCGACCTGGAAATCAGCGCCGACGATGCGCTGTGCGAAAAGCCCGACCCGCGCTACTTCGCCTATGCCCGCGGCCGCTACCAGGGCGCCTGGGGCTTCACGCAGGCGGACAACCTGCACGTGGCGCAGAGCCAATACCACGACATCGGCGCGTCCAGGCGCCTGGGCATCGCCACCTGCTGGATCGAGCGACGCCACGGCCAGAAGGGCTCCGGCGGCACCATCGAGTCCGAGCACACCGTGCCGGACTACCACTTCCGCACACTGGCGGAGCTGGCCGACGCGGTGGATGCCGGGCAGTGAACACGCTGGCCACCGAGTCGCCCGTGGCGGCGCCTGCCGCAGCCGCAGCCGCAGACGCAGCCGCAGACGCAGCCACACCCGCCACCGCTGGCCACGGTGTGGCCGACCTGCTGCCCGATCTCGTCGCACTGCGCCGCGACCTGCATGCGCACCCGGAGCTCGGCTTCAAGGAGCACCGCACCGCCGGCATCGTGGCCGGGGCGCTGCGCCTGCTGGGGCTGGAAGTGCATGAAGGCATCGGCGGCACCGGCGTCGTCGGCACGCTTCGCCGCGGCCGGGCCGGCCGCAGCGTGGGGCTGCGCGCCGACATGGACGCCTTGCCGATGGTGGAGCTGGGCCGCCCCGCGCACGCCAGCCGCCACGCCGGCGCGCACCACGGCTGCGGCCACGACGGCCACACCGCGATGCTGCTGGGTGCGGCGCGCCAGTTGGCGCGGACGCGTACTTTCGAGGGCAGCGTGCACTTCATCTTCCAGCCGGCCGAAGAAGGCCTGGCCGGCGCGCGCCGCATGGTGGAAGACGGGCTCTTCGACCGTTTTCCGTGCGACACCGTCTACGCGCTGCACAACTGGCCCGACCTGCCGCTGGGCCAGGCGCAGACCCGCGCCGGGCCGATCATGGCTGCGGCCGACCGCTTCGACATCGTGCTGCGCGGCCGCGGCGGCCATGCCGCGCAGCCGCAGCACACGCCCGATGCGCTGCTCGCCGCGGCCCAGCTGGTGACGGCACTGAACACCATCGTCTCGCGCCGCATCGACCCGGGCGAGTCGGCGGTGCTGTCGGTCACCCGCGTGGAAGGCGGCCACAGCCACAACGTGCTGCCGGCCGAGGTCACGATCACCGGCACCGTGCGCAGCTTCGACGCGGCCACGCAGGACCGCATCGAGGCCGCGCTGCGCGACACCGCCGCCGGCGTGGCCCTGGCCAGCGGCACCCACGCGGACGTGTCTTACAAACGTTATTACCCGGCCACCATCAACAGCGCCCCCGAGGCCGCGCTGGCATTGGCTGCTGCGCGCGCTGTCGGCCTGCGGGCCGAGTACGCACCGCGCCCGGCCTTCACGTCGGAAGACTTCGCCTTCCTGCTGCAGCAGCGCCCCGGCGCCTACCTGTGGCTGGGCCAGGGCCGCGCCGAGCCCGGGCCGGACGGCGAGCGCCCGCTGCACCACCCCTGCTACGACTTCAACGACGAAGCGCTGCCGCTCGGCCTGCGCTGGTTGTGCGAAGTGGCCGAGCGGAGCTTGGCCAACGCTGGAAGCGGCGACATCCGTCCGTGAGCCCGCCGGGCCGCCCCAAGCGGGGTTCGCTGCACCGCCGTGCGAAGCATGGACTGGCCCAGTGAGCCGCCAGGCTGGCCACGCCGCGGCCGGTAGGATGCCGCGTCGTGCCGACACGCGCGGCCTGCGCCCATCGGAGCAACCATGGCCCTTCCCGACCACCAGGAGCAGCAGCCGACGCCGCTGACGCTGTACGGCGCGGAAGCCTCCGGCTCCATCGCCGTCGAGGCCGCGCTCACGCTGCTGGACATCCCCTACACCCTGGTCGAAGGCGCCACCTGGGCCGAAGCGGCAGCGCGCGAGCGCGTGGCGCCCAACAACCCGATGCGCCAGGTGCCCACGCTGCTGCTGCCAGGCGGCGAGGTGATGACCGAGAGCGCGGCCATCCTGATGTACCTGGCGGACGCGCACCCGCAGGCGCGCCTGGCGCCCCCGGTCCAGCAGCAGGCGCTGCGGCGCCAATACCTGCGCTGGATGGTCTACGTCTCGTCCGCCATCTACGCACTGCACTGGATCAAGCCCGACGTGCGCCGCATCGGCGCGCCACCCGAACTGCGCGACAGCGTGGTCGACGCGGTGCACGAGCGCATCGCCTTCTGCTGGGCCAACATGGACGCGCAGCTGAAACCCGGCCGCTACCTGCTGGGCGACGAACTGAGCGTGCTCGACCTGTACGTCACCGTCGTTTCCCGCTTCGGGCCCTGGCGCACGCGCTTCTACGAGGCGGCGCCGAAGATGGCGACGGTGGTTCGGCGCGTCGACGCCGAGCCCCGGCTGGCGCAGGTCTGGTCCCGGCGGTTCCCGTTCGACGACGGCTGGGAATGAAGGCGACCGCCGCGGCGCGACGCGGCGCCACGGCAACCGCGACCGAGCGGCTACTTGCGCGCTGAAGAGGTGTTGAGGGCCACCGCGGCCCGGATCAGCGCCTTCAACGCCTTCTCGTCCAGCGTGTCGCCCTCATGCACATCGATGGCGCGGCGGACATTGCCGTCGAGGCTGGCGTTGAAAAGGCCGGCCGGGTCCGGCAGCGACGCGCCTTTGGCGAAGGTCAGCTTCACGGCCTTCTTGTAGCTCTCGCCGGTGCAGATCAGCCCGCTGTGCGACCAGACGGGCGTGTTCCATTTCCATTCCTCCGTCACGTCGGGGTCGGCCAGCCGGATCAACGCCCGGATGCGCGCCAGCATCTCGCCGCGCCAGTCGCCCAGGCTGTCGATCTTCGCGTCGATCAACTCGGCCGCGGACCCGGCCGCCGCTTGCGGCACGTTCGATGCGCTCTTCATCGCGGGATCAACGCTTGGCCTGGATCATCTTCCAGCCGTTGCCGGCCGGATCGCGGAAGCCGGCGTCCACCGTGCCGTAGCGGTCCACCGGCTCCTGCGTGAACTCCACGCCGCGGGCCCGCATGCGCTCGGCGGCGGTGCGGCAGTCGGCCACCACCAGCACCAGTGGCGGCATGGCCCCCTTGGCCACCATCGCGCGCAGGGTCTGCGCCGTCGCGGCGTCGTGCATCGGCGGCCCCGGCACGAACAGACCGAGCTGGAACGACGGCTGCTCGGGGTGCTGCACCGTCAGCCAGCGGTAGTCGCCATTGCGCACGTCCGTGTGCACGGTGAAGCCCAGCTTCTCGACATAGAAGTCGAGCGCCTCGTCCTGGTCGCGCACGTACAAGCCCACCACGTCAATGCCCTGGTTCATCGGATCTCCTTGTCGGCGTTGTCATCGGTGGCCCGGTTTATACCGACGGCCTCCTGGCGCCGCTTCTCCGAAACTGCGATCGTCAGGCCGGGCCGCTGCACCGCCCGCACGATGCACGCCGGCACGCTGGCCAGGCCCTGCGCCGTGGCCCGGGCGCGCGCCCGCAGCGCGCCCGGGTTCTCGCCGGTGATGTCGCGGAACGTGCGCCCGAAGGTCCCCAGGCTGCCCCAGCCGGTCTGGAAGGCGATCTCGGTAACGGCCAAGTCGGTGTCGCGCAGCAGCGCCACCGCGCGCTCGATGCGCCGCGTCAGCAGGTAGCGGTGCGGCGGCAGCCCGAAGGCCTGCTTGAACGAGCGCGCGAAGTGCGCTTCGGACACGCCGCTCACGCTGGCGAGCCGGCCGACCGGCCAGTCCTCGTCGGAGGCGGCGTCCATCCGGTCCTTTGCGCGCAGCAGGCGGCGCAGCAGCTCGGGGTCCTGCTCTGCGGGACCTTCACTCATGCACGTTCCCAGGACAAGCCCGGCGCTGGGGGCGCTCCGGAACACCAGCCAATCGAATCCCCTGCTGCATTTCGCCGGACTTCATCTTAGAAGGCCTCTGCCACCGCGGGGCCATCGGCCGCCAGCGCGGGATGACGCTTTTTTCCTAGCCAGCACGCGGCACCGGCCACTAGGCTCCGAGGCATGAAGCCGAACCATGCTCCGCGCCACCTGCTGCTCGCCTTGGCCGTTATCGGGCTGTTGCTGCCCTGGCGCTTCAACTGGCTGTATTTCGCCGGCGGCGGCAGCGTGCTGCCTGGCGCCTTCTTCGGTCACGCCTTCGCCAACCCGCTGACGACCGCGATCACGCTGGACGTGTACCTGGCGGCCCTGGCCTTCAGTGTCGGCGTGGCGGGCGACCGCGGCGCCGGCCGCCGGCGCTGGTGGGCCATCCCGCTCACCTTCCTGGTCGGGCTGTCGTTCGCGTTGCCGGGTTACCTGTGGTGGCGCGCCGGACATGACGCCGGGCCGAGCTGATTCAAGACGCGGTGGAGTGGAGCCCGCGCGCGCCGGCCAGCGAGCGGCGCGTGGCCAGCGGCCACCAGGCTGAATCGGGCCGCGCCGCCGACAGCAGCGCGCCCATCGGCGCACCCGCCAGCTGGCGCGCGTCCCGGGCGAGATGGGACTGGTCATAGAAGCCGGCCTCCAGCGCGGTCTCGGCCATGCGGGCCGCGCCGGCCGTCACGCCGAGCGACAGCGCGTGGTGAAACCGCAGCACGCGCTGGAACTGCTTGGGCGCCACGCCCAGCACGGCCTGGCAGCGCCGTTCCAGCTGCCGCCGCCCCAGGCCCAGCGCCTCGCCGGCCTGTGCGCCGTGGCGGCCCACCGCGTCGCACAGCAGCGCATACGCCGCGTCGCGCCCGCGGGACACCGCGCCCATCACGCGGCGCAAGCTGGCCAGCAGCAAGCGCAGCCGTTCGATGTCGCTGCAGGCGGCCTGCACCTCGTCCTCCAGCCGGGCTGCCTCGTGGCATCCGGCCACCACGTTCCAGGCCAGTACCTGGTTCGCCACCGCGGCACCGGCATGGCCCAGCAGGCAGGCTGCCGCGGCCGGCCGCACCAGCAGGCCCAGCGCCGAGATGTCTCCGGCATGCCGGTGGACCGCCGGCTCGGTGCTCAGAGTGTGGAAGTCCACCGGTCCGCACGGCACCCCGCCCGCCACCGACCGGCCGGGCGCATGCGCCACCCGCATCGTCAACATGGCGTGGGGCAGCGCCGGAAAGCGCGACTCGCAGACGCCCGCGCCCAGCCGGATGACGACCGCGGCATCGATCCAGTGCGCTGCATCCGAAGGCGGACGAAAGACCTGCAGCATGAAACCGCTGTCCGAGGTGCCCGC